>Ga0209809_1000028_pt1 | contig 167916 bp, 153 predicted proteins | sample YNPMSTMetaG_FD_186172 | JGI IMG/M metagenome (GOLD analysis project Ga0209809, IMG submission 186172) | Anoxygenic and chlorotrophic microbial mat microbial communities from Yellowstone National Park, USA - YNP MS-T MetaG (SPAdes) (version 2) ...
AAAAGACTTCAGCTGAAACAGGGAAATAACGCCTTTTTCAAGGTGAAATAGATAAGGAGCAAAGCTTGGTTTTATTCTCCTTGTCTTTAGTTTTTTCTCCGATGGGGAAGCCCAAACTGAAACAAGGAAAGAGCTGTAGGGCTTGAAGGCAACACCTGCCAAGTTTTCCCCGCTGAGCTCGTTTCTATTCCTCTTTTTCTCATGTGCGATGGGGATGGTTTTTTTGATTTTTTCTCTCTTTTTTCCTATAATAAATGGGAATGAGGAGAGAATCATGCAGAAGAAACCGTGGCAGTTGGGTGTGTTTATTACCGTGATTGTTCTCGCTCTTGTGTCGGATCAGGTGACAAAGGCAATGGCGAAGGAATGGCTCCCTCGTGGGGAAGTGATTTCTGTTGTAGGGGATATTTTTGTGCTCATGTATGCTGAAAACGAGGGGGCTTTTTTAGGGCTTGGTGCCCAGCTTCCTCCCGTTGTGAGAACGTGGGCGCTTGTTGTTTTTCCCACTGTGCTTTTGGTTGTTTTTATTGTTGGTTTGTTTCTTCGGGAGAAGAATCCATCTCTTCTCCATGTGCTGACTATGGCCTCGATTGTGGGAGGTGGACTGAGCAATTTGATTGATAGGTTGCTTTATGAGGGGCGTGTGATTGATTTTATGAATTTTGGTATAGGGCGTGTTTTGAGGACAGGGATCTTGAATGTGGCAGATCTCTGGATTACCTTTGGTGCTCTTGTGCTGGTTATTGGTGAACTCGTGATGGAAAAAAAAGCAAATGGAAAATAACCGTTCATGAATGTGAAACAGAATCTTCGTATTTGTGTTGATGCTCGCCCACTTCGGAGTAGGGCAGGGATTGGCCGGTATACGCGGGAGATGGTAGCGGCTCTGAGTCAAATCCCCGATGTAGAGCTTGTTTTGGTTTCCCATAGGAAAATAGAATGGCCATCGCATCCAAGAGTAAAGGTAGTGGTGGAGGATAGTTTCCGTTGGCTTCCAGGAAGTGTGTGGTTCCTTTTTCGAGGAAAGCAACTGGCTCACTTTTACAACTGTGATGTGCTTTGGGGAACGCAGCATTTCTTGCCTTTTTTGGGTAGGAAACGCATTCCCATGGTGGTGACGTGGCATGATGTGGTGTGGAAAATCCTCCCTCAAACCATGAAATGGTGGAATCGTTTTGTGAATAATCTTTTTGCCCATGAGGCGGTGAGGGTTGCTGACAGGATTGTAGCGGTTTCAAAGACTACGGAGGAGGATTTGCTTCGTTTTTATCCCCAAGCGAAAGGTAAAACGGTTGTGGTGTATGAGGGGAAGAGTATTGCTCTTTCGCCTGCTGTGAAGCCTCGCTTGGAGGGGGAGTATCTCTTTCTTTTGGGTTCTCTTGAACCGAGGAAGAATATAGTCTCGGTATTGGAGGCTTTTGCTCTTCTGATTCAAAAAAAAGAGTTTTCTTCCTATAAACTGGTTGTTACTGGTTCAGAGGGTTGGAAAAATCAAGAAATCTTTGCTGTGCTTCGGAGGGGGAAAAGACTGAGGGATGCTGTTATTTTTACGGGTTTTGTTTCTGATGAGGAGATCTTGGGCTATTTTGCCAGTTGTTCACTTTTTCTTTTCCCTTCTCTCTATGAAGGGTTTGGGCTTCCTCTTGTTGAGGCGGAGGGGATTTGTCCTGTGGTGGCGAATGATATTCCTGTTTTTCGTGAACTTTCTCGTGTGTTTGATCATCTTCTCTTCTGTAATTTTTCTGCTTCACCAGAGGAGATTGCCCATTCTTTGCAAACAATTCTCACGAGTAAGCGTGATATTCTTCGCTTCAAAGCAGGATGGAGAGAGGTCTTTACATGGGAATATGCTGCCAAGGCACTGGTAAAGGAGATGCGTCTTGTTGTCGAAGGGGGGTCTCGTGGTGAATAAACTGTGGGGAGTCTTTTGGGAAAAGATCCAAGGATTGTTTCATCACGAGGAGAAGCGTCGAGTGCTCTCTAATTTCTTTTTTCTTTCGATTCTTCAGGCGGCGAATTATCTTTTGCCGTTGATTACGCTTCCCTATCTCACGCGCGTATTGGGGCCGTCGTATTTTGGGCTTTTGGGGGTGGCTTTGTCGTTGGTTGGTTATTTTAATCCCATTACGGAGTTTGGCTTTGGTCTTACGGCAACACGAGAGATCTCTATTGCCAAAAATGACCACAGCAAGATTTCAGAGATTTTTAGTGCGGTAATGGTTCTCAAGATTCTTTTGACGATGTTGTCTTTGGGGATTCTTTTGCTCTTGCTTGCACTAATTCCGCAGTTTGGTGCCCATCGCTGGCTTTATCTGGCAACTTTTGGGATTACGGTAGGGAATGCGCTTTATCCTAGTTGGTTTTTTCAGGGGATGGAAGAGATGCAGTACATCACTCTGATGAACATCACGGCAAAGGCGATCTTTACCCTTCTGGTGTTTTTTGTTGTGCGTTCAAGTAATGACTATCTCTTTGTTCCTATTCTTCAGTCACTGGGCTGGATTGTGGCGGCACTGGTTGCTCTTGTGATTGTAAAGAGGAAGTTTTCTCCTTCTTTTTTCATTCCGTCGAGAAAGGTGTTGTGGTATCACCTTCGGGAAAGTTTTCCTATCTTTTTTTCAAGTTTGATTAGCAGTGTGTATATCATTTCAGCGCCTTTGTTTCTCTCGTTTTTTGTGGCTCCAGAAGAGGTGGGGTATTTCTACGGGGCAACTCGTCTCATTGATCCCTTGAAATCCCTTCTGGGACCTGTGAGTGGTGCTCTGTATCCCTACCTGAGTCAAAAGGCATACTATCAAAAAGAACGTTTTGCCTTTCTTGTGAAGAGGCTTTCGCTCATTTTTGGGGCAGGGGCTCTCGTGGTTTCCCTAGGGCTTTTTGTATTTGCTGGGTTGATTATTCGAATTGTGTTGGGGAGTCAGTATGGACCTTCGGTACTTCTCTTTCGTATTCTTTCGTTTGTTTTTTTCTTTGTTGCTTTGAGTACGGTTTGGGGGGTGCAGACCCTTCTTCCATTGAATAAGAAAAAAGAGTTCACATTTGCTCTTACCGGTGGGAGTGTGCTTTTTGTGCTTCTTTCACTGGTGCTTTTGCCATGGCTGAAGACGGTCGGTATGGCAATGAGTCTCGTGACGACAGAAGCAAGTGTTGCTCTCTTTATGTTTTTTGCCCTGCGGGATTTTTTGTTTTCAAAAGAAAAGGAGGCAAAACTATGAGGATTACTTTTCTTTTTCCAGGTTATTCGGTAACGAAGGGAAAGAGATTCTATCTTTAAGAAAATATGAATGAGGAGGGAGTATGATGAATCCAAGGGTTTGTGTTCTCACGGTGACCTATGGGAGTCGTTTTCATCTCGTGCAGCAGGTTGTGGAGAGGTGTTTTGAAGAGGGGGTGAGTCATGTTGTTGTGGTGGACAATGCCTCTCATGAGGAGAGTCGAAGTCAGCTTGTTCAGTATGCCAAGGGTCAGGGAGAGAGGATGACGCTTCTTCTTCTTGATGCCAATTTTGGTTCTGCTGGTGGGTATAAGCGGGGACTTGAGAAAATCCAGAGAGATATTGATTGTGAGTATATATGGCTTTTGGATGATGACAATCTTCCGGAAAAAGGGTGTCTTGAAAAGCTTCTTCTTGCCAATGCCTATCTTTCTGGGCTTTCGTATCCCTATGCTCTTCTCTGTCATCGACCAATGGAATTAGTGAGCCGGATGGCGTTATATCACCCAGTGGATTTCACCATAAAGAACAATGCTTTTGACAATGCTTTTGCGGCCAACAATATTTTGAGGAAATTACCCAGATTTTGGGAGAAGCTTTTTCCAAAACCAGGAAAAGAAAACACGCAGATTTGCTTTCCTTTGGGTATCACTGATGCTGCTCCGTATGGTGGATTTTTCTTTTCAAAGTCATGGCTTGATAGTATAGGCTATCCCCGTGAAGACTTTTTTACCTATGCAGATGATATAGAGTATACTTATCGAGTAACCCAGAAGGGTGGGGCGATTTATCGCTGCTCTGAGGCAAGGATAACGGATATTGATTGGAGTGGCACTCCGCATACTCATAGGCATTTTCTTCTTGATCCGAAAGCCTCAGAGTTTAAGTTATACTATTATCTTCGCAACAGTGTTTTTCTTTTTTCTCGTTTGTTTAAGACAAATGGGTTTATTTATACGGTGAACATGGTGCTATGGTGGATTTGGCTTATTCTTCGTGCTCTTCCACACTTACCCTTGTTTTTCAAACGACTTCCCATGATTCTTCGGGCTATTCATGATGGCCATAAGGGGAAGTTAGGGAAGACGCTTTAGCGTGATGGAGGAAACGAGGCAAGCGTTTCAAAGAATTTCTTGCGATACGGTTGAGGGGCAAACCTTTTTGCCTTGTCGAGGGCGTTTTGGATAATGTTTTCTCGGAGGGTTGGGTTGGCACGGAGGTGTTCGATGATAGCTATCACTGAAGCCCTATCAAACGGTTTCACAAGAAAACCGTCCCAGCCATGCTTTATAATCTCGGGGAAAGCGCCACTCTCAAAGGCGATCACAATTTTGCCATAGGACATCATTTCAACGAGGGCGAGTCCAAAAGCCTCACCCATAGCTGGAAAGATTACAATATCTCCATATCGGGCTGCTTCCTCAGGGGGTAGCCAACCAAGGTCTTTGTTGGGGGGAATAGCAACGGGTTTTGAACACCCCTTAGTGCTGCCAATATAGCGAACATCGTAGGGTAGGCTTTCGAGAAAGAGGGGATTTTTGTAAGACTCGTAGCGGCCAAAGTAGAGAATAAAATTGTGTTCTGCCTTGATGGGCTGAAATCGGGAGTTGATAGGGTTGAGGAGTATGGTGATGGGGATTTTTTTGCTTGCCAGTCGATAGAGAGGGTCGCTTTCGAATCGTTTTTTCACAAACTCGCTGATGGCAAGAATGCCGTGGAGTTTTTGATAGCAAGCGAAATCCCATGGTATGAGTGAGATGTTTTTTCTCAGGAGATGTTCTTTTGATTGCATATGCCAGAGAAGAATGGCTTTTCTTTGGGAGAGGGGAAGGGCAAGTTGTCGAATCGCCTCCATGCTATCAAAAAGCACAATATCCCCTGCAGAAATGCTTTCTTTGTTAAAGGCAGCGCTTTCCTTCCAAAGGGGGTTTGTCTTGTTTTCATAGGTTCGCCATTCTTTGTGAATGATGTGAGAAACAAGGGGATGGGTTTGGTTTTCCCAGATGTTTCTAGCAAATGATGAGTAGTGAAGGAAAACAGGGAAGGGAACATCGGCGAGGATAGTTTTCCAGAGAGTGGTTCCACCCCCGATGGCGTTTTGGGTTCCGCTGAAAATAAAATGTATGCGTTGCATGGTTTATTTTTCCTTTTGGGAGAGAATTTCTTGCATGAGAGAAAGCTTTTGAGAGGCTACAGCAGGGATAGAAAAGTTTTTCTGAATTCTTTCGATGACTTCGGTGGCTATATTGTCTTTTTTCCATTTTCCTTGTGCGAATTGGAGAAAAATATCCAGGAGTTTATCGACATCTCCTTCAGGGAAAATCCAATCACTTTTGCCGATCACATAGGGAATTTCTCCAGAAGAGGATCCAATAACGGGTGTTCCACACGCCATTGCCTCAACAATCACCCGTCCAAACTGCTCGATCCACCACGATGTGCTTCGCGATGGGAGGACAAGGACATCAATTGCATTGTAGAAAAAGACGAGATCTTCGACAGGGCGGGGAGAAAGGACGTGAACATGGCTTTGAAGGGATGGAGAACGCAAGAGAAGGGAGAATTGTGAGGCGTACTCTTCTGCCATTTTTCCAAGAATATAGAGATGCGCTTCGTTTCCTTGATCGAGGAGGTGCTGAAGAGCAGCCAAAGCAGTGTCCAACCCCTTTTCAGCAGTAATTCTGCCCACATAGCCAATACGAAGGGCAGGATGGTTTATTTCGGGGAAGACCCTTTCGGCTTTCTCTTTGTCAACTTGGTGAAAGATCTCTGTGTCAACAAAGTAGGACGTCTTCCACTGTTTTCCACAAAAGCCTTTCTGTTTGTAGAGGTCAATTCCAGCAGTAGGAACAGAGGCAATTCCGTGGATATGCTGGAAAACAAAGCGCTCTGTTTGGCGATAGAGCCAGGGGTGGTGTGTGTTCATATTTTCGGCGCTCTCGACGATAACCTTGCTTTGAGGAGAAAAGAGTCGGATCAAAGAAACCGTCTGAAAGCAGGCCAGGGAGTAAGGTTCCTCGTTGATGTAGACAACCTCTGGTCGAAGTGTTTTTAGAAGGTGTATCATTTTGCCCATGGAGAGGAAAAAGAAACTCCGAATGTGATTTCGGAATGCCACCCGAAGAGGGTATATCTTGTAGCCATTTTCTTCATGGGTAGTACATCGTTGATCTCGAGACGCCTCTGTCCAGCGATGGGCAGTGATAAGGTGTATCTCGTGCCCTTGTTTTGTCATCGCGGCAAAGATTTTTCTGTACGCTTTCTCTACAGCGCCGTGCCAGATATAGAGAATTTTCATTGTTTTTCTCCTTTTGAGAATGTACTCTCTTTTCCAAGCCACCATCCTATGAGAAACAAGAGAATAGCTATTGTGATACCGATGGGGCGGGTTTTTATCATTTGGCAGTAACGGCGGATAGGATAGGTACCGAGGAGGATCCTTCCTTCCCATCTGGTTCTCTGTGGGGAGAACGAGATGGGGAAGTATCGGGTGTCCTTTACTTTTCCCAAACTGGTGTACCACTCGAGAGAATCAAGACGGAGGGTGTTGGTTTGGGAAGCATTGGTTACATAAAAGCTTAGGAGGAGATGATAAATACCATGTTCTTGAGGGTTTCTTGGCACCCAGGGAGCCATATCTTCGAGAAGGAGTCTTCTGAGACGGAGGGGGTTTTTTAAGGAGCGAAGTTCCTCCTGGGTACGGGGAGAGATCCACGCGAGGTTGGTTTGTGCATTACTCCAGAACGATGTGTCATCAAGGAGGGAGTTGATTGCCGAGAGAAGGTGTTGTGGTGAGTTGGTAAAGAGCGAATCGTGAGTAGCAAGCGCTTCTTCAAGATGTTTGAAAAGGGTGTATTCAATGGAATTTGTTGCTTTCTGGCTCTCCAGAACATTTTTCCAATCGAGATAGGATTCCCAGAGGATATTTGTTTCTTCTGGAAGAAAGAATCTTTCGGAGATATTTGTTCGTTTTTCGTAAAAATCGAATGAGGCGATCCCATTGGAGAAAATGAGAGGGATACCATCAAATCCGCCATGTAATTCCCTCCCTGTATTGTACCACAAAGTGCTTTTGGGGGTTTCATCTCCATGGTGTATGGTAACACTTCCACCATACAATTGAACCACAATCGGTTGAGCAACAAAACCTACAATACCAACACTGGAGAGAAGAATTCCAGTCAAAAAAGACTTCGACCATCTTGTGAGAGAAGGCAAAATCGTTGGAAGAACAGCTACAGGCTGGGAAGATTTGCTCAAGGCGAAAATACCGCAGGCAAAAATCGCTATGGAATTCCATACATACACGCGAAGGAGGTTCTGATTGAACATGAGGAGAAAAAATTGAAGAAATAACCCGCCAGCAAGGGCAATTATCCAGGCTTTGTTTTGGGGGGATGACTTTTTCAGCATGTTTTTTAACCATCGAAGTGCACTGACGAAGAGAGCCCCAAGAAGAAAAAAGCCTACAACTCCCCATGCCGCTATGACTTCAAGCCATACCATTGCACCTTCGAAGGGTTTGATAATGCTGTTACTTTGTGGGGGTGTGTCGAGCCAGGAGGCTGCGATATCTGTGGATACACCACCAAGGGAAACCCCTGTGATGGGGTGACGAAAGAGCACTTCGAGAACGTTACGGATACCCTCCATGCGATCGTTGTAAGAGTAGATGAAGATCTTTTTAAGAAGAAGCTCGAGTTGGTTCCATTTGAAAAGAAGCAAGAAACATCCTATGGCGAGGAAAACTCCCCCAGCTATGCCCAGGATGATGTTTATTTTTTTCTTGGTGATAATCTTTTTCTTTGAGAGCCAGTATATTCCTTCGATGGTGGCAACTCCAGCAATAAACAGAATAAGAGCCAACCATCCCATTCGAGAGGTTGAAAGTGCTACCATCGTGATACTGAAGAGAAAAAGAAGGGCCAAGAGAGTTTTCTCGAGATGATTTTTGGCCTGGCGAAACCATACCCAGAGGAGGGGAGGAAGAGTAATCAGGTAGGTGGCATAGTAGGAGGGTTCGTAGTTCCATCCGTTGGCTCTTTGGATGAAGAGCCTTCCTACTTCGAGTTCTCCCTGGGTTTTCCAGGGGAAAGATCCGTTGATGGTAAGGGATGGGATAGCCCATTGAAGCCACCCCACAATAAGGCTAGGTAGGAAGGAAACTATAAAGAGAAAAAGCATCCAGGGAAAGAGGCTTTTATCCTCCTCACTCCATACAAAAAGTGCTATAACCCATCCCGTAAAGATGAGCAACCACACCGCATAGGCAATGCTTCTGAGGGGAAAAACGGAGAGAGGGCTAACAAAGGCATTCCACACGGCAATGAGGAGAAGGTACCATATCCACGGAGGCAGAGGAAAACGGAAGGTGCGAAGGCGTTCAAGAACAAACCATCCGAGCATAATCATCATGACAAGGATGGCAAACCGAACATTGAATCCCCCAATGGAGATATTAAGCCATATATCCATAGAAGAGGTAACACTGACGAGAAAGAAGCCTGTGAGGATACCAATTTGTTTATACTTTTGGTTCATAGATTTTTCCTCTTATGTATTCAAACCCTACACCAAGGGCACAGGCAAGGGAGAGAAGGAAAAGAACCCACTGAATGCGTTTTTTCGTCATGAGGGGTTGGATTCGGATGAGAGGCCCATGCCACTGATCCTCAAAAAAAACAAAGAGAAGTGTTTCTTCGAACTTTTGGAGATCCTCGGGCGAGGGAAGATTGACAAACTCAATAATGAGGTTAGTCTCCTGTCGGAAGGTATACTGCATATTGGTTGGGGAAAAAGCCATTGACAGAAGTGCAACAGACTGTTCCCATCTCTCATAGTCTCGTGGGGACAATGCTAGCGGGAGAGTATAACTCAGGCGGTAGCGACGAAATTCAATACGGGAAATCTCTGTGAGCACACTGAGAGCAAAGTAGACAACAACACCTATACTTGCCATAAGGAGCAATGCCCGAATGAGGAAAACAACCTTGGTGTATTTCATAGTTTCTCCTGTTGAAAGAGTGCCCATTTTTCTGCCACATAATGAGCAAATTCTTTTTCAAACCGTTGGCGACTGAACTGAAGGGCATATGAGCGGATTTTTTGGGGGTCGAAGGAGGTTTCGATTTGTTCAAAACGTTGAAGAGCACGGGCAAGATCTTCGGTGGTTTGTTGATCGAAGTGAACACCCGTGACCCCATCGAGAACCGTTTCTTTGGTGCCCCCCTTTCCCAAACAGATAACAGGCGTGCCACATGCCATAGCCTCCACCGGCACAATGCCAAAATCCTCTTCGGCAGCGAATACGAAGGCTTTTGCTCGTTGCATGAGGTCAATGAGGACAGCATCAGTCTGGTAGCCCAGAAGTTCAATAGTTTTTCCAGCAAGGGATTTGATCTTCTTTTCGTCGGGTCCCGTTCCCACTACAACAAGTTTTTTCCCGAGTTTTGTAAAGGTTTCAACGATAAGATCAATTTTTTTGTAGGGCACCATGCGGGAAGCAGTGAGATAGAAATCTTCCTTGGTTTCACGTAAAGTGAATTTGTCTACATCAACAGGGGGATAGATAACATCGGCTGTAACACCGTATACTTTTTTAATGCGGCGGGCAATATAGTGGGAGTTGGCAATATAGTAATCAACACGGTTAACGGTGGTGCTGTCCCATTGGCGGATGGAGTGAAGGATTTTTTTGGCGAGAAGACCTTTGAGACCGTGGTCAAGACCGCTTTCTCTGAGGTATTGATGGTAGAGATCCCATGCGTATCTCATGGGGGTATGCACGTATGAAATATGGAGTTGACCGGGGTGGGTTAAGACGGCTTTGGCAACGGCATGGGAGGAGGAGAGGATGAGATCGTACGAGGAGAGATCAAACTGTTCGATGGCAAAGGGGAAAAAGGGCAGGTAGCTTCGGTACTTCTTGCGAGCAAAGGGGAGATGCTGGATGAATGATGTGTGGGCATGCTTCCCCTTGAGGATGATATCCCTATCTCTGTCGTTTAAAAAATCTATGAGGCTATAGATATCGAGATCGTCCCAAATGTTGGTGATACTTTCAACACATTTTTCTGCCCCTGCATAGACAGAAAACCAATCGTGCACCAAGGCTTTTTTGATAGTGGAGAGCGACATGTTTTCTCCTTATTGTGGATAAAAACTCTACCTGTTTATATTATACCGTCATGAAGAGGAAAAATCAACTTCGGTAGGTGTGTGGAGAGAGGGAGCATGTGCCGTGTCAAGAAAAAGAGAATGAAAAACTTTTTGTGTTTTTCTCCCACCATCTTTTTTTGCTTTCTTTGTCTGGGGTGGGGAAGTCTACAAAAAATGTCCTTTCTGTGCTTTTCTTAAGGAAATTGAGTTATTCATATCAAGAGCGGGGGGATTAGTTGCTATTACCTTATCTCAGTTTTTTTCAAACATTGAAAGACTTTAGCTGAAACAAAGCAATAACAGCTTTTTCGAGGTGAAATACATGAGGAGCAAAGCCTGGTTTTGCTCTGTACTTGTCTCAGTTTTCTCACAATGCAAAAAGCGTTCAGCTGAAACAGGGTAAGAGCATTTTTTCACGGTGCGATAAGTGAGGAGCAAAACTTGCTTCTGCTCTTTATTTTTCTTAGTTTGCTGTCGTCATGGGGAAAACCAAGCTGAAATAAGTAAAGAGGGAAAGTGTTGAAAGGTAGCGAATGGCAAATTTGGTGCACAAGATTTCAGTTGGAGGGGTATTCTTTTTCAAAGTTGCTCTACCATTTGGGGTGATAGAGGGGCTAAGATTTGATTTTTTTGTGAATTTTCCTTATAATTGTCATTATAGTGAATGGGTTAAAGGGAGAGGTGCTATGAAGTTTACGGTCAATCGGGATGAGTTTTACAACTTGCTTTCTGTCGCCAATGAGGTGGTGAGCCCGAAGAATCCGCTAGCTATTCTTGTGAATATCTATCTTTCAGTGGATGAAGAAGGCAATGTACTTATACAGGGATATAATGGGGAGCATGGTGTAAAGCTTGAAATGACGGGACAGGTTGACCAGAGTGGCACGATTCTTCTCCATGCCCGTAAGCTCTATGATATCGTCTCTAAGATAACCACACCACATATTTCTATTTTTACCGAAGAAAATAATCCCTATGAAGTTGTTATCTCTTCTCCAGAAGACAAGCATATTCTCTACAAGTTGCATGGGAGTAATGCCGATAATTTCCCAGCCTTTCAGGAATACACATGGGAGAACTATGTTGTCTTGAGTCAGGAGACAATGAAAGAACTCATTGATATGACGGAATATGCTGTGGCCGAGGATACAGCCAAAATATTTTTTATGGGCTATTATATCGAAGAAAATGTTCCAGGATGGATTACCTTTGTGACCACCGATGGAAGACAGCTTGCCTTGCTCTCTCGCGAGTATGAAGATAAAAAGGGCGAATGTCAGTGGAATGTGCTTATCCCCGGGAGCTTAATCAAGGTGGTGAAGAAGGCTCTTTCCACGGGGGAGGTGCGACTTGCTATTCGGGGTCAGAATGTATTTTTTAAGATAGGTAACATTTATTTCTTTTCGGGTCTTCTTGATGGAAAGTTCCCAAATTATCGGGATGTTCTTCCTTCAACGATTAATTACACGGTGGATATACCTACAGCAGAGTTTCGTAAGAATCTTGAACGTGTTGCGGTAATGACAGAGGGAGAGGTGCCCAAAATTATCTGTGAGATTGAGCCAGGTGTGTTGCACTTGAAGACAAGACACTCCATCTATGGAGAAGCAACTGCTTCGTTTGAGGTGGAGTATACAGGAGAGCCATTGCAGCTTGGCTTTAATGGTAAGCATCTCATGAACTTTTTGCGGGTGGTGAAAGCTGACAAGATTTCCCTTCAGATGAAGTCTGTAGAAAGTCCCGTGCAGTTTACTCTGAAGAGTGATGAGCACTTTATTTATATTGTTATGCCTATTCGTAACTTTTAAATGAGCGTTTATTTGCACTTTTTCGCAGTTTTGTATATAATAACGCTCATCATAACATGCTAAAGGAATATAAATACAAAGGAGGATAGAGTAATGGCTGTAAAAGTCGGTATTAACGGTTTTGGCCGTATCGGAAGAATGGTGTTTCAGGCTCTCTGCGATCAGGGGCTTCTTGGTAAGGATATTGATGTTGTGGCTGTTGTGGATGTGGGGACTGATGCAGACTATTTTGCTTATCAGATTAAGTACGACTCGATCCATGGCAAGTTCAAGCACAAGGTAGAGACGGCAAAGTCTGATCCTTCTCGCGAAGAGGCTGATATTCTGATTGTGAATGGCCACAAGATTAAGTGTGTTCAGGCAGCAAAGAGCCCTGCTGAACTTCCTTGGAAGGAACTGGGTGTTGAGTATGTTATTGAGTCAACTGGTTTGTTTACTGATTCTGAGAAGGCAAAGGGGCATCTTGATGCTGGTGCTAAGAAGGTTATTATTTCCGCTCCAGCCAAGGGAGATGTTAAGACCATTGTGATGGGTGTAAACGAGCATGAATACGATCCTAAGGCTCACAACATTGTTTCCAATGCTTCCTGTACAACCAACTGTCTTGCTCCCCTTGTTCATGTGATTCTCAAAGAGGGGATTGGTATTGAGACTGGATTGATGACAACCATCCACTCCTATACTGCTACACAGAAGACTGTGGATGGTCCTTCCAAGAAGGATTGGCGTGGTGGTCGTGCAGCAGCTATCAATATTATTCCTTCGACCACTGGTGCTGCAAAGGCTGTGGGTGAAGTGCTTCCTGCAGTAAAAGGAAAGCTCACGGGTATGTCTTTCCGTGTTCCTACTGCTAATGTTTCTGTAGTTGATCTTACCTTCCGTGCTGCTCGTGACACTTCTATCGAAGAGATTGACAGTCTTCTCAAGAAGGCTTCTGAGACATATCTCAAGGGAATTCTTGGTTATACCGATGAGGAGCTTGTTTCTACTGACTTTATCCATGATTCTCGCTCTTCTATATATGATTCTCTTGCAACCCTTCAGAATAACCTTAAGGGAGAGAAGCGCTTCTTCAAGATTGTGTCTTGGTACGACAATGAGTGGGGTTATTCTAACCGCGTTGTTGACCTTCTCCGCTATATGATTTCCAAGGACAAATAAGACCTGCTGGTGACTCAATGGGCTACCCTGAAATGGGTAGCCTTTTTTGTTATGGGCTTGAGTTTTTGTTTTTTTTACCGATAAGAAATGAAAAGAATGAAGGAGGTAGGGTATGAAATTTGGAGAGGTGCTCCTTCGCCTTAATCTTATTACCGAGAAACAACTTCAGATGGCGCTTGAGGAACAGGAGTATAATATTCAGACGACAAATTATACAGAACCTATTGGGCATATTCTTCTTCGCAATGGTGTGATTACATCAGAGCAGCATGAGGAAGCTCTTCTCTTCTACTTTCGGCAGTTGGCAGAAGATCCATCTGAACCTGCCTATGTGAGGGAAACAGCCAAGGTTGCCTGTAAGGCGCTAGAGAAATCAGTTTCAGATGGGAAAACCCTCTCTGAAGAGACCAAGATAGCCATTCTTAAACAAATCAAGGAATATGAAGAGCGTATTGCCTATCTGGAGAAGTCGCTTGCAGCGTTGAATGACATGGATCCTTCTCCTGTGGTTTCCGAGTCTTTGGATCGGGAAAATAAAGAACTCAAAAGCTTGATTCAGAAGATTCAGAATCTCAGACATGATCTTGAGGTTTTTAGCCAATGAAATGGGAGAGGCTTTTCGGGCTTCTTCTTTTGTTTCTTCTCCTGATGGGGCAAAAGCGGAGTTTTAGCTATATGGGGCTCACGCTTGGTCAGACCCAGCAGCAGGCAGAGGAGATTATTTCTACGAGTGAAGATTTTAAGATTGATGAAGCGCGGTATTTTGGGAAGATTAATGAACAGACTCCTTTTATTCTCAAGGCAACCTACAAGCCGTTTATTAACAATCTCTATATGCAGTTCTATTCCAATGTTTGTTTTCATATTACGATAGAGTACAATTCGAATTATTTTGATTATCTTTCGCTTGCGGAAAAGCTTGAGGATATCTACGGAAAACCATCCCTGCGAACGGCAACATTTGCGGCTTGGTATGGGGTTTTAACCAATGGTACACGGGGGGAGAATGGAGAGGTTGATGTGAGACTTCAGCTTGAGGCTCCTTCAACGGTAAAGGTTTATGATTATGTGCTGATGAAGAAAATGAATGCGGAGTTGAGTAATATCATCTTTTTGATCACAAATCAAACCATCATTGAGACGGAAAAGCGTCGTCTGATGAATGAATTGTAATCTCTGCTGATTCAAGGTCAAAAAGCTCCTGAAAAGCGTATGCGAAAAGCTCTGTTTCCTTATCACAGTTTGCTTCCGTTTTGGGGAAAGTCTGAGACAAGGAAACAAAAGCATTCGTTGGCTATGCTTGCCTTTACAATTCAACGCACGAGGTTTTGGGTAAAGTTTTTATCGTTTTGTTTTCAGAGCCGCGCTGTGAAATGCTTGGTTAATGGTTCTTTTCTCGTGCAATCTCTACACGGATGGTTTTGCCTTTGTACTTTTGGCGATCAAGTCGGGAGAGAAATTCATCGAGTCGCTCTCGTGGTACATCCACAAATGAGAAGCTTTCTCTCATGGTAACGCGCCCCAATTCTTGGCTTCGAATACCTGTGGTGTTGGCTATCCATGAGAGGAATGTTTTGAGATCGAGGGATTCCTTTCCAATGGTAAGAAAGAGCCGTACGGTATCGCCTTCTGGGGTTGTTTCCTCGTTTTCTTGTGGTTCGCCCATGATCATTTTGAGAAGCGCTGCGGCGATCTCGACAGATTCATACTGTGAGAGACCTTCTGTGATGATCTCCATATATTTTTCCAGTCCGCCTTCCTCAATGGTGGAGGAAATTTCTTCAAGAACAGCTTGTGTCTGGATCTTCTCAATATCTTGAAGAGTGGGGAGGCGCTTTCGTTCAATGGATGTTTTGATGTAACGTTCGATTTCTTTGAGTCGGCGGATTTCACGAAGGGTGACAAAGGTAACAGCTGTTCCTTCGCGTCCTGCACGGGCAGTTCTTCCGATGCGGTGAACATAGTATTCTTCATCCTGGGGGAGGTCATAGTTTACCACGAGGTCAATGTTCTCAATATCCAGTCCGCGAGCGGCAACATCGGTGGCAAGAAGAATATCAAAGTGTTGTGCTCTGAATCGTTTCATCACAAATTCTCTTTGTGTTTGTTTCATGTCGCCATGAAGGGCTTCTACTTCATAGCCGGCAGCATGGAGCTTCTCCTTGAGCTCCTCGACTTTGATTTTTGTGTTGACAAAGACCACTGTTTGTGTAGGGTTGTAGTAGTCGATGATGCGGGTGAGGGCTTGGGGTTTGTCTGATTCTTTTACTTCATAGTAGAACTGCCGAATATTTGGGACGGTCAATTCCTTGTGGGGAATGGTGACGAAGCGTGGTTGAGCGACAAAATCATTGACGAGCTTTTTAATTTCTGGTGAAAGGGTTGCTGAAAAGAGTGCTTTTTGGGCTGTTGGAGGCACCTGTGAGAGGATAGCTCGAACGTCATCGATGAAACCCATGTCGAGCATGACATCCGCTTCATCAAGTGTACAGAAGAGCACATGATCGAGTTTGAGTGTTTTCCGTTCGAGATGATCGAGAATGCGACCCGGTGTGCCTACCACGATTTGGATTCCCTTTTGGAGGCTTCGAATTTGTCGTTCGATGGATTGCCCTCCGTAGATGGGGGCAATGGTGATACCACGAATGTAATTGGCGATTTTCTGAAGTTCTCCAGAAACCTGAATGGCAAGTTCTCGGGTTGGAACGAGAATAAGTCCCTGCGTTGGTCCGTGTGGTTTTGTTTTTTCGATGATGGGAATACCAAAAGCAGCTGTTTTTCCTGTTCCGGTTTGAGCCTGTCCGATGACATTGTTGCCTTCCAAGAGAAGAGGAATTGCCTCTCTCTGGATGGGTGAGGGTTCGATAAAACCCATTTCTTCAATAGCCTTTCGAATTGACTCTGAAATGTTGAAATCTTGGAATACCATGTGTATACCTTCCTTTTGTTGTGTTGTTATGGTTGATGAGTAAGATAGGGTAGAAAAGGATCATAGACCCCCTCCCATATCCATTGTCCATTGGTTTGTCGAAGTATGAGGATTGCGTAGCTTTTTGGTTGGTTTTTGGCATGCTTGTATACAAAAAGATATTGCGCATCTTTTTTTACTTCCTGTCGATGGAGAACAAGACTGAGAGAGGGAAAAGCCACCAGGGAAAGGAATCGATCCTCTTCGGGAGTGCGCCAAAGGGGCAAACGACTTGAAGAGACCTGGAGAGCGGGGGAGGGGTTGCCGTTGTAATAGTCTTGGATAAGGGAAAGCAACTGTGTTAGCTCTGGGGAAATGATATCATCGCCTGATGATGTGTCAAGCCACTGGAAGGGACTGTGGAGGGATGCGGAGGAAAAACTTCTCCATGGAAGACGGAAAGATATTTCGTTGGAGATTTCTTTTGTGATGTTGGTGATGGTGTTTTTGTTATGGATGCTGAGGGTAATGGGGAGAGAACAGGGGAAAGAATGGGAGACAATCCAGGTATTGGAGACGAAGGCAAGCTTTATTTCCCATGAGGGGAGGTCGTCCCACGAGGAGAGGAGAATGGTTTGGTTGTTGGTTTCTCCCAGATCCCTTAGGGTTTGGATGATAGTCTTCTCATCGATGGTGCTGTAGAGGTAACGATTGCGAAGCCCTCGAAGTAATCGGAAGTATTCACGGGGTTGGAAGAGGGAACTCATCAACAGGGTGCGGTAGAGAAAGGTTGTGTAGAAAGAAGGAGGAGAGAGTCGGTTTTGTTGCCAGTTGAAGGAGAGGGTATTGATGGCAAGTTGGTAGGTTTCGGGGGTGAGCCACTCAAGGGTTTTGAGGGCTACAACCTCGGTGAGGCTTTCAATAGGGAGCGTATCATCCTGTTCCCAGCGGAGGGTATATCCGAGGTAGCCATGGGCGAGTTCATGGATGATGATTTTGATCGTGGTGAGCCAGTTTTGATCTGAGAGGAGAATCTCATCGAGAGGGGTTTTCCGCATGTTGGTAAGGGTGGAGGCGAGATTCTCATCGAGGAGAATAATGTTTCCCAAGAAGAGGCCGTCTGTCCATGGTTCGAGAGAGGTCATCGTTCGTGGGAGAAAAACAACCCGTGTTTCGGAGAAGGGATATTCGCCGAGTTGTCGGGTGAGAATATCCTTGCCGCTTGTAAGGATATCGAGAAGGGCACTAGCACGCTTTTCGGGGAGTTCGGGAATGGTATCGGGGAGGTAAAGCGTGAGAGAGGATGCTGAGAGTCGGGAGAAGTGACCGATGATAAGATTGCCTGTTAGGAGAAGGTTGGTTGATTCTGATTGCCACTGGGAGGATATCATCTGGTTTGTTGTGCTGGTTTTGAGGAGTTTGCCTCCAAGAATACCATCATAGCCTTCAGGGGTGATAAGGGTAATGGTGTAGCGAAACGATGGAGAATCATTAAAACTTACAGGTATCCAGACTTTGCTACTTTCGAGGAACACACCCTTTTCGTTAAGAAAAAAACCGCTTGTCTCTACGGATCCATTTATTTTGGCGAAAATGCGAAGAAGGCGGCGGGTTAACGGGAGCCATTCAGAAACCCGAACGCGATATACTTTGATAGACATGCCAATCCCTACGCCTTGTTCGAGACGGAGAGGGGTATTTTGATCATAAACAGCATCGATAGAGACACCCTCGTGGCAGTAAAAATACACTTCACGCAGAGAATAATCTTGATTGTTAACCATGTCGTAGGTGAGATCCATAACAAGCTGAGGACCATCGGGCACATATCGTAATGATCCCGTCACAGCACGAATGGTGGCTGTTTTTTTGAGGAGGAACTCATCACATCCCGTGAGAAGGAAAAGTCCAAGGAAGAGCAGATGATGATATCTCATGAAGAGGGGTTTTATCTCCTTTTGCCAAAAATCTTTTTCCAGAGGCTTTTTAGCCAGTTCCAGAAACGGATGAAGGGATTTTTTTCAAGAAGCATGCGCTTTTTTTCTACGGCAAGCATGACTTCCTCTGGGGTAAAGTCTTTTCGGGTCATATTTTCTTCTATTTCGATCTCTAGTTCGTCAACACGGTCTCTTGGGGTGTAGATTACTGCTTCAATCTCTTCCCATCCTAACATCTTGGCCGCCGTGAGTCGACGATACCCCGCAAGGAGTTCGTTTTTTGGGGTAATGATAATGGGAGAGAGAATCCCATGCTTTTGTATGCTATGTTTGAGCGACTCAATATCTCCAAGGTCCTTGCGAATACGCTCTTTAATGATAATGTCATTGATTTTTACCTTCATGTGGTCTCCTCCGCTTTTGGTACCCTATTAGTATACATAGAAGAGAGAAAAAAGTCAATTTGATACCCTCCTTATTTATTACACCTGGATGTTATTGTATCGTGCCAACACAAAACTCAGAGAGTGTATATACAAATTTGTCTCAAAAGATGACCAGCTTTTATAAGGATGTATCTGCGGAAACATTATTAAGGGAAACGATAAAAAAAGTAAGAAGAGGAAGCCTAATATATACGGATAAATTCAAAGGTTATGATAGTCTTGTAATGTATGGATTTAAGCACGAGAGGATAGATAAAAGTGTAAAGTTTTCGAATGGTAAGGTATACATAAATGGGACTAAGGGTTTTTGGAGCCATGCCAAGGAGAGGCTCATTAAATTCCATGCGTGAGCAGAGAAAATTTTGTTTATTATCTAAAAGAGCTTGACTTTAGATATAATTATCGGTATAATATTGAAGATAATTTGTATGTTTGTTGAGGTGGAATTAAGTGAGTAATTACCTAAAATTGAAGCATATTTTAAGATTTAGGAGATAATGGTTATGAGTGTTAAAATATATCCAAATACAAAAATTTTCATTGCCTGCCCTGCCAATATCGCGACTGGTGGACCAGAGCTTTTACATCAACTAGCTTATCATTTAAGAAAAGATTTAAATATTGATGCTTATATGTATTATTATAATTTTGATAATAGACGATTTGAAACTCCTGTACATCCAGAGTACCAGATATATGGAAATTCTTATGTTACAAAATTGAATGAGATTGAAGACAACAAAAAGAATATAATTATAGTTCCTGAAATACGAGATGGAGTAAATTTACTACAACATTTCAAAAACATAAGAAAAGGTGTTTGGTTTTTGTCCGTAGATAATTATTATTTCTCAAGGTTGAGAAAAAAAGATTTTTTTATTCCGAGAGCTATAAATAAAATAATTAAAATTTTTTTTGGAGAACCATTAATAAATTTTGATATTACTTCGGAAGAAATTTTAAAGAAGCTTGTAGAAAAATATAATTATAAAACAGATCCATTGCTAAAACTTGCAGATTTTTATATGACTAATTCTTATAGAGGAATGGAGTGGTTTAGAAATTTACAACCCTTATATTATTTATCTGAATATTTAAATGAAGAATTTTTAAAAACTCAAATAGATTTATCAAAAAAAGAAAATATAGTAGCATATAATCCTAAAAAGGGATTTGCTTTTACCAAAAAGATTATAAAAAAAGCAAAAGATGTAAAATTTATACCACTAATAAACATGAGTAGAGACGAGGTGATAAAAACTTTACAAAGAGCCAAAGTATATATTGATTTTGGAAATCATCCTGGAAAAGACAGAATTCCAAGAGAAGCTGCAATTTTAGGTTGCTGTGTAATTACAGGCAAAAGAGGATCTGCCGCATTTTTTGAAGATGTTTCTATTCCTAATGAATATAAGTTTAAAGACAGGGAAGAGAATATTCCAAATATTATAGATAAAATAAAAGACTGCTTTGAAAATTATGAAGAAAGATATAAAGATTTTGAGTATTATAGAGAAGTTATCAAAAATGAACCTCAAAAATTTATAGAAGACTTAAAGAAAATTTTTGTTAAGGTTGAAAAATGATTAAAAAAGAGATTGGGAAGACAATCAGAAAACTGGAGAAAAACTAAAAGGGAATATCGGTTTTAATTAACACTTTTAGGGAGGAAAAGAGTATTCGTAATTGCTTAGAAACTGTAAAATGGGCAGATGAAATTATTATTGTAGATATGTATAGCAATGATAAAACTGTAGAAATTTCAAAAGAGTATACAGATAAAATATATTTTTTTGAAAGAGTGGGATATGCTGATCCTGCTAGACAATTTGCTTTAGAAAGGGCTACACATGAAAGGAGACTTGGGGTAGATGCTGACGAGCTTGTACCATTAAAGTTAAAAAATAAATTAATTGAAATAATGGAAAAAATTTAGCAGATGTTGTATTTATACCTCGTAATAACTATTTTTTTGGTAGACTTATGCAAGGAGCTGGTTGGGGGCTTTACAGGATTATCAACCAAGATTTTTAAGAAAAATTTCGTTTCCTTTTCAGAAAGAATACATGATATTTTCAGAATAAATAAAGATGCAAGAATATATTATATTGATGATCCAGAAACAGGTTTTATTCATTTTAATTACATTGATACAGAACATTTTTTAGATAAACTTAATAGGTATAAAACAATAGAAGCAAAAAACATGTTTAACGGTATAAAGCCAGCACCAAGCTTAAGAAAATTTTTATTAAAATTAGGTAATTGCTCAAAATAATTCATCTACGCTATAACAATATAGTATAGGAGGCAAGACATGAATCTAGGAGAATTACTACAAATGGCATCATCAGAAGAAAAAGCAGAGGAATTTTTAAGAGAAAAAGGCATACTTAAAACGTTTGATAGCTGTCCTTTCTGTTATGCCAAAAACGTTGGTAAAGTTAGAAGAAACTTCTACAAATGTTATAAATGCAAAGAATGGAGTGTTAGAAAAGATAGTAGCCTTGAAGATTTGAAAGTTTCATTCTCTAAGTTCATAAAAAGCTATTTGTTCTTGAAGCTGCTGTTAACAAAGCATATAAAGAGCTTGATTTAGCTTACAATACCACCCACAAAATTTACACAAAACTCAGAGAGTGTATATACAAATTTGTCTCAAAAGATGACCAGCTTTTATAAGGAGGTATCTGCGGAAACATTATTAAGGGAAACGATAAAAAAGTAAGAAGAGGAAGCCTAATATATACGGATAAATTCAAAGGTTATGATAGTCTTGTAATGTATGGATTTAAGTACGAGAGGATAGATAAAAGTGTAAAGTTTTCGAATGGTAAGGTATACATAAATGGGACTAAGGGTTTTTGGAGCTATGCCAAGGAGAGGCTCATTAAATTCCATGCGTGAGCAGAGAAAATTTTGTTTATTATCTAAAAGAGCTTGACTTTAGATATAATTATCGGTATAATATTGAAGATAATTTGTATGTTTGTTGAGGTGGAATTAAGTGAGTAATTACCTTAAAATATTCGGCTTAACTTCTTCTCTAAATTATCGACTGAAGACCACCAAGCTGCAATAAGAAGAGAGCCAAAATAGTTGAAAAAAAAGCACGTTGCGGGTATGTTAACCAAAGCTTTAGTGGAGATTTTTTTCACAGTTTCCGCAACAGGGGTGTCATCGTTTGCCTTTTCTTACAAATTCGAGTCGGGAGAAGGCATCGGTACGCATGTCTCCAAATTTGCCTTGGAGGGCATTCTGATATCCTCTTCCCGCTACCATGGCAGCGTTATCGCCACAGTAGGCAAGGGGTGCCATAAATGTTGCTATGCCTTCCTTTTCCCACTCTCGGACGCGTTCTCGCAGGAACGAATTGGCAGAAACACCACCAGAAATGACAAAGGTTTTTATACCTGTATCATCCAAAGCGTTTCGACTCTTTCGTAAGAGAAGCTCTATGGCTTCTCGTTGAAAGGCAGCGCAGATATCTTCAATTCTGCATGAGGTGTTTCCCTGGTGTTGAATACGGTAGGTGAAGGCTGTTTTTAGGCCTGAGTAACTGAAGTTGTACCTATCTCGATCTTTGTCGGGAAGGAGCTGTGGGCGCTTTTTTTCTGGCAGGAAGCGATGAGCATTCCCTTGCTGGGCAAGTTTGTCAATGATTGGCCCCCCAGGATAGCCCAATCCGAGCACCTTGGCAAGTTTGTCAAAAGCCTCTCCTACGGCATCATCGATGGTTGATCCCAAGAGATCATAGTCATAAAAGCTACGGACGAAGAAGAGGAGGGTATGTCCTCCTGAAGCAACAAGCCCAACATAAGGGAAGGGGATTTCGGCAAAGAGGTGAGGCGCGTAGAGGTGTGCCTCAATATGGTTTACAGGAATCAAGGGTTTGCTTGTTTTGTAGGCGATGGCTTTTGCTACCCCTAATCCAACCAAAAGGCTTCCAATAAGTCCTGGTCCTTGCGTTACTGCAATGCCATCGAGGGAATTGAGATCCGCTGGCTGGATGACGGCTTCGAGTACCTGCAAAATGGTTGCGAGATGCTGACGAGAGGCTATTTCTGGGACAACACCATCAAACTCACGATGAATGGCGACCTGAGAGAACGTTTTTTCGGCGAGAATATGTTTTCCATCTTCGACAAGGGCCACTGAGGTTTCATCACACGAGGTTTCGATTCCTAAGATTCGCATCAGACCTTCCTTGGTGTACATCCTAAATAACGATCGCAGATTGCTTCCATGGCACGGTGCGCTGAATTGAATGCCGTAATAATGGAGCCTCCTTTTGGATAGTGCACCAGATCCCCCACGAGAAAAATACCAGGAATATTTGTTTCAAATCCATCAGTGACGAGTGGTTGGTGCCCATCAAAGGCAATGCCAATGGACTCGAGAAATTGTCGGGGTGAACTTCCTCCGAGGGCATACACGATGGCATCAAATACCATGGGGGTGGGTGGTTCAACAAAGTGCACAAGGGGTTTTCCATCCTTGTCTTCAACCGATTGAATGTTTGAGTTATAACGTATGGTAATCATATTCAGGCGATGGAGTTCTTCGATTGTTTTTCGATTGATGGGATTCATTCGCTCAAAACTGTCTCGACGGTAGCTCATCGTTATCGTGTTTTGAAATTGGAGGAGATATTGAACATACTCGGCAGCACTGTCTCCACCCCCCACAACAAGCACATTGGAATGTTCGATTTTTTTGCTGGTTACATCAAAGAGTATGCGATCAGAAAGTGATGCAGGAAGGGGATAGTTGGGCTTGTTTGGTCGCCCCAATACACCAATGGCAATCACAACAATACGAGTATGGTATTCCCCGCGGGAGGTCTTGACAACAAATCCTTGTTCCTCGAGTGCCTCATGGATGGCGTAAACTTGCTCCTCGTAGTGAACTGGCAACTGGTACTGGGCGATCGTCTTGTCCAAAAAGTCTATCGCTTCGCTCTTGGGCACATCGGTCATACAGAGAACGCCTTCACATCGTGGTTCCATGCCTTTGTAGTTTGCGGTAACGAGTTTGCTCTCTGGATAGAACTTTCTGATGGTAAAGGCATGTTCCTTTTCCTTCTCGAGGATAAGGAGTTTATCACGGGGAATGCCCGCTTCAATTGCCTCTACCGCAACGCTGATTCCAGCCGGACCAGCACCAATAACGACAAGATTGTACATACTTTCCTCCTACCACTGGTAGCGTGCCCCAAGGGTAAGCTGAATACCCTGATGGTAAACAGGGCTTTCCATAATTTTGTCGGCACGACTATTTGCCAAAAGCCCCAAAAAATCAACACCAGCATTGAATCCTAGGTGTTTCCATGGGAAAAAACGCATTCCTACTCCGGCTTTGAGTCCAGTTTCCTGTGAGGTGCTGCTCATTTCTGGTGATGGCCACACCCAAAAGATGCCAAACCGAGCGTAGGGGACAAAGTCTTCTAAACTTTTGTTGGCATAGAGGATATCCACACCAGAGGCATAATAGAGAAATATTCTCGTGGTCAGAAACTTTTCCTCCTTTGGAATGCCAGCGAAGACATTACATTCACCATAGGCGGCAAGGGAAAAATCGGCAAGAGAAGGTGTTTCCATACCCAACCGAAGAATGCTATCCTTTCCCAAGGCACTCATGGTGTGAGAGAATTCAAATACACCGCTCCATCCAAACATTCCCATCACTTCGCAAAGAAAGAGGATAAGAATAGCACTCTTCTTCATGGGTTTTCTCCTTCCTTATCTTAATAAGTATAAGGCAGAAAGAAGAAAAAATCGAAAAATTGTCTTACGCCAAGGCTGTTTGTATTTCCTCTGCAAGTTGTGCCTTCGGTCGCACCCCAACGATTTCCTTGGCAAGCTCTCCTGCTTTGAATACACCAATAGTTGGAATTGATGCTATGCCATAACGCTCTGCAATGTCGGGGTTTTCATCCACGTTGCATTTTGCGTAGACGGTTGTTTCATCGTGCTCTGCGAGGTCGGCAAAAATAGGAGCCATCATTTTACAGGGCATGCACCATTCAGCCCAAAAATCCACAACGAGTCGGGGATACTTTGACAGTGCAGCATCAAAGTTTTCACTGGTGAGTTCAATCTCTCCCTTGGGTTTATCAACAAGTGTTGAAGAAGTCTTTTCATTCATTTCAGCAAGGAGGCTATCGGAGTTGCTACTTCCATAGCGGATGATTTGTTCTACAAACTTTTGTTCTCTTTGTACCCCAATAGTGATGGACTCCATTTCTCCATTGATCACCTGCTGAGGAACGGAGGAAACCCTGTATCGCATAGAGAGTTCTTCGTTCTCCTGTGCCTCAACCACCTCAACGGAAACCCTTTTGGGATTGGCAAGCATAACCTGAATAGCAAGAAGAGCAGCCTGTGGGCAGTAAGGGCAAGAAGGGGTGACGAAAACCTGAATCTTCACATCTCTATCAAGTTTTTGCAGGGCTCGCTGATACTTGGGAGCGAGAGCAGAATGCCCCTGAGACAGGAGGCGAATAGCTTCGATAATGGTTGAAGCCTCATGCCCGTACGGTGTTCCCAAAAAGACAAAATTGTACCCCAGCGATTTGCCCAAAACCATACTGGGATTAGTGAGATCCTCTCGAGCAGGGAGATATTCAACCTTGATCTTGTCCGAAAGTTCTGCAAGTTCCTGAGGGAATTGCCGTGCAAATTCATGAATATCTTCGTCCCCTGTGCTGTACACCGTTATATCCACCGTTCGCACCAGACCTTCTTCAAAGTGTTTTTGAAGCTCTTTGCGAGTTTTTGCGTCCAAGAGTTTTTCCATATATTCCTCCTCTCTTTGGCTTTTTCATAGATAAGATACATATTTTTCTCGAAAAAGTAAAATATTTTCATATTATGATATCTTCATACGTTTTTATTCCTCAAACAGCTCCCATGAAAAATAGCCGCGGAGGCGTATTTTTTCTTTACTTTTAGCCAGAATGGCCACCGATGGAGGCTGGAAATCAATGAGATATTTTCCCTTGGTAAAGGTAGAGACAACCTCACTGAGGTCGGGCATATGTCCAACGATGATGATATCTTGGTTTACCCAGTCTTCGGAGAGTCTTCCATCCCAGCCGGGGGAGAAGAGTGGTTTTTGTATGGATTTAAGTTCCCAGATTTCAGCAAGGATTTCTGCTGTTTCCACTGCCCGGAGGTAGGGGGATGTGTAGAGCACGGGGTTTTGAAGTCTTTCTTTGAGAAAGATGAGTCCTTGGGCAAGTTGTTGCATGCGTTGCTTTCCCTCGGTTGTGATGGGGCGCTCGCTATCCTCTCCTTTCCAGAGTTCTATGTCCACTGCCTTGCTATGACGGAAAAGAAAAAGCATATCCTACTCTCCTATGATTTTAATGAGAACGCGCTTTCTTCGTTGACCATCGAACTCGCCATAGAAGATTCTTTCCCATGGGCCAAGATCCAGTTTGCCGTTGGTGATAGCCACTACAACCTCTCTTCCCATGATCTGGCGTTTGAGATGAGCATCCCCATTGTCTTCTCCTGTTCGGTTGTGGCGATAACCATTGGGATTGTAGGGGGCGAGTTTTTCAAGCCATTCTACATAGTCTTGATGAAGACCATTCTCGTTATCGTTAATAAACACGCTTGCTGTGATGTGCATGGCATTGACAAGGCAGAGGCCTTCTTTGATACCTGATTCCCTCACCGCTTGTTCTATCTCATCGGTGATATGGACTATTTCGACACGGTTTTTTGTACAGAACCAGAGTTCTTTTCGATAGGATTTCATATTCTTCTCCCTTTGGTATTGTAGGGGAAAAATAGAATTCTTGCAAACATGATTGGTAAAAGGTTTTTTCGTGCCAAAAAGGAGGATGAAAAATTTTCGTTTTCCCCACCATATTCTTTCCCCTTTCTTTGTCTGGGGGTGATGCTTTTGCATCTCAAGAGGGGGTATGAGATAAGATGAAAAGAAAATATGCATTTTTTAATGGGAAGCCACGGGCTATTCCGTTCATTCTTACCATAGGGAAATAAAAACTGAAACAGGGAAAGAGCAGTTTTCTGCAAGGTGAGATACATGAGGAGGAGAGGTCGGCTTTGCTCTTTCCGTATCTCAGTTTACTTCGACAATGGGAAAAACTAAGATGAAACAATGAGGGAGAGGCAGCTTTTTCAGAGTGAAACAAATGAGGAGGAAAGTTTGGTTTCATTTTTTCCTTTCAAGGTTGCAAGAAACAGGGATCTCTTTGGGGCTCTGTGAGGGGGGAGATGGTGAGAGAAATCGCTTGGGGGATTGTTTTTATTTGTGGTTTTTCTTTATACTAATAGAGATTTTTTTGTGAGGAAGAGCCATGATATCGGTTGTTCTCGTAGAACCTGAAGGGGATATGAATATTGGCATGATAGCCCGTTCGATGATGAACATGGATGTTGAAAATCTGGTGCTAGTATCCCCAAAAATCAATCATCTCTCCGAGAATGCCCTTTGTTTTGCTGTGCATGCTCGTGGTATTCTTGAAAAGGCCCGTGTTGTGGAGAGTCTGGAGGAGGCTATCAGAGAATGTGATGTCAGCCTTGCGGTAACGAGGCGTATTGGTCAGTGGCGTCAACAGGATGTTTGGCTTCCCGATTGGGCGAGTGCCATGTCTCCCTATGAGGGCAAGCATATAGCTCTTGTTTTTGGAAGGGAGAAGAGTGGGCTTACTAACAAGGAGATTGCAAGTTGTGATCTTGTGCTTACTATTCCTTCATCAGAAAAGTTCCCCTCTCTCAATCTTGCCCAGGCTGTTATGGTTGTGCTCTATGAGATTTATCGAACTCGTTGGATGGGTACTTCCCCCTCGTCACGGACAGTGCCGAGGAAGGAATTTCAGGAGATGCTGGAAACTATTATCGGTACTCTGAATACCATGGGCTATTTCAAAACGGTTCCTCGAGAAAGGTTGGAAGCCTATTTGAGAAAGCTTCTCTACCGCACAGCTCCTGATGAAACCAGTGCCATGATTATCAAGAATCTTTTTCTCCGTATTCAGGGGAGGCTTAAGGCGTGCCAGAAATCGGAGGGAAAAACTGATTCTTCACCACAGTGAGATCGGTCATGATATAACACACCCCCACCTGTAAACGATTGGCAAGCTCTATGCCCTTGTCTTTTCCTAAAAGAAAGAGTACTGTGGAAAGGGCATCACTCTCCACGCCTGTTGGAGCAATGACCGTGACAGAAGCAACTCCATTGGTTGCAGGGTATCCCGTATGGGGATCAAAAATATGATGATACCGCACCCCGTTGGTGATGAAAAACTGCTCATAATCCCCCGATGTAGCGATACTGCCCTTTTGTATGGAGAAGAGAGCGATAATATCGTTGGGTTTTCTGGGGTGGCGGATACCAAATGTCCAGTCTGTTTTGTCGTTTTTCTTTCCTCCGATAATGATGTTGCCTCCTGCATTGACAAGAAAGCCTTGTATAGGTTTATCCTGGAGGAAGGCAGCTGCTCTGTCTAGGGCATATCCCTTGAGAATACCCCCAAGGTCAATCCTTCTTCCATGAAGAAGGATTTTTGAGCCCTTTTTTTCGATGTTTGAAAAACCTATTCTGGGGAGTGTGTTATGGATATCTTCAGGGGAAGGAAGATGGGCGTTGCCTCCATAGAATCCCCAGAGTCTCATCAGGGGTTCCACAGTGGGATCAAAGAGTCTCTCGGAGAGTTCGTGCCATTTTTCGATCTCTTTCCAGAGTTCAAGGAGATTTTGATCTAATTCACCTTCGCCTTTTTCGTTGATTGTAAACAAAAGCGAGTTGCTCTTGTGAATGCTGTAGGCATTTTCCAGTTGAGCAAAGATATCCAGTGTTTGCTGTGCCCATTTGCGAGCTTCTGTAGGGTGATCGCTATAGATAATGATGGTAACAAGGGTGTTCATCTGGAAGCCCTGAACGCTCACCTTTTCGATTCGCTTTTGGCACCCTGTGGCCGCAAGACACACGCAGAGGAGAAAAATTGCCTTTTTCATTTGCGGAGGATGGCTGAGAGACCGTGAGCCTCAAGATGCTCAAGGTCAGCCATGGATTTGACTTTGTGAGCGTGAGTTTGCATATAGGAGGGGCTGAGACGGAGGACACTTGTTCGCTTGAGAAAGTCCTGCACCGTTAATGGGGAAGAAAAAGTAGCTGTACCATATGTGGGGATAACATGGTTGGGACCAGAGAAGTAATCCCCCATTGCAACAGGGGTATAGGGTCCAAGAAACAGCGCCCCCACATGGCGTATGGATGAGAGTATTTCTGCCGTGTCCCGAGAAACCATAATCTCAGCGTGTTCTGGGGCTATACGATTCAGTAGATCAAATCCCTCTTCGTACGAGGAGACAAGAACAGCATACGAGCGATCAAGACTCTCTTGGATCATGTCTTTTCGAGGAAGTTTTTCGATGATTTGGGGGAGGATTTTTTCCACCTCATTGAGGAGTTTTTCAGAGAGAGAGAGGAAGAAGACAACACTATCTGATGAATGCTCTGCTTGAGCGCAGAGATCCATGGCAATCCATTCGGGATTGGCACTTTCATCGGCAAATATTGCCACCTCACTGGGACCTGCTATGGAGTCAATCCCCACTCTCCCTTGTACCAGTCGCTTGGCGAGGGCCACATAGATGTTTCCAGGGCCTGTAATCTTGTGAACGGCAGGAATGGTTTCTGTTCCATAGGCAAGGGCGGCTATCGCCTGAGCCCCTCCAACCCTGAAGACGGCGCTGACCTCGAGTTTGTCTGCGAGGGCGAGGAGAAGAGGGTGAACCTTTCCATTTTGATCGGGGGGTGTCACAAGGTAGATTTCTTTGACACCAGCGATTTTTGCTGGTATGACATTCATTAAAACGGACGAGGGATAAAAAGCCTTTCCGCCAGGAACATAGACCCCCACTCTTTCAAGGGGAAGAACAAGCTGTCCAAGGAGCGCCCCTTCTTCCTCATAAAACCAACTCTTTTCTTTTTGTTTTTCGTGATAGCGGGTGATGCGTTCAATGGCTTCACAGAAGTATTCCCAGACCTCACTGTACTTTTTAGCCACAGTTTGTTTTGCCTTATGGTATTCCTCTTCTGAGACAGAAAAACGGAAATGAGCGGGATCCACCCCATCAAAAAGGGTAGTGTACTCGTAGAGGGCTTTATCTTTTCTCTTTGCAACATTATTTACGATGTCTTCAACCATTTGCCAAATTTTCCGAGGCACTGTCTCAATCGTTCGGGTATAGTTTTGGATTTCGTTACTACTCATTCTTTTCATCGGCGGTTCTCCTCATACTCGTTGGCAATGAATTATTATAAGAGATTTTGACAAAAAATGCCAGTCATTGATTTGTGCTCAAAAAGGAAGAACTGTTGTGTGTGTCGTACCCAAAAAAGAGAACAATGACTTCTTCATATCAAGAGTGGGGGAAAGGTAAAGGTTTAAGGTGAGATAAATGAGGAGGAAATGTGAGCTTTGTTGTTTACTTGTCTTGTCACTCTGTGTAAGTTTTGAGCTATGAACTTTAGTCAATTTTGTAAAATATCAGTTAAGCAAAGAATTTTTCTCAAACTCTTCTGGGGTTCTGTAACCCAGATAAGAATGAAGTCTTTTTCTGTTACCCATAAATGAATCATGAGGGTCTTCTTCAAATTCTTTTAACCAGCGGTGTATACGACCATGACTTATACCTAATTTATTCTCTAAAGCATGGGCACTCTTACCACTATTCTTAACAATTCAAGCGTTTCAAGTTTGAAAGACTTGTCATATTTCTTCCTACTTGTTCTATTCATGGTCAAACCTCCATTTAAAATATTTGGCTTAACTTCTTCTCTCCATTATCGACTGAAGACCATCTTGGTTTGCTTTTGCCGTGGAAAAATTTGACAAATATTGTCCTCTGTTTTTATAATAGAGTCATGAAAATAGCTTTGATAGCCGATGTTCATGTTGATAAAAATCTTCCGTGGACGCAGAAGGTATGGGAAGCCTTTCTCAAGAGGGCAGCGGAGTTGAAAGTAGAGGGGGTTATTATTGCGGGGGATCTCTTTGAAAACAAAGAGAGTGCTTTGGCCCTGAGAGAGTGGTTTTCTCGTACATTGGAAGCGGCTCCTTTTTCACATGTTATTTGGGTGGCAGGCAATCACGATCTCACCGATCCTACAAAAGACAAACAAGATCAGGACGTTGCCCTTGCAGATCTCAATTTTGGAGAGAAAATAGAGATCTTTTCTAAACCCCATCTTTATTCACTTGACGGACTTGAGGTTTTTCTCTATCCCTTTCGTATGGATCCCGATGATGAGCAATTTCAGGTTTGGAAGCTTGCCCAAGAGACGCCAGAGCCTGTTGGGCGTCGTATAGGCGTAGGGCATGGTTCTCTTTCTGATTGGATAAGCGGGATAAAAGAAAAAGAAGGGAGTATTATCCCTCGAAATTTTGCTTCCATGCTCAAGTGTGAGAGGGTATTTCTTGGGCATATTCACGAGAGAAAGAGTGTGGAAGTGTATCAAAGTTTGGGTTCAGCTCGTGTGTGGAGAAAGGGAGAGACAGGAGATCATGGCTTCTGGATTTACGATAGCACAACTGATACACCCACGTTTGTGCCCCTGCCTGAAGGGAGGGTTGCACAAGAGGTGAGAATTTTTGTTTTCTACGACTCCTTTTCACCTCCCCATGTTGATACTACGGCAGCCCCACTTCGATTGGATATTTCCCTCTATGGTGTTGTTGAGAGTGACCACCAAAAAGAAGCCATCCAAACACAGATTCAGAATTTCTATGCTGAAGCAGCAGAAATCAGCTTTGAGACCAAAGATCTCATCTTCTCTCGTCAGATTCGAGAATCCCGTCTCTGGAGAATATTCTCTGCCAAATGGCAGGCACACTATGACAAAGCCGACCCCGAAAAGCAGGCACAGCTTCTTCTTGCACGGGAGCTTTTTATAAAAAATGTTTCACCAATTCTCAGGGAGGGTTAATCTTGCTCACGCGGATAAAGATCTCTTCTTTTGGACGGTTTGTCGACACCTCTTTTGATCTTAGCAAAAATACGGTCTTTTTTGGGCCGAACGAGTCAGGGAAAACCACTATTTTTGATGCGTTGGCTTTAGAGCTGTGTGAGACCTCACGACGGGAGCAAAAGCCTATCTCTGATATCAAGAAGCGATATATCAACGGCAGCGAGAATAAAGCCCACATTAAGATAGAACCGACCAATCATCCCAGGCTTTCTCCAGGGCTTTTCTTTAATTTTTTTGCCATACGTTCGAGTGAAACATCTGTGCGGTTTGATGTAGAAGAGGGCAAAGACTGGGTGAAAAAGCTGCGAGCAAACCTTTTTTTTGGAGGGTATGATCTTACCACGGTTAAAAACATTTTTGCCGACCTGAACAAATCCAGAAAAAGCTCATCGTATCCTTCTCGTATACACGATATTGAGGAGAAGATAAAAGAACTCAACAAAAAAATTGGTGCCTTTCAGCTTAGCCAGTACAGTAGTCTCTACACAGATCTCCAAAAGGTAGAAGAAGAACTGAGAGAATGCGAAGACAAACAGAAACGCATTGAAGAAAATATTAAAAACCTGCAAAAAGAGCAAGAAAAATGTGATGTTGACCTTCAGAGGCTCAATTTTGCAAGCTGGGATAAACAATACCGTCAATACGAGACCCTTCTACGGCAAATGAATCAGTTTACTGGCATTGATGAGAATGAGGTGCAAGAGCTTGAGAAGGCTCAGGAGAACCTTTTTCAGATGAGGGAGAATCTTCTCCAACGGATGGAAAAACTCAAACAAGAAACAGAGAACCTTCGTGTTCTCTACCAAATGATGCAAGGGATTGACAAAGAGATTTCCCATGAAAGTCTGAGGATTACGCAGCGTATTCGTTTCTTCACAATACTTGGAGTGGTGTTTCTTGTGGTTGGGGGGATAGGACTGGTAGTGAGTGTTTTTTCCTCTGCACCCTTGCCCTTTGTGATAGGATCGTCTGTGGTTATGGTTACGGGACTGGGGAGTATTCTCTTGCGATTCTTTTTTCGAAAGACTGAAGCTATGCTTCATATGGATAGTCGGATTAATACCCTCTATCAGCAGGCGTTGCAGGGAAAGTACATTCCTACCTATCCCAAAAGCTGGGAGAGTTTTTGTAGTACTCTTGAAGAAGCCTATCAGAAAGCTGAACAAGCCCTTCGTGAAGGAGAAAACGAGTGGAAGATGTATGAAGGAGAGTATCAGCAATTTCAGAGAAAACTTGAACGGTTTTGTACTACCAATGGTGTTACTAATTTTAAGGCAGCGCGAGAAATTCTCTCTAAACGGAAGATGATAGAGAGGGAATTCAACACTGTACGGGATGGTCTTAAGAACCACCCCATGCTCATCAATCCAGAGCTCTCGCTTGAAGAGAATCATACCCTTCTTATTCAACGATATGGAAATCTCTCTTCCTCAAGTGTTTCATCACTCGAAGAGATTGAGCGAAGAAAGCAAGAGATAAAACGAAGTATTGAAGAGAATGAACAGAAACGCAAATCTCTTTCAAAGGAAAAAGAAGAGCTTGTTCAGAAGGAAGCCAGTTTGCGTTCTCGGCTCTCACAGATCGAGAAGGATGCACAGGAGAGTGTTCGCTTTAGGCAAGAATTATCTCGGCTTGAAGAAGAAGAAAGCCGCCTCAAGAAAGAGAGTGCAGCTGTTTTGCTTATTGAAGAGATTTTGGAGGAGATTGATAAAGAATCCTCCCAGAATTTTCAGAGTGTTGCTCAGGAGGTTCAGAAGGAGTTTGGGCATATTTTCCCTCCTTTTCAGAGCCTTACCTTCGACCAGTTGTCTGCAGAGAGAATGCAGCTTCAAGATGCCACACATAACCTTCGTCCACTGAATTTTCTTTCCAAGGGGACCCAGGATCTCTTTTATCTGGGGATGCGACTCTTTCTTGGTAGAGAAATGTGGTTGGTAGAGAAGTTAGGGGGGACATCCGGATTTTTTGTGTTTGATGAACCGTTTGCCGCCCTTGATGATGAACGCGTGCAGATAGCTCTTGCGATGCTTGATGAATTTCAAAAGAAGTACGATTGGCAGTATATCATTCTCACCAAGGATGCAACCCTTGTCGATCTTATCAAAAAACGGTGGTCAGATGCCCTTGTTCATACCCTTTCTCGCTAAGTGAAAGGGGTTTGCTTTTTTCGTGGTTTTGTCCTATACTATCGGCATATATTTTTCCATAAGGGGAAATCATGGTTGTAAAAACACTTCTTCGTCAGTATCTTGCCACCCTTTTGAAAGAACTTTGGAATGTTGAGGTGGCGATACCTATTCTCTACCCTGATCAGGTGCAATTCGGGGATTATTCAACCTCTGTGGCCATGGCTTTGGCAAAAATGCTTCGTCAAAAGCCGCTTGATATAGCTAGTACCCTTGCTCAAAACTGGAAATGGTCGGATCAGTTTCGTGTTGAGGTGGCTGCTCCGGGGTATATCAACTTCTTTGTGCAGGAGAAATGGTTGGCTGAGTTGGTTTCTGGAGCTCTTCTTGATTCCCAATATGGGAAAAACGATTTGCTTGCAGGCAAGAAAATTCTTCTTGAGTATGTGAGTGCTAATCCAACAGGGCCGCTTCATATTGGGCATGGACGGTGGGCTGCTTTGGGTGATAGCCTTGCTCGTATTCTCTCGTGGTGTGGGGCAGAGGTTTGGCGAGAGTTTTATGTGAATGATGCGGGGAACCAAATTCGACTCTTGAGGGAGACGATTCAAGCTGTTCGAGAGGGGAAACCCATTCCAGAGAATGGCTACCATGGTGCTTACCTTGAGGATGTGGCTCGACAGAGTGAGGATTCTGTGAAGTATATTCTTGAATGGCAGAAAAAAACGCTCGCAAATTTTGGTGTGGAGTTTGATCGCTATTTTTCTGAGAGAACCCTTCACGAGAGTGGAATGGTGAAAAAGACTTTGGATTTTCTCCAATCTTCTGGGGTGGCATATGAGTCGGAGGGGGCTTTGTGGCTTCGTACTACCGAGCATGGGGATGACAAGGACCGTGTGCTGGTAAAATCTGATGGGGAATACACCTATTTTGCTGTTGATATTGCCTACCATCAAGACAAGATTAAGAGGGGCTTTCGCACCCTTTATAATATTCTTGGCGCGGATCACCATGGCTATGTAAAGCGTATGGAGTCTGCTGTTTTTCTCCTCTCGCAGGCGGACAAGGTAGATGTGGAGTTTAAGATTCTCATTGGACAGTTGGTAAGTCTCTATCGCAATGGAGAACCGGTTCGGATGTCAAAACGTACAGGGGATATGATTACCCTTGAAGAGGTGCTTGAGGAGATTGGGCGGGATGCCCTTCGCTACTATATGGTGATGCGCAAGGCAGATACGCATCTCGAGTTTGATATCGAAGAGGCAAAAAAACAGAGTGAAGAGAACCCTGTTTACTATGTTCAGTATGCTCACGCTCGTATATGTGGTATTTTACGAAATCTTCCCCAACTTCCTGCTCCGCAAGGGGATTTGATTGATAGTCCTGAGGCACGAGTGCTTGTGACACGGCTTCTGAGATTTCCGGAGATTGTGCAGGATGCGGCTCTGGCTCTTGAACCCCATCGTATTCCTCAGTATCTCGAGGATGTGGCAACGGTGTTTCACAAATACTACACCCTTCATCGTATTATCAGTGATGATTTGCAACAAACAGCCAATCGTGCCCTTCTTGTTCGTGCTACTCAGAATGTGCTTCAACAGGGGCTTTCTTTAATTGGAGTATCGGCACCAGAGAGAATGTAAGAAAAGGAGGTTCGTATGGTTGTTATCAATTGGCTTGTGAAGATTTTTAAGGCGATCAATTCCAACCAGCATCCCTTGGAAATCGCTGAGGGGATATGTTTTGGGGTTATGTTGGCCCTTCTTCCTTCTTCCAACCTTTTGTGGTGGGGGATCTTTTTTGTTTCGTTCTTTCTTTCCATCAATCAGGCTGTCATGGTTGTGTTTATGGCAGTGGGAAAGATCTTTGTGCCGTTGCTTGATCCGATGATGGAGTCACTGGGGTATCTCATTCTTACTGCCCCTGCCCTTGAGGATTTTTATGACTGGTTTTTTAATCTGCCTCTTATCCCTCTTTTGAGACTTCACAACACCTTGGTGATGGGGGCTTTTGCCACTTCGGTACTTTTGTATTTTCCTCTTCTTTTTGTGATGGTGCGTTTGGTGCGTTACTATCGACGAGTGATTCGTCAGAAGATTGTTGAAAGCAAGTGGTTCAAAGCCTTTACATCGACACCGCTTATTGCAAGTCTTCTCAAGACCTATCAAAGTGTCACCACTATTACTACAAAGATTCATTCGTAAAAGGGAGGGTATATGGCACAGAAAAACAAATCTCCTAAAATTCATAAAATGTTCAAGAAGCGTTATACCCAAACCCACTGGGAACGTTTTCTTGAGCGTTGTTATAATGAAGCAGACAGGGATGTTTTGCAGAAATTGTTTGAAAAGGATCAGAAGAATCGCTATGTTTTGAGAAAAGATCTTACTTTAGAGGAGCAAGAGACGCTTGCTGAGATAGGGAAGCGTATTGAACTCGGATATTCCTTTCTTCAGGTGTGGAAACTTATTGCTGTGGGGGTAATCTTTGTTGGTGTTGCGTTGTTTCTTTCACTGTTTCAGAACAAAATCCTGGAGAATATCATCGAGAGCTCTCTTTCGGCTGTTTTTGATGCCAAGGTAGACATTAAGGGAGTGAGGTTGGATATATCAAGGCTCTTGTTTCGTTTTCAGTCCCTTACGGTGGGGGATAGTGAGGAGCCCTATCGCAACCTCTTTGAACTTGGAAAAACGGAATTAAAGCTCAATCCCCAGGCACTTACCTTGGGGCGTGTGGTGATTGAGAATGCTCAATGTGAGGATATTCGGTGGAATACGCCCCGTACCACGCCGGGAACTCTTCCACGGAAAAATGTTGTTGCCTCTCAGAAGGAAACAGAAAAGAAATCGTCCATCAATGATGGGTTTTCGTTGGATTTTACTCAACAAGCGGCCAATATTTCCAATCTTGTGGCAAGTCAGGTCTCAAACCTCAAGAGTCTAACTCTTCTTGTTCAGGCTAACCAGGAGATATCCAACACCATTGATCAGTGGACGAAAATTTACGATCAGAAGAATGCTCAGATTACCCAGCTTGCTCTTAAGGTTCAGGAGATTCAAAAGATTCAGGTGAGTTCTCTTAAGACGATTGAAGATGCTCAAAAAGCCCTTTCTTTGATTGAAAGCTTCTCCAAGAATGTAAGTAGTGTTAGCACAGATATCAAGACAACATCTCAGCAGTTTAAGCTCAGCTATGACAAGGCAATGCAACTTAAAAAATCATTGGGCGACGCTATTACTGCGGACAAACAGTACCTCCAGAGGCTGATTTCTCTTCCTGTGACGGATGGCAAGAATATTCTCTCGGGAATGCTGGATAGCTATCTTCGATCCAAGCTTGGCAAGCTCTGCTCTTATGGAATCAGGGCTCTTTCCTACGCTCAAAAAATTACATCAGACCCCAACAAAAAACCAAAGAGAGAATCTTACAAACGATTGCAAGGGCGTACCATTCCTTTCCCATCAGATCCCTATCCATCATTTCTTCTCAAAAACCTTCAGTCTTCGGTGCAGACACCTGACAAGCGTTTTGCAGCTCAACTTCAGAATATTTCAACAGATCCCTACAAGTGGGGGAAACCTATTCTTTTTTCTTACCATCAGAACGAAAAGGAGCAGAATTATAAGCTCTCTGTCTCGATGGATATTCGTTCCAATGCACTAACCCCTCTTTTAGCGGAGTTTTCTGGTGCTGGAATTCCCTTGGAATTAAATGATCTTGGTTTTCTCAAGGTCAAGGATTTCAAGGCTTCGCTTGCTCTCCAGTCGGTGCTTCAGTGGGACAAAACGAGAAACACAGGGAAATTAAAGCTTTCTCTTTCCTCTCTTCAGATTGGCTCGTTTGAGAGTTCAGATTTTCTCACCAAAATGTTTGTGGAGATTCTAAAGGGAGCTTCGACGGTTGATATGGCGATTGTGTACACAATGCTTTCTGATGGTACGTTGCAACTCAGTGTGCAGAGTTCTCTGGATGGGCTCATTCAGAAGAAGATAGGGGAGTACCTCGCTTCCCTTATAAAGGAACAGAGCGAAAAGATTGATAAGGAACTTCAGGGATGGCTCCAGACAGAGATTGCAAAGAACGAGCTTCTCTCCAAGAATTTGCAGGGCTTGAATGATGTATCTCTCAAGAGCCTCTCTGATGTTGCTACCTATGAGGAGCTTGTGGACACTAAGAAAAAGGAAGTACAATCTCGTATTGATCAGATCAAAAAGGAGCAGGAGGATGCTCTGAAGAAGAAGGCTGAAGAGGCAGCCAAGAACCTCAACCTTCCAAAGATAGGAAAGTAGAATGAGTTATCTCAGGGTGGAGCATCTTTCTCTCTCCCTGGATGAGCCGACAGAATTAGAGGATGATGGGCGTCTCCTCAAGGCTGTTTCTTTTGATGCAGAAAAGGGTGAAATTATTGGCATTCTTGGTGCGAGTGGAGCGGGCAAGAGTCTGCTCCTTCGTGCTCTTTTGGGGCTTGTGCCTCTTCAGGAGGGGAGAATCTTTAAAGGGGGTGAGGATATTACTGAGCGAGCCCCTTCACAGCGTGGGATGGCATACCTCAGTCAGCGTCTTGCCCTCTATCCGCATCTCTCGGGGGAGGTGAATGCTGGCTTCTTCTACTGGATACGGGGGCTTGTAAAGAAGACACCTCTTCGGTTTCATCCTGTTGTGGGAGAGATTCTCTCAGAGTTGGGTATTTCAGAGGAGCGTTTTCTTCAACGAAAACCTCGCTCGCTGGCGGGAGGGGAAAGGCAGCGTGTAGCCCTCGCACGGGCGCTCGCTTCGGAGGCGGAGGTTCTCTTGCTTGATGAACCCCTGGCCAATATTGAGGATCATTTTCGAGATGTGCTTCGACATTTTCTTCGTCGGTGGCTCCAACAGCGTGGTCAGACGGCGCTCGTGGTGTCCCACAATCAGGAGGAGATGGCTGGGCTTTGTGATCGGCTCTTTCTGATGGATCAGGGAGTTTTGATTCAAAAGGGAAGCTATGAAGAGCTGTGCACCATGCCACTGAGTCGTATTACCGCTCTTTTTATGGGGAGGGTGCAAAAGAACTATCTTTCCGCTGAGATGATTGAAAGTCTCTGGGGAAAGAAGGTGGCGTGGGATGCGGTTGTGCTCCCCTCTCTTGCTCGGCAGACAAAAGAAAGTGAGTGGGATCTTGAGGTGAAGGGGACAGTGATAATGATCGAGAATTTTTTTGCGGAGAGGAAGAAGCTTCTCTGTGTGGAGTTTCACCATGAGATGTTTTTCTACGAGGTGGGGGAGGATTTTCAAGTAAAAAAGGGGGAGAGGATTTGTTTTTATCTTCCTCTTCAGGAGGCGTGGTTGTTTGAGAGAAACTATCCGTATCGTCGGATATATCAAGGAGAGTGGTGATGATTCTTCGGGGTGGAATGGTTTTTGATCCTATTTCCTTTCCTATGGGGAAACGACTTGATATTCTCGTTCGCGAGGGAAGAATTGTAAAGTTGTCGCGAAATATTCATCTTGAGGGAGAACCTGTTGTGGATGTGAAGGGAAGGTATATCTTTCCCGGTGTCATTGACATGCATGTTCATCTTCGAGAGCCGGGACAGACACACAAGGAGGATATTGCTACCGCGACCCTTGCCGCAGCAGCAGGGGGTGTGACAACGGTAGTAGCTATGCCCAATACGATTCCTCCGATTGATAGCCCCCAGCGTTATCGAGAGGTTCTTTCTCTTGTGAGGGAAAAGGCAAGGGTCGAGGTGCTTGCGACGGCAAGCCTTTCTGTGGGGCGTGGGAGTGAGGAACTCACCGACTTTGAGGGTTTGGCACGAGAGGGGTGTAGGTGGCTTTCTGATGACGGTTCCAGCCTGCAGGATAAGAAGATTATCTACGAGGCGTGTCAAAAGATTCGACCTACAGGGCAACTTTGGATTGAACATCCAGAGATTGCCTTTCTTGCCCATGGATATCCCCTTCACGATGGAAAGGCTGCTCAGAAACTGGGTGTTTTGGGTCAGCCAAGGGAGGCAGAGAGTCTTGCTATCTGGCAACTTGGTTTCATTGCTGGCTTGGTTGGGGTGAGGGTGCATTTTACGCACCTTTCAAACTGGCGATCTGTAGAAGCGGTTCGCTTTCTTAAACATGCCTATCCTGATCTTTTTACGGCTGACACCTGCCCACACTATCTTTATTTTACCGAGGAGGATGTGATAAAGAGGAACTTTGATCCCAATACAAAAATGAATCCGCCTCTTCGGCAGGAGAGGGATAGATTGGCACTTCTTGAGGGGATTGTGGATGGCACGATTGATTGTTTGGTTTCCGATCATGCCCCCCATACGGAGGAGGAGAAATCTGTTGGTATGGAGAAAGCCCCCTTTGGTGTGATAGGGTTGGAAACATTACTTTCGGCAGCCTATACGCTCTTTGTCGTGGAAAAGAAACCATATGTCAAGAACTGGCTTGCCCTCTTGACGACCAATCCCAGTCGTATTTTGGGTATCGATCGGGGAAGGATTGCTGAAGGAAAGAAAGCAAATCTCACTATTTTTGATCCCAAAGAAAGATGGGAGGTGAAGGCTTCGGATTTTCATTCAAAGTCGCACAACTCTATCTTTATTGGTGTATCTCTGCAGGGGAGGGTTGTCCAAACCTATGTGGATGGGAAAAAGGTGTACGAACGAGAATAAGAAATCCTTTGTTCTCACGAATACCAAAACGACAAATGGCATACGACTGAAATAAAAAAGGCTGTCCCAAAGGACAGCCTTTTGTGTTATTCAATAATAGCCAGTATGTCGTCAGCAGAGAGAACAAGGTGTTCAACGTCGTCAATTTTAATCTGAGTACCGGCGTACTTGTCGTAGAGCACCTGATCGCCCACCTTTACCTTGATAGAGTCATCTGTGCCAACAGCAACAACAACACCTGTCTGGGTTTTCTCCTGAGCGGTCTGGGGGATGTAGATACCGCCCTTTGTTTTTTCTTCGGTTTCTTTAACCTTGACCAAAACACGGTTACCAAGAGGTTTTACCTGCATACCTTTCCTCCACATTTTTTTGATATAAATATACTCACAAAGAGCTCCTATCGTCAAGTGTTAGAGCTTGCCTTCTTTGGCGAAGCTGTAGTAGTCATCGGAGTTTTTCCCAATGATAATGTGGTCTAACACTCGAGCCCCCACAATTTTTGTCACTTGGTGGATCTGATTGGTGAGGCTTTCATCTTCTGCGGAAGGGTCGCATTCTCCAGAGGGATGGTTGTGAATGAGAATGACGCTCGAGGCATGAAAGAGGCATATCTGGCGAACGATCTCCTTGGGGTCGACAAGGGTAGCCTGATTGCTTCCCTTGCTGAGTTCGTAGTGGTGAATGGGCTTGTTGCGGACATCGAGAAGGATGATGTAAAAGAACTCTTGGGTGGCATCGCGAAGCATCATCCCGTAGTAGTTTCGTACATAGTTGATGGCATCAGTCGGGGTGATGATCCTTTTCGATGTTTTTACTTCCTCTCGGACAAGCCTTCTGGCGAGTTCGAGGGCTGCCTTGATTTCGATGGCTTTTGTTTTCCCTATGCCTGATATGGCACAGAGCTTTTTGAGGGGGGCATTGTCGAGTTTTCGGAGGCTTCCAAAATGTGTGAGTAACTCCTGAGCCACGGAAAGGGCGCTTTTGCCTCCTGTTCCAGTACGAATAAGAATAGCGAGAAGCTCGCTGGTAGAGAGGTTTTGAGCTCCCAATGTGAGAAGTTTTTCGCGGGGGCGGTCTTCTTCACGCCACTCCTTAATGGAACGGTAGGGTTGAGATGACATGGCATCCTCCTTGGTTTTTTCTCTACTATTAATATAGGAGGAAATTTGTCAAGGTTGTCAGTTTTTGGTCAAATTCGTTTGACAAATGAAAAATTTTTTTGGAGGAGTGGGAGAGGATGCCTTAACGGGAGTTATCCAAGGCGTTGGCGCATTTTGACGAGGAAGTTCAACGCTTCGAGGGGGGTGGTTTGATTGAGATCGAGCCTTTTAATTTCCTTGGCGAGCCATTCGTAACCGGGGGTGGTGCTTTCCTCAAAGAGGGAATCGGGTGATTTTTCGCTTTTTTTGCTTGTGTTGCTCTCGATTTCTTCCTGGGCTTTTGTGCCCTCTTTTTCGAGGGTCTGGAGAATGAAGTTGGCTCGTTCTATGACCTCAAAGGGGATGCCGGCAAGACGAGCCACATGAATACCATAGCTTTTGTCAGCTGCACCGGGTATCACCTTTCGGAGGAAAACGAGGTTGTCGTTTTGTTCTCGTACAGCCATGGTGTAATTTTTGATGCCGGGTTTTTCACCAAGCTGGGTGAGTTCATGGTAGTGGGTGGCAAAGAGGGTTCTTCCCTTTTTTTCTGGGTGGTCTACGAGGTATTCGATCACAGCCCACGCAATAGAAAGCCCATCGTAGGTGGATGTTCCCCTTCCGAGTTCGTCCATGATGATGAGGCTTTTGGGGGTGGCATAGGTGAGGATACGGGCGGCTTCGTGCATTTCCACGAGGAAGGTTGAAAGCCCTTGGGAGAGGTTATCAGATGCCCCAATTCGGGTGAAAATCTTGTCCACAATGCCAATGTGTGCCTCACGGGCTGGGACAAAGCTTCCCATCTGAGCCATGAGCACAATGAGGGCGTTTTGGCGAAGGTAGGTTGATTTTCCAGCCATGTTGGGCCCTGTGAGAATGATGAGAGACGCATTGTCGTCGAGTGTGGTGTCGTTGGGTACAAAAAGGTTTCTCCCTATGGACTGTTCAACAACAGGGTGTCTCCCATCGATAATATGAAGTCGTTTGTCATCGGAGAGAATGGGGCGAACATAGTGTCGGTCAACAGCAATGGTAGCGAGGGTTGTGATAACATCGAGATAGGCGACACTCTGGGCTATTTCATAGAGGAGCTTGTCATATTCCATTACCTTTTCCACAAGCTGTTTGAAGAGTTCCTCTTCAAGCTTGGTAATCCGTTCGGAGGCTGACGCTACATTGGTTTCGTATTCCTCAAGCTCAGGGAGGGTGTAGCGTTCAGCGTTGACGAGGCTTTGTTTTCGGATGTAGTTGGGGGGGACAAGGTGAACATTGGGTTTGCTGACCTCGATGAAATAGCCGAAGATATTGTTGTAGCGTATCTTTAGGGAAGCGATGCCGGTTCGTTCCCTTTCGCGTGCTTGGAGTTGGAGGATGAAATCCTTGCCTTCCCGAAGGAGTTTTCGCCATTTGTCGAGCTCGGGAGAATAGCCATCGCGAATCACATCTCCTCCAAAGGTGGAGGAAGGGTTGTCAGAGAGGGCACGTTGAATGAGGGAGATGATGAAATCTATGGAGGTTTCTATTTCTTTGGGGGAGGAATCAAGCTGGAGGTAAGAGAGAAAAGAGCGTATCTGTTCAAGGCTTTGTTTGAGTTGGAGGAGGTCTTTCGGGATTACCTTTCCAAGCTCGAGGCGAGTGTGTAGCCGCTCGAGGTCGGTTACGGAGCGGAGGGCAGTTCTGATGGTGTTGATGAGAATACTGTTCTGTGTGTATTTTTCAATGTCGTCGAGACGTTTTTCGATGAGGCTTTTTCGTGTCAGGGGATAGAGAATCCATCGTTTCAAAAGACGGGCTCCCATGGGGGTTTGGGTTTCATTGAGTACATCAAAAAGGGTGTTTTTTGATGATCCATCCCAGAGGTTGTTAACAAGTTCGAGGTTGCGTATGGTGAAATCGTCCATTTCCACATAGAGGGAGGATTCAACGAGTTGGATTCTCTCGAGGAGACGAGAAAAGTTTCGTTTGAGGTTGGGGTTGCCTATCTGGGTTTCTTCAAAATAGCGAAAAACTCCAGCCAGTCCTTTGAGAAGGGTTTTGTTGGGGAAGTTCTTTTCGAGAGTGGCGAGAACATCTGATGGAAAATAGCCAGTATCAAAGTACCACACGGGCATTATTTGGGCGAGGGCTTTGCTGTTTTCGAGAAATGTCTGCCATGATTTCCATTCCTTGAGTTCCTCTCTGTAGAGGCATTCGAGGGGTTGGTAGCGTATCCATTCGTCCTGAATGGCTCGTAAAACCTCTGAGGGGGTTCCTTTGATAATATGGCCGTATATATCACCGGTAGAGAGGTCTGCCATCCAGAGGATATATTCATTCCCTTCGTGGTAGAGAACGGCGAGAAAGGTGTTGAAGACATCCAGTCCCATCTCTGGGGAGAGGACGGTTGCTGGGGTAATAATCTCAACAATGTCGCGTCGAACGAGCTTTTTTGCCTTGGAAGGGTCTTCGAGCTGTTCACAGATGGCAACCTTTTGGTTGTGTTTGATGAGTTTCTGGATGTAGTGCTGGGCAGCATGAAAGGGAAAGCCAGCCATGGGCATATCGTTGCGGGAGGTGAGGGCGATATTGAGAATCTGTGCTGCTACCTTAGCATCATCGTAGAACATCTCATAAAAATCGCCAACCCGAAAGAGAAGAATTTTGTCGGGGTGACGGGATTTTATCTCCCGATACTGTCGCATCATTGGGGTAAGAGTATCATCACCCACGCCTGCTTCTCCTTTGCTTTCCATTATCACCTCGAGAGTAGGGAAGGGTTACATCTTTTCGACAATGAAGAGGACATCGCCAGCCTGAACCGCCGCCCCATGTGTCTTGAGGATTTCGACGATTTTCCCGCGTATTTCTGCCTTGATTTCGTTCAACACTTTCATGGCTTCAACGATGGCAACGGTGGTATCTGGAGAAACCACATCCCCAGCTTTGACAAAAGGTGGGGAATCAGGCGATGGGGTATCGTAGAATGTTCCCACGATAGGGGATTTAATCTTGAAGTATTTGCTTTCGTCGTCGTAGGGATTGGCCTTTGGGGCTTGTGGTTGGGGTTGAACGGCTGCCGTCTGAGTTGCTGCCGGAGCAGGGGCATTCTGAACGACGGGAGCCATTGGTGCAACGGAAACAGGAGCGTATGCCCCTTCTTGGGGTTTCTTGCGAGAAACACGAAAGTAGATGTCTTCCCCTTCTTGAATTTCAATCTCCTCTATGTTAGTTTCCTGAAAGAGAGTTTTCACCTGTTTGAGGAATTGGCTATCAAATCCGAGGATTTCCTTTGCCATATGCTACCTCCTTGCTTTTTTGGCTTTCATATTATACAATGAAATGAGTTTTTCATCAAGTTTGTAAAGAAAGCTTGCAATGAAAACGCCCTGTCCGCTCTTGCCCCAGTGCTACTACTCCAAGCATCTCAAGAGTGGGGGATCAGTTGCTCTTACCTTGTCTCAGTTTTTTCTTTTTCAAATGTTTTTTTATTGAAAATTTTTTGAATTGGGGGTATACTTAACCTTAAGGGGAAAACTATGCCGATAGATGATATTCCGCTACCGGTTTGTCGTATTGATGAGAAGACGCGCTGTATTGTTGGGATAAACAGTGCATTTCGGGCGCTTCTTGGTTGGGGAGAAGACATTATTGGGAGAGAGTTTCTTGCACTGGTGGTGCCACACCAGTTTTCTTTTGCTTTGGGTGTTTTTCAGCAGGGATTTACACAACCTGTGATAGCTGCTTTTGCTCTTCTCTGCCAGAATGGAAGTCAGGCTATGTTTCAGCACAGTTTGTTTGTTCAGGAGGGGGAGATTGTTGATATTCTTTCCCCCATATTGAAAAGTGAAAAGAGTTTTCGGGAGAGCTATATTCTTGAGATGCTTCCCCATCCTGTTTTTTGTGTTGATGCCTCGGGGAGATGTTTTTGTGCCAATCGTAGCAGTCGGGAGAGATTTGGGGACAAGGATGGGAAGGTGTCGTTTAGTCCTCAACAATGGGGGTATATTGTGCCTCATATGGAGAAAAGGCAGCCCTTTTCATTGTGGATAGGAGAAGCCCCTTTTGAGGGGGTGTTTACTTTTACGCCTCTGGTGGATGAGATGTGGATTGTGGAGTATCGTTGGGGAAGGGAGGATGTTTTCTTTACTCTCAAGAGGAGTGTTGATTTGTGGGATATTCCGATTGTGGTGTATGAAGGGTTGGGAGAATCGCTTCGTGTGCCTCTGATGAATGAGAGATTCAAATCATTTGGAATGACAATGGAATATGAACTTACGAATCTTTTTAGTGATGCAAAAAGTGGGAAAATCCTTACTCTTCGCAAACCGAACGAGGGATTTGTCTACTATCGTCCGTTGGTTTTTCCCCTTGCCGTGGGGGAGATCACCGTTGTGGCTCTTGTTGACGAGACAGAATATCATAAGCGTGAAATTCTTTATAGCAGGCTTAAGTCAAAACTCAACGAGGTGATTGAGGTGACAGAGAGGCTTTCTGCTCGTTTTGGGGGTCCTGCTGAGACACTTGCAGAGAAGTTTCATCTCTCCGAAAGGGAACAGAAACTGGTGCAGTGTATTCGAAAAGGGCTTTCCAATGAGGAAATAGCTCGTACACTTTTTGTTTCTCTCGATACGGTGAAGAAGAATATTTCAAATCTCTATCGGAAGCTTGGGATCAAGAGTCGTATTGAGCTTCTTCAACTGATGTATGATCCACTGGGGCGAAAAACACCACCAAAGGGGTAGAAAATACACTTAGGTGTCATTATTATTACACGCAAAGGGGATTGTTTCTTTATAAAAGAGCATGTATACTGTAAGCGTCAATAAAAGAGTTTTTGAGTAGAAAGGATGTTTCATAAAAAGGTTGGGAACTTAATACAGGTGTTAATGACCAGAATCCAAAAATAAGAAGGTAACCTCATCAGGAACCATTGTTGACTTAACAGATCTCCTTTATTCAGCCTCGGGGAGAAGTTCCCACCACTTCTCCCCGTTTTTATTTTTGTTAGGCTTTTTCGTTTCTTTTTTCTGGTTGGCGAATAATAGCGAGGATTTCGTCTTCACGATAGAGCAGGAAGAAGACAAGCCCTATCAGACAGAATACAAAGGCAATAACCCCTGTAAGTCGTATTCCTGTGTCGTTTTCGATGCTTCTCCCGAGATTCACGATCGATGGGAAAAGAAGGTTGGTAAAGGCGATTCCCATTTTCATCATAAAGGTGCGAGCCCCGAAGAAGACAGCGGCTTTGTAGTTTCCTTTGAGTTTGCCGTCGGCATCAGCAATGTCGGCAACAATAGCATTGGGCAGAATGCCAAACATTGCCATGGGGAGCGATGCCATCGTTACGAGGGCAATGCCCTGCCAGAATGGCGCAAGCGGTATTCGCCCCAAAAAGAACACCAGCACAAAGACAAGAGAAAAGAGGACAAAAGCTATTGAGAGCATGAGCTTTTTCCCGATGCGTTTCGCGATGAGGTTGATGGGGATGTAGAATAAAAAGCTGAGCAGAAACATTACCGTCATAAACGTAGTAGCATTGGACTTGTCAAGCTGGAGAAGAACGGTGGTGTAGTAGGCTATGCCTGTCTGAATGAAGGTGAGAGCCACCCAGTAGGCAAAGTCAGAAAGTGTGAACACAAAGAAATTTTTGTTTTTGAAGGCGGAAAGAACGGCCTCGAAGGGTTTTTCTGTGGACACATGGCGTTCACAGTAGCGGTTCTCGTCAATGAAGATGATAGGAAGTGCCATGAGAAGAAGGGATATTACTCCATAGATGCAGAGGGCTATTTGAAAGCTAATGACGGAGGAATAGCCAAGGTTTTCAAAGATGCCCTGAACGAGGTAAATAGTATTACCAAGGGCAAAGCCGAGAGCCCATGTGATGGAGATCCAGGTACTGAGGTTGAGTCGTTCTTCGGGTGTGTGGCCTAATTCACTGATCCAGGCATTGTAGGGGGTGCAAAAAAGAGTCATAAACCAGTAGAAGAGCAAAATTATGATGGTCAGCCAAACGGCGTTGATGATGCTTTCTCCCTGAACAGGTGGAAAGAAAACAAGAAGCGAGGTTATCACAAAGGGAACGAAACTGATGAGGAGAAAGGTACGTCTTCTTCCCAGTTTGAAACGAGAACGGTCACTCATCCCTGCAACAAGGGGGTCAGTAACGGCATCAAAAATGCGGCTAAAGGCGTTGATGAGCCCAATAATGGTGAAAGAACCAAAGATGAAGCCTTGGTAGATAAAGGTGGGAAAGATAGATCCTCTTCCTTCGGGGGGAAGATAAAAGTAAGCTATGAGGTTTGCTACGCTGTAGGATACAAGAGACCAGCCCATCTGTCCGAGGGCGAAAATCCATTGTTTCCAGAGAGGGAGCTTTTCAACCTTGTTCATCGTTTGCCTCCTTCATTTGGGGTGTATTATAGCGAGAGAAAAAAAAATGTCAAGGTTTTATTTTATTTTGCCGAAAAAAGAGGATCTCAAGCAAGGGGAGGTACTCTTTTTGAAAGCGAACAAATAAGGATGTTGTGCCAAAAAAAGGGTGATGAATTGAACTTTAGTCAATTTTGTAAAATATCAGTTACGCAAAGAATTTTTCTCAAACTCTTCTGGGGTTCTATAACCCAGATAAGAATGAAGTCTTTTTCTGTTGTGAAATATTTCAATATACTGAATCCCACGGTCAGAATGAAATAGTAAACCTCTGTCAGGATTTCTGTTTAAACATGCCATTTCCACTATAAACATATATTTTATCTGGGAGTTTTTGAGAATATGCTGATTGCTTTTTCTACTATTTCTCTCTTGACGGAGTATCTCATTTTCTCTTTTTAATCTCGCAATCTCTTTCTTCTGTGGCGTTAAGTTCCCATTATCCATAGCTTAACCTCAATTTAAAATATTCGGCTTAACTTCTCCTCATACATTATCGACTAAAGACCAGGGGGATGTCTGCTGAGACAAGGAAATAACGGTTTTGCTTTCTCTTGTCTCAGTTTATTTCTACCAGCGGAAGAATGAAGCTGAAACACGTAAAGAGTAGGAAAGCTTGAAAACAAGCAGCTGGCAAGCTCACTAGCCAAATTTTTAGGTGGGGTTTTGTTCTTTTTCAATGGGGGATGACTTTTTTAGGGTGATGTCTTTCTTTACAAAACTTCTCTCCGGCTTTATAATAATTGAGAAATATCAAAAGAAAAGGAAGTGGGTATGAAGATTATCATTCCTGTGGCAGGGGTTGGCAGTCGTTTGAGACCCCATACATATGTTACCCCAAAATCGCTCATTCGTGTGGCAGGCAAACCTATTATTGACTATATATTGACACAGTGTATGACACTCAACTTTTCGGAGATTATTTTTATCATTGGGCATTTGGGAGACCAGATTAAGAGTTTTATTAAGAAGCACTATTCTTTTCCTATGCGGTTCGTAAGACAGACGGACTTCAAGGGGCTGGGGCATGCTATTTACCAAGCTCGCCAAAGTTTTGATCAGGATGAGGATGTGATCATTCTCTTGGGGGATATTATCTTCAATGCTCACCTCTCTGAGATTGCGATGGCACAGGACAACATGCTTGGGGTTATGGAGGTGAGTGATCCGAGGAGGTTTGGAGTGGTAATGCTTGATGATAAGGGGTATGTTACCAACCTTATTGAAAAACCAGAGAATCCGCCGACAAATATTGTGATTGGAGGGGTGTATTATTTTCGTAGTGCTTTTGCTCTTTTTGAGGCGATTAACTATCTCTTTGAACACAATATCACCACCAAGAATGAATACCAACTCACAGATGCTATCAAACGACTCATGTATACGGGGGAGAAAGTAAAGACATTCCGCATCTCTGATTGGTATGATTGTGGTGAAAAGGAGGCTCTCTTAGAGACAAATGAACACCTTCTCAAGCAGGCAAACATTCAGGTTCGTGTTCCTGGGAGTATCATTATTCCCCCTGTGTATATTCATGAAACGGTAGAGGTGGTGAATTCTATTATTGGGCCAAATGTATCCATTTCGGAGGGGAGTGTGATTAAGAATGCTATTATCTCGCACTCGATTATCGGTTCGGATGCAACGGTGGAGAATGCCATTCTGACTCGTTCGCTCATCGGTGATAATGCCTATCTCTGTGAAGCAGCTCGAGAAATGAATATAGGTCCAGACTCTGAGATTGCATCGTCGAGGTAGGCATGGGAAATATTCGTTTGTACACAGTGATTTTTGGTGGGATTTTTTTGTATCGGCTTCTTGTTTTTGGTCCATGGATTGCTGAACCCCTCTTTTCTCCTTTTCAGATTCAGTGTTTTTCTTTTGTTCTTCATGAGGATGTGTCGCTTTTGCTTCAGAGAGATGCTTCTCTTCTTGCTCAAAAGACTCAACCATATCGTTGGATTCTGTGGGGCATGGAGATAGTTATCGATGGTTTGGGTTGGTTGGGGATGATAGGGCTTTCTTTAAGGCGTGATTTTTTGAAGCAGTTGTTTTGGCAGGTGTGGGTGTGGATTTTTGCTTTTTGGCAGCTTTGGTGTGTGGGGTGGTTTGGTTTTCAGATTGCCGATGCCGTGTTGTGGTTTGTTCTTTCGGTGAGTGGGCCCTATCTTCTCTGGATGTATGGGTGGAAGCGGCAGTGGTTGGGGAGGGAGGCGTGATGAAACAGGCTGTTCTTTCTATAGCGGGATCGGATTCTTCAGGTGGAGCGGGTGTTCAGGCTGATCTCAAGACCTTTACTACGATAGGGGTTTATGGGGCTGCGGCGATTACGGCGCTCACCGTGCAGAATACGGTAGGGGTGTTTGAGAGTGTTTTTTTGGATGCTTCGTTTGTGGCTCATCAGATCCGAAGGGTAATAGAAGATATCCCTGTGGCGTGGGTGAAGACGGGCATGCTTGGGAGTACTGCCATTATTGAGGCTGTTGCCGAAAGTGTTCCCATAGGGATGAAGGTTGTCTGTGATCCTGTGATGTATTCTAAATCGGGGTATAGTCTTCTTCAGAGTGATGCTATTGAGGCCATGAAAAATCTCTGGATTGCTCGAGCTACGATTGTGACACCCAATTACCATGAGCTTGCCTTTTTGTTGGGTGGGGATTTTGTGGAGGGGGATCCGGAGGGAAATGGAAAACGTTTTCTTGATGCTTTTCCAGAGGTGAAGGCTATTCTGGTCAAGGGAGGACACCGAGAGGCTTCTGCTGGTCAGCTGGAGGATATCCTTGTTTGGCGAGAGGATGGGCAGGAATACACCCGTGTGTTTTCTCATCCCTACTATGATACGCGGAATACGCATGGTACAGGGTGTACGCTTGCCTCTGCGATTGCAGCCTATCTTTGTCGAGGTGAGACAATGGTTGATGCTGTAGAAAAGGCGATAGAGTATGTTTCTACACTGATTGCCATGGCAACAGAAGAAACCTATGGAAGAGGCCATGGTGCTCTTCCTCATTATCGATTTTGCTCAAAGGAGGATGTATGACACAGCTTGAATACGCAAGACAGAACCTTGTTAGCCCTGAGATGCAGGAGGTAGCAAGAAATGAGGGGCTTTCTCCTGAAGAACTTCGCGATGGTGTGGCACGGGGAGAGGTGGTAATCCTCAAAAATGTGAAGCGAAATACCCGCCCCATTGCTGTGGGAAAAAATATGCGAACAAAGATTAATGCCAATATAGGGAGCTCACCGGAGAAGATGGATCTTCGTTGGGAGCTCGCAAAGCTTGAGGTGTGTGAAAAGTATGGGGCAGACACAGTCATGGATCTCAGCCTTGGTGTTATTCTCAATGATGTTCGCAGAAATGTTCTGAAGCAAACGAGGCTCCCCGTAGGAACTGTGCCTATTTATCAGGTGGGTTTTGAACTTGCCAGAAAGTCTCTTCCTCTTTCTGCAATGACGATTGATCATTTTTTGGAGGTGCTTCATCAGCAGGGGGAGGAGGGAGTGGATTTTGTTACCATTCATGCCGGGGTAACAAAAAAGGCCTGGCAGTATATCAAAGAAAAGAACCGCATCCTTGATGTTGTGAGTCGTGGTGGGGCGATGCTCTGTGCCTGGATGGAGAAAAACGATCAGGAAAATCCCCTCTATGAGCACTTTGATAAGATTCTTGAGGTGGCGCGCACCTATGATATGACACTGAGCCTTGGGGATGGAATGCGTCCTGGGGCAACGCGTGATGCTGGTGATAGAGCCCAGATTGAGGAGCTGGTGGTGCTTGGGGAACTTGCTCGCAGAGCCCGTGCTTCAGGAGTGCAGGTGATGATCGAAGGACCGGGGCATGTTCCCCTTGATCAGGTGGTAACCCAAATTCAGATGCAGAAAAGTCTCTGTGATCAGGCACCGTTTTATATTCTCGGGCCGCTGGTAACGGATATTGCTGTTGGGTATGATCATATTGCTTCTGCTATTGGTGGTGCTGTGGCGGGGGCAGCGGGGGCAGATTTTCTCTGCTATGTTACTCCTGCGGAGCATCTCTGTTTGCCCGATCTGGAGGATGTAAAACAGGGGATCATTGCAAGCCGAATTGCTGCCCATGCTGCTGATATGGTGAAGAACCCTGCTCGTTTTCGGGGCTTGGATGATGCCATGTCTCGGGCACGGAAGGCTCTTGATTGGGAGACGATGTTTGCTCTCAGTTTGGATCCTGAGCTTGCCCGAAAGCGTCGTGAGGCTTCGGGTGTGCAGGAGAAATACTGTAGTATGTGTGGGGAGTTTTGTAGTGTGAAGACCCTTCAGGAGATAGGCTTGTTGTAGTATGAAATATGAGTTGTTGTCTCCAGCTGGTAGTCTGGAAAAATTGCGTTTTGCCCTTGCCTATGGTGCTGATGCTGTCTATGTGGGGGCAAAATCGTTTTCGCTACGGGAACAGGCGACCAATTTTACTCTTTCTGAGCTTGCCACTGCGGTGGATATAGCCCATAAGCAAGGCAAAAAGATCTATCTCGCTGCGAATATCTTCTTTCACAATCGTCATATCAAGCCGTTTCAGGATTTTGTTCGGGAGATTGCCCCATTGGGGTTGGATGGGATGATTGTTTCAGATATTGGGATGATAGCCTGGCTTCGAGAGCACTATCCTGAGATAGCTATTCATGTGAGTACACAGGCAAATACAACCAATGTGGAGAGCTGCCGTTTCTATGAGCGTTTGGGGGTGACACGTATTGTTTTGGCTCGGGAACTTTCGTTGGAGGAGATCCGTGAGATCCGGGATGCCGTAAGTCTTGAACTTGAGGGATTTGTTCATGGGGCGATGTGTATGGCGTATTCTGGTCGCTGTCTTCTCTCCAACTACTTTACTAATCCGAGTATCTATCGCCCAGGGGAAAAGTTTTCCCCCGGTAAAACAGAAAGGGTGCGGGATGCCAATCTGGGGGACTGTGCCCAGAGTTGTCGATGGGAATACTATCTTGTGGAAAAAAACAGGCAAAATCAGCTTATCCCTATTGAGGAAACAGAGCATGGAACAGCTATCCTTTCTTCAAAGGATCTCAACCTGGCATGGCATCTTCAGGATTTGATGAATGCGGGTATTCAGAGCTTTAAAATTGAGGGAAGGATGAAGTCCATCTATTATGTTGCCAATGTAACACGGGTGTATAGGCTTGTTATAGACGCTCTCTCTGCTGGGCGTTTTCCAGAACCTTCTTGGATGGAGGAGCTTGAAAAGGTGAGCCATCGTGAGTATACAACCGGCTTTTATTTCTCGCATAACGAGTTGCTTCAGGTGAGTAATCCAGCCTACCTTCGTGAGTATACCTTTTTGGCATATGTGAAGGGCAAAGGGGAGAAAGGCTTTTTCTCTCAATCGATGAATCAGATTCGTCGGGATATGGTGATTGAAGCGATTTTCCCTGACGGGAGGAATCATAGGCTTGAGGGGGTAAGGTTTCTGGTGAATGGCGAGGAAAGGGATCTTATTCAGCCCAATCAGGAGTTTGAGATTGTTTGTAATGTTTCCTTGGCTCCATTTGTCATACTTCGGGAGGTGCCACAGGGGTGATTACGGTTATTCTTCCCTGTGCGGGGTATGGGACGCGGTTGGGGCTTTCTTTTCCCAAGGAACTTTATGAGGTGGTGCCGGGTTGGAGGCTTGTGGATTTTTCGCTTCAGCATATTATTGTTGGAAGGTATATTTGTTCTGAGGTGGTTGTTGTGATCAGGAAAGGGAAGGAGGGTGTGGCAGACTATCTTTCAAAAAGGCTTTTTGCCTATGGAATAACGGTGCGTTCGTTTTTTTATAATGACTCCTACTATGAGTGGGCGGGGTCGGTGATGAGCGCTGAAGAGGCCTGGGGGGAGCGTTCTCTTGTGTTACTTCCTGATAGTGTGGTTCGCTGTTCTGAAAAAGATCCCCTTCGGTGGGGGAAAACAGGTCTTCTTGAGGCGATGGATGGCATGCTTCGGGAGTATTCAGTTGGATTTGCTGTGTGTCGGGCGCAAGGAGAAAGACTTTCGAGTCTTGGGGCTCTTCGGATTGAGAACGGGAGGGTAATGGCTTTTCAGGACAAGCCAGTGGATCCTTCGCCGTACAATGGTTTTTGGGTGTCGTATGGGTTTCATCAGAGGTTTGGACGCGAGCTCTATGAATTTCTTGTGAGATCGATCCGTCATGAGAATGGAGAACTTCCCCCAGGGCTTTTTCCAGCTCCTGTGGTTGAGGTGGCAGGGTATACTGATTTAGGGACATGGCCAGCTATTGAACATTTCCGTTTGCAATGGCAAGAAGAGGAGGCTCTCTGGAAGGGGTGAGGTTATTTGCCTGCAATCATGAGTTTGAAGTCGTTATTGGCTTTGTCGTAGACAATTTGCGTTGAGAATTTGAGCATCTTCATCTCTCGAAGATGGCGGTCAATATTGAACTGTTTTGCCCAGAGGGCAACCGTTGAGATGATCTCTTTGTTTTCCTTGGGGATGGGTTGAGAGGAGAGGCGTTCGCACTCGGCTTGGATTTTTTTGATGCGGTCTTCAATGAGGGCTCGGTTCTCTGAAACGGAGATTTCGATCATGTAGTTGACGATCTTTTGACCTAATTTGTCGGTCATGGAAGAGCCCTTTTTCTTACCGAAGGTGTGAGGGGCAAGTCTATCGGATGGAAGAGGACCTGTATGATCGTGTTCGATTCTTTCACCTCGTCGGAAGAGCCCTACATAGACACCAGCGAGCAGGGCGCCTACGGAGAGAAGGACAAGTAGAACAGCTATAAGCCCCAGCAAAAAAAGTTCGTGAGGATAGGGTATCACCGTTTTCTCCTATTCTACCATCTTCCGCTGGACTCGTGCTGCTTGTTCGGGATCCATCAGCGAAAGAAGATAGGCAACGATGGAGGTTTTTCCTGCAGATTGTGCTCGTTTTTCTATGGTTCGCAGAACGTCTATAATCATTTCATCTTCTTGTTTTTCAAGAATCTGAACAGCACTCTTGGGAGGCATGTTCTCGATTTGGGTGGCAATTTCTTCTACTCGTTTCTCGTAGGTGGCTTGATTCTGTTTGGCAAGTTCGAACTCGGCTATCATGTTTTGGATGTTTTCTTTCTCCTGGGCAAGCTGCTCCTGTTGCTGGGTGATGAGGAGGAAGTTTCGTTCTATTTCTTTGCGGGCATCCTCGATGTTGCGCTGTTTTTCTTCCAAGAGAAGCCACTTTTTGTCGAGTTCAAGCTTTTCGAGGAGGAAGGGGTTTTCTGTTTTGACGACGAATTGTTCTTTGAGAAAGGGTATCTGGGAAAATATCTGACGGTAGTCGAGGATTTCAAGCATGTCAAGAAAATAAATTGAAAGGATGACAAGACCAAGGTTAATGAGAAGGAGAAAGAGAATGCGTTTGCTACGGCTCATGGTATTCACCTCTTAGAGATTTCGATAGACATTGTAGTAGGACAGTACCTTTTGGACATAGTCCTGTGTTTCATCATAGGGAGGAATTCCACCGAACTTTTCAACAGCAGAGGGGCCAGCGTTGTAAGCAGCAAGGGCAAGAGAGATATTTCCTTGGAATCGATCCAGCATAAGTCTCAAGTAGCGCGTTCCTCCCATGATGTTCTCACGAGGGTCGAAGGGGTTTTCAACAGAGAGGGCAGAGGCTGTGTCAGGCATAAGCTGCATGAGTCCCATGGCTCCCTTGGGGGAGACGGCCCGTGGATTGAACTCGGACTCTTGTTGGATCACTGCCTTGATAAGAGCGGGATCAACACGGTATTTTGTAGCGGCTTCGTTGATGATTGCTTCAATCTGAGGAGAATTTTTCTCCTGATTGACCTTGTAGAGGGCGTTGAGGAGTTCATTTCGTTCTTTTGCTGTCCCGACCAATTGATTGATGTTGTTGGCAAGATTGTCGTCAAGAAGCCCCTCGGATGAGGAATTGTTTTCCTTGAGAACCTCTTGAAGGATGGATGAAAAACTTTGCGTTGGTGAGGATGATGTTGATTGCGTTGACTGCGAAGAGAGTCCTGAGACGCCCTGGATAGGCTCGATACTTCCCAGACGCTGGATTTCCTGTATTCGGTTCTGGATTTCCGTAATTCTTTGATAAATGTTATTGATACCTTCAATCATACCTCTTCCCCTCCTCTCTGTTTATCGGAAAATAAGGGATTTTTGTTAGTAATAGTCTGGGAAATTTCGTCGAGAATCTGTTGTTCTTCGCGTTGGGTTTGCTGGAGGTGTTCTGCCCAGGCCTTTTCTTTGAGGATTTCTACGGCTCGTCGTTCCTGTCGGAGACGGGTGTAGATGGCTAATTCAGCTTCCATCTTGGATCGTTTTTCGTTTAAACTTTTGTTGAGGTCGGGTTCGATACGTTTGGATTGCCAGCCATAGTAATCAAGCCTTCTGAGAAGGGAGATGTCAAGATCTGATCTTTGTTTGAGGCGTTCGCGGAGTTTTTCTTCGTTTTCACGAATGGCTTGTTGTTTGCGCAGTTCTTTTTGGTATTCTCCGCTTGCACGGGCGAGGATAATCTTTTGTTGGTCTTCTTTTTTTTGGCGAATTTCAAGCAGCTTTTGAAGAGGAAACACGAATCGTTTCATTGTGATCCTCCTTTCCAGAGGATTCTCACCACAGGGAAGAGGTCTTTTTTGCCTTTGAGATGGATTGGTGGGATGCTTTCTGTCTTGTAGGAGCGTTTTGCTTCGGCAAGGATGGCTGTGGAGGCAAGAATTTCGCCGCTTGCAGCGTTGGCACAGAGGCGGGATGCTGTATTGACCGTGTCGCCAATACAGGCAAAATCCATACGGAAGCTACTTCCTATGTTGCCCACAACAACATCGCCAATGTGAACACCAATCCCAATCTCGAAGATGGGAAGATTTTGGGCTTTTCGTTCCTGATTGAAGCGTTCAATGTCTTCCATAATGTCAATGGCTGCTTGAAGGGCGGCGTCGGCACGTTTTTCTCCCCCGAAGTGTGCCATGATCTGATCCCCTACAAAGTCATCAATATCCCCACGATAGCGGCGAATGATTTTGGTTTGGCGTTCAAAGTAGCTGTTGAGGGTTTGGATCACGAGTTCGGGGTCATTTTGTTCGGAAAAGCTTGTAAAGCCGCGTACATCACTAAAGAGAAAGGCAAGGTGTCGGCGATCGTGGATACCAAGGTCGATGTTTTCGTCGCTTTTTTGTTCGATCATGGAACGCGTGGAACGAGAAACAAACTTTTCGAGATGATATTTTGAGATGAGTTCATCGAGCATGAGTTGGAAAACATCAGAGAGGCGCCCAATCTCATCCCGCCCTTTGACATCAATGCGCACACTGAGGTTGCCTTCGCTTACTTCGAGAGCCCATTTTTCGAGGGCTTTGATTCTTCGTACCATGATGCCAGAGAGCCAGTAAATGGTTATGAGGCTGAGGCCATAGATGATAATGGCAATAATGAAGGCGATAGAAAGGTTGTCACGGATTCCCGCTTCAATTTGGTCAAGGTCATAGACCACGACGACATTCCCGAGAAAGCGAAATTGTTCCCCGTAGTTGCGGAGCGTGGTAAGTCGCTTGAGGATCTTTTCGTCGGTGGCTTTGATGGAGCCAACATCCCTTTTGTTGAGGGCGCTCTCGAGATCGCGGAGGGTGCCTGCTATCCAGGGTTCTCGGATGAGCCACCGATCGTGACGATCGAGGTCGTATCCTTTGCGTGTGAAGAGGGTTTTGTAGGCTTCGAGGAAAAAGTAGTCGAGACTCCACTGAAGAATATCGTTGCTGGTGAAATTTGAAGGGTGAAGATAATTGGGGAGCCATTCCTGATAACGAAGGTAGAGTTGTTCATAGGTTTTCTTGCGCTCGGAGTCAGAGAGACCTTGTTTGTGGTAGGGGAGGAGAATGGTATCAAAATCCCGATTGATTGCTACGAGATCCCCAAATTGGGCGAGAATAGGAGAGAAAAGAAGACGGTAGCGTTTTGTGATTTTTTCTTTGCTGGATCGGTTGGTAAAAACAGCGCGGTAATCGATGGAAAGACTCTCGTTTGTTTGGGGTGTTTTGGCAATGATGGATGCATAGGGAGGGCGTTTTTCTTTGAATCGTTGGAGGGAGAAAACCAGCGTTTTGTTGTGGTTGTAGACAAAAACATGAATGACATCGGGATTCATATCCATAAAACGAACGATTTCATTGGAGATGAAGATGAATCGAAGGGAACGTTCTGATGGGGAGATGGTTTTGTCAATATCAAGGTACCACTGGAGGGATGTGCTGAGGTTGTCGGTGAGGGCGCGGGCTTTTTGTTCTTTTTCTCGGGCTATGATGCTTCGCTGAGAGAGGTAAATGAGAAGAGTAAAGATGCCTATGATAGTGAGGAGGAGAAGGCTCAAAAGCAAGAGCCATCGAGCACGGATTCCAAAGAAAACTTTTCTTATAGGGCTTTTTTTGCGTTTCTGTCCAAGGAAGGGCAGCCGTGAGAGAAGTTTTTCCCAGAAATTTTTTTTCTTTGCCATAGAGTTGTCTCCTATTTACTCAAGGGGAGGAAGGGCTGGGAGTCGCTTTGAGAGAGGGGGCATTTCGATTCGTGGGTCTATCATTCTCTGGTCATAGATGAAGCTCTCATCAGCGACAATATTCCAGTCTTTTTTGAGTTTTTGCTTGAGGGCGGTGGCAATCTGGTAGAAGTTCCAGCCAAGGTTGGAGTCGAGAAGATAGAGAGCGGGGGGATGGTGTGTAACGAGTTCAAAGAGTTTCTCCACCGTGTCTTCGAGAAAGGCAGCAGCAGGGAGCCATCGGGTGCTCGCCAGGATCCTTCCTTCGGTTTGTTGTTTGTTATCCAAGAAGGCGACCATGTGGTTGCCTTGAGGAGTTGTTCCGATCTGCCAGCTGAGGCGTGCAATGTAGGCTTGGGGGTTTTGGTAAAGTATGCGCTGTTCTGCCATGCGTTTTTCAAATCCATAGCCGTAGTTGTTGTCGGGAACGGAAAGAGGGGTGAATGGTCCTTTGGCTGTGTCTGAGAAAACCATCACCGTGCTTGTGAAGAGAAACTTGATGTTAAATTTGTGGGTTATCCACGCAAGTTCACTACTCCACTCGTAATGAACGAGCCAGTTTTCGTTCTGTCTGCCTGTTGGCTGGGATGGTGCTGCTAGATGGAAGAGGACATGGGGGTCAATTTCTTGTATAAAGCTTTCCATGGCCATGTAGTTGTCGATGGGGATTTCTGCTCGGTTCCAGCCGTAAACTTCATGCCCTTTGCTTTCGAGGAAGGTTTTGAGTGCCTGTCCTATGGTGCCGTGGATACCAGTAATGAGGATACGCATGGTTTCTCCTTACCAGAGTCCGAAGAGCATCTTCTGCTCGAGGATGCCGAACTCTTGTTTCCATGGATAGAGTTTTCTTGCACGGGGAAGAAGGCTTGCTGCCTTTTTCTGTTGTTGGGTATCGAGGTAGAGGGTGATGAGTTCAAGTGCCCCATCGGCATGCCAGTTGGGGTTTGCCTGGAGGGCTTTTTCGTAATAGCTTATGGCCTCGTCGAGGCGTTTTCGTTCTCGGGCTGTTTGTCCACAGATACGCAGGATTTCGGGGTGTTTGGGAAATTTTTTGAGGGTTGTTTTTGCCTCCCTATCAAAGCTCTCCCAATTTTTTTGTTTGGCGTAGAACAAGAGGCGATAGTACCAGAGAATGGGGTACTGGGGGTAGCGTTGGATGAGATCGTTGAGTTTGTCCAAGGCAGCATCATAGTCACGATTGCGGTTCACATGCTCTTTGATGATCTCAAGCCTCAGAAACCAGTTAACATAACGGAGATTGGATTCGAGTTCAATGAGGGAGACGAGACGATCTCGAGGGTTGGCGATGCTACTTAAGAGAAAATCCCCCAGTGGCATATTGGTACGTATGGATTTGGAAATATAGGCAGAGAGGTTTTTGGCCAGACCGTTTTGAATGGATTCTCTCCCAAAGCCTTCCATCTGAGCAAAAACAAGGTAGGAGAAGAGGATAACTGCATTGGTGGGTTCTTTCTGAAAGAGAATGGAGAGTGAACGTTCCATGGCACCAAAATCCATGTTCTGGTAGGCGGTGAGCATGCGTTCATACTCTCCACGATTGGCAGGAGCAAGGAGTTCTTCCCAGTCCTTGGTCTGGGAAAAACCAAGCGAGGCAAGAAACAAACCGAGATAAACCCATCTTTTCCCCATAGAAAACCTCTTTTTCAATTTTTCCCTTCTCATTATACAAAAAAGAAGAGAAAAGTGCAATTTTTGGGTGGGAAAAACATCATCAAAACAAAGGAGGGGCTGCCATTTACGACAGCCCCCACCTGGGTTTTCGTCGGAGGGGGTTATTCCTGAGTAACGTTTGAGGAACCACACATAGGACATGCCACATCGATGAAGTCGTTTACTTCATCAGACTGCGAAATGTACTCTGTCCACTTGTGACCACAGTCCTCACAGATGAAGGAGATTTCTACCTCGCTGACTTCATCGGAGAAGGCGTCGTCTTCATCAGCGTACATATCCTCAAGATCGTCCTCATAATCATCGGAGAACTCGTCCAGCTCAGATTCCTCCTCGTCTTCCAGAAAATCCTCCATGTAATCCAGATCATCAAAATCTTCAAATTCGGCATCATCTGAGTATGAACGATCCACGTAGTCTTTCATACGATCACTTCCTCCCAAAATAGGTTATCTATATTATTCACAAACTTTGGATTCTGTCAAGTAAAAACGGGCACTTTTTGAAAAAATTTTTTCAAGGGAGAAAATGGGGTTCTGTGGCGGTTATGCCAACGGATTTTTTGTTTGCTGGGGTCAACGATTTTTTGATTTTCAGAGGCAAAATGTTAAGGCAAACCTCATGGCGTTTACAGGGAAAAAGGGAAGGGTATTTTTCGTCCTCTTTTTGGTACGGCAGAAAGAGAAACAAAGCCTTTTTTCTTTACAGAAAGAGTTTTTCTCTGTATAATAAAACAATCAAGAGAGAAACAGAGAGCAGGGAAGGGAAATGGAACAGGAAAAAGGTATTTCTCACGCGTATTTTGAGGATGAGATTAAGACATCCTATCTCAATTATGCTTATAGTGTCATCACAGGACGTGCGATTCCTGATGTTTATGACGGGATCAAGCCTGTTCAGAGGCGTATTCTCTATGTGATGGCGGAGTTAGGGCTCTGGCATGACAAGCCTACGCGAAAGAGTGCACGTATCGTAGGAGATGTTTTGGGAAAATACCATCCCCATGGGGATTCTTCTGTTTATATGGCTATGGTCAAGATGGCGCAGGATTTTCATATGCGCTATCCCCTCGTGATTGGTCAGGGGAATTTTGGTTCCATCGATGATGATCCCCCAGCAGCCATGCGTTATACTGAGGCAAAACTCTCTCGTGTGGCAGAGTTTATGCTGGAGGATCTTGACAAAGATACCGTTGACTTTAAGCCTAACTTTGATGATACCCTGAAAGAACCAAAGGTTCTCCCTGGTCGTTTTCCCAATCTTCTCTGTAATGGCACAACAGGTATTGCCGTGGGGCTTGCTACTGATATTCCACCGCACAATTTTCGAGAGATTGCCGCTGCCATCAAGGCAGTGCTTGCCAATCCCAAGATCTCTCTTCATGAGTTGGTGAAGCTTGTTCCTGGGCCTGATTTTCCTACGGGTGGGGTGATCCTCAACAAGCAGGACATGCTTGAACTCTACAAGAATGGGCATGGTTCTGTGGAACTGGCTGGTAGTCTGGTATATGAGGACAAAGGAGGTAAACCTGCTCTTGTTATCACCGAGATACCCTATCGAGTCGTGAAGTCTGCACTCATTGCTGAGATTACTTCGCTTTACCTCAACAACACCAAGTATGCCAATATTCTTCGTGGGATTAAAGAGATTCGTGATGAGTCATCCAAAGAGGGTATTCGTATTGTGATTGAACTCTACAAGGATGCCAATGTGGAGAGCATCAAAACCGTTCTCTTTCAGCAGACATCGCTGCGGAGTCGTATCAAGGTGAACATGGTAGCGTTGGTGAATAACCAGCCAAAAACGCTTGGCTTGAAAGATCTGATTCAGCAGTATATTGACTATCGTCGGAATGTTATCACCCGTCGTACCCGTTTTGAACTGGACAAGGCTGAAAAACGCCTCCATATTGTTGAAGGGCTTTTGATTGCTCTTGATGCCATTGATGAGGTGATTCATACCATTCGTTCATCCAAGGATACGGCTTCGGCACGAGAAGCCCTGATGAAGCGATTCAAACTGACTGAGATACAGGCCGACGCTATTCTTGAGATGAAACTTCAGAAACTCACCAATCTTGAGGTGACGAAGCTGAAAGAAGAGAAAAAAGAGCTTGAGGCACTTATCAAGGAACTCAAGGAGATTCTTGCCAACACTGTGAAGCGGGACATGATTATCTCCAAAGAGCTTGATGAAATGGTGGAAGTTATTGGCGATGACCGTCGCACGCGATTTGATACCTTTACTGCTTCACGAATCGATGTGGAGGAACTCATTGAGGACGAGCCCATGCTCTTGATGGTAACGCACAAGGGATTTTTGGTTCGTGAGACAGGCAAGAGTTTCAAGGTGGGGAGTCGAGGTTCTCGTGGACGAAAGGCAGATATTGCAGATATGAATCGGCTTGAGGCTGATGATTACATTATTGCCACAGTGAGCGGAAATGTAAAAGACTCCTATCTCTTTGTTACCGATAGTGGGCGGGTATATTCTGTGAAGGGGTATGAAATTACAGGGGCAAACGAGGGTAAGATTACCCGAACCTATATTAAGAATATCGCTCGTCTCGAAGAAATCGAAAAGAAAAACGAGCAGGTGACAGCTGTTTTGGCTGTGAGTGATTTCCCTGAGGATAAGTATATTCTCTTTCTCACAAAAAAGGGGAAGATGGCGCGCATTACACTTTCGGATTTCTCCAATATTAATCGCAATGGTATCATTGGTATCAAACTTCAGTCTGGGGACATGGTGGCCAGTGCCCTGATTACCGATGGGAATGCAAAGCTCTTTATCGTCAAAAAGAACGCCAAGGGGTTCCGTTGTCGGGAGGATCTTTTCCCTGTGCATAATCGCGGCGTCGGTGGAGAGAAGGCCACTTCGGTGACCTCACCAGAGGAAGAGGTGATGGGAATGGCACTTGCTGATGAAGAGCTCGATGTAATCTTTGTTGCCAAGGATGGGCGAGGTCGAAGGGTGAGCCCGAAGGAGTTCTCGGAGCTTGTCAATCGTGGTGGAAAGGGCTTCAAACTCGTGGATCTTGGTAAGAACCGCACGCTTGCTGGTTTCACTCTGGTGGAAAAGGATGATCGAGTGATGTTGATTACCCGACAGGGGAGCCGTGTGATTTTCCCGCAGCAGGAGGTATCGACCAACCTCTTGAAGCTTATTGATCTTCGTCCTGGTGATGAAGTGATCAGTGTAACGGCAGTTCCAGGGGGTGAAAATGATGCCTAAGGCTGTTGTTTTTGATCTCTACAGGACGCTTATTGATGATAGTGGAGTTGAGGTCTCCCGCGAGCAGTATATTCAGGAAAGCATCTTTTCTCTCCTTGAGAAGAATCTCTACCCTGTAAAGCATCAGGATGTACGGCAGGCGTATCAGGCGATGAAGCAGGAGATGGAGGAACAGCATAAGCATCAGGTTGCCTTTGGTGTTTTTCAGCAGGTGAAGTTTTTAGCTGAACGTCTCCATGTCAATGATCATGTGCTCTTTCACAAGATGTTTGATCTCTATGCGAATGCCGTGCTTCATATTTCTCCTCGTTTAATGCCCCATGCTGAGGAGAGTATTGTCTTCCTCGCAGAGAAGGGATTGAAGATCGGGCTCATATCCAATACAGGTGTGACGCCAGGGTTTGCTTTGAGGTTGTGGCTTGAGGAGAAGCGGTTGGCTCAGTACTTTCACACCATGCTTTTTTCTGATGAGGTTGGGGTGCTCAAGCCCAACACGCTGATTTTTGAAATTATGGCATTTCGTTTGGGGCTTGCACCCGAGCAGATTTTGTTTATTGGAGATACCCCGAAGATTGATTATGAGGGAGCAATAGCAGCTCGTTTTCAGGCACATCTCTTTGATCCAGAGAAGGACAACCTCTATGAGATTGTTTGTCGTTACTGTGGTATAGAATAAAACAAAAGGGGTCGGTAGTATGAAAGAAAAACTTCAGCAGATCCTGGAAGAAGCACGAAAGCTTTTGGGCGAGGTGAGCGATGAACGACAGCTGGAAGAGCTTCGTGTCAAATATCTTGGCAAAAAGGGGATAATCAAAGAATTTTTGGGGCAGCTTGGTTCGCTGAGTGTTGAGGCACGCAAGGAGCTTGGCATGGTGGCGAATCAGGTGAAGGATGAGGTGGAAAAACTCATTGAAGAGGCACAGGAGCGTATTCGTGCCCTGCAGAGAGAAGCCAAATTGAAAGAAGGGGTTGTTGATATTTCTCTCCCCCTCAAAAGTTATCCCATCGGGCATCCTCATCCGCTTACTCTGGTAACCCAAAAGATGGTATCGATTTTTCAGAGTATGGGGTATACGGTTGTCGATGGTCCTGAACTGGAGCGGGAGGACTATAATTTTGATATGCTCAATATTCCCAAGCATCACCCTGCTCGGGACGATCATGATTCGTTCTACATCATTGATGGTTGGCTGATGCGTACCCATACATCCCCTGTACAGATCCGCACCATGCTTGCTAAAAAACCCCCGCTTGCCGTGATTGTGCCAGGACGTTGTTATCGTCGAGATGCGGTGGATGCGACGCACTCCCACACCTTTCACCAGATGGAGGGGTTGGTTGTTGGCGAGGGGATTTCCTTCGCTGATCTGAAAGGGACGCTTTTGCTTTGGGCAAAGTTGATGTTCGGTGAACAAACGCAGATTCGTTTGAGGCCGGATTATTTCCCCTTCACGGAGCCATCGGCTGAATTGGCGGTTACCTGTCCTGTGTGTCATGGCCCCGGTTGTCCTGTGTGTAAGTACACAGGTTGGGTAGAACTCATGGGGTGTGGAATGGTTGAACCGACAGTGCTTCAGAATTGTGGCATTGATCCTAAGCGGTATTCGGGTTTTGCCTTTGGGTTGGGGATAGAGCGTGTAGCAATGACGGTTTACGGCATCAAGGATATTCGTCATTTTTATGAGAATGATATTCGGCTCTTAGAGCAGTTCAGGGCATAAGGAGACACGTATGATAGTAACCTATAACTGGCTTAAGGAATATGTGGATTTTAAATTGCCTCCTGATGAACTCCGGACACGGCTCACCCAGATGGGGCCTGAGGTTGTTTCTGTTCAGCCGATAGGTATTCACAACGAGAACAAAGGCAAGATTATTCTTTGTCAGGTGAAGAAAATAGAGCAGCACCAGAAGCTTGCTCATCTTAAGGTTGTTACTGTCGATCAGCTGAAGGATGGAAAGCTTGTCACCAATAGTCCTCATGTTGCAGAAGGGGATTTTGTGGTTTGGGCAAAGCCCGGTGCTGTGCTCGGTGGAATGACGGTGGGGGAGAAAAATTTCTCTGGTATTGTTTCTACAGGTATGCTGATAGCCAAGGAGCAGCTTGGGCTTGAGGCAAAGAGTAGTGATATCTGGGTTCTCGGCAAGGATAAAAAACAAGCCGAAGAGGAATTTGCTCTCTACACAGAGGCAGACTATCGGATTGAGGTTGAACTCACTGCCAACCGATCGGATTGTCTTTCTGTGATTGGCATTGCACGGGAGATTGCGGCGATGCTTGATCTCCCGCTTAAGTTACCCACTGTTGGGACGGAGAATTATCCTGTTCTCAAAGAAGAACCAAAGGTCTCTCTCCTTGAGAAAAAGCTCTGCCCTCGTTATACAGGGCGGATTCTTCGTGGGGTGGAGGTGAAGCCATCTCCTGCCTGGATGGCTCGTCGGCTTGAGGTGTGTGGGCTTCGTTCTATCAACAATGTGGTGGACGCAACCAATTATGTGCTGCTTGAGTACGGTCATCCCACTCATGCCTTTGATCTCGATCTTCTCGATGGGCAAAAGATTGTGATTCGACGGGCTGCTGATGGGGAGAGTATTACTACCTTGGATGGCGAGAAGCACACCTTGAACGAGGATGTTCTTGTTATCGCTGATGAGAAGAAGGCGGTTGCTCTTGCTGGTATCATGGGTGGAGAAAACTCAGAGATTCGAGATACCACGACAAATGTGTTTCTTGAATCAGCATTTTTTGATCCTATTTCTATTCGTAAGACAGCAAAACGCTATGGTATTCGCACGGAATCATCCTACCGTTTTGAACGTACCGCTGATTATGGGGTAACGGTAACGGTGATTCAGCGACTTACCCAACTGATTGGCATGACCTGTCCAGATCTGCAGGTCTCTCCTATCTATGATGAGTACCCACAGCCGATGAAGGAAAAGATGATTTCGCTTTCTACAGAGTTTGTGGAGAAGTATCTCGGGTTTGAGATGAAGACGGATGATGTGGAGCGTTACCTGAGCCGTTTGGGATTTGCTATTGTGAGGAGTTGGGATGATGGCTGTGAGGTTCGCGTTCCATCGTTTCGCTCTGATGTTTCGAGACCTGTTGATCTTGTAGAAGAGATTGCTCGTGTGTACGGGTATAACAATATTCCCATCAATTATTTCAAACCACCTGTTGATGTGGAGGCTCTCCAGAAGCCTCAACGGTTTGAGTTTGTTCTTCGTCCGATGATGAGAACGTTGGGGTACAGTGAGGTATTTAATTTTAGCTTTACCAATGATCAACTTCTCTCTCGTTTTGGAATAAAAGAGGGGGTGATTGCGCTAAGAAACCCCTTGAGTAGTGATGCGAGCCTCCTGCGACCCTATCTTGTTCTCCAACTGGTGGAAACGCTTGATCGCAATATTCGTAAAACCTATCGTGAGAGTTTTCTCTTCTTTGAAATTGGCAAGACCTTTGAGAAAACGGGGAAGAGTCCAGAGGAATGGGAACATACTCACATGGCATTTCTTCACTATGGTGCAGGAAGCGATGTGTATGATGTAACTGCAACGGTAGAAAAGCTGGTGCATATGCAGGGGCAGAAAGTGATTGATATTCTTCCCGCAAAGCTTCCCTTTCTTCATCCGATTAATTCAGCTGTTTTTGAGGTAGAAGGGAAATTGCTGGGGTTTGCTGGGGAGATTCATCCTGATGTGAAGGAAGCCTTTGAGTTTCGGTATCCTGTTTTTGTGGCAGAGTTGGACTGCGGTGTTCTTGAATCGTTGAAAAAGCCTGTGGCTCGCTTGCAGGAGATCCCGACGCTTCCTCCTATTCCACGCGATCTCTCGGTTGTGGTGGATCGTTCTGTTCCCGGTCGCAAACTCATGAATGCTATTATGCTCGCTCATCCCTTGATTCGGCAGGTGGAGTTTGTTGATGTGTATGTGGGGCCACAGCTTCCCCCCAACAAGAAGAGCGTCACCTTCTCGTTTTTGGTACAAGCTGCGGAAAAAACCCTCACCGATGAGGAAGCCAACGACATTCGCGATGAGGTTGTGGCACTTCTCAAAAAGCGTTTTGATGCGGAATTACGCTAACAAGGCGGGGCTGTTTAAGCTCCGTTTTTTGTAAACAGTACGAAGGCAAGGAGTGGGTATGAAATGGGAGGATTTTGTCTTTTCTGATGTGACGAGAGACTATGTTTCGGCGGTTGTCCCAAAGCTGAAAGAGGTGGTTTTTGTTCGTTTGCGACTCCCCCTTCGTCATCCTGTGAAGAAGGTACTTCTCTGGACGATTACTAATGGTGATGGGCAGTGGTTGGATATGCACCCTGTGATGAAAACGAAGAATTTTGAGTATTTTCAGGGTGAACTTGTGATGAATCAGCCAGAAAAACATTATCGGTTTGTCCTCTTTACCCCAGAGAGTGTTCTCTACTATAATCGTGCGGGGATGTTTCAGTATCCCCCGACGGAGGATCATGATTTTGTGCTTCTTGCTCAGGATGATATCCCTGATTGGGTAGGGAGGAGAACCTTTTATCATATCTTTCCTGATAGATTTGCTCGAGGGGGGTACTATAAACTCACTCCCTATGTGTATCATGGCTATGAGGCGATGGAAATGCCATGGGATCAAAAGCCCAAACCCTATGAGGAAGCGGGGTGTCTTGATTTTTATATGGGTGATCTCGATGGAATTCGACAGAGGATTCCTTATCTTCAGGAATTGGGAGTAGGGGCAGTTTATCTCAATCCTATTTTTCAGGCTCCCACAACGCATCGCTATGATTGCGTTGATTATACGCGTGTGGATGAAAAACTGGGGGGAAATACGGCTCTTATTCGGTTGGTGGAAGCCCTTCATGAGGCGGATATAAAAATTATTCTTGATATTTCTATTAACCACACAGGGAAGAATCATCACTGGTTTCAGAAGGCTCTCGCTGATCCCCATTCTGAGGAGAGGTCGTTTTATTATTTTGATGAGAAGGGAAACTATCTCTCGTGGTATAATAATCCCATTCTGCCCCAATTGAATTACAACTCACAGAGGTTGCGGGATCTTTTGTATAGGCTTTCTGATTCGGTGTTGCAGATGTATCTTCGACCGCCTTACAATATCGATGGATGGAGGTTTGATGTAGGGAATCAGACGGCTCGACGGGATGGCGATCAAATGGGGCATGAGGTTTTTCAGGAGATTCGACAGGCTTTGAAGGCGGTAAAAAAGGATGCGTATCTCTTGGGGGAACACTGGGAGGATACGCTGGACTACCACAAGGGGAATGAGTGGGATGGTGCGATGAATTACTTTGCCTGTTTGAGGCCTCTTCGTTCGTTTGCCGGGGAAGCGGATCACTTTCTTAAACCGAAACTCCCCCATGATTTTCAGTGGCCAAAGGCATCAGGTGAGGCAGTTGCTCGCCAGATTTTCCAGCATTATACACGACTTCCTAACAGCTTGACCACGACGCAGTTTAATCTCATCGATTCTCACGACATTGGGAGATTTCATACTCAGAAGGATATTTTTAATAAACAATGGTATCGTGGCATGATATCGCTGGGGTTTCTTCTCCCTGGGGCATTTTCAATCTACTATGGTGATGAGATTCTCCTGGATGGGGATCCAACAACCATTGAAGGGTGCCGTTATCCTATGCAGTGGGATGATCGTTTGTGGGATAAAGAGGTGTTTTCTTGGTATCAGCGGCTCGCTCACTGGAAAAAGGATTCTCTTGCTCTTCAGGAGGGGAGTTTTCGCCTTCTTCAAACGGGAAAACACCACCTCGTTGTTGCACGGTTTACCATGCAGGAGGCTTGGGTGCTTGCTTTTTCCAATGGCAATGGGGAGGAGGAGATCGCTGCGGATCTTTCTCTGCTTGGTGTGGAAGAGAACGCGCGGGTTTTTTCGGTATGGGATGAGGCAGCCTTTTCTTTGGTGAAAGGGGTATGGCGGACAAAACTTCCGCCGATGGGGAATTGTCTCGTGCGGCTTGCTCTCCAGCCTTAGGTTTTATGCCATCCTTCAAAGAGTATCCATGGGTAGACGGCCGGTGGTTTGCAGGTGAAGGTAACATACTCTCCTGTTCTTGGGTGTGAGAAACTCAATCGATAAGACCAGAGTCCGAGGCGTTGTCCTCCTCGTGTGAAACCTCTTCCGTATTTTTGATCACCATAGAGGGGATGACCTCGTGATTGCCATTGAACGCGTATCTGGTGGTGTCTTCCTGTATGAAGCTCGATCTCAAGAAGGGAGAGATTTTTTTCCTTGTGGAAATCGAGAACGCGGTAGGAGAGGGATGCCTTTTTTGCCCCTGGATGGGAGGGATCAACGACAGAGGAGTAGTTTCGGTGTTCGTTTTTGAAGAGGTAGTCCTCAAGTGTGCCTCCTCGAGGGAAGACCTCTCCATAGACAACGGCGAGATAAAATTTTTCACACTCGCGACTCTTCATCTGGGAGGAGAGTTTTTCTGCTGATCGACGGTTTTTGGCAAAAACCATAACTCCACCCACAGGCCTGTCAAGACGATGGACAATCCCAAGATATCGTGAGTTTTGCCCGGATGAGAGTTCGCGCTGGAGAAATGAAAAAAGGTCTTCGTCTTTTGTTTTGTCCGGTTGGGATGGCATGTTGACAGGCTTTTCGACCACGATGACATCATCGTCTTCATAGAGAAGAATGTCTTGAAGTCTCATACTCTCCCTAAAAAGAAAAGGGGCTTCTGCCCCTTCGCTGAGCGGAAAACGGGACTCGAACCCGCGACATCTACCTTGGCAAGGTAGCGCTCTACCAACTGAGCTATTTCCGCTTGTGTTGCATATATTGTACGGCAGAGAAGAGAGTGTTGTCAAGTTATAGAATTGCTTCGAGTTTGCAGCTCTATTTTCCCCGCTTTCTTTGTCCGTGGTGGTAAAAAACTTGCCAAGAAAACGCCCTCAGTGCTATTACCTTGTCTCAGTTTTCTCAGACTACGGAAAATTCTTAGTTGAAACAAGGAAAGAAGAGTCTTCTTCAAGATGCGATAAGTAAGGAGCTAAAAAGATTTTTTACTCTTTACTCTCTCTGTACACTGTTTTGTTGTTTTTTCGTAGCTGAAACACAAAAGAGCCCTTGGTTGCGAGGTGTGATAAATGAGGAGCGGATGCCTGCTTTGCTTCATCCTTATCTCAGTTTCGTTAGCTTTTGGGCAAGTGGATGTGTGGCTTGATAAGGGGAGGGGAGTGCCTTTTTGATGATGAGAATCATGCAAAAAGGTTTTCATTGCTAATGGCGAGAGATTATCTTGAGAAGGAAAGGGGATGATTTTTTTCTTTACTTTTTTGTCTTCTTCTTGTATAATGAAATCACCCTGGAGGCATGTGTATGGAAGTATATCGTGTGTGGCGTATTACGGATACGGTGATCGATGTGGAAGGAAAGGGTGATTTTCCCCCTGTGGCTGCTCTGAGGGATCTCGAAACAGGAGAGATGTCTCTTGTGGATTCTGTTCGGTTTCTTCGACCGGGGGCTTGGAGGCTGAGGGTTTTGCCACTTCGGCGGGATCATAACTATGAAATCGTTATTCATGGGCGTGGGTTTTTTGTAGATTTTAGCGAGCACTACTGGAGTCAGTTTGTTTTTCACGGGTGGTTAGGTGTACGAAGAAGGGGCAAAAGAACGATTTTCCGTTTGTTTGCTCCTCGAGCACAAAGGGTTGTTCTCTCGCTTTTTGAGAAGCTCTATCAGGAAACAGAACCCTCTCTTTATTATCAGGGGGAGATTCAAATTCCCATGCATTGGAGAGGGAAGGGTGTGTGGGAGGTGGTTGTTCCTCGAGACTGTAAGGGGTACTACTATGGATATAGGGTATGGGGGCCAAAAGGACCGGGAGAACTTTTTAGGCCTGATGTTGTTATCGCTGATCCTTATGCGGAGGCGGTGACGAGTTTTCTTGTTTGCCCACAAAGGCATTTGGGTATTATCGTTGAAGAAGACTATGTGTGGGAGAGTAGTGCAAAAGCTCCTGGTATTTCCCCTCACGAGTTTATTATTTATGAGTGCCACCTCAGGGATATGACCATGCTTTCTGATTGCCAGCATCCGGGAACATATGAGGGTTTTTGTGAAGAGAACCAGCACGGTGGTATGGCTCATCTGAGAGAATTGGGGGTGAATACGGTGGAGTTTTTGCCCCTTCAAGAATTCTGCGAGATAGAACCACCCTTTGGTGTTCATAGTCAGCATCATATTTATAATGACTTTAATCCCTATAGTAGAAACCACTGGGGATATATGACCACATCATTCTTTGCCCCTGAGAATTATTATCTTACGGGGACGATTCAACCAAACACTTGGAATGGAAAGGATGGTTCTCAGGTTCGGGCAATGAAGAGGATGGTGGACAGGCTTCACCAACAGAGAATAGCTGTTATCATGGATGTGGTGTATAATCATGTCTCTATCTACGATTACAACGCACTTCGTCTCATAGACAGGCGATATTATTTTTGGACAACACCGGAGGGATACGATGATCAGCGTACCTATTGTGGAAATGATTTCAAAAGTGATCGCCCCATGGCTCGGCGTTTGATTGTCGACAGTCTGGTTCATTGGGTGAAAAACTATCGTATTGATGGGTTTCGGTTTGATTTGGGAACGGTTATAGATTGGCAGACCTATGGCGAGATTGTCAAACGGCTTCGTGCCCTCAAGCCCAACATCTTTCTCACTGTTGAACCTTGGCATGGGGGACGAGGTGGTGGTCGTGATGGAGGGGATTATTGTCTTCTCGCCGGGGAGAATAGGTTTTCTTCTCTTGGAATTACAGCATGGAACGATCGTTTTCGCAATATGGTGCGTGGTGGCACCCATGCTCATGAGCATCCTCAGTATGGGCTTGTGTTTGGGAAAACCCCTTTGGATCATCTCTGGGAGGCGGTCTGCTCATATCCGGGTATTTTTCAAAAGGTATGGCATTCCGTTAACTACATTGAATCCCATGACAACCACACCTTTGCTGATTTTTTGAGGGTGGGGAATGGGGATATTCACCTCGGAACTGAGCTTTCTCCTGATGCTCTTCTCTCCCTTTCAAAGCTTACTCCTCACCAGTTGAATCAGGAGAAACTGGCGGCTCTTGTGCTCTTTCTTTCACCGGGAGTAGTAATGATTCATGAGGGACAGGAATTAGGGCGAATGAGGGTGGTTTACCCTCCTGATGGGAGGTATTCTCTGTTGGGGCACACCCATTGGCAAAAAAAATCCAACCAGTGGGTTAATGAAAAACACCATCCTTGGCCTCACCACAAGGCTCGTCCTTGGACGATTGATGGCGATGGCTATGAGAAGGATAATCCGTCGAATTGGATCAACTGGAACCTGAAAGAGGTGAACGCTCTCCTCTACAACTACTATAAGGCTCTCATAGCCTTTCGTAAACAGCAGAGTTGGATAAGCACGGTGCAACGTTCGGATATTCTTCGGCTCAATCCTTTGCACGGAGAGGGGCTTGGGTGGATGTACCGGTCAAAACATCTCAGTGTTTTTGTCAACGTTTCATCATCTGATGCGAGCTTTGTCCTTCCCGAAGAGGAAGTCCAGGTGCTCTTTTCTACCCATCCCGAGGAGAACTTTATTAAAGATGGTTCTCTTTTGGTATTGCCACCCCTCCGTGGCGTGGTGCTCGGAAAAATCTCGAAATAGGAGGTGTTACTCCTCGTTTCGCATAGAAACGGGTTGCCCTGTTGTTTCCAGGACAGATGTCCAAAGGGAGGAGTTGACATCGATTTTCTTTCTCCTTCGAGTGGCAATGTCGATAGGAATGTAGGTAAAACATCCCTGATAAAACCCAACAAGCACATTGGTTCTTCCGCTCATTCCGGCATGTACTGCTGCCTGAGCAAGTTGGGAGCAGAAAATTGAATCGTTGGGTGTGGGTGGGCGACTGCGAATGGTGTAGCTTGGATCAATGTACTTGATAGAGTGGGGGATGTGGTGCTTAGAGAGGTGCTCTGAAATTTTTTGTTTGAGAAAGATACCGATATCTTTAAGCTTTTTGTTGCCAGATGCATCGTATTCTTCCTTTTCGTCGACAAAGAACTTCTGTCCTGCTCCCTCAGCAACAACAATAACAGCATGGCGTCGCCGCAGGAGTCGACGGGTGAGGTGGGAGAGAAAGCCATTGGGACCATCGAGATCAAAGTCTACCTCGGGGACAAGGCAGAAGTTTGGTTCGTTGGTAGCAATGGTGGCATGAGCAGCAATGAAGCCAGAGTCTCTTCCCATTACTTTCACAATACCAATGCCATTGTCGTGGGCTTTTGCCTCCGTATGGGCGGCATAAATGGCATCACATGCCTCTGAAAAGGCTGTTTCGAAGCCAAAGGATCGGTCAATATAGCTGATATCATTGTCGATTGTTTTAGGAATGCCCACAACAGCAATCTGAAGACCTCGCCGCTGGATTTCCTCTGCGATTTGTTTGGCTCCTCGGAGGGTGCCATCTCCTCCAATGGCATAGAGGATATTGATGCCAAGTTCTTGGAGGCGGTCAACGATCTTGACGGGATCTTGGTTTCCTCGGGAAGTGCCCAAGATCGTACCACCATCGGTGTGGATAGTTTCTACTACTTCAGGGGTGAGGAGAATAACATCGTAGCCATTTTCTTTCACCATGCCTGCATACCCGTATCGAAACCCATAGGTGCGTTTGTTGTTGTATCGGTAGTAGTTCATCATTACAATAGAACGAATGACAGAATTGAGGCCAGGACAGATTCCACCACAGGTGATAATTCCAGAAACCGTTTCTCCTGGTTCAAAGAACACCTTTTTTCTGGGACCTGCCTTTTCAAACGATGGAATGGCAATTCCATTTTCAATGAATTTTTCGATGATGCCCTTGTCCGTAATGGCAATAACACGCTCGTTGTCTGGAATGAAACCAGTTTCTTGAATCATGCCTTCAAAGGGTGATGGGTAACGGCATTCTCCGAGTCTTTCGATGGAGAGGTCTTCTTCCATTAATTCGGCAATCCATTGAGGGACATCAAAGGGTAACTTCATAGCGCCTCCTTTTTTCTCTCTGTATTGTATACCAAAATGCCAACTCTTGCAACTCTTGAGGGGAAAAACCGTGAAGGTTTTCATATTGTGAGGGGATGAAGTGCAGAGGATGAAAAATTGCTTTTTTCTCTTTCTGATGGTATACTATGAGAGAAAAATTTGTCAAGGAGAGAAGGATGAAACGAGTGTCTTTGCTGTTAGTCCTTGTCGTGGTACTTGCAGGGTGTTATGATATTGACAGAGTGCGCCCAGCGAATATCCAGAAATTTATGGAAAGGTACCCCGAAAGAGGGATTATCTATCTTACTTACAGTTACTATAATCCCAAGAAAGAATTTATCGACGGATTGGGTGTGTATCGCTTTCTGTGGAATTATCAGAAACCCAAGGAAACCTACTATCTTCTTGAAATGGAGAATACCAAAAGTAACGAAATGGTTGTTTATTACACGGCACCGACGGTGATTAATCCTGTTGATTTCGTGGTAAGTAATATCAATGTGAGTACCATTATGCTTCGACACTATTTCCCTGAACAACCTATTCCTGTTCAAAAAGGAGAGATCGTGTATTTGGGGCATATCTTTATCGACATTACGAATTCTACCGTGTTGGGGTTTGTTTCTACAACTCGCTATATACTTGTGTGGCAGGATAGAGAGGCAGAGGATCGCGAGCTTTTCTATCGAGAGTATCCCATGCTGACTAACTGGGTGTGGAGAAAGCAGATCATTACTCTCGATGCGGTTTCAAACCCTCTTCAGGAGCCCAAGCCGGTTCCTGCGCCAACTCAGCCTCCTCAGCCGCAGGTTATCTATGTTACCAATGTGATTGTGGTAACCAATACAGTGAATCCGTAGAGTAAGAAAAGAAAATCAGAGGGAGTGGAAACACTCCCTTTTTCTTTGGGTAGGGGATTTTTGCGTGTGTTCAAAATGCACTAAAAAAGTGCAAAAAGCATAAAAATTTTGCATTTTGCAAAATTTTACTGTATACTTTAAGCCATCAAATTCTGATGGAGGTCAGTAATGAATAAAGGATTGCAGAAGCTTTGGTTTTTGGCGGTGTTTGGTGTTGTGATGGTATCGTGTGCGACAGTTTCTGATGAAAAAGGTGGTGTTGATGGTGGAGAGACTGCTTCCAATTCGTTCGTCCAGGGTATTTCTTTGTCTACAGTTTCTTCTTCGAGTAGTATGGTGAAGCTTGTTGAGGCGTTTGATCACGAACACAACTATCGTGGGTATATGCGTGAACGACGCTTTGTGATTCGGGTGAAGAATATTGCCTATCAGAAGCAGGTTTTTGTTCGTCAGAAGCTTTTGAACGGTGTTTGGATAAACTATCCTGCTGCCTACAAGGAGGCTGCTGGCAATGGCTGGGAAACATGGGAATGTTCTCTGAATAGTATTTATAACAATGTGGGTGATATGGCAGATGAATTTGTGGTTGGTTATACGGTAAATGGACAGACCTACTGGGATAATAATGGTGGGCAGAACTATCGTCTTGCAAAGAATGCTGGGCCGCTTCTTGGGCGAGATGTGATGGTGAGTGCTGTTTATCTTTACAGCGCAGGAAATGGTGCGGTGGATGTTCGTAATGTTGGCTATAGCAAGGTCGTTGAGGTTGTTTATACCACCAATAATTGGAAGACGGTGATGGTGGCCCAGGCTAGCTATGGCGGTTCTCGCATCTACTACGGCTACTCTTCGTTTGACAATCCAAATCAGTATGGTGTGGAACGCTGGTATTTCTTCCTTCCTTCGTTCGCTGGTAAGGAAGTGAAGTATGCCATTTCCTATAAGGTAAACGGACAGACCTACTGGGATAATAACGAAGGTTTGAATTATACAGCGAAGTAAAAGAGTGTATTTGAAGAAACAGGGACTTCTGAAGAGGAAGTCCCTGTTTTAATAAAAAAGAGAGGCCCCGCCGGGGGTAGACGGGACCTCTATATATTTAAGGGGGCAAATATATTATAGCAAGAATAATGCCAAAAGTCAAATTTTTCTAAATGTATTTATTAAATAGAAATAGAAAAGTGCCTCTTTTTTTAAAGAGAGAAATATGCACTGTTTTGCACTTCTACAATGTGCGAAAATATGCATTATGCACTTTTTTGTTGTTTTTCGATGAGGACGATGATGCTTCGGGCTGGGACGGAAAGGATGGGGGTTTCTATAAGGGGGCGTTCGTGGCTTTCGTAAAAACCGGGCTCCTCATCGGTGTGGATCATAAGGTGCCAATTGTTCCCTGTATTGGGTTCAGGAAGGTGGAAGGCAAGGTCTTCCCAGTAGGTGTTGATAGCGCAGTAGAGATTTGGGGCTGAAATTTCTGTGTAGGGGTCATCCCATCGGTTGCCTTTGATGAGAAAGGCGAGGGTGTGTGAGAAGTGCCCCCAATCGGGTTTGAAGAGTTCTACTCCATGCCAGAAGATATCACCGTCTTTGTTCTCATCCCCTGCCACAAAAAAGCTTTCCCTTTTCAAGGGGAGGTATGATTTTCGGAAGTGGATGAGAAAACGGCAAAACTGGTAGAGGTCACGGTTTTTCTCTAAAAGACTCCAATCAATCCAGTTGTACTCATTGTCTTGACAGTAGGTGTTGTTGTTTCCCTTTTTTGAAAAGCCAAACTCATCACCTGCGTGAAGCATCGGGGTGCCTTGAGAAAGCATGAGGAGGGTGAGAAAGTTTCGCATTTGTTTTCGACGGAGTTTAAGCACATTGGGATCATTGGTTTCTCCCTCAACTCCGCAGTTCCAACTGAGGTTGTTGTTGTCGCCGTCGGTGTTGTTTTCCCCGTTTACTTCGTTGTGTTTGTTATTGTAGCTAACGAGGTCAGCGAGTGTGAAACCATCGTGGGAGGTGATGAAGTTAATGGAATGTTGGGGTTTTCTGTTGGTTTGAAAGAAGATATCATAGCTGCCACAGATGCGTTTTGCAACTTCGGGAACCTTCCCTTCGTCGCTTCGAATAAAGCTACGGATATCATCGCGGAATCTTCCGTTCCATTCAGCCCAACCAGTGGGAAAGTTTCCCACCGCATAGAGGCCAGAGGCATCCCATCCTTCGGCGATGATTTTTGAGCGGGAAAGAATGGGATCTTGGCTGATTTCTCCGAGAATGGAGTAGTCAGGTATCCAGTTTCCTGCTGTGTCTCGTCCAAGGATGGCTGCAAGGTCGAAACGAAAGCCATCCACATGCATGTCAATGACCCAGTAGCGGAGACTATCAAGAATGAGTCGTTTTACGACAGGGTGGTTGCAGTTGAGGGTGTTGCCACAACCAGAGTAATTTTTGTAGTAGCGGCCGTTTTCGAGCATGTAGTAGATGGAGTTTTCTATTCCCCGAAAGCTTACCGTTGGTCCAAGTTCGTTGCCTTCGGCTGTGTGATTGTAAACAACATCGAGAATGACCTCAATTCCTGCTCGGTGAAAGGCTTTTACCATGCTTTTGAATTCATAAACGGCTCGGAGTCCGTCTTCTTCTGTGGCATACCAGTTAACGGGGGCAAAAAAACCAAGGGTTGAGTACCCCCAGAAGTTTTTGAGTCTTTCGCCTGTTTTGGGGTTGGTATGGATGTTTTCGTAGGGGTTGAAGGCATGGATGGGAAGGAGTTCTACGGTTGTAATGCCAAGTTCTTTGAGATAGGGAATTTTTTCGACAAGCCCCAGATAGGTTCCGGGGTATTTTACCCCTGACGAGGGGTGTTTGGTATACCCACGAACATGGAGTTCGTAGATAATGGTGTCCTTGAGGGGTATGTGAAGTGGTTTGTCTCCTTCCCAGTCAAAGTCAGTGTCGCTGACAACCTGACATTTTGAGAGGGTGTGGAAATTGGGGAGTGGACTAAAGGAGAGATCTCCAAAAGGGGAGTAAATATCATATCCATAAGAAGAAGGATCATCCCACTGGTAGTATCCTGTGATGGCTTTGGCATAAGGGTCAAGGAGAAGTTTGTTGCGATTGAAGCGGTATCCCTTTTTCTCAGGCCAGTAGGGGCCATCTATTACATAGCCATAACATTGTCCACTGGTAATTCCATGAATAAAGACATGCCATATATCCCCTGTGCGATGTTTGTCAGGGTGAAGTTGGATGACATAACGGGGTTCTTTGTCTTGATAGGAATCAAAGAGCAGCAAGAAGACCCGACTTGCATTTCGGGAGAAGATGGCAAAATTACACCCACTGTGGGTAAGTGTTGCCCCGAGAAGGTAAGGGCTGCCTGGTTCGATGCGAAGATCGCCTCGTTTTTCGGTGAGGTTCATGCTTTCTCCTCCGGTGAGGATTTTGGCGAGAGCAGGAGGAAAATACCAAGCAGAATGGCCAGTGCCCACGAGCCCCATCCGAGGATTTGAGGGAGGATCAGTGCTTTGTAGGAGAAGACAACAGCGTGTTTTCCAGGAGGGATGAGGATTGCCATCTGAGCAATGTTGGCTTTGAGGATGGGGGTGGGATTGCCATCAAGAGAAGCCTTCCATTGCTTGTGAAAACGGCTTGAGAGAAGGATGTATCCCTCACTGGCGGCATCCACTTGGAGTTGGATTCTCGTGGGGCGGTAGGAGGTGATTTCCACTGTTGCGGAGGATGCGGGGGTGGAGAGGGGTTTTCCGTTTTCAACGATGAGGATTTTGTCCCTTTTCCAGGAGGACTGTGAGAGGAGCAAAAATGCTTCGTCTTCATTGGGTACGGAAACGGCTTCGGAGAACCACTTGACTCGGGGGAAGGAGTTGGAAAGAGTGTAGATGGCATGGGGGTTGCCAAATTTGTCTTTCCATATCCCGATCAAGGGGTAATTCTTGTTGGTAACAATCATGTCAAGGATGAGGTATTTGACATTGGCCATCTGAAAGGTAGGGAGGTCGGCGTCAAGGGCATCGTTAATGTTACTTAGTGTTTGCATGTTTTGTGAACGCCAGTTAGCGAGAAGAAAACGCTGAAATGAACTGTCGACAGTGGATTCCGCTGGAACATCGAAGGCTTCGATGCCATGGTAAAGGAAATCATAGGTGAGGTAGTATTGTCGAATGCGGGAAGCAGGAATTGGATAGATGCGGTTTTGTTGTTCTACGAGCAGGGAGGTAGCAACCCTGAAGGGGGCTTGTTCTCGGGTGAGGTTGGAGAGGATCTCATCCTTGTTGTAGAAGGCAGGCCCCTGTTTGACAAAGGCTTTGTCAAAGTAGAATCCGTTTATCGTAGTGAGATCGAAAATAATACCAACCGTTATGATAACAAGGGCAAGAGTCTTGCTTCTCTGACGATCGGTCGTTTTCCTTTGGGGAAGAGAGGTGGCAAGGAAAACAAGCACTGAGCTTGCCACGAGGAAAAGGGAAAGACCCGCCATACGCACGATTGCCCAGCCACGTGTTTCAACAGCAGAGAGGGCAAAGCCTTTGAGTTGAGGGTAGAGGTTCTGGTAGAGGCTGTCGCTGGAAATGGCGTGGTAGAAAAGAACAAGAACACTGAAACCAAAGAGGGAGAGAGAGACAATAGTGAGTTTTTTCCAACGGTCCTTGTTGGCTTCTTCTGCCCAGAGGAAGAGTCTATCAATGGCAAAGCTTGCCCCCATGACAAGGGCTACACCCGCCACAATAAGCCATTTGAGGGGAACGCGGAAGGAAGACATGAGGGGCAAATGGTAGAAAAGCCAGTAGAAGGGTTTGCCGGGGAAAAATTTGCCAAAGGCAAGTAAAAGCCCTATGAGAAACCAAATCCCCCAGAATCCAAGCCATTGTTTATCGCGGGATGATGTTTCTTTGTGGAACAAGAGAGAGAATCCCATGATTCCAAAGACAACGAGAAAGAAACCGAGAGAATCACTGTTGCCATTAAATTCTTTTGTTCCCCAGTAGGGGGCATCGGGGTTATCCGTCAGCTTGCCATGGTAGCCGAAGGCAAGACTGTCAATGAGTTCTCTTGGGTCCTGTGAGAACTGGGTAGCAAACTCCCATCCCCCGAGTGAACTGGTTTGCTGAGAGAGGTTCTTGCGTCCTTCGAGGGCGGAGAGCCAACCGGGGAGGGAAATACTGAAGGTGGCAAGGAGAAAGAGGGTAACGACAGCGGATTGCAGGAGACGATAGGGTAGGCGCGGAAGGAATTTTTCGCGATCTCGTTGGTACCACAGAAATACCATCATACTCGCAAGCACAAGTGAAAGGTAGAAACCTCGTTGTATATCGCAGTTCATGAAGCTGCCCCATACTACACCGCTAAGGATTGCCCAAAGTGTCCATTTCCATGATTTTTCACGGAAGGTCCTCGAGAGAAGCCAGCCCAACCATGGAAAATACATCATGAGTTCGAACACGAGGATGTGCCCCCCATAGATGAGGGAGACCCAATGGGGCATGAGACCATAGAGGAGCATCCCCAAAAGAGAAGCCCAGAAGGATCTTCCCATGCTTCGAAGCCATACAAACATTCCAAGCATAGCGATGAGAAGGACGACAGGATAGTAGATGTTCTGCATCCACATGGAGGGAAGAAGTTTGACTGCGAAATAGTATAAGGAAGGGTAAAAGTCCACTGAGCCATTGCCCATCCAGTAGAAGCTGTGCCACTGTCCCAGAGAGTCATAAGCGGAGTTTTTTACTGCTTGAATGATGCCGATGGATCCATCAATCCCCTGAATGGGGTAGCCCAATAACGAGGGCCAAAAAAGCACACCAAAAACAACGAGAATAATACCGATGAAAACAATTTTGGAGGCATTTTTTTGCATAAGGACTCCTTTTTGTATTCTTGTTTAAATAATTATAAGAAAAGTGAAGGGATATTGCAAAATTTTTGTTATGAAGAGTATTTGTGAAAAGCGGGCCAAAAATCGTTTGCTTGCTAATAAGTTTCTTCTGCTCATAAGGTATTTTTTGTTTGAGCAACTTTGAAAAATCAAAACCTTGTGGAGCGAGCTTGCCAGTTGCTTCCTTTCAATCCAACTTTTCTCTTCTTGTCTTGTTTCAGTATGGTTTTTTTACCGTGGGAGAAAAAACAGAGATAGGTAAAGAGCACAACCGATCTATGCTCCTCATTTATCGCACCTTGAAAAAATCTCTTCTTTCCTTGTTTCAGCTGAAATTTTTTCGCAGTCCGAGAAAACTGAGACAAGGGAATAGTACAAAGGCGTTTTTTTGGCAAGTTTTTTGCCACCAAGAACAAAGAAAGCGAAAAAGATTTTTGGAAAACAAAAAGATTTATCCAATGCAAAAATTTTCTCTTTATTTTTGTAGTTTTGAGTCCTTTTTTGTTGGTACGACGATATTTTTCCGACAAAATTTTTCGTAAGGGCTTGATTTTCTTTCTTTCTTCTGTTATAATCAATACGAGAAAAAGTATTTTTCGAGGAGGCTAACTATGAAAATAAGTCGTTGGCTTTGGGCAGTGGTTGTGATGATGATGGGATTTTCGTTGGTTTTTGCACAGGATTATTCGATGTATTCTCCTGATGCGCGTAAAACGCTGGCAAATGACTGGTTGAATACGGGTAAGGCATACCTTCAGGTGAAGAAGTATTCCAAGGCAAAAAATTGTTTTCTCTATGCTACACGGCTCTATCCTATGGGAGAGGCTGCCGCTGAAGCACGACAGATTCTTGCTTCTCAGTTCAAGGTAAAAGTCGCCTATGATCCTGAACAAACATTTGCTTCGTTTGTTGCTGAGGCTCAGAAAGCTTCCAATCTTCAGAGCAAGATTAATCTCTACCTTATGGCTCTTGATGCCAAGAAGGATGCTCGCATTTACGAACAGGTTGCTCTCTGTTACCTGCAGCTTGGTAACAAGGACAAGGCAAAAGAGTATGCCCTCATGGCAAAGGAAGCAGGGCTTTCTGACGCAGAGCTGGATAGCCGCCTGAAAAATCTCTAACAATTCTCCCCAGTAAAGGGCGGGAGAGATGTTCTGGTTTGTTGTTACGTTGGTGCTCGCTGGATTGACGGGCTATTTTCTCTATTCGACGATGCAGGAGGGGCGTTCCAAGAAGGCACAGAAGGCTGTAGAGAGTGGCGATCTTGATACGGCACTCTCTATTTTTATGGAGTCTCTTCGTCGAGATCCCAACAATCTTGATGCTATCTGGCATTTAGGAAATATCAACGAGGAAAAGGGCCTGATTCCCGAGGCTATAGGGTATTATGTCAAGCTGATTGAAATTGGAAAAGAGACCAAGCTCTTTACCATGTTTGAGCTTTATCGGCGAGTGGGGCTTCTGTATCGTCGGTTGGGAAGGGATAACGATGCCCTTGACTATCTTCTCCAGGCGTACCAGATTATTCCTTCTGCCAAGGATGTTATTCGAGAGATTGCAGATATTCTTTTCTCTCAAAAAGCCTTTTTTCGGGCACTCAATTTTTATGAGAAGGGGGCAGTGTTTCTCAAGGATGAGGCTCCGTTCATTAAACAGTATGCCTTCTGTCTGATTATGACAGACAAGATTGAAATGGCTCTTCCTATGCTTGAGGCTTTGGAAAAAATTTTTTCTAACGATCTTGAGTTTCTCTTTTTGTTGAGTTATGCCTATCTCAAGACATCTGCCTATCAGCGTGCAAGGGAGATTATGGAGCAGGCTTTGAATACTACACTTGGGCCATCGCTAGTGATGATGTATCTTGGTATCAAGATCCTGTTTCTCTGCTATCTTCAGGCAAAGAATTATGAGGTGGCAAAGCAACTCTGGGATCAACTCAAGAGTATTGCAGGTAACTATGCAGAGGATCAACTTCGTCAGAGAGAGCTTTCTATGGCGCTTATTATGCTTCGGATGAAGCAGGGATACTACGATAATGCCATCGATGAGCTCCGCGCTAATTTTCAGAAGGAGATTGCAAGCGACAATACCGATGGCAGCACAACGATGGAGTCAAAGCAGAGTCAGAGTTATCTCTATAAACAGCTTGCTATTTTGGATCGCTTTAAAAAGGAGCAAGAGAAGGAGAGTTATACTGGAGCGGCGGTTCGTCAGTCTATTGAGTATGCGCGACTTGAGACATCGGCAAAGAATGCCTTGGCTCAGCTTGAGACGGTTTTTGCACAGTGGGAGGCGGGGTTTGTGAGTAAAGAAGAGCTCTGGAATATTTTTAAGCCACCGGTGAAGGTAACCTTTGATCCCGTTCCTATTCTCGAAAAGTATCTTGTTCCCAATGATCAAATCAAGAAAACCTCTTCCGAAAAAGAAGCTGCCAAGACTTCGAAGAAAGAAGGAAAGTATGCGGCATTGGGGATTCGAGGGGATTCGCCCTGTGAGGCACTTCTTTCGGTGGATTTTCCATCGTTTATGATTATTGCGAGGGAGCTTGCTTCTGATTTGGGGTATCGTGTTTTAAGTCAGGTTACCAAGGTGGATTCCAATGCCTATGCAGAGGGAAAGGGGTGTGATCTGCTTTGTGAGGAGAAAGTGGATAAGAAATCGCGGGTGCTTTTTTGTTTTCGTCGGTGGAGTGAACCGATTAGTTCGATTTATTTGAATAATCTGCTGACTTCAGCCAAGGAGTTTGGAGTGGAACGGATAGTGTTTGTCTCGGTATCGTCGCCGTCGCCTGAGGCTGCTCGTTGGTTGGAAACGAATTCAAAAATTCAGTATCTGCTCTGTGAGGATGTGAGTAGCTTTTTGATGGGATAAAAAATCGCGAGGAATGGTTATGAAAAAGGTGTTTGATTTTCTTTTGAGTCTTGTTCTGGCGATCGTGGTTGCGGCGTGGGTGTATCGTCTTGCTTTGGTTTTTCATTCACTCCCCCATGAAGAATCACTGCAGTATATTTACTTCATTGTGGAACTCTGGATGTTTACCTTTTTTTTGGTGGTTTCTGTGATAGTGATGCTGTGGTTATGGGCGGTGGAAAGGGGAGGAGGAATGGTTAACCTTGCCAAGGAGGTAAAGCGGCTCTCTCTTCTTTTGGATAGGAAGGAGTTTCAGTTGTCTCGAGGAGTGGTGGAGGAAAAGGATATTCGCTCGCAGGATATTCTTCTCAGGCCTTTGAAGGCGGTGACAACTTCAGAGTGGGCAACTCAGGTGATAGAGGGGTGTTTTGTGCTTTCGGGGGCGCGTCGGATCTCTGTCTTTCTTGCGAGGGGTGGGGAACTGGTGCTGGAAAAATCGATGGGGCTTCCTGATGCCAAAGTGGGACAGAAACTTTCTGCGGATGATTTGGCAGCGAAGGTGTTTTCGAGGCAGAAGCGGCTTTTTGTTACGGAGGTGGAAACGCATCCCGAAGTGGGGCGCGAGAATCGTTTGGGGTATGTTTCGCATTCGTTTATTATTGTGCCACTGATGACCTTTCAGAGAGAGGTGTTGGGGGTTGTTAATCTCACTGAAAAGGAAAATGGGTTAGCTTTTACTGAGGTGGAGTTAGAGGAGGTGTGCACTCTTTTGTCGATAGCGAGTTATCGTCTCAAGGAGATTCTTCGCGAGGAGCGGGATTAACTTTTTTGGATTTTTGCCGATGATAGAAAAAAACAGAGGGGAAGGGCTGTGTCTGTTGAGAGGATGCTTGCTCTGTCTGCTGTGGGTAGGCTTGATGGAATGGTCTACGAGATCATGAATACGCGGCATGAACTCGTGAAGACTCTTCAACAAGCACAGAGCTTTGGATTGCGGGAAGATACGGTCGGTTCTGTTGTGGATATTGTGGTTTAGATAATTTCGAGACAAATAAGGGCTATGTCGTCATCGAGATGACGTTTTTTGTGAAAGAGTCTGAGATCTTCAAGGATTGCCTGAAGGAATTCGTAAGAGCTTTTGGTGATGTGGCGCTGAAAGCTTGATTGGAGTTCTGTTTCTTCAAAGCTTTCGAGGTTTTCATTGCTGCTTTCGAGTAATCCATCGGTGTAGAGGAAAAGTCGAGTTCCTGGTTGGAGGGTAAGCGTGCTCGTGGGGTAGGTGATGTTGGGGAGGGTTCCGATGGGCTGGCGTCTCTCTGTTGCGAGGGTGCTTATGTGTTTATTGCTAATGAGAAAGGGATAGGGATGACCAGCATTAGCGATGCTAATAGTATGGGATGTGGTATTGTACAGGAAGCAAATGGCAGTGAAGAAATACCCATTGAGTTGATAGTAGAGGGATTTGTTGAGTTGGGTGAGGAGAATACCGGGATCGGAGGAGATGTTTTGGAGTTCAAGAAGTTTTTGTTTGATCATGACGGTGAGAAGGGATGCGGCAATTCCATGTCCACAAACATCGCTAAGAAAGACAAGAAGAGTTTCGGGGGTAGGGGTAAATATGTCAAGAAAATCTCCCCCAATTTCTTCCATGGGGATGTAGAGATAGGAAAGAGAGGCGTATTCCTGATGAGGGAGGAGAGAGTATTGGATTTCGCGGGCGAGGTGAAGGTCTCGAGAAAGGCTTTTTTGTGTTTGACGGAGTTCGTTACGTTCCTGAATGATGCTTTGGGTGATGTCCATGATAGAATTTTCGATTTTTTTCTTTTCTTCGATGTCGAGAATTTCGATGAGCCAGCCTGCTTTTTTGCGGTAGGGGACAAAGGAGATATTGATGAGGCAGGGAATGGTGCGAGAGGCATAGGTGAGTTCCATCTCGAGGTTGGTAATGGCGATTTTGCGGTTTAAATAGTGGAGAATTTTTTGTTTGTTAGCAAAGATGTCGGTGATGGTTGCAAGTTTTGCAGATCCTACAAAGCTCTTGACACGGTAATTGGTGTACCATATTTCTTCGGTGTTTCCCCAGATGATACCGCTCTGGAGATTGTTGAGGAGATACTGGATGCTTGTTTGTTGTTCGGAGAGGTTTGAGGTGAGCTCGGAAATTTCTTCAAACAGCGTCTGGATCTGGTAGGAACTGACCTGGTCGAGGAAGGCAAGAACCGTGAACTGCTGATGAGGCTTGATATCAATTGGATAGGCAGTATAGGTGATAGGAATATGGCTTTTGATAGGGGTTTGAAGATCAGTGTGGGAGAAGGTTTTTGAAGGGTGTTGAGCGAGTTTTTCGGGGGTGATGTCTGGGAGCATTTCAGAAAGAGGGGGAAGAGAAGCGGGGGGTTCTATGCCAAGGACGGTGAAGACAAAGGGGTTGGCATAGGAGATGGACGTGTTGTTTTCAATGAGGAGGATACCAATGGGAAGGGGGTCGAAAAGTTTGGCTATGCTTTGCAGGAAATCGTCTTCTGTTTGAGGCATACTTACCCCCTTTGGTTTTCTCTTTAATGGTTTTTTCTTAAAAGGGAAGTTGAAATGAACTTATCACAGAAGGTTGTTGGTTCTGATCGATGCCAACTTCTGTACGGATGGCAAATCGGTCAACATAGATGCGGATGCCACCTCCATAGATGCCGTAGGGGTGAGATCCCCACTCTTGCCATGTTTGCCAGGCTTCTCCAGCCTCTACAAAACCCACAGCCTCAAGTTGCATATCAAAAATCACAAAGGGAATAACATCCCAGAATTGCCAGCGGAGTTCAAGGTGGGCATCCCAGCAGTTATTTCCAATGAGCCCAGGGGATTGAGAAAGGGTGTGAAGCCCATTGATCTGACGGAGGAGATACTTTCTCGAGGCAGGGAGTTCCCCTGTGGAAACACCATGGTGCCATTTGATTCCTACAACCCACCGTGGGGAGAGGGAATGGTAGGCAGTGAATGTTGTTTCCCAGGAGAGAGACCAAAGGAAGGCATAGCTATGAAGATTGTTCTCCAGGTACCATCCTGAGCGAAACGAAGGGTATCCCTTTCGATTGTCTATCTGGTAAGAGAGAGAGGCTTGTACCACCTGCTCAAGGGGCAATTGGTTGGTTTGCTTGACAATTTGACCGCTGAGAAGGAACTTGATGGAGTGATCGGGAAAGATTCTGTACCCCCCAATGATGCTTCCTTCTTGATTCAATGTTGCAAGGGACTGATAAAAATTGTTTCGGTATTCGGTCATTTCTCCTTCTGTGGTGCCAAGGGCGATCTGGTAGGAGAAGGGGGAGAAGTGATACATGTGATCGGTGAGAATGATACGTTTTTGGATGGCTCCTACTTCGAAGAATACTTCTTTCCCCTTGCCCCAAAGGTTTTGTTTGCCGAAGCCAACGGCATGGTCGTAGAGTTGCACAGTGTAGAAGAAGCGTTCTGTAAGTTCGAGCGAAATCTTAACAGAGTTGGTGTCTGTTTGTTCTGTGGTTACAGAGATATTTCGAAACCAACCTGTGCGTTCCAGCCTTCGCACCCAGTTGGAGAGGGCTTGTGAGAGCTCGGGTTCTGAATAGTCGTGGGAAGGATTGTACTCGCAGAAGAAGAAAAGAATGGTTTCCTGTGCTGTTTCGCTATTCCCCTTGAGGGCAATCTCGCTAATGGTGAGGGCATACAGCGGGGAGAAAAGAAAGAGGAGAAAAAAGAATCTTGTTTTCATTTTTGTCTCCTTTTATTGGACAAGTCGTTTTTTGATGCCTTGGATACTGAGAAGACCAAAGATGAGGATGATGCCTATGCTGTAGAGGGAATCCCAGAGAAGTGTTTGTGTTTTCCAAAAGAGAATAGCCCTTCCGATTCGCAGGGTATGGGTAAGGGGGAAGACTTCAGCAAGGATGCGAAGCCACGAGGGGAGATTGGAAAGGGGAAAAACCACACCAGAGAGGAAGAACATGGGTGAGAGAAATCCTGTCATGTAGAAGCTGAAGTTGTCAATGTTTTTGACAAGCGAGGTGATGAAGAGACTGATGCAGGCAAAAATAACGCCAGTAAGAAATCCTACCAGTGGGATGAAAAGAACTTTTGGTGTGGAGAAGATGCCAAAAAGGGTGATGACACTCACAACGGCGAATGAAAAAAAGAGTCCCTTGGTTCCAGCCCAGAGGATTTCTCCGAGAACCATTTCGGTGAGGGTGACAGGGGCGGCGAGGATACCATCGTAGATTTTTTCGTACTCAAGGCGGATGAAACTTCCAAAGGTACATTCATAGGCGGATGTCATCATGGCTGTGGAGAGAAAAAGACCACTGGCAAGAAATTGAAGGTAGGGCACGCCGTCCATCTCTTGGATGATTTTACCAAATCCGAGTCCTATACCAGCAAGGAAGATAAGGGGTTCAAAAAAGGGAGGGAAGCCATTGCTGAGGAAGTTGCTTGTGTAGACACGGAAATGACGATACCAGACACTCGCTATTGATCGAAGAAACGATCGTTGTTGGGGTGTGTTATTCATGGAGACTCCTGCCAGTAAGTTTGAGGAAGAGGTCTTCGAGGTTCGCCTGTCGGATGAAGCCACTCCCCGGAGGAAGACATTCAGCAAAATGCTGGAGGGTGGTGATATCATGGGCATAGTAGCGAATTATTTCTCCCGACTCTTCGATACGGATGTAGCCGGGTGGAGTGCAGTTTGTGGCTTTTTCTCGAGGGAGTTCATAGACATAGGGTTCAATGTGCTCGCGGATGAGTTCTGTGGGTTTGCCTTCTACGATTTTTTTGCCTTCATGGAGAATGAGAAGTCTGTTGGCAATTTGAAATGCTTCATCCATGTAGTGGGTGGTGAGAAGAATCGTGCATCCTTCTCTCAGGAGAATACGGAGTTTGTCCCAGATGTGGTGGCGAACCTGTGGGTCCAGTCCAGTGGTTGGCTCGTCGAGGATGAGAAGTTTTGGGGAATGGAGAAGGGCTCGGGCTATGATGAGACGGCGCCGCATGCCACCAGAGAGTTCTCGGATGTTGGCTCGTTTTTTGTCTGAGAGATCCATGAATTCGAGGAGTTCTTCGATGCGTGTTTTGAGATAGCGACGGGAAAGACCATAGTAGCCACCGTAGATGAAAAGGTTTTCTTCGACTGAAAGTTCATAGTCAAGGTTGTCATCCTGAGGGACAATACCGGTGACTTTTCGTATGCTGAGGGAGTGTTTAGGGAGTTTGTATCCAAAAACACGAATGCTTCCCTGAGAGGGATGGTGGGCGACACGACCATAATAGAGGAGTTTCATCATGGTTGTTTTGCCTGCTCCATTTGGCCCAAGAAGGGCGTAGCACTCGCCCTCTTCTACGGTGAAAGAGACATTGTTCAGAGCTTGAAATTCTCCATAGGATTTGCTCACATTGACAACTTCAATAGCTTTTTCTGCCATGGATTCCTCTCATCTTTATTATACCTTAAAGAAGACGGTTTTGCAATGTTTGTATGACTTTTGGGAAGAACGAAAAGTTTTATCCGCTGCAAAAATTTTCTCTTTACTTTTGTAGTTTTGTGTCCTCTTTTTTGTTGGGACGATAGGGAAACAATCCCCACAAACTTGAAGCAATTCGATTTTTTGCATTTTCTCATTTTCTGCATTATATTTATAGCAAAGAGATGAAAAGGGGTTTACTGTGTTAAATGCCTCTGTGATGTCTGTCGTTTTTTCTGTTGTGCTTGTGCTTGGGATTATGTACTCGATTATCCTGCATGAGATAGCTCATGGGTGGGTTGCTCGTTTGTGGGGTGATGGTACAGCAATGGAGATGAAACGTTTGTCGCTTAATCCCCTCTATCATATTGATCCATTGGGGACGATTCTCGTGCCGATCTTGTTGTATCTCAGTACGGGAACAGCGTTTGGGTGGGCAAAGCCTGTGCCTGTTAATCCCCGTCGTTTTCGTAACTGGCGAATGGGAAACCTCACGGTTTCGTTGGCTGGGGTTTTGACCAATATTCTCATAGGCACTGGACTTGCCGTGGTGGGGTACTGGGCTCGTTTTGAAGTGGTTTATCAGTTGATGTTTGCCAATTTCTTTCTTGCGTTTTTTAATCTTTTGCCCATTCCCCCGTTAGATGGGTTTCGTGTGGTGATGAGTCTTTTTCCTCGAGCGTGGCAGGAAGCGGTAGAACCCTATCTTTTTCCGATAGGGATTGTGGTGATGGTTGTTCTGATCAATACCCCTGTGTTTTCGATTGTTTGGTCAAAGGTTGTTGCTGTCCTCGCGAAGGGGCTTGTTGTATTCTATGGTATGAAGTAAGGAGATAATTGTGAAGAAGTTTATGTTTATTTTGTTGATGGGAGTAGCCTTGGGATATGCACAGGGAGGGCTTCCGCCGCTTCTTGCGAATGAGGCAGAGGCTCAGTATGCCTATGGGCTTTCGCTTGCTTTTCAGGGGCAGAAAGAAGCGGGTTTTTTGGTGCTTGCACAGCTTGCTGAAAACGGCTACCACAATCCCTATGCCTTTCAGATGATTCTTTCTCTTGGGACGTCGTTACTCCAGCAGAGGAGTTTTTCGCTCATTGAGGCGGAAAAGGTGCCGTCGCTTGTGAATTATCTTGCTGATATGGCATACAGCAACTATTCGACCAATCGTGAGGTGCTCTATGGTTATCTCGATGTGAAGAAGACGCTTGGTCAGTGGAAAGATTTTGAAATAGCTTTGAAGCAACTTGTTGTTCTTGATCCAGAAAACATTTTGGGAAATTTTTATCGTGGTCTTCTCTTTTATCAGCAGGGTCGGTTTGATGAGGCGCGGATCTTTTTGCGGAAGGTGACACAACTCGAGGGAACGGATGATTCTTCGCGGCAGGCTGTGTATCAGAGCTACTATATTCTGGGTTTGATAGAGCTTCAAGAGGAGAATTATCGGGGAGGGGTGGCGATTCTTGAGAAGGCACGCTCTCTTGCGGATAAGGATTATAATCTGGACAAGTATCTCGCCTATGGGTATCAACAGATTCTCGAGTTTCAGAAGGCGTATAATCTTGTGAGCAATATTCCAGAGATTTTTTATGGGAATGATCTGGCGGTTCTGAGAATTCAGACGGCATTTATTCTTGGGAAGCCTGAGTGGGAGAGGTTTGCCCGTGCCTATGAGAAGAGTTCTCCCCTTGCTCGGGTATATGTTCTTTACGCACAAAAAAAGTATCGTGATGTTTTGACCAATCTGGAGAGTTTGATGCGGGAGTATGAGATTGAACCTGTGCGTTTGTTTTATCCCAACTACCTGAGGCTTAAGTCGGCCGAAGCTCTTCGAGACCAACAGACCAAGAGGCAGATGCTCTTTTTGTTGGGGCTTTATGCCTATCAGGTAGGGAAAACATCCATGGCTATTGAGTATCTCCTTCCCCTTGAGAAGGAGGCTGATCTTCGACCGGAGGCGCTCTTAACCTTGGCTTCGCTCTATGAGGAGGTTGATCAGGTAGGAGAGGCTATTCTACGCTATGAGAGTTTTCTTAAGGAAAAGAACTTGTCAACACCAACGGAAAAAGTTTTTGAAGTGAATCTTGCCCTTGCGTATCTCTATGGGAGAACGACAAATGTTTATCGAAGTGAGCTGTATCGGAAGGAGGCGGAAAAACTGGCAAAAACACCTTCTCAGCAGTATCGCTACTGGTTTTATACTGGGCTTCTCAACTATCAAAAGCAGTGGTATAAGGAGGCTCTTGCATCTTTTCAAAAGGCGCAGAGTATTTCCAATACGGCTAGTGTGAATTACTATATTGGGAATACCTTTTTTCTCCTCCAGCAACTGGGTGATGCTCAGCGTTATCTTGAGCAAGCCTTGGAGCTTGGAGAGGGGCCGGAGGTTTACAATCTGTTAGCCTATGTTTATGCCCTTCAGAAGAAATTGCTTGATAAGGCTTTGTCCTATGTTCGGCGTGCCTTGGAACAGGATCCAGAGAATATCGCTTATCAAGATACGCTTGGTTGGGTTTACTATCAGCAGGGCGACTATGAGAAGGCTCTTGAGGTTTTTGCATCGATTCTCGTGAGGCTCGATGGAATGGACTTTGAGGGAATGGATGAGATCTACTACCACGCAGGGATGGTGTATGATGCGTTGGGGCGTTCTTCTGAAGCGAGGGCTCTGTGGGAGAAGGGGCTTGTTATTAATCCGAAGAATGGATATATTAAAGAACGGCTTTTGTCTCGATGACACGGGGTTGTGTTTTCAATCTGGGTGAGATTCGTTCGAGTCTACTTGATGTCTATAAGCATTTTGATGAAATTAATGCAAGTTTGGAGAACAAGCGTGAACCAATGACGCTCGAAATCGTTGAGCATATTTTGCTTGCCTATGAGTACCTCAATACCTTGCTAGCGCAGAATATTGATCTTTTTAGTCCGGCGGGTATGTACTCCATGCTGGAGTTGAATCATATTGTGCTTTGTGGTAAGGATCCTGCAAAAAGATTTGAATTTCATTCCCATATTTTGAGCACGCGTGAGCGTTTTCAGAAGCGAATTGGGCGGATTATAAAATGGTATAAGGATAAAGGGAAAAAACTTCCAACTTTGCGAAAGGCTGCACAGTTTTATACACTTGCTTTGAGTCAGCCGCAGCTATTTATTGAGGGGAATCATCGTACAGGAAATATTGTGATGAATTATCTTCTTGTTGGAGATGGGGTTCCACCGTTTATTCTCACGGTGGAGAATGCACAGGCATACTTTAATCCTTCCGCGCGGATTAAGTATAGTGATAAGGATCGTTTGTTTGATCAGTTGACTCAACTGGGAGAGTCGGAAGAGAGTATCTATGAGCTTTTGAAGAATTATGGAAATTCTCGCTATGTGGTGTTGTCGTCATGTTTGGAGGGTGTGTGAAAGGAATTGTTGTTTTTCTGGGTATGGTGGGATTTATGCTCCCCTTGGTGGCTGCTACCAATGCAGGGTATGTGAAATGGAGACAAGAAGCCATGATGGCAGCGCGGGGTGGCAGTGTTCGCGAGATCATGGGGGATTATCTTCAGTGGTATGATCTTCTCGTGGAGAATGTGGAGTATAAGGTGGATCTTCTCCCTTGGGAGGGGACAAATTCTCTCTTTGTGATTGCTATGAAACCAGAAAAGACGGTGGGGACGGTGGTGTTTCTTCACGGCTATCTTGACCATGTGGGAAGTTATCCCCGATGGTATGGGTTTCTTTTGGAGAAGGGATATCAGGTGATTGCTATGGATCTTCCTGGGCATGGACTTTCCAGTGGTTTGCGAACAGGCATCGGGGATTTTGTTGAGTATGAACAGGCTTTGGAGGTGCTTCTTGAACAAAAGTGGGTGCCACAGGAGTTTGTGGCGGTGGGGTTTAGCACGGGTTGTTCTGTCTGGATGGAGTATTTGCATCTCCATCCGCGGGAGAGGCGAGTAAAGGCACTGGTGCTTTTTTCCCCACTGGTGAGGCTTGCCAACTGGAATATGGCGCTCATGGGGTATAATATTCTGGGGAATTTTGTGCAGGAGATCCCCCGAACGGAAAAAAAGATTACTTCGGATGAAGAGGTGCTGCGTTTTATTTACACACGGGATCCTTTGCAGGAAAAACGCATTCATCTTTCGTGGTTTCTTGCTACACGGAACTGGCATGAGCGTTTCATTCAGTATCCTGTGATTTCTCGTTCGTTGCCGGTTCTGATCGTTCAAGGAAGGGATGATACGGTTGTGGACTGGAGGTACAATATTCCTATGATTCAGAGGGTTTTTTTGAAAACGGTTGTGGAGTATTTTCCGGGGGAACACGATATCCTCATGGAAACAAATAGTGCCATGGTGTATGAAAGTTTTCTGCGTTTCGTCGAGGGCTTATAAGTGAACACGAGGGAGGCTGTATGAAATGGCAGGATTTTTTAGAAAAAGCAAAAAGAGGCGTGGCGTATAGTGATGGCTCAATGGGCGTTTTTCTTCAGCAGTATGGTTTGCGAGGGGAGGATTGCCCTGAGCTGTGGAATGTAACGCGACCTGAGATTGTTCAAGGGGTTCATCGAGCCTATGTGGAGGCGGGGAGTGATTTGGTTATTACCAACACGTTGGGGGGGAATCGTATCAAGCTGGAGAGTTATGGGCTTGCTCATCGTCTTGAGGAACTGAATGCAGCAGGGGTGCGGAATGCCCGCGAGGCTGTGGGAGACAAGGCGATTGTTGCTGCTGATATTGGTCCTACGGGGCACTTTGTGAAGCCACTGGGGGATATCTCTTTTGATGAGATGGTGGACATCTACAAGGAGCAGATTGTAGCCTTGGCAAATGCTGGTGCAGATGCTCTTTTTTTTGAGACGCATATCGATATTTTAGAACTCAAGGCAGGGATTTTGGCTGCCAGAGAGGTGTGCGACCTTCCCATTATTGCCAGTGTAACCTTTGAGGCGGATGGGCGCATGGTGACAGGCACGTCTCCTGAAGCAGCCTTTACGACTCTGGAGGCTCTCGGTGTTGATGTTATGGGGATGAACTGTGGGACGGGGCCTAAGGAAATGCTTGCTATTATGGAGCGCCTTGAAGGTTTGTTTGAAACGCCGATTATTGTGCAGGCGAATGCTGGGCTTCCCCATTTGGAAAACGGGAGAACACACTACAGTGAGACGCCCCAAAGCTATGTCGATACAGCCATCCACATGCTTGAGCATGGGGCTTGTGTTATCGGAGGATGTTGCGGAACAACACCAGAGTATATTCGGTTGCTCATTGAGAGGAGTGAACGAGAAAAGCCCTATCTTCGTTATGCAAAACGCCCCGTGAATTTTCTCAAACTCTCGAGCCGTTTTGAGTATCATCGTGTGGGGCATGATCTTCCCTTCACTGTTATTGGGGAGAGAATTAACCCTACCGCACGAAAGGCGTTGGTGGAGGATATTCTCCGAGGAGGATTTCAGCTTTTTCGTGAGGAGGCATTGAGGCAACAGCAGGCAGGGGCACATATCCTTGATGTTAATGTGGGTATTCCCCAAACTGATGAGGGATCTCTTATGGAACAGGCAATTCATCTCCTTTCCACAACGGTGAGGCTACCTCTTGCTATTGATACATCTTCTCCGGAGGCGGCTCGACGAGGAATGCGGGTGTATCCGGGGAAACCGCTTTTGAACTCGTTGACAGCGGAGTCGCAGCGCTTGGAGCTTCTCCCCGATATCAAACGGTATGGAGCAGCCTTTGTAGCACTCCCCATTGATGAGCATGGTATTCCAGAAAAGGCTGAAAGACGCGTTGCCTTGATGAAGCATATTATTGAAGAGGCTGAGAAGCATGGTATTGATAAAAAGAATATTCTCGCGGATCCGCTTGTGATGACAGTTTCTTCCGATCAGAAGACGGCGAGAGAAACATTGAGGACGATTGAGCTTTTTACGCACGAGTTGGGTGTATTTACGACGATGGGGCTTTCCAATGTTTCCTTTGGGCTTCCGGCTCGTCAGTATGTGAATCAAGCCTTTCTTACCATGGCTATAGGGAGGGGGCTTACCTCTGCTATTGCCAATCCCTTGGATGAGGCACAGATGGGGCTTATTCGGGCAGCGGATGTTCTGCTTGAAAGAGATCCTTCAGCCATGAGCTATATTCGCCTCTATTCGGGGCAGAAAACACAGGCAGTAGTTGCAACAACGACCCCACAGAGTATTGAAGAGAGGCTTTCTGAGGCTGTGGTGAAAGGGCTTCGGGATAGTATTGTTCCTCTTATTGAAGAGGCTCTAGGGAAGCTTTCTCCCCGCGAGATTTTGGATGGCATTCTTATTCCAGCTATTACGAAGGTTGGGGAGTTGTATGAAAAGCGGCAGTACTTTTTGCCTCAGCTTCTTCTCTCGGCAGAAACAATGCAGAAGGCTTTTGCGAGGTTGGAACCCCTTCTTCTCTCCGCAGGGGAGAGTACCCAGGGGCGAATGGTCTTTGCCACTGTTCAAGGGGATGTGCACGATATCGGGAAAAATATTGTGATTCTGATGCTGCGCAATCAGGGGTTCGAGATTATTGATCTGGGCAAGGATGTGACTGCGGAGAAAATTTATGAGGTTGCCATGGAAAGGAAGGCAGATATTATCGGGCTTTCGGCTCTTATGACAACAACGATGCCACGAATGGCTGAGTTTATGGAACTCCTCCACAAGAACAATGTGTCCAAGCCTGTTATGGTGGGTGGAGCCGCGGTAACAAGGCAATTTGCCCAGAGTATTGGGGCGTACTATGCAGTGGACGCGGTTGATGCTGTGCGCGTAGCTCAGGAAATTATGCAAAGTGTGACGCAAAAATAAGGGAAAAAATTGCACCTTTTTTTAAAAAGTGTTATAATGAGATGAAGAATGGGAGGAGCCTATGGGCTACCTTTTGCGAGGTATTCCGATTTCGAGAGGAATTGCTATTGGGCGGCTTATTCTGAGGCATGACCTTCTCAAGAACATTCAGCATACCCGTATTGATGCCACGAGGGTTGCAGAAGAAGTGGATGCCTACCGAAGGGCATTGGAGGCTATTCGGCAGGAGACTCTGCGTATGCGGGAGCAGGCAAAGACAAGACTCTCTGATCAGAATGCCAGTGTGCTTGATTTTCATTACAACCTGATTCAGGAGGATTTTTTCCAGCGGGATATTGTGAAGCGAATTGAGAGTGATTATCTCAATGCTCTTTCAGCCCTTAACTATGAACTGGGGCTTCTCAAGAAGCAGTTTGAAGCACTGGAGAATGAGTATTTTCAGGCGAGGTTTCTTGATATTAAGGAGCTTGCTAACCGTATTGCTCACAACCTTCAGGGGGGTACTCTGGAGCGACCGACACAGGAAAATCCTGCTATTATAGTAGCGGAGGAGCTTTCTTCAGCGGAGATTCTTCACCTTGAGAAGGGGGCTGTTCTGGGTATTGCTACCGAGAGTGGAAGTACCACTTCCCATGCTGCTATTATTGCTGAATCGCTCGAAATTCCTGCTGTTTTTGGTGTGAAGGATCTCTTTAATTTTATTAAAAAGGAGGATACCGTTATTGTTGATGGGTATAAGGGCGTGGTGATCATCAATCCTGATGAGGCAACAATTCATTTGTATGAACAACTTCAAAAGAGCTACAGAGAACAAGAAGAAGCCAATATCAACCTTATCGCCCTTCCTTCACGGACAACGGATGATGTTAGTATTACTCTTATGGCCAATGTTTCCAACCCTATGGAGCTCAATATAGCCCTTCGCAATGGTGCAGAGGGGATAGGCTTATTGCGAAGCGAGATGATCTTTATCCAGAATCAACAGATGCTCAATGAGAATGAGCAATTTGAGCTCTATCGCGAATTTCTTGTGCTCTTTTCTGGAAAACCTGTGACAATCCGAACACTGGATTTGGGAGGGGATAAGTTTTTGAATAATCCTGTGAGGGAGGACAATCCCTTCTTGGGATGGCGGTCGATCCGTATTTTCTTGAAAGAAAAAGAACTCTTTAAACAGCAATTGCGAGCCATTATGCGCTCGAGTGTTTTCAATGATAATGTGCGGATCCTTATCCCTATGGTTTCCAGTGTTTCTGAGGTGAGGCAGATCAAGGCTATTATTCAGGAGTGCATTGCCGATCTCAAAAAGGAAGGACGTCCCTTTAACTATCGTATTCCTTTGGGAATTATGGTAGAGATTCCTTCGGCTGCAGTGATGGCTTCAACGCTCATTCAGGAGGTTGACTTCTTTAGCATTGGGACGAATGATCTCATCCAGTATACTCTGGCAGCGGATAGAGGGAATCCCCGTGTGAGTGAGTACTACCAACCTCTCAACCCTGCTGTCTTGGCTTTGATGCGATTCACTATTCGTGGGGGGGCGGCCCATCACAAGCCTGTTTCCGTGTGTGGAGAAATGGCTCGCGATCCTTTGTATGTTCGTTTGCTGTTGGGTATGGGGCTGCGTATTTTTAGTGTGAATCCCGCCTACCTTCCTCTGGTGAAGTCCATTCTTCTCAAGTCTTCTCTCCAGCAGACGAAGGAATTGTGGAATACAGTGAAGCGACTCAAGACGCATGAGGAGATTCAGGAAGTGCTAAAGGAAGATCTTAAGAAGCACTGCCCTGAGATCTATGATTCTTACTTCTACGAAGAAGAAATGGTATAAACGGTAAGGCTGCTACTGGAGAGCGAGGTTGTCACTGGAACTGACGCGCCAACAGCCCTTGCCTGCTTTTTTGGCTTCGTAGAGGGCACGGTCTGCCAGTTCGAGGAGGAGAAGAGCCTCCTGACTGTGGTAACCAAACGTGGCAAGTCCCATACTGTAGCTGATATGCAGGGAAGTTTCATGCACCACGATGGTGGTTTCTTTCATAATGGAGAGGAGGCGGTCGGCACACCGTTTTGCACCCTCGAGGTCAGTCTCGGGAAGAATGATCATGAACTCGTCGCCACCGTAACGGATAGGAATATCCTCTTGTCGTAAAGTGTCTAGTATGAGTTTTGCTGTGTGCTGGAGTACCATATCCCCCACGGGGTGTCCATAACGATCGTTGATGGACTTGAAATCGTCGATGTCGATGAGAATAACGCTAAACATTTCCCCATGTCGGCTTGCTCGTTTGCTTTCTTTCTGGATAAAGTCCCTCAAAAAGCGATAGTTGTAGAGTCCTGTCAGCGAGTCAAGGAAGCTTTGGTTACGGGTGTAAAGATAGACGCTTCCTTCCAGAACCATGGGATCGTGGTAGTAGTTTTTTCTTTCATAAAAGTAGTCAAGAAAGGCCACCTGAAGAGAGACTGGTCGTTCCAGTGTTTTCATGAGTTGCTGGTGGTAATCGAGAAGGTTTTCCCACTCGCCGTTAACTTCTGAGGGGAGAAGCTGCGCCTTGCCGAGGAGAAGGAATATTCTCTGGTAGATGTCTGTGCGAGAGAGACAGGGGAAGATCTGTTCGATGGCAACGTCGAGAAGTTCGGGGGCGTAGTTATACTGGTTGATAAGATCAAGAAGCTCCCTATCCATTTCTTCTCTCCACATAGTGTCCTCCTTTTTTTGTGCAAAAGAAATAGGTACTTTTTCATTCTTGTGTATTATAGTGTTCTTTTGATGAAAAAGCAAGTATTTTGGCTATTTTTGGCAAAAAAAAGCTTGTGTTCTCTTTGGTTTAAGGGTGCTTTTTAAAGTGCAAGTGGGGAGAAAATTTCTCGTTCTACTTGACTAGGGATAAAAATATACTTATAATGTAAAAACAAAAAATAAGGGGGATAAGATGTCTCAAGAATCTATTCGTGAAGGCCAAATGTTAGGCGCTATAGGGGCGCTTTTTAAACTGTTCCTCTTTACTAGTCTGATAGGGTGGGCGTTGTGGTTGGTTGCTATGGGGAAACTTTCTCAAGATTTGGATGATCGGAGTATTTTCCGAAACGCTCTTGTGTCATTTCTTGTGCCTTTAATTGGTGGGCTGGTACTCTGGATACTGTTCTGGGTTATTCTTATTGTGCTTGCTGCTGTGTTTGGCAATATGCCTTCGATGGGAGACTCTCTTGAGATGGGTGCGTTTGTTCTTTTTATAATTTTGGCTGGTTTGCTCGCTTGGGCTTTGATTGTTGTTTCAAGTATCTATCAGGCAAAGGTTTGCAAGAGTCTTGCTAGTCATTTTGGGGATTCTTCGTTTTCTACGGCAGCGACGCTTTTTAACCTTGGAGGCTGGCTTTCGATCCTTCTGGTAGGTGGTCTCTTGATATGGGTGGGATGGCTTATTGTGATGATAGCATTCTTCAAGAAAAGCAAGGCAGAGGTTGAGGCATAGCCATTGTGGAGGATACTACCCCTCAGGGAGGTTTTCTCTCTGAGGGGTTTCTTTTTTGGCTTTATTCCATGGTAAAATTATTCCCCATGCGGAGAAAAACGAACCAAAATGTTGACAAAAAAAAACTTTGGCTTAAAATATTAAAGAGTATTTTTGTTATTTATGGAAAAGAGGTAGGTGTTATGGGTATCGAATCGAAAGACGACATTTTTCTCTCGGCAATGGCTGAGGAGAGTAAGCCACAATCAAGTGCACGGGAGAACAAAAATCTTCAGGAGGGAACCGTTGTAGCCGTGACCGCCGATGATGTGTTCTTGAGCCTTGGCAGCAAGTCGGAGTGCGTTGTTCCTTCTTCTGAGTTTGAGACGCTTCCTCGGGTGGGGGATCGTGTAAAGGTTGTTATCCTTGAGATGAAGGATGGTGTGCTGCAGGCATCGAGGAAGGAAGCCGAGAAGCAAGAGCTCATGCAGAAGATAAAGCGTTCTATTCAGAAAGGTGAGCCCGTTTCGGGAACGATCCAGGAAGTGGTTGTCAAAGATGGCCTGCCCAAGGGTTTTATGGTGATGCTTGGGGGTGTGTACAAGGCGTTCTTGCCTTTTTCTCATATCGATGTGCCTCAGAATCCCCAGGATTTGAAGGGGAAAACCTTTGATTTTCTGGTGCTTGAGCAGAGTCGTGGGCAGTATACGGTCTCTCGTCGGGAGCTTTTAAAACGCTCACAGTCCAAGAATATAGCGATGTTTTTTGAAAGGCACCATGCTGGAGATGTGGTGAAGGGTGTGGTGGAAAAGGTTGAACCAAGCCATCTCTTTCTCAATATTGATAATGTCATAGCTTTTATGCATATCTCTGATTTTTCGTGGAAGTACATTAAGGATCTCACTCAGGTGGTCAAGGTTGGGGATGAGCTTGAGGTGAAGATTCTTGAGATGAATCAGGCGAAGCGATCGATTAAAGTGGGGCGAAAGCAACTTCTCCCCGATCCGTGGGAAAATATTGAAGATCGTTATCATGTTGGGGATATACTCAAAGCCCCTGCCATTTCTTATAAGGCAAACGGAGTATTGCTTGAGGTTGAAGATGGGGTGGAGGCGTTTTTGTCAGCAGATGAAATTTCTTGGACGGAAAAGGTGCGTGATCCCAAGAAGGCGATCAAACTTGGCACTTCACTTGAGGTAAAGATTATCAATCTTGATGTGGAGAAACGCCGTATGGATGTTTCTCTCAGGGAGATCCAAGAAAATCCATGGGATAATGCTTCAGAAAAGTACACCGTTGGAAGAAAGCTTGAGGGTGTGGTGAGTTCTGTGGTGGATTTTGGTGTGTTTGTTTGCTTTGATGATGGGATTGAGGGGCTCTTGCGTCGAGAGGATATTGATTGGATCAAGGATGTGGATCCTAAGCGGCAGTTTAAGAAGGGCGACAAGGTAAAGGTTGTGGTACTTCAGATTGATACGGAGAAGCAAAAGCTGCGATTGGGGATGAAGCAACTCTCTGATCACCCATACAAAACCTTTCAGATGAACTATCCGAAGGGAAGTGTGGTAAAGGGAGAGGTTTCTGAGATTGGAGAGAATGGTATTGAAGTGATGGTTGATGGACTTCCTGCGTTTATTCATGTTTCCCAGCTTGCAAAGGAACGAGTTGAAAATATTGCTGATCATTTTAAGGTTGGAGATTCTGTTGAGGCTGTGGTACGGCTTGTTGATCCTGCCAAAAACAGGATAGAACTCAGTATTCGTGATCTTCTCGAGCAGAAGGAACGACAGGAGATTGAGCGTCATGCGGCTGTTGATGAGACTGCTCCAACCATTGGCTCGCTTCTTGGTGAAAAACTTGCAGCTCTTCAAAAAGAAGAAAAGTCGGTCAAGAAATCTTCAAAGAAAAAGGCTGAATAAAGGGTGGACATATGGAGCAAAAAAACAATACTCATCAGTTCATAGAGACAGTGAGGCAACACTGGTTTGGTGTTGTGCTGACTTTAGTTGGTGTGATAGTAGTGGTTATTGGGCTTGTTTTTTGGGTTTCGCAGGAAAGAGAAAAGGAAGACAAGGCAGCATTCCTCTATGATGAGGCTGCGCTTGTGCTTGTTTACCAGCTTCCTTTTGTATCAACCAATGCCAATATGGTGAATGAGATAAGTCAGTATGTTTTGGCTAAACTGGATAGTGTCCATCGCCAGTATCCTCAGACGATTTCAGCCATGAGGGCCCGTTTGCTGCTTGCTCGTCTCTATGCGCAGAGTTATCTGAGTCAGGGATCTGAAGATTCCTATAATCAGGCTCTTCAGTTCTGTGATGAAGTAGTGCGGTTATCTTCTCGTTCGTTTTATCGTGGATTGGCTCTCATCAACAAGGCACAACTTCTCGAGCATCATAGCGAGTGGCAATCGGCACTGGACGCCTATCGTACTGTGGCAAGAAAGTACAATGAGTTTTACACTCCCTATGCGTGGGTGAGTATGGGGCGTGTGGCAGAGGTTATGGGTGATGCCAAGACAGCGATGACTGCCTATGAGATGGTGGTGCAGAAGTACACCAATTCAGCGTGGTATGGGCTTGCCCTGGGGCGGTTGACCCTGATTCGCCAGTATGGTGTGCAGGCAAACACGGCTCCTGCCCTTGGGAGTTCGAGTTCTATTCCTGTTCTTTTCAATATGGAGACCCTTCCTTAGGAGGAAAGTGATGTCGAATATTACACTTTCTGATGTAGAAAAGGTGGCAAAGCTTGCAAAACTCTCCTTTTCTGACCAAGAAAAAGAGGTTTTCTTGCAGCAGTTTTCTCGTATTGTTGGGTTTGTGGAGAAGATCGGAGAGTTGGATACTGAAGATGTTCCCCCTACTACCCATGCGGTTGAAAAATTCAATGTGCTGAGAAAGGATGAAGAAAAACCTTCACTTTCTCCTGAGGTGATTGCAGCGCTGGCTCCTCGGTTTGAAGAGGGCCATATCATTGTTCCCAAGGTAAAGAGCCACGAATAAGACATGTCAAAGAATCGTTTTCTCGACATTCCCTATGAGGTTCAGGCGACATCTCCCTCCTATGAAGTGTGGGGTGAGACACTGGGGAAGGGGGAGGTCGTTATTGATATGGGGTGTGGGCATGGAGATTTTTTGATTGAGAGGACAGCCCAGTACCCAGAGAGGCTCTTTGTTGGCGTCGAGATTTCTCGAAAGCGGGTGGCAAAAACCTCGCTTCGTCTTGCGAAACGCAACAGGGCTAACTATCGAGTGATTCATGGGGATGGGGAATGGGTGCTCAAAACCTTTTTCCCTTCCCAGAGTGTCCACGAACTCCATATTAATTTCCCCGATCCTTGGCTTCGAAAACGGCACTGGAAAAATCGACTGCTTCGTCCCTCTTTTGTGTTGCAGGTGATTCGTGTTCTTGTTGAGGGTGGGAAGGTGTTTTTTGTGACGGATGTGGAGGAGTATGCCCTCTATGCTGTTGAGGTTTTTTCTCAGTTTCCATGGTTGAAAAGTGTCTATCCCAATCTTATAGAAAAGAATATTTACGAGAGTTTTCCAACACTTTTTTATCAAAAGATGAGCCCTCTTCGTTCAATCCACTATGTGTGTTTTGAAAAGAGAGAAGTGTTTCCGTTGTAATTATCCAAAGATACGGTGAAAGTTCTTTTCAATCTGTTGGCACAGCTCTTCGAGGGGTATGTCAAGCCATTGGGCAACAAAGTGGTAGGTGTGTTCGATATAGGAGGGACGGTTGGGTTTGCCACGGTGAGGGACGGGGGCGAGGTAGGGGCTATCTGTCTCGAGAAAGAGCCTTTCGAGGGGGACGATTCGGATGGCCTCTCGGAGGGAATGAGCAGAGGGGTAGCTGATGTTTCCAGCAAAAGAGACAAAGATGTTGTCGAGGGAGAGAAACAACTCTAGTTCCTTTGGCCCGTAACCGAAGCAGTGCAAAACAATGGGTTGAGAGGGATGGTAGGTTTTGAGGATATGAAAGGTGTCATCAAAGGCGCTGCGGGAGTGGATGAGCACAGGCTTGGAATAGCGACTGGCAAGCTCAAGTTGGTCGATAAAGAGCTTTTGTTGCTTGCTGGGAGTGCCATAGTTGTGGTGATAGTCGAGTCCAATCTCTCCTATGGCAATGGGGGAGATGGTTTGTATCCATTCTTCTAAACGAGCCTTTTCTGAGGCATTCCACAGAGTACAGAGCTCGGGGTAATATCCGAAGGCTTGTTTGACACGGGGAGAGGAAGAAAAATGGGAGAGATTTAAGATTTCAGATGGAGATATCGATATATCAATAAGATAGGATATTTTTTCATACTCGCTTGTGTCTGGCAGGACAGGAGAACCGAAGCAATGAACAAGATGAGCGTGCGTATCAATATACATAAACTTGACTAATATTTGTTTTTAGGCTACAATATTATAGTATGAAAAAAGTTTTTTTGCTACTTTTTGATTGAAGAATGGTGAACAGAGAAAGGAGGACTTATGGCAACGTATCGGAGAAAGGACACTCGGAATGTGGAGTTTCTTCGCCAGCGTGATGAGATGTATAGGAAGAGTAACTGGCAGAAGTTTAAGGAGCAATGGCGCCTCTTTTGGTCTGAGGTGAAGCGTCAATTGCAGCGTCTTATGCTTAAGATTCACGAGAAGGGGTCCCAGAGGCTCACAATTATGGTGGTGCCTCACAGCGAAAAGAAGACTGTCAATCTCCATATTTCCAACTATGTGCTTTTTTTTAGTACGGTGCTTCTTGTTGCCATGGTTGTCACCTCTATGTATACCATTTCCGAAAATGCTCAAGCAAACAAGCAGGTAGTGATTCTTCGTCAGCTAGATGATTATAACAGGCAACAAATAGCCGAGTACAAGAATAGTATTGAAGCTGTTTCCGAGCGTTTTTATAACTTCAAGAATGATATCGGGAGTATTGTGGGGAGTGTTTCTAGTGAAAAGAGCACCATAGCTCCCATTGAGATCAAGGAAAGTAGCAACACAACAGTGGCCAAGGGAGTAAAAAACCTTGAGCAGATGCAGTTTGAACTTGATGTTGTTCGTGAGAATGTGAAGCGTTTGGGAAAGTATGTTGTGGATCATAAGAAGCTTTTGAGAGAGATGCCGTCTCGTTATCCTCTTCAGATGCGGGGACGTCTGACATCAAAGTATGGACCTCGTGTTGATCCAGTCTATAAATGGCGTATTGAAAATCATCTGGGGATTGATCTCGCTGTGATTCCAGGTACACCGGTATTGGCTGCTGCTGATGGAACGGTGAAGGTGGCTGAATACAATGGTGGGTATGGGCTTTTGGTGGAGGTTCAGCACAAGTATGGTATTTCGACTCGCTATGCACACCTGATGCGCTTTGGTCCTGGTATTTATGTGGGCGCCCAGGTGAAACAGGGACAGATTATTGGTTATGTGGGGACAACAGGGAAATCTACTGGTTACCATCTCCATTATGAGGTTCGTATAGGTGGGGAAGCAGTAAATCCTCTCCCTTATGCCACCATGCTTGAATAAAAGGATTGAATTTGATAGAAAGAGGTCGCTATGGCAAATGAAGAAATAGTAATGAATGGCTCGGTTGAGGAACAGAGTAACTCGGTGATTGGGCATGACAATGTTTTTTCAGGGGAACTTCGCTCTGATGGGCTTCTTCGTATTGACGGGGACTACAAGGGCGTGATTCGAGGGCACGGTGTAGTGGTTGTTGGACAGCGTGGAAGGATTCAGGGTGATATTTATGCCCGCAAGGTTCGTGTTGGTGGGAAGGTAAAGGGGAATATTTATGCCCTTGAGCGTGTGGATATTCTCTCAACAGGAAAAGTTATTGGCGATGTTTATACAAAGCGCTGTCAGCTTGAAGAGGGTATGAATTTTACAGGGCGTGGGAATATTCTTCCCGATCAAAAATTGGAAGAGATTTTTGATCGGGAGGTAAAGAATGCCCCCAAGATTGCTATGGATAATCTCTAAAGTTTTTTATAGAAAGGGGTTAAAGAGTTTATGGAAAGTTCGAAGGTTTATGTTGGTGTTCTTGACAAGCATGTTTATGTTGTCAAGGTGATTGGAAGGGGGACGCTTGAGTATTCGACGGAGCTTTTTGAGACCTTCTCGTCGAAGCTTGACAAGAATGAGCTTGTGGCTTTGTACTTTGATCTCTCGGAGACACAGTATTTGGATAGTTCGTTTATTGGGGTAATTGTCTCTCTTCAGAAGAAAATGAAAAAGGAAAAGAGAGGGGAGCTTTTTATTTTAAATCCTTCGCAGAAGGTGATGGAGATCTTTGTTACCATGGGGCTCCAGGATCTTCTTCCAATGAAGGTGGAAACACAGATCAAAAATGTAGAATACACAGAGGAACTGGCAAAACAGTTGGAAAAGACAGAAGAATCGATTCGGATTCTCCTTCAGTCGCATCAGGATCTGATGGAAGTGAATCCTCAGAATCGTCGTCGATTCAAACTGGTGGAAGAAATGCTCAAAAAAGAACTCGAAAGGTTTGAAAAATGAGCGCTATTCATCCTACGGCTATCATAGGGCCTGATGTTGTTTTAGGAAAGGATGTGGTGATTCATCCGTATGCGGTTTTGGATGGGAAGATTAGCGTGGGGGATGGGTGTGAGATTGGACCTTTTGTGCATCTTACAGGTTGGGTTACCATTGGGGCAAAAACAAAAATCTATGCAGGTGCTGCTATTGGTACTCCGCCGCAGGATTATTCGTTTGATGGCACTCCGGGGCTTGTAGAGATCGGAGAAAACTGTGTTCTCCGTGAGTATGTTACCGTTCATACTCCTGTTCGTGGAGGAGAAGGGGAAAAAACCGTTGTTGGTAATAACTGTTTTCTCATGGCAAACTCTCATGTTGCCCATAATGCCAAGTTGGGCAAGAATGTTGTTCTTGCCAATGGGTGTTTGCTCGCTGGTTATGTAGAGATTGGAGATTATGCCTTTCTATCTGGGAATAGTGCTGTGCATCAGCATTGTCGAATAGGGGCATATGTGATGGTGGGTGGACTTTCAAAAGTGGTGCAGGATGTTCCCCCTTATGTACTCTGCGATGGTTCTCCTGCGGTAGCCCATGGCTTGAATGTTGTGGGACTTCGTCGGCGTGGTTTTACACAGGAACAGCGAAGTTTGCTTAAGGCGCTCTATAAGACGCTCTACAGTGGTATCGGGCTTCGAGAAGCTGTTGCAAAGATGAGAGAGATGGCAAGCGATCCAATGGTGGCGTATTTTGTAGATTTTGTTGAAAAAGCCGAAAAACGGGGAATTGTCAGTGCCAGTGAATAGACTCTTTTTCTCGGCGGGAGAGGTTTCGGGGGATATCCACGCGGGCCGTTTGATTTCTCTCCTCAGGAGTCGGAAATCCGATCTGGCATGTGTTGGATTGGGTGGGCGTTTTATGAAGTCCGCCGGCATGGAGCTTCTCTCTGGGGATGTTTCTCTTCTCAGTACGGTTGGTCTTACGGATTCACTGCGATTCTATGATCAAAAAAAACGTCTTTATGAACAGGCAAAGGACTATTTGCTTCATCATTCTGTGGATGGTGTGGTGCTTGTTGACAATCAGGGTTTTAATATTCCCTTGGCACGGTTTTGCCATGAACATGGTATCCCGTGTGTTTACTATATGCCCCCTCATGTTTCCATCTGGGGGAAATGGAACGCTCCAAAACTTATGCAATGGTGTCGGTATTTGTTTGTAAGTTTTCCTGAGGATTATGATGTCTATCGAAAGTATGGGGAGACGGTGGCATTTTTTGGGCATCCATTGGCTGAGGAGATTGCGGGTTTTCTTGAAGAGAGAAAGATAGAGAAGACTTCTGTTCCTGTGATAGGGCTTTTCCCCGGGAGCCGTTATCAGGAGATTGAGAATCTTTTGCCTGAGATGGTTCTTGCCGTCAAGGAGTTGCCAAAAGAGTGGAAGTATATGCTTGCCATTTCTCATCCCGACTATGAGCAGATGATCCGAGAGGTTCTTGTTCAAATGGGGATGATTGAGAGGATTGAACTCTCGTATGATGCACGGGATGTGCTTTTGCGTTCTTCGGTGGTAGTGGCATCATCGGGGACTCTGACACTGGAGGCGGCGTTGTTTCGTAAACCTGTTGTCTTGGGTTATCGGATCTCGACGCTTACCTACTGGATTGGGCATCTCTTGCTCAGAGAGAAACTGATTGGGATGCCTAATATTCTTTTGCATCAACGGTTGTTTCCTGAGTTGCTGCAAAAAGACTGGAATCATCGAGAGATCGTGAAGTGGGTGCGATTCTTTCTTGAGATGGATAGCGAAAAGCAAAAACAGTATAACCAGTCATATGAAAGGCTTTGGGGGCTTCTCTACCAGAAGGATGGAGAAGAGAAGGTTGCCGATTGTATGCTTCAGGTTTTTGGTCTATGGGAAGAGTCCTTGCCATCGATGTAGGAACCAAGCGAGTGGGACTGGCTTTGACTGATCCCCTTCGCATCACTGCTTCGCCGTGGGGCTCTCTTGCCCGGGATGAGAAGCTCTGGGAAGTCATAAGAGAACTCTGTGAGCAAGAGGGAGTTGATCTTGTTGTAGTTGGGTATGTGGCAAATGATTATTATGGAACAGCGTCGCAGATGGTGGAGGATTTTTTAGAAGTACTTCGTTCTCGTGTTGCCCTTCCCATTGTTTTGCAGGATGAGTCGTATTCTTCGGTTAAGGCAGAGGCGTTTATTCGCCACCAGAAGGGGAAAAAAAGGTCAACTCGTGAGGACAGGGATAGTTTGGCTGCTACGGCTATTTTGTGGGAGTTTTTGGAAGAGATGGAGAGAAAAGAGAAAAAAAGTTGACAGAAAGTGTTTTTTTTGTTATAATAATAATTCACTGTAGAATATGGGCCCATAGCTCAGTCGGTTAGAGCAACTGACTCATAATCAGTGGGTCCCTGGTTCGAGCCCAGGTGGGCCCATTTCTTGGGAAAAGGAGGATTTCATGGTATCATTTGCGAGTGGTATCCGTCTTGACAAGATTAAGAAGCTGGTGGAATATCAAAGGCTCTTCAACCGTGAACAGACCATTCGGAATAAATATCGGGAAGAAGAAAAAAAGATGGAGAAGCTTCTTGCCGATAATGCTACCTTGGTAGCTCGCAAGAATGATCTTGAGATGCATATCTATGCTACACAGAAAAAATTAGAAGAAGAACAGCAAAAGAAGGAGCAGCTTGGGCAGCGAATTCGAGAGCTGGATGAAAACAAAGATAAGGTAAAGATTACTCGACAGATTAAAGCCTGGGAAAAGGAGATGGAGACGCTCAACCAGGAAGTGAATATGATTACCCACCAGATTGAGTATGAGACCAAGAAGCAGGGTGATACGATGAATGAGCTGAATCAGGTAAATGCCAAGATGGTGGAAAATGATGCTAAGATTAAGGCTCTTCGTGAGGCTATTGCTGCTATCGAGGCTGAGCATAAGGATGAGTTTGCTATGATCGATGAGAGTCGCAAGAACATTGCAGCGGAGTTTGATATTTCTCTTATCGAGTATTTTGATTTGCTTCTCCGTAAGACAAAGGGACAGGCTATTGTTTCTGTACTTGATGGGGATACCTGTTCTGGTTGTTATACAATTCTTCCCTCGATGATTCAGGGGGAGATTGGTCCGAATCTTCCTAAAGAGGAGATTGAGCTTCAGCAGTGTCCGCACTGTTTTCGTTTTCTCTACTATCCTGAATGGCTTGAGTTGGAGTAGGATTGAAAATTTTTTAGAACACGAAGTAGCTCTTTTGGGGAGGAAACGCCCTCATAGAAGCCAAGTTGATTTCTCCTGAGAGTGCGCTTAAGGCGAATGAGAATGAGATATGGTATAAAATCTCTTCTTCCTCTGAAAATACAAAACTTTTCTCTGCTTTAGCAAGTGAGGGGGATGGTGTGTCTTTCGCTTCTGTGTATCTTAGAAGTAGATACTCACCCCTGCACGGATTCCAACCTGCCAAAAAAGGATCATGGCTGCCCAGACAGGCATGGCTCCCTTGGAAACCCCATAATCACCGAAAACAATGGTGGTATAAGCCCCAATATCGAGACCAACAATGCTGGCAAGAGGCTTGTTCCAGCCAAGACCTCCTTTGAATGTGAAACTGGGGGCGTTAAAAGCGCTTGCCATTCCTGTTTTGAGTTCATCATTTCCTACCGCCGTTATCCAGGAGAGGCCGAGTCCCATATCCCCATAAAATCCATTGGGGTTGCGGAATACCGCTTTGGCGATAACGGGGATGGTGACAGTGGCAACGCTTTGTTTCCCCTTATCTGGCACATTGGCAGTCATGGTGAAGAGGGGAGCATACGCTACCTCAAGTCCAAAAAGTGTTTTTTGCCCTACGAGTATTTCTCCTCCGAAGGAAAAGCCACCCCCATCCACTGAGGCATTGGTGGTAGTTTGGTTTGAAAGGTTTTTGGTCATTTCTGAAGCTAAAAGTTGACCCAGTACCCATGCATTATATCCACCGTAGAGTGTGACATTTCCCATATTAACCGCATAGAGTGCAGCTGTCACGAGGGCAAGCACCGAAAAAACCATAAATTTTTTCATTGTATCCTCCTCTAAGAAATTTTGCCACATTTTTCTTGTCGTTTTTATAATAAACACGCTTTTAATATTTGTCAAGTAAAAGAGGGAGTATGGTTAATTTTTTTATTTTTCATTATTCATGCCGACTTCATGCCAACAAGAATAGAGGACGATAACTCCTTCATCTCAAGAGAGGGGGACTAGTGGCTATTACTTTATCTCAGTTTCTTTTGCCTGTGAAGTTGGATGATACGGAAACGGGTTCTGGTGGATTTTTTTTAACTTTGGCTTTATAATATTTTCTTGTAGCAAGGAGGATAGAGATGAAAAAGGAACTCCTTTTGTTTGGTATTCTTTTTCTCACAGAAGCGGTGAGTTTTTTTATGGGGATAGGATTTGTTCTCGTTATGTATCGGCTTTTTGGTCCCTTAGTGCGTTGGATGTGGTTAATTGGTGTGGGGTGGATACTGCTGATAACGATCTTTTCTTTTGTACCTTTTCGTGATTTGATATCCAGAATCCGAGAGTAGGAGTAGAGCGATGAAGAAAGTGGTTCGTTTTCTTTCTTATTTCTTTTTTGTTTTGCTGGGGTTGGGATTGATAGTGGGGAATATTTTCTATCCCGTGCTTCAGCCAATCCTTCACAAGTCGCTTGTGCGTGTTTTTCCTCTGGAGTCGGATGTGCCTTCCTCTTCTTTGGATCGTTATGATGTGGATGTGACTTTGGCTAAGAATATTCTTTTGCGGTATGAACCACTCAGTTTTTCGGTTGTGGTTCGTGGTCGTAAGAGTCGTGATATTGTTTCCAATGCTCTTGTTCGTGTGCAACTTATTGATGAATATGGCAATGTTGTGCGGGATATTCATCAGCGGGATGAGGTGTGGATTCGTTATAATCCTGAAACGGCAAATTGGTCAGGGACATGGTATCCAAACATTGCCTTTAATGGTGAGAAGTCAACGCTGAGGGTGAGTGTTCAGTTTGATGAGCCCATCGAACCTGTGGTGATAACTCGAGATTTGGCCTTTCTTCAACGGTCGAAAACGAAGACAATTGGATCGGGGCTGACCTTCTTCTTTGTAGAAGAGATGGAAAGCCTTTCTCGTCGAAGTCTTCTCTCGCTTAATAATGAGGAGAAAGATTGGAATGTGTTTCCTCAGTGGATGAATTTTCTTGCTGTGGATGGTGTTTTTGTCATGGGAGGGGTAACGCGTTTTCTGGAGGAGTATTCTTTTCAGGATCCTTGGAATGGACAGAAGCTTCAGGAAGCCCTTACTATTACACGATGGGCATCGAGTCAGAATCGTCGTGCAGGGGTGTGGGTGCGTGCTTTTCGTGGGGATGGCAATCTTGTTGGAGACACAGGATATGATGCAGCATGGTACCAGAAGGACAATCAGTGGCTGCAGGATGTGAGTACTATTTCCTTTGCGGCTGATTCTCGATATAAAGCTCTTCAGGGTATTCTTTCTTCACTGGATCAACAGGACGGGGTTTCGTATGTGGGGTTGGCAGATTATTTCTTCTTCGATGATTATGGGATGGAACTTGCTGTTCGCTTTGTTGAAACAGAGGGTGTTAGTCTTCCTCAGGACTGGGATACTCGCAACTGGGAGCAGAAGCTTGCCTTTGCGCGAAGTTATGTGGGGAATGGGCAGAATTATCAGGTCTTTCTTCAGTGGAAGCGCTACTATCTTGTGAATAAGCTTCGGGAGATATTGCGATCGGTACGAAAGCCAGTGTTCTATGTAGTGAACTGGGATGATCTGGTGGCACAACCAGAACTGTTTGCTCTCTTGGATAGTGCTGGGGTTGATTTTTTTGTAGTGCAGTTAAGCATGCCTTACAAGGATTTTATTGATAGCGGGAAAAAGATTTTGGAACTTGCTTTTGTGCGCCCCTATCTCTCTCGGATCGTATGGGTGAACCAGATTCAGTATAAGAATTTTGTGCTCTCTTCGACTGTTTCTTCGAGTATTGATGGGTTTGTCGCTCTGAATGAAGAGGTGGTGAAGAGTAGTGGTGAGTTACAGCCTGCGTTAGGATTGGGAGTAAACTTTTACAAATCAATGTATGGGAACCGTGGGCCCTATACACCGATTGAGTGGCTCATGGGAGCAGGGGAGAGTTTTCGTCGTGTTCGTGCTATTCGGCAAAAATTTCCTCTCGATGTTGATGTGTTGGTTCCTAAGGAGATCACAACCAATACCTTTCAGGTTCGCATCCGTCTCATCAATCGTAGTTCCTTTGCTCTGGAGAAGGTTGTTGTTGAGCATGTTCCCACACGGATGGTCCGTGTGAATGGCACTCCCTCCCTTGTGTGGAATACCATAGCTCCAGGGGAGTCATCAGAGGCATTGATGAGTTTTTCGCTTGATACTGCTTCGGATAAGTTTGTACGACAGGATTTGTTTGTGGTTTTGCGTGTTTCGTGGGGGAGTGGAGGCAAAACAGATTCTTTTATCGTTTTGCGATCGTTTATTCAGTCCAATGCCTTCCAGCCAGGGAACATAACCAATGCGGGTCAGTAGGTGAGTGGTATGGAGATGTTTACCATTATTGATCAGAGGGAAATTGCTCCCAAGGTGTTTCACCTGGAGGTGTATGCCCCGATTGTCGCAAAACATGCTCAGACGGGGCAGTTTGTGGTGCTGATTCCCCATGATAATGGAGAGCGTATTCCTCTGACGATTAATCGGAGAGATGAAAAGAAAGGAGCAATTACTCTTGTCTATCAAGTGGTGGGAAAGACGACCTGTGTTCTTTCGTGTATGAAGCCAGGGGAGAGGTTGTACTCTCTTTTGGGGCCACTTGGTAAGCCTTCACATGTGGAAAAAACAGAAAAGTCAGTGGTTTTAGTTTCTGGTGGTCTCGGGGCGGCTATTATTCTTCCTGAGATGTATGCCTTTCGTGCTATTGGTACTCCTGTTGTCTCTGTCATCGGGGCAAGGAGTGAAAATCTTCTGTTGTTTCGGGAGGAGTTTGAAGCCTACTCGGATGAGGTTCTCATTGCAACCAATGATGGTTCTTGTGGGGTGCAGGGGTTTGTTACGGATGCACTCAAGGTCTATCTTGATCAGCATGCGGATACGGTCGCCTTTGTCAAGGCTATTGGGCCCAATCGTATGATGGAGGCTGTGGCAAAGCTTGCCTCTTCCTATGGGATTCCCACCTATGTAAGTCTTACTTCGATTATGGTGGATGGGACGGGGATGTGCGGCTCCTGTCGTGTTTCAATTCACGGTGAAATCAAGCATGTGTGTGTCGATGGACCTGAGTTTCTTGCAGATGGTGTTGATTTTGCTGAGCTTGAGCGACGGAATCAACGGTTTCAGGAACTTGAGCGGCAGGCTTTTGAGTCGTGTCGCTGTGCTGGGCATTAACCCGAACGGAGATAGTCAAGGGGAAGGAATTTGAGAATGCCGTCCACAATACAACGGTGTTTTGGTAGGCTCAGTTCAGGATCGTAGGCAATGATTCTTTTGGCATCTTCGACGCACATGGCAAGAAAACGATGATCAGAGAGATTCGCCATCTTGAGTTCGGGAAGCCCTGATTGACGGATGCCGAGAATATCCCCTGGTCCTCGTTGACGAAAGTCGGCTTCTGCAATCTCAAACCCATCATCCGTTCTGCACATGATTTGCATACGTTCGATACTTTCTTCTGAGAGGTTTTCATCGGTTACCAGAAAGCAGAAGCTCTGTTGGGAACCACGCCCTACGCGGCCACGGAGTTGGTGCAGTTGGGAGAGTCCGAAGCGATCAGCGGATTCGATAACCATTACTGTGGCATTGGGGACATCGATGCCAACCTCGATGACGAGGGTGGAAACAAGAACGAGGGCTTGACCAGAACGAAAGGCCTCAAGGGAAGTGAGTTTGTCTTCTGGGCGCATTCTTCCATGAAGCCATACGACGGGAAAGGGATGAAGATGCTCTTTGATCTGATGGTAGTAGTGCTCAAGACTTTTGAGTTCAAGTTTTTCTGATGCTTCGATAACAGGATAGATAAAAAAAGCCTGTCGCCCTTGGGAGAGTTGGTTCTTGATGAAATCAAGCATTTTGCGGTACTCCTGAGATCGTATCCAATGGGTTTGGATAGGAAGACGGTTTTTGGGCTTTTCTCTAATGATGGAGATATCAAGATCGCCGTAAAGGGTAAGTGCCATTGTTCGTGGTATGGGTGTTGCCGTCATCACAAGGAGGTCGAGGTGTTGACCTTTTTTGGCAAGGGCTATACGTTGTTCTACTCCAAACTTATGCTGTTCATCAAAAATGATGAGAGAAAGATCGGCAAACTGCACATCTGGTTGGAGAAGGGCGTGCGTTCCAATGATCATGAGAAGGGTCTTGTTTTGGAGCTTTTGGAGAATTTCTTTTCTCGTTGCGGGTGGTGTGCTTGAGGTGAGAAGGGCAACGGAGAAGTTGTCTTGGACGAGTTTTTTGAGGTTTTCGTAATGCTGGATGGCAAGGGATTCCGTTGGGGCAAGGAGTGCTGCTTGGTGGTGGTTCTCTGCTGCTACCATCATGGCATAGAAGGCAACAAGGGTTTTCCCCGCTCCTACATCCCCCTGGAGAAGACGGTGCATGGGATGGGGTGAGAAGAGATCATTTTTGATATCGTTGATGGCGTTTTGTTGACCTTGGGTGAGGGAAAAGGGGAGAGAAGAGAGCAACTCGCGGGACTTGGTATCACTCTGGTAGCGGTTGTCTTTGGATGCTGTTGCGAACTGTTTCCGTCTAAGCTGGACAGCTATCTCGATCCCTAAGATCTCTTCATAGGCTATGCGAAAGCGTGCTTTTCGAAGGAGATCAAGGTCGGGGGGAAAGTGAACATATTGGTAGGCTTCATTTTTGGGAAGGAGTTTGTGGCCTTGAATGGCATAGGCGGGAATTTCGTCATCCAGTTGGGGGAGAAACATATCAAGGGTTTTTTGCATGATGGTGTGGAATTCTTTTGTGGAGAGTTTGGCAGGAAGACGATAGATGGCGATAATCTTGCCAAAAATTTTTGGGGGCGTGTTGGGAATGTAGGGCTCAAAATCAAACGAACTCGCTTGGATTTCGTTGTATTTCATTGTGAATTGGGCAAAAATCCAGTATTTTTCACCAATGCGGAGTTTGGAGAAGAGGTAGGGTCGATGAAAACCCACAAGGGAAGCGCGGAGTTTTTCGTCCTGAACGATGATTTTGGGGTGCTTTTTATTTTGGTAGAAGATGTGCTCGTGATTGATCACCTGCACAATAACAGCAACGGGGCGTTTTTCCCGAATGCTTGTTTCGATGGAGGATACTTCCTTTCGGTTTTCGTAGCGAAAGGGAAAATAGGTAAGGATATCGTAAACAGACTCAATGCCCATATTTCTGAGGATGCCTTTCTGTCGGTTGGTGAGGAAGGGGAGATTCTCAATGGGTACTGTGCGAAGTTCAGCAAGGTACATTTACTTACCCTGAGACATCCGATAACTCATTTCGTTCTTGTAGAGTTTGTCGTAGTAATACCCACGGCGGCTGAGTTCTTCTTTGAGTTTGTCAGGGAATGGCACATAGCGCCAGAAAATAAACCGCACATCGTTGTCGGCAAGCTTCTGGATGCCTTCGCACTCTTTGGTCATCCAGAGAATATAGTCATTAATAAAGTGTATTTTTATATCTCCTTTGATTTTGTTGGAAGAGATGTATTCGTAGTATTTTCCTGAGAGTCCTTCGTCCATCCAGTGATAACCTGCCAGTTCCTTTGCCACCTGCCAGCGGAAATCTCCCATAGCCATGACGATGGAGAACATGGGGCTTTTGCTGAAGATGGGAACAGCCACTCTTCCCTTACTGGTTGCTTTGTTGTAGCGGTCATAGGGTTCCCAGCACATGCCATAGTTGCCGTAACCAGGGACGAGGATAACATAGGGGGGGACACGATTGGTGTGCTGACGGAAGGTTCTCTGGAAGATAGTGAAATCAAGTTCTTCGATCTGGTGAAGGCGTTCGATGGTCTTCATCTTGAAATTGAAATCGCGGGTTTCTCGGGGGAGGAAGGCACTGCTGAGTATGGGAAAGTGGTTCCCTTGTCTTCCAACGGTCATCTTGATCATCTGACGGATGGCATTGAGTTCGTTTTCAGCGGTGTGTTTGTCTACGGTGTAGACGATTTTTTCTTCGGTTTGCATGTTGAGTTCTTGTTGAACTTTCTCAAATTCTTCAAAATGCTTATCGTAGGAATTTTTTGTTACGGTGAGTTCTTTGTCGACTTTTTTGAGCTCTCGAGTGAGTTCCATGAGGTCGTCGATGTTTTTGAGCTGGCTGTCCGTGTAGGTGTCTGGAAGGTTGAGAAGGGGTTCTGTTGTATGTTGGACGATCTGTGCTACCAAACTCTGAAGGTTGTCTTCGAGGAGGCGGCGTCTCTCAAGGGCAGTCTGGTACACATTTCGCTCAGCATCAAGAGCTCCTTGCATACGCTCGTACTTTGCCTGAAGGGCATCGTCCTTTTTTTGGGCTGATGTTTTAGGGCGCTCGTCTGTCATGCTGGGTTTGATGTTGCCTGAGAGAACTTCAATAAGCCACTCATCAACATAAAAAACAGAATTATCAGGGTCGTGTTCTTCGAATGGCTGAGAGAGAACGAGTTTTTGATCTTCGGGTTGAAGATAGCGGAGATCGAGTAAGCCATAGCGAATGAAGAGGCGTTTTTCTTTTGGGGTGTTGGGGCTCATTTTCTGACCAATGGCATAATAGAGATTCCACGCTGCGTTGGCAAATCGGTCGCGAAAAACAACTTTGCGTTCCTTATCAGTTTCTGTTTCGTACTGTTTTTTGAGCTGAAGAAGGTTTTCAACAATCGCTGGATCTTCACCAGTGAGAACTTTTTTGAGAAAGCTATCTGGCAAACTATTATAGAGTCCACCCATACGTTTCTCCTGCGTGTTGTTATTACCCCCGCGTATAGTATACCCTGTATTAGGGGAAAAGTCAATATTTGGCCAAGAATTTTCCTCTTAGGATGGTTTGGTTTCATCAATTTGCAAGATTTCGATTTTTGTCTCATAATATATGTTGTTATTTTTGTGAAGAGGAGTTTGTATGCAAAAGCTTCGTTTTGCTCCGTCGCCAACAGGGCAACTGCATCTTGGAAGTGCACGAACCGCTATCTTTAACTGGCTTTATGCTCGTCATACAGGGGGGAAGTTTGTGCTTCGTATTGAGGATACTGATCTCTCCCGTTCTCAAGAGGAGTATACACGATCTATTATCAAGGATATGGAGTGGATGGGAATGAACTATGATGAGTTCTACAAACAAAGTGAGCGTTTTCCTATCTACAAATCCTATATTGACAAACTGATTGCCGAAGGAAAAGCCTATTACTGTAATTGTACCCGTGATGATCTTGTAAAGCGTAATCAGTCACGAGGAATTTACGATGAAGTGACCAAATACGATGGTCACTGTCGGGACAAGCATGTTCAACCCGGTGAAAACACTGTGGTTCGTGTGGTGATTGGAGAAGAGAGGGATATTATCTTTAAGGATGTTGTTAAGGGGCGTATCGCCATCAATACCAAAGAACTGGATGATTTTGTGCTCTGGAAGAGCGATGGTTCCCCTACCTATAACTTTGCTGTGGTTATTGATGATGCCCTGATGGGGATTACCACAATTCTTCGTGGAGAGGATCATATTTCCAATACTGCCAAGCAGATTATTCTCTATGAGTATCTTGGTTTTCCTATACCTACCTTTGGGCATCTTCCCATGGTATTTGATACCGATCGCACCCCACTCTCCAAGCGAAAAGGCTCTACCAACATCGAGTACTATCGCAAGCAGGGGATTCTCCCCCAGGCTCTTCTCAACTATATTGCACGATTAGGATGGTCTCATGGAAACGACGAGATCTTTCTGTTGGAAGATCTCATTCGTGTGTTTGATATTACTCACCTCAACAAATCCAATGCTGTGTATGATGAGAAAAAGATGGTATGGGTAAATAGCAAACACATGAAGCTTGAGCCTCTGGCGACCGTTCTTGAAGCCTTTAATGCCTACCTTGCTGATACAGCTCAACCAAAGGTTGGGCGTATGCAGGATGATCAATGGCTCTCAGAGGCAGTGGATCTCTTGCGGACACGGAGTGATACCCTCGCTGATCTTTATAGGGACATGCAGCCCTATGCCCTTGATAGCTATGAACTGGATGAAAAGGCGAGAGAACTTCTCCCTTCTTTGAAGGGAGGTGCTATTGAGAAAGCCTTTGAAAAGGCGAAAGAAGTTATTCTCTCAGCGTCTTCCTATGACGCACAACTTGAGGCACGCCTGCGCTCTCTTGCTGAGGAACACGGGATACCCTTCAAGGATCTGATACAGCGTATCCGTATTCAGCTCACAGGAAAGACGGTGAGTCCCGATATTCTTTCGGTGATGAAGCTGCTTTCTTGTGTTTTGAAGGACAGGCTGAACCGCAACCTGTAGAGGAGACAGATGGAGCCCCATCTCTATGCCTTGTTTAAGAAGGCAGTAGAACACTATGGAATGTTTGAACACACCACAGGTATTGTGATTGGTGTTTCTGGGGGAATGGATTCTCTTGTGCTTACCCTTTTGCTTGGATGGGACAATCGAAGGCAACATCGTGATTTTCCCCTCTATCCTGTTTTCGTGGACAATTTTAACGGCACAAATGAGGCTCACAATCATCGGATTGCGAGGCTGGGGGAGTATATTTATCGCCATACAGGGCTTGTTCTGGAGACAATTCGTGTGAATAGTATTACCGAGCTTACTTCAGGCAAGTACAAGCCACGGAATACCTGTTATCTCTGTTCGCAGAAACGTCGCACAGAGATTTTTCACTATGCTGCTTCGAAGAAAGCCAACAAAATAGCTCTCGGTCATCATATGGATGATATTCTTGAGACATCACTGATGAATCTTTTTTTTAAACGGGAACTTTCGTCGATGGTGCCGCGGCTCAAGATTTTTGAGGGGGAGATGGAGATTATTCGCCCTCTTGCCTATATTGAAAAGTCGATGATAGAGGAGTTCATCTACACCAGAGAGGATGAACCACCGATTTTCTCTGAGGTTTGCCCCAATGCTATTCTTCGACGGGATCACAGGCGTTTGCAGGTGAGGAAACTTATTCAGACCCTTTCTGAAGAGATTCCCTTCTTTCGGAGAAATCTCTTTGAGGCTTTTCGTAATCCTGATACCGAGTATCTTTTAAACTATCTCTACAATCCTACCACCAGTGGGAGATTCAAAAGGCCTTAAGGCATATCAATCCAAATGGTGTATGGTCCCCAGTTTACGAGTTCTACATCCATCATGGCCCCAAAAATGCCTGTTTCTACTCGGAGCCCACTTTCTTTCATCGCCGCAACAAAGGCTTGGTAAAGAAAATTGGCTTCTCTCCCCGGCATAGCCTCATCGAAGGAGGGACGCCGCCCCTTTTTCACATCCCCGTAGAGGGTGAACTGAGAGACAATGAGGATCTCACCATTTTTCTCTCGAATACTGAAAACGCCTTCTTTTTCTCCTTGTGGAAAGAGACGAAGATCAAGGATTTTATTCACAAGAGGGGGGATATGTTTCTCAGTATCGGATTTACCAATACCGAGAAACACGACATATCCCTTTCCGATAGATCCAACAGTGTTACCATCAACCGAAACGCTTGCCCGTTTGACACGCTGAATGAGTGCTTTCATAACCCCTACGCGTTGCGGATTTTTTTGTAGAGGTTGATGAGCCCGTTGGTTGATTGGTCGTGGGATGTCACCAGGGTATTGTCCTTGAGCTCAGGGAGAATCTTGTTTGCCAGTTGTTTTCCAAGTTCCACACCCCACTGGTCATAACTAAAGAGGTTCCAAATGACTCCCTGCACAAAGATTTTGTGTTCATACATAGCGATGAGACTTCCCAAGGTACGTGGGGTGATTTTTTTTACGAGGATAGAGTTTGTGGGCTTGTTTCCCTCGAAAACACGATAGGGAAGAAGAAGTTCAATCTCTTCCTGGCTTTTTCCTGCTGCCTGCATTTCCGCAATGACTTCTTCTTGGGTTTTTCCGTTCATCAGGGCCTCTGTTTGAGCGAAGAAGTTGGAAAGCAGGAGTTCATGATGATTGCCGATGGGGTTGTGTGTTTGGGCGGGAGCGATGAAATCACAGGGGACAAGTTTTGTTCCCTGATGAATCAACTGATAGAAGGCATGCTGACCGTTGGTGCCTGGTTCTCCCCAGATGATGGGACCTGTCTGGTAGGTGACAGGTTTGCCACTGCGATCAACGCTCTTGCCATTGCTTTCCATGTCTCCCTGCTGGAAGTATGCTGGGAAGCGATGGAGATACTGGTCGTAGGGGAGAATGGCATGGGTTTCTGCACCAAAGAAGTTGTTGTACCAGATACCGAGCAAGGCAAGGATGACGGGTATATTTTCTCGGAAGGGGGTTTTACGGAAATGCTGGTCCATAGCGTAAGCCCCCTCAAGGAGTTCGCTGAAGTTTTCAAAACCAATGGTGCAGGCTATCGAGAGGCCGATGGCAGACCAAAGAGAGTATCGCCCACCGACCCAGTCCCAGAACTCAAACATGTTCTCGGGGTCAATGCCGAATTTCTCTACTTCTTTTTTGTTGGTGGAAATGGCAACGAAGTGCTTTTTGATATCCTCTTCCTTGGCGCTTTTCAAAAACCATTCCCGTGCACTGTGAGCATTTGCCATGGTTTCCTGGGTGGTGAATGTCTTGGAGGCAACGAGAAAGAGGGTTGTCTCGGGATTGAGTTTCTTGAGTGTTTCAGCGATGTGCGTACCATCAACATTGGAAACAAAGTGCGTGGTGATGTGAGGCTTTTTGTAGGGGCGAAGAGCCTCTGTAACCATAACAGGACCGAGGTCAGAACCACCGATGCCGATATTTACAATATCGGTGATGGCTTTTCCAGTGTATCCCTTCCATTCTCCTGAAATCACTTGTTGGGAAAACTTTTCCATTTTTGCGAGTACAGCACGAACGGCAGGCATGACATCGACACCATCAAGGAATACAGGGAGATTGGAACGGTTTCGGAGAGCTGTGTGAAGTACTGCTCGATTCTCTGTGACATTGATACGGTCACCAGAGAAGTAGCGTTCGATGGCATCTTTGAGGAGGCACTCGTCAGCAAGCAGAAGCAGGTGCTGCAGTGCCGTATCATCGATACGGTTCTTGGAAAAATCCAGAAAGATATCCTCAAACTGAAGGGAATATTTAGCAAATCGCTGAGGATCACGAGCAAACAGCGTTCGCATATGAACCTTGGCAAGTCGCTGATAGTCCTTCTTGAGTAGTTTCCATGCTTTGGTTTTGGTGGGGTTGATGGAAGCAAGCATGTTTATCCTCCTGTTCAAAATTGGCTCATAGTATAAAGAAAACCAATAAAAAATGCAAAAAAATGTTTGTAGGGGCATTTTTTCGGGAACATTATAGCTTGTTGTTGTAGCAACTATGAAGGATGGCATGAAACTAAAAGTGAGATAAAATCCGACTAAAGACTTGGACGTTGAGCTTGCTCGTTATTTGCTTTTGCCCGCCGGAAAAAGAAGGAGGAAAAAGATTTTGGAGAAAAATTTTTATAGATGGCCAAAAATTTCTCTTATTTTTGGAGGTAGTGGTTCTCTTTTTTGTTGGGATGACGCTTTTTCAAAAATTGCATTTTTTGTGGTTTCCTGGTATAGTAATAGGAGCTAAGGAGGAGTTTTTATGAAGGCAAATAATGTTTTTCGGGTGATAGCCTTAGGGGATGTTATTGGAGATGCGGGGAGAAAGATTTTGCAAGAGCGTCTCATCCTTCTTCAACGCAAGTATCAGCCTGATCTTCTCGTTGTGAATGGGGAAAATGCAGCCCAGGGGTTTGGTATTACAAAAAAGATTGTGGATGAGTTTCTCAACTGGGGGATTGATGTAATTACCTCGGGGAATCACATCTGGCAAAAGAAAGAGATTTTTGACTTTGTTGAGAGTTATCCGCAGTTGATACGACCCTTGAATTATCCTCCGGGCACTCCGGGGAATGGGTACTGTGTTCTCGAAAAGAAGGGTATGAAGGTTGTGGTTATCAATGTCATGGGAAGAATCTACATGGAGCCTATCGATTGTCCTTTTCGTGCTATGGATGAGATTCTTAAACAGTGGGAGAACGAGAACGCCTTGATTCTTGTTGATTTTCATGCTGAGGCCACAAGCGAAAAACAGCTCATGGGCTGGTACCTCGATGGAAGGGTGCATGCTCTGTGGGGAACGCACACCCATATTCCAACGGCAGATGAAAAGATTCTTCCCAAGCGGACAGCGTATATTTCGGATATTGGTATGTGTGGAGCGAGCTATTCTGTGATAGGGATGAATGTCTCCGAGTCGATGAGGCGGGTGATTCAGCATCTTCCTGTTCGATTTTCCCCTGCCCTCGAGGGTGAATTGGAACTCCAGGGTATTCTTATTGACTTTGATCAACAAACCCATCATCCCCTGATTGTCCAGCGCATTACAGATCGCCTATCCCCATCCTGAGGGTGATTACAATCCCGACTAAAAAGTGAGACGACGAGCTTGCCATGTGCTTTGTTTCAAATCTTTCGGCTTGGTCTTTAGTCAATAATTTAGAGGAGAAGTTAAGCCAAACATTTTAAATGGAGGTTACACTATGGATAGAACAAGTAGAAAAAATATACTGAACAGGAACTTTAATCCTCAAAAGCCAAACCAAATAGATGATTTCCTTTCTCCTTCTTTTTAACCGAGGAAAAGTCTTTCATGCATCCTTTTTAAAATGCGAAAAATTGTCAAACACATCGGGAAGAATATGCTTTTCCAAAGGATACTCATACGCGGCAAAATCTGGCAACACATCCGTACGCTCATAAAACTGATACGCCACTGTCTTTAACTGGTTGTGGAGAAGCTGACGATCGTACTGGGGAGCAAGAAATGCAAAAAAGAGATAGCTCTTTCGTGCTACCAGCACAGGATAATGCACATGTTTTTTGATAACTTCCGTAAGAATACTCACGAGCTTTTTCTTAGAGGCCAAGGGAAGCGAATGAACAGAAGAAGGGAGTTTTAACATTCCAAAAACAAACTCAATATTATTCAAAACAAGATTCTCAGCTTCCTCGTGAAGGTACTCAAAAAGATAGAGTCCATTGAGAAGATTCAAACGAAACATCATTTTGCGAAAATGATCCAGACGATTTTCTTTAAGAAGACTCTCTCTTTCATAAATTACATCGAGGTAACGTATAGCAAGCTCCACAATTGCAGCATCCCACTGCTTGCCTGCTCCCTGACGAAGGATCTCCTCCACCTGATCAAGTTGCAACGCCTTACGATAAGGACGATCCGAAGTCATGGCATCAAAGGCATCAGCTACGGCGAGCACCCGTGCCCCAAGAGGAATATCATTGCCTTTCAGGCCATAAGGATACCCACTTCCATCAACATACTCATGGTGAAACCGAATCCAGGGAACAATATCATGGAGATTTTCCACTTTGGCAACAATGTTCGCCGAGAACTCGGGATGCATCTGCATAATACTATATTCCATATCATTGAGAGGAAGAGGCTTGAGGAGAATGGCATCAGGAATTCCCACCTTGCCAATATCATGGAGAAGGGCAGCAATACTCAGCTTTTCGATCTCATAATCGTCCCAGTGAAGATGTCGTGCCAGCTCAACGGCATAGGTTGAAACCCGCTCTGAATGACCTGTTGTATAACTATCCCGAGTTTCCGTTGCATTCACGAGCGATGTAACAATATCAAGATTCATCTTTTTGAGCCGTTCACTTGTTTCAACAATATAGAGATAATACTCATTCTTCTCCAAAATAAAGGCGAACTCATTGGCAAAATTCTCCAACACCTCCGTCATATAGTACAGAACAGGTTTTGGCTCATCAAAAGCGAGACTGATAAACCCCCGCACGGTTTTATTCTTGATGAGTGGCACAGAAACCACCATGGAGAGGGGATTCACTATCCGAGATAGCTCCGCTCCCATTGCTCCCATATCAGTAACCTGATCAGTAATCTGGAGCCTCTGCTGCTGAAAGAGACGACGATACAGAGGTACAGTTTCAATATACACCTCATGATAATGAGAAAGGTAGGTCGAAGTAAGCCCATATGAAGCATAGTGAGCCCACCTTCCCCTTTGAAAGAGCCTCATAATAGCCGCTCGAGCCCCCAAAAGCTCAGAAAACTTCTCCAAAATCCGCTGAGCTGCTACCTTGGCTGAAGATTCATTGATAATATTCTTAGAAACAGAATCCAAAATCTGAAGAGCCGAAGAAGCAATTACCTCTTTCTGCTTCATGAGAGAATGTATCTTTGCCAAAGGTTCTGGAAAATTTGTCCATATGAGGACAATCTTTCTCCCATCCTCTTCTCCCACTCTCTGAAACAAAAGAGGCAAAGCATAACCCCCACTCCACTGCGGCGGAAAGCGAAGAGAAAACCGCCACACTCCCTCGCGTGTTTCCCCCACTTGAATTGCCCGCACTCCTTCAATGAGAATTGAACGCAAAGACTCATACACATCAGCACCCTCAACCTGACGAAGCGCCTCCACAACGGGATGCTGATACTTGAGTTCTTCACCTTTCCATACAGCCAAGAGATCGTTCATCTCATCCCCTCTTCTATAGCAACTCTCAAAAATACAGCAAGATTTATTCCAATCTTGCCTCTCTCTTGTTCAATATCCATCGAACAGTTTTTACCAAAACTTAAAAGAAATCCTGATTAAAAGCATGAAAAAGTTTCTCATAAAAGAGACACTGCAAAGTGCAATTTGCACATTTTGTATGTGCATTTTGCCTTTGCGGTGAAATAACAGCTGACCCTACTTGATTTTCATTTGAAATTATTATAGAGAGAATCCACCAAAAAAGCAAATTTTCAAGTTGCTTGTTGTGCCAAAAAAGAGGGCTTTTTGCTTTCTTTATTCTGGGACGATGCCCCTGGTCTTCAGTCGATAACGTAGAGGAGAAGTTAAGCTGAATATTTTAAATGGAGGTTCAACTGTGGAGAGAACAAGGAGAAAAAAAAATATACTGAACAGGAACTTTAATCCTCAAAAGCCAAAACAAATATGGGTGTATGATATAACTTATATTCCCACACACTATGATGTGATACTCTTTTGCGTGATTTATTATTTATATTCAAGAAAGGTTGTGGGATGGTCTATGTCTCGTAAGCCAGATACTCTGTTGGTAATTTGTGCTTTGGAAATGGCATGTTTAAACAGAAATCCTGACAGAGGTTTACTATTTCATTCTGAGCGTGGGATGCAGTATATTAAGATATTTTACAACAGAAAAAGACTTCATTCTTATCTCGGTTATAGAACCCCAGAAGAGTTTGAGAAAAATTCTTTGCTTAACTGATATTTCACAAAATTGACTCAAGTTCATACCAGAAAAATTCAGCTGAAACAAGGAAAGAGCAAAAATAGCGACGCTCACACCTCTCCAAAAACCGTTATCCCCCTTACTTGCGATTTTCAGAAATTGCTTTACAATTATAGCGACAAAGGAGGAAAAGGTGTTTCACTGTTGCGTTATCTACAACCCTGCTGCCGGCAACGGAAAGGCCAAAGGCGTTCTTGAACACTGGCTGACCACTGTTGCCCCCAAAAAATATACCTCCGACAAACTTCTCGTAGTAGCAACAGAAAGACCACAACACGCCTTACACCTTGCTGTCAAGGCATACAAAGAAGGTTATCGGGAATTTGTTTGCATTGGGGGGGATGGTACCTTCCACGAGATGTGTCAACCCCTCGTTGGCAAAAACGATGTACGTGTGGCATTAGTCCCTGCAGGGAGCGGCAACGACCTCGTTCGGGTGCTTGGCTTTTCGCAGGATTTCAACCCCAATGAGTGGGACGACTTTATCAAAGACGATGCCGTCGCCATGGATGTAGGAATATGTAACGATGAATTCTTCTTTAACACCATGGGGATTGGGTTTGATGCTTTAGTAGCCTCCGATTTTGACAACAAGCACAACCATGCCTTTTGGATAAAACTTCTTCCCCAGCACATCCAGTACTACCCCTTTCTCTTTAAAAGGCTCTTGTTCTACAAAGGTACAAACCTTTCGGTGAACGGCACTCCCACCTCAGTTTTTCTTCTCTCGATAGGCAATGGAAGATTCTCTGGGGGAGGAGTCCCCCTGACACCTCATGCCCTCGCTGGGGATGGTTTCCTTGACCTCTGTATTATTGAAAATGTAGGCATTGCCAAACGGTGCGCCAATCTCCTTCTTGCCCTTCGAGGAAAGCATGGCTCGCTTCCCTTTGTGCACACCTCTCGTTTTCAGAAGCTCACCATCACAGCCAACCAACCAGAATGCACCCATATCGACGGTGAGATTGTTTTACTTGATCGTTGGAATATCAGCATTCAACCTGCAAGTCTTTGGGTCTATGCCCAAAAAAGCAGAGCAACACTACTTTAGGAGGCATTTATGATAACGCCTATTATCCGATTTTCCTCTCGAAGAAACTTTAAAATTGAAGTCAACCCATCACAAAAAACATTTTTCCTCCTCTTTTTAGATGAAAACAACATGCGAAAGTTTTTTTGTCTCCCTGAAAACCTCTCCATGCCCAGTTGCGTTTCGCTTCCTTTGCCCAAAAACTACCCCTGGGGGAAAAAGGGAGATATGATTTCTGCCCTCTGCCTCTCTGGCTTACAGAGGCAAAAGATCGATAGTCTCCTCGCCACCTATCCCGAATACCCAAGAGAACAGGGCTACTTCTTTCTCACCCCTTCGCTTAAGAAAAATTACGATGAAGAAATAGAAAGCGATCACTTCTCCTGCTGTTATACACTTCATAACAACAATTGGTATCCTGTTTCCTACACTCCATTTCAGAATACCCGCATAGAACTTGAACTCCCCCAAGAGTATGATTTCGTTGTCTTTGGAAGTGAAAGCGACCTTAGTGTGGCCGTTGTCGAAGAAGAAGGGGTTGTTCTTTCTCCTCTGTTTGGGGCTCTCACCGACTGGTCTCAACTCGAAATGGCTCACCAATGGATGGAACGGCATACCAAGCAATTCAACACAAAGGGAAGGGTTTTTCACGAGTACTATCATGATTCTCTTCTCCACACCTACCTTTCCCGTTACAGTCAAAAGAATGCCTACACCCACACAGAAGCCCATTTCGCCAATGTCCTCTTTGACAATCGCTTTCTCAAAACGCCCCTTCTGGGCATTATCTTTGACCGCGAGGATCACACAAGTAGTGGCACCATCGAGGGAAGCGATATCGTTTATGGCACTATGGCAAAATGCACCATTCTCGGGTCGTGGCGTCCTATTCCCATTCCTGGCAACGCTTCAACACACTTTGAACCATGGCGCATTACACTCGCTGTTCTCAGAGAGGTGTATGGCGATCTCAATGAACTCTTTATTCCCTTCATGGAAAAAATAAAACAAAATCAAGAAATTCGCTACATCATTGACGCTATTAACAAACGAATCATCAATGTGACACCTTCCTCCAGCATGACCCACATTATCATTGCCCTCTTTGAACTCCTCGACTACCATTCTCTTATTGAAGAGTATGATATGATAAACAAACGTATCGACGAACTCTTCATTACGAACAAAAACATTCCTCTCTATGAAGTTTCTCTGATCAGTGAGGAAAATCACACCTACCTCGACACCTACGACATCATTCGACAAGTCATTGATTCCCTCCAGAGAGGAGAACAGCCTCAAGAGATTCTTCAGCGCGCTCTTCACTCCCTTTTTGCGCATACTGCTTCCCTCGTGAAGGATTTCAGTGAAACCTACCATGAAAAGCGTGTTGCTCTTTCTGGGGAACTTTTCACTCACCCTCACCTTCTTGCTCTCATGGAACACTACCTCAAGCAGGCAGGGCTCTCCCCTGTTATCCACCAGCGCATACCCACAGGGGATAGCAGCGTTGCACTTGGGGCACTTCTCCACATCCTTGCCCAAAAAGAAGCAAAATCCCTTCAGAGGTAGTTCTCTCCATGCGTTACTTCTTTGTTGCCAATACCCTCCACCGCCACCACGAACAAAACTTGAGACGATGTATTGACTACCTCAAAGCAAAAAAGCACGAGGTTGCCCTTCAGTATACTCGTTATGCAGGACATGCTAAGATTCTTGCAAGAGAAGCTGCCAGAGAAGGGTGGGATGTCATTGTCGGAGCAGGAGGGGATGGCACCCTCCACGAAGTTCTCAATGGCATGATAGGCAGCTCATCCTTGCTCGCCCTTTTCCCTATGGGAACAGGGAATGTTTTCGCAAGAGAGATGCGGCTCCCTCGGCACTGGAAGGCCATCGCCTCCATGCTGGAACAGTGCGAAACCGTGTGGTTAGACACAGGCAAGGTAGACAACACCCACTTTCTCCTTATGTTGAGTGCGGGTTTTGACGCCTATGCCATTCAGATGCTCAGCTCCCTTGAGGGGGAAAACCGCAAACGAGGCCTCCGTACCGTCTTTGGCAAGTTTGCCTATGTTTTTGGTGGCATTCAGGCATTGGGGAGGTATACTTTTCCCCCTATTACCGTTTCTGTCAACAATGAGAGATTTACAGCCTCGTTTGTACTGATTTCCAACATCCAGCGATATGGACGCTACTTCAAAATAACGCCTGCCGCATCTCCCATAGATGGCAAACTTGATCTCTTCCTCTATCAAGAGATGGGTCGATGGAACCTGATCCGTCTTGTTTGGGGGGTAATTTCTTCCCTGTGGCATCCCTATGAAACACGGACCATGTTTACCCAATCCCGCTCTCTCACCTGTACAGAGGTTACCCTCACCAGCACAGAACCCGTGCTAAGCCAGTTGGACGGAGAGCTTTTTAAGCCCCTTCCCCTTCATATCACCATTTCCCCACACTCTGTTCAGATGGTCCTTCCATCTTCTATTATCAAAAAATACCAGACTCTTCCACAGTAAGGAGTATTCTCATGAAGGTCTACCAAGAACAACGCTTTTGTTCTCCTTCTCAGCGAATCTTTCTCTCCCACGAAAGCCTAAAACCCTCTCCTTCGCCCCTTTGGTGTCGTGCCTTTACCTGGCATGAGAAGCTTTACCTCTGCGAGGGTTTTCCCCCTGCGGAGAATACCCCCCTCTCCCTCATCATCTTCTCCCCAGAAAACGAAACCGAACTTCTCTCCGTTCTCATTGATACCTTTTTCCTCCAAAAAGGCAAAGAAGAAATTGAATGGCTTTCCCTTGCTCTTTACGCTATTGATTTCGGTATTCCTCAATCCGTCGTTGAAGACGCGCTTTCATCTTATACCCACCTTCCCATACACGCACCCTTCCTCTGGAATTGGGGACTGCATCACAAGGAACTCATACAGCAGGGAATAGCCTATGGCATTCCCCTGAGAGTGCTCTTCTCCTTTCGCGAAGACACAGAATGGCTCTCATGGCTTTCTTCTGCACTTCCCCTTCTCCAACCAAACGGCAATCAACTCAAGCAAATCTACCAGGGATTCCAGAGCCTTCGCATCCGTTATCAGTGGAATATTGCTACCATCCTTGAAAAACTTGAGTGGGAGAATATCGTTTCCATCAAGCAAGGCCCCGTCAAACTACTAGAAACGCTCCTCATTCGGCTCAAAAAACTTCGTTATCCCCATCTCACCACCACTGAAAACGAACTCTCCACCCTTCAACAGGCTATTCTCAAAACCACAGGTTGGCGACTTTCCTGGCCTCCCTTCCTCGAAGGAGAAAGTATTACCCTCACCCTCTCTATCCAAAAACCAATTGACATTGAATCCCTCCCCTCTCATCTTTCCCAGATTACCCCCTATCTTCAAAAGGCTCTCACCATCCTCCGTGGAGAAAAGCTATGATCCAGCGCTTATTTGTGGACAAAGAACTCCATTCCTCTGAATGGGAACCAATCGCTGAAAAACTTAACCTCACCCCCCTTCCCATTACAAAAGACGAACTGACAAACCTCACACGCACCATGCCAATCGAAGAAAAATTCCTCTGGGGGAAATCCTCCCTCTTCCTCACCCGTCAAAAAGGCAAGTTCCTCAAAAAATGCCCTGGTTCCACTGGCGTTCTCTGTTGCAATTACTTCACCCTCAACACAACAAGCGGCTGTCCCTTTGACTGTTCCTACTGCATCCTCCAGAACTACATCGAGAACAACCCCTTCATCACTGCTTTTGTTAACCGAGAGGATATGGTCGATGAAATCGACTCCTACCTTCGCAGCCACCCAAAACTGCGTGTAGGAACAGGAGAACTTGCTGACTCACTTGCTCTGGATCACATTCTTGAAGAAAGTCGTTTTCTGTTGCGAACTATTCACCAGCACCAATGGACTAATCGCATCACCCTCGAACTCAAAACAAAATCAGCCAATATCACCCCCCTCCTCGCCGCTCATAACGACTACCCAACGGTTGATGTGGTGGTAGGATTCTCTGTCAACATCGATTCCTTTACCTCATCAGACGAAGAGAGAACAGCCCCCATCGAAGAACGCATCCAGGCCATGCAAAAACTCCAAAGCCATGGCATTGATATAGCCCTCCACTTTGATCCCATTGTTATGCTTGATGAACTCCTCCCCTTGTACAAAAGGCTTGCTGAAAAACTCATGACCTCCCTTGATCATACCCACATTCGATGGATAAGCCTTGGCGGCTACAGACATACACTCACACTCTCTCCCACTATTGAGGAGCGTTTTCCTCATTCCCTTCTCCTCGCGGGGGAAATGTTTCCCTCCGAAAGCGACCACAAGTACCGATACCTCCACTCCATAAGGAGGATGTTCTATACAGAGATCATTACCACCATTCGTGCAAACTTTCCCCAAGCCCTCCTCTATCTCTGCATGGAAAAACCCTTCATCTGGGCGGAAATTGGCATCACCCCACTTTCCTGCCAGGAATGTTTTGGATAAACATGTTGTACTCACTTTGAAAGAGAATGCAAAACTGCAAATTTAAAAAAGCACAGAACCTCGACTAAAAAACTTGGTTGGCTAACATGCCACGCACTTTCTTTCGACTCTTTTTATTCTTTCCCTGTTTCAGCTTGCCCCCTGGGGAAAAGGAAATTAAGACAAGTAAAGAGCTGTCCCAACATCACCCCCTTATTTATTTCACCTTACGCGGACTGCTATTTCCCTGTTTCAGTTTTTCTTTTTTCGGTTGAAAAACTGAAACAAGTACAGAGCCAAAACCAGACTTTTGGTTCTTATTTATCGAACGTTGACCAAAGCTGCTATTCCTTTGTTTCAGTTCTTTGCTTCCTGCGGAGAAAGTGAACTGAGAAAAGGTAACAGCAAATACCTCTCTTGATATGAAAAGTTATCGTCTTCTTTTTTTGTTAAGACAATAGCATAACAAGTTTTTTCCAAATCGATTGACAGAAAATTGTTTTCTCTTTACAATAAGGATGTTCATGAAAGGAGGTCCAACAATGGTTGATGTGGAAAAGAGAGATAATGTAGTGATTATTCGTGTATCAGGGCGGCTTGAGATCAACCAGGCTCTTGAACTTGAGGAAACAATTAATGCCCAGATTAATCAGGGTGAGAAGCTTTTTATTTTTGATTTGGGGGATGTCCATTATCTCAGTTCAAGTGGTATTCGGGTGTTTATTGCTACGATGCGTCAGTTGAAGGAAACCAATGGTCGTATGATTCTTGCAAACCTGACTCCTAATGTGCATAAAACACTGAAGATCGTGGAGCTGGATGGTCTTTTTGAGATAATGAACAGTGTTGATGATGCTGTGAAGGTGCTGCGTTCGTGAGGGGTATTGTTCTTGCAAAAACAGTGGCTCTCTTCCTGGTGGGGGAGAGCCTTTTGTTTGAGATAGGGAAGGGGAAAAGTGACAGGAGAAACAGATGGTTTCATCGGAAGTGTGGGGAAATGTTTTTCTCGTTCATCTGGTAGGTAATTTGGAGATATCCGATTCGCAAACGCTTGAGGAGATGGTTCGCAATGCTATGACGAAGGGGTATCGCTTTTTTGTGCTGGATTTTTCTGAGGTCGTTTATCTCAATTCGAGTGGAGCTCGTGTGCTCCTTGTTATCGAACGGGAGTTGGGTAGGGTTGGAGGGCGAATGATTCTTGCCGCACTGAACGATACGGTAAGGCGCACGCTTGGCATTATCGGGCTTGATCGGGTGTTCACCATCGTGAACGACAAAGAAGAAGCTCTTCGATTGATGGGATTATGATGGACAAGCGGTTTTGGTTGGCTTTTGCGGGTTTTCTTCTCTTTGTAGGTGGTGGAGGGGTTTATCTTCTCCGGGCTCAACTCAAACGACGGCGTTTTCTTCGTTTTCTTATGGGACTTCCAAAAGCTGAACGGAAGCTTTGGTATCGGCTTCGAATGCGTGGGTATGAGATTGTGGATTATCGACCTTTGTCGGTTGCTGTGGTGAATACCCCTTTTGAACCATTGAGGGTAACGCTGCAGGTGGAGTGGCTGGTGAGATGGCAGAATAATCTCTGGGCTGTGATCCGAAAACCTGTGGGGTGGACAGAAAAACACTGCCTTCAGTCGTTTTTTGCTGCCATGCTGCTCTATGATATCGAGGGTGTTCTCTGGTATGAGGAGGAGAGTGGGGGGATTTATTCTTGGAGTATGGAGCGTAGGAGCAATTAACGAAGGGCAAACAAGGCAGGACATCTCATTTGATATTTTTCGCTTTTGGGGTTATAATCTTTATGAAAGAGGAAGAGAAATAAGGGAGGTCTTCGATGCGGAAGAGTGTTATGGTGGTGCTGATGCTTATGACGGTTTTGTTTGGTTTTGCCGGGGAGAAAGGTTTTCTTCTCAAGTTTCATCAGGCGCTCATTGATGGGCTGCCCCCTTCGTTTGAGGGAGAGCTTCAGAGTTCGTCTATTTCCAAGAAATTGGGGACGATTCCAAAGGATATGGTGGCACCAGGACAGAAATTGCGGCTTGTTTTTCTTTATCAGAAGGGGAAGGGGGTTCAACTTCAGGTGCGTGGTCTTACCAAGGATGGAGAGGAACTCTATGGGGATATTTTCCAGCCGTATATGCGGCTTTTTACCCTTGGGCCGCTTCTTTTGGGGAGTCCGTCCGCAAATACCTGGGAAGGCTATACGGTAACCAACTTGGTTGATGATGAGAAGAGTGCAATTCTTTCGCTTGTTCCCAAAAATACAGCCAATGAGTATATTCTCTACATTGACAAGCAGAATCTTCGGTTGCTTCGGCTTGATTTCAAGGGAAGTGGTTTTCTCACATCGACGATTTTGAAGTTCACGCAGAAGGATGGCTACTGGATTCCCGAGGTTTTTTTGAATAAGACTATTACTGAGGATAACCCAGATCCACTCCCTGAACGTTACCAGTTGGTGAATATTACGATTCGAAAGTAGGCTGTTTCTTCGGAAAGAGCAAGCGTTTTCCGTTCCAGACAAAAAAGCGGAAAAAGGGTGTTGCAGGGAAGATTTTGATAAAATATGTTCCATCTAGAGAGGGAAACCCCGAGTTTTCTTGTATTTTTTTGTCGCTTGTTTTACAATAAATTCTCTTGGAAGATAAAGAAAGGAGGATAGTTATGGCTATTTCAAAGAAAACTGTTCGTGATATTGACCTGAAGGGTAAGCGAGTGGTGATGCGTGTTGATTTTAATGTGCCAATGAAGGATGGTGTTATCCAGGATGACACACGTATTCGTGCAGCGCTTCCCACTATTGAGTATGTGCTTAAGCAAGGGGCAAAGAGTCTCGTGCTCATGTCTCACTTGGGAGATCCAAAGAAAGACATGCAGAAGGCAAAGGAAAAGGCAGAGAAAGAGGGCAAGCCTTTTGATGAGAAGAAGTATATCGAGGGTAAGCATAAAATGGCTCCTGTGGCCGCTCATCTTGCAAAACTTCTTGGCAAGGAGGTGAAGCTTGCTCCTTCTTGTATGGGGCCTGAGGTAAAGGCTATGGTTGATAGTCTGCCAGAGGGTGGTATTCTGATGTTGGAGAACACCCGTTTCCATCCTGAAGAAACATCAAAGGATGCTGCTGAACGTGAGAAGATGGCAAAGGAGTTGGCTTCTTATGGTGATGTTTATGTGAATGATGCCTTTGGTACGGCTCACCGTGCTCATGCGTCGACAACGGATGTGGCAAAGTTTCTTCCTGCTGTTGCCGGCTTCTTGATGGAGAAGGAATTGGAGTTCCTTGAAGAGAAGGTGGTGAAGAATCCAGCGAAGCCCTTTGTTGCTATTGTTGGTGGTGCCAAGGTTTCATCCAAGATCGCTGTGCTTGAGAGTCTTTTGAATAAGGTTGATCGTCTCATTATTGGTGGTGGTATGGCATATACCTTTTTGAAGGCACAAGGCATGGAAGTAGGAGCTTCCCTCGTTGAGGATGATATGCTTGATGTGGCTCGTGATATTCTCAAGAAGGCAGAGGCAAAAAAGGTGGAAATTCTCCTTCCCCTGGATAATGTGGTTACTCAGGAGTTTTCAGCCGATGCGCCATCCAAGGTGGTAGAACGAGGACAGATTGAGCCTGGTTGGATGGGCATGGATATTGGTCCGAAGAGTATTGAACAATTCAAAAAGGCTCTTCAGGGAGCAAAAACCGTGTTCTGGAATGGGCCTCTTGGAGTTTTTGAATTTCCCGCTTTTGCTAAGGGAACCATAGCGATTGCTGAGGCTCTGGCTTCTCTTCCTAATTGTATCACAGTGATTGGTGGAGGAGACTCTGTTTCGGCTGTGAACAAGGCTGGCGTGGCAGACAAGATGTCGCACATTTCCACTGGTGGTGGGGCTTCTCTGGAGCTCGTGGAAGGCAAGGTGCTTCCTGGTGTGGCAGCTTTGATGGATAAATAAGGAGAAGAGGTATGAGAAGAGCGTTTATTGCGGGCAACTGGAAGATGTATAAAACCCCTTCAGAAGCGAAAGCCTTTGCAAGGGAACTCAAAAGTGCTCTTGCGGATGTTAGGGATCGAGATATTCTTGTTGGTGTTTCCTTTGTGAATATTGCTGGGGTGGTGGAAGAGCTTCGTGGCTCCAATATCTGGGTTGCAGCACAGAATATGTACTACGAGAAGGAAGGGGCTTTTACGGGTGAGGTTTCCCCTGTTCAGTTGAAGGATGCTGGTGTAACCCATGTTATTTTGGGGCATTCGGAACGCAGGCACATCTTTGGTGAGACCGATGAGATGATCAACAAAAAGGTGCGTGCTGCTCTGGATCATGGGCTTCTTCCAATTCTCTGTATTGGCGAGCTTCTTGAAGAACGGGAAAAGGGAGAGACAGAGGCTGTGTGTAAGCGTCAGGTTGTTGAGGCATACAAGGGTCTTTCTAAAGAAGAGGCTCTCAAGGTTACGATTGCCTATGAGCCAGTCTGGGCCATTGGTACAGGCAAAACAGCAACACCAGAGGATGCTAATCAGGTACACGCCTTTGTTCGAAAGGTGCTCGCTGATCTCTATGATAAAGAGGTGGCGGAAAAGACTCGCATCCAGTATGGTGGTTCTGTGAAGCCAGAGAATATTGATGCCCTGATGGCACAGGAGCATATTGATGGTGCTCTGGTGGGCGGAGCAAGCTTGAAGCTGGATTCTTTTGCTCGTATTGTTCGTTTCCAGGCGTAAGTAGGTTTAAAATAGCACGTATCGCACGGTGTTCTTTTGAACACCGTGCTTTTTTCTATTGCCCCCAATAAAAATCTCCTTGAAATTGGATTCATTGCGTCAAAAAAGAAATCCACTTGAAATTACCAAGGTTGATGCTATACTATTGTTAAGGCCGAATAATAAAAGAGAAGGCGGAAAGATAGTTATGAAGAGATTTATTTTTGCTCTCTTAATGGGAGTAATTTTGTTTGGTAGTAGTGGATGTGAAGATAAAGGGGAGGAGAGGAAAGCTAATTAAAGAGGGGAAATATGCTGATTTAGTATTAGAGTGGTTTGCTGAGTATGGTGGTTTTGATGGGGAATATTATGAGGATCCTAATGATTCTGAATCACGCCGATATTATATAAGGGTTAATAGTAAGAAGAAAGAGATAGACTGCTGGATGGAGGATCCGGCTGAGTTAGTGGTAGATCCCCATTATCCAAATAAAATGGCATAAGCATGAAGTAGACACAACTAATAGTAATAGTACGATAAGCATATACAGGCAGAGGAGAAAAGGACTGGAACAGGTTGTTAAGGTTAAGTTTTTTGGAGACAAGGAGTTTAAGTATAGTAGGGTATGGGGATTGGCTTTCTTATGATGCAGAATCTCTATATGATGAAATAACACCTGATATGGAGGAGAAAACAAAGGAAGAATTAGAGAAAGAAGCAGATCTTAAGGGAAGGTTAGGGGGGTTAATAAGTGACACAAATCTAATTTACAGTATGAAATAAACACTTTCGTAATCTATAGGCGAAGTATTCACCGTCCGCAAGCGGTTGGTGAAGGGGTGCTGACACAGTTACCATTACCTGCTTACGCTAAAGCTTTCCCAGCAGCCTGTGTGGTAGATAGCCACCATTACTTTTCTTACAGTGGCAAGCCTTGTCTTTTTAGCACCATTGCTTGTTTGTGGGCAAGCTTTTGCCGTCCAGGGCAAAAAAGCGGAAAAACACGACCAGAAGGATTTTGGGGTATGAGGGAGCAAAGATTTTCTTGATTTTTTTAAAAAAGAGTGTATAATATTAAGTGGAGGAATAAGAGGAGATGAGTGGAGTCATGGTTATGACAACACGATATTTCGATCTCGAACGCCAGGTACAGGATGTTATTCACGAGATTGAGGTTTACAAATGGCTTGAGTCTGAGAAGCGCGGCTATGATATTGGCTTGAAGCAGGCCACTCGTGAATGGATTGAGAAGCACTATAATGATTGGTTTATGTACAATGTACAACGCTATATTCGTCATGAGTAGCTTTTAGTCTGTGCATGGTTAGCTTGTGCTTGGAGAGAAGGGGAATGTTGTGAAAAGGTTTCTGGTTATTGTACTGGTGGTTGTGGTTGTTGTGGGGCTTGTTATAACGGGGGGTGTTGTCTATCTCTATCTTCAATGGCCTGCAGAAAAGGTTTTGGCTGTTGCAAATGATTTTCTCTCTCGTGAGTATGGACTCCGTGTGGAGGTTTCTTCGAGCAAGATTGACTGGTTACGGGGTGTTTCTGTTAAGAATCCACGCTTACTTACGACAGGGGGTAAGGTACTTCTCGAGGGAAAAGAACTGGTTATCTGGTATGATATTTTTGCTCTCCTTCACAAGGAGCTGAGGCTTTCAAAACTCACTATCTCTGGTCTTTATACAACTTTTGATGATGTGATGATGATTCAGAAGTACTTTGCTTCTAAGCAACCGCAGGCGAAAAAAAGTGAAAATTTTGGTTTTGTGATTCATCAGTTGGTCTTTGTGGATTCTCAAATAGTATACAAAGGTATTCCTGTTAACATTAATGTAACCTGGAATCTTGGATCGTTGACATCGCCTGCTTCCTACAATGGAACATTGGTAACAATGTATGGAAGGGCATCGTTTCAGGGGAAAGGGAAAACCATTCGGTTTCAGTTGGAGAATCTTGATGTTGCTCGTTTTGAGAAAAGTCTTAGTGGATTTTTTGTGAATCGATTGGCGGGGGAGGTTTTTCTTCAGGGTGCACAGTATGCTGTGAAGGGCACGTCTCTTTCTCTTCTTTGGCATTCGAATAGTATTACTTCTCCCAAATATACCTGTATCTATGATGGAAAAAAACAAACGTTTTTTGTGACGGACGCTGTGGTTCGGTATAATGAAAGTGAGTTGAATATTGCTCATGTATTTTATGATGTGAAGAGTTTGTTAGTGCAGGGACGAGTGAATCGTTTTGCTGTGGAGTTTTCGGATATTGTGCCGGAGGGGAAGGGAAAACTGAGTGGAGATGTGAATTTTCTGTATGAGGGAAAGAAGCTCTCTTCTCTGGATGGTTCACTTGAGCTTGATGGTGTGAAGTATGGTCCTTTGGAAGTAGATGGTCGGTTTGTGGTAAAGGGCTTGACATTGGATGGAAGTTCTACCTTTGTGGTGGGGAAAAACCGTTTCACTTTGGTTTCTACTCCTATTGGGGAGAAGGGGCTTGCTCTTCGGCTTTCTACGGAAAGGCTTGATCTTAAGGATCTGCTTGAGCAGAAATGGCCGACGACGAAACAGGCGAGTTCGGGGAAAAGCTTGCCAATAGAGGATGTGGTTGCGAGTTTTCCGCTTTCGCTGGAGGTTGTTTTCCCTGAGGTTGTCTATGATAAGGTGAGCGTGCAGAATGTGCGTTTTGTGATGAATCCTGGTGAGCGATTCTGGGAGATTACAGAGATGGGGGGCGAATGGCTCCGTGGTACGGTAAGTGGTCGGGGTGTTTTGGCAGGGGATTATCTGAGGGGAAAACTGAAGGCAAGTGGTATTCGTCTCCACGATCTCAACCCTCTTCTTGAGAAGGGGCGTTCAATCTATGGGACACTCGGAGCAACCGTTGAGTATCAGTTGCCATTGACCAATCTCATGATGGGGTATGTGAGTTTTCAGCTCGTGGCCGACAAGCCCGAACTGAGAAATTTTGTCTTGCAGAATCAGGTGAGTGAGGTGTTGTATAATCTTCCCCTTGAGCGGTTGAGTTTTGATTCACTGACCGTGGGAGGGGAGATGAGAGAGGGCAAGGTATACTTTTCTCGTATTGCTTTGGATAGTTATGATATTCAGGTGAATGCGTCAGCTGATATAGAATGGTTGACTCGTCTGGTTAGGGCGGATATTATCCTTTCTGTTTCCAAGGACTATGTTGCCGGACTTCCCAATGTTGCCAAGATTGTCATGGCGGGCTATGCTAAGGAGAATCGTCTCGTTTTCCAATTGAGGGTGACCAATACTCTTGATCAACCTTCGGTTGTTCTCTTGCAGCCAGAACGGTAGGTTGGCTATGGATGAAGAGAGGCTCCTTGTTGATGAGCGACTCGGTTATACGCAGGAGATGAGAGAATTGTATCTTCGTGCTGTTGAATCAAAGATTCCGGCGGTAAGGCCATTCATGGGGCAGTTTTTGAGTTTTGTGGTTGCTCTTCACAATCCGAGACGTATTTTGGAAATTGGTACGGGAAGCGGCTATTCAACACTGTGGTTGCTTCGTTTTCTTTCAGAGAGTGGGAGGATTGTGACCTTGGAACGGGATGAAAACCGTTATCGAGATGCACTCTCTCTTTTTTATCAGAAACCTATTACGGTGTATAAGATGGATGTGTTTGATTTTTTTGCACAGACAGAGGAAGTATTTGATCTTGTTTTTCTTGATGCGGAAAAGCGGATCTATCCACGGGTTTTGCCCTTGATTACGGAGCATCTGGAGGTTGGGGGGATTTTGGTGGTGGATAATCTCTTTGGTATTTATTTGCATAAAGGAAGAGAGGAGAGGTTACCAGCTGCGGGAGCTCTTGAGGAGTTTTATGAAAAGGTCGTTTCTTCGTCTCAGTATCGTGTGTTTGCCTTTGGGTGGGAGGATGGGATTCTGGTGGCCCAGAGGGTAGCATGAACTGGGAAGGTCGCCCGTATCATGCCCTGAAGGTTTACCTTCAGCGTCGTTTTGGTTTTCCTGTGAAGCGGGTTGCCCTGGATGCAGGATTTAGTTGCCCTAATCGGGATGGAAGAATTTCGTATGGTGGGTGTTTTTTTTGTGGGGAGGAGGGTTCACGAGCCTGTTATGTGAATCCTGCCATTTCTGTGCGAGAACAGATGGAAGAGCGTATGCTTTTTTGGAGGGAGAGGGGGTTTTCGGGCGGGTTTATTGCCTATTTTCAGGCATATACCAATACCTATGGGCAACCGGAGTTTCTTCGTTCTCTCTATGAGTCTGTGCTTTTGGAGAGGGTGGTGGGGGTGTTTATTGGGACAAGGCCTGATTGTCTTGGGGAGGATGTTTTGGAGGTTCTCTCTCATCTCGCTATGAAAACATGGGTGATGGTTGAGGTAGGGGTGCAGTCAACACGAGATGATACGCTTGAAAGGATTCATCGTGGGCATACTGCCGAAGCAGTGAAAAAAGCATTGAGGGATCTCGGACAAATAGGGGTGGATAGGTTGGTTCATGTGATTGGGGGGCTTCCCGGAGAAACAAAGGGGGATTTTCTGAGGACGGTAATGGATGTTCAGGGGTGGGGGTGTGAAGCTATCAAATTCCATCATCTTTTTGTGGAAAAGGGAACAGTTTTTGAACAGTGGTACAGAGAGGGAAAGCTGGTTACGCTCTCTCGTGAGGAGTACATGGGGTGGCTTTTAGATGCGATACTCTGCCTTGATCCTCGTATTGTGGTGCATCGTTTGTTTGGAGAGTGTGAGGCGTCTCGTCTTGTCGCTCCGCTTTGGACGCTTGAGAAGGCAAAAAACGTTCAGATGTTTGAGGGGATGATGCTGCGAGAGAATCTTTGGCAGGGGAAGAATCGAAGAGAGGGGCTATGATTTTGAAGGGGGTTTCCCCCATACTCCATCGTGGGAAAATCGTTTCATCCAGAATTCTTCTGGGGTGGCGTGTTCGAGATCATTCATTGAAAAACGGATGTGTTTGATAACATACTGAAGACGTTTGTACGCTTCGATAATTTCTTTTGTTTTTTCTTCACAGAAGGTTGGGGTGTCCTTGCAGGCATCGGGATGGTATTGCTTGAGGAGAGTGCGGTATTGTCGTTCAAGATCGACGAGGGAAAAAGTATCAGAAAGGTTGAGAATCTTTGCTGCTTGCTGAAGGGAGAGCTGTTTATCCATGGTTTTTTTCTCCCTTTTTGAGTTTTTGAGCACAAACGCTTGAGGGATTTTTGAGGATCTTTGCTCCACGGGTGATTTTGCAGAGGCTAATGTGGAGTTCATTGGCAATGCTTCGCTGGGTTCTTCCCTGAGCAAGGAGCTTGAGAAGTTCCCACCGAAGAGTGAGATCCTTTTTTTCCGCAGGGGTAAGGATCTCTGAAAGGAAGTTGTGCATAGTCTCTCGATCAGAGATCTCGCAGAGGATATCGATGAGATCTTTTTCCATAGTATTATTTTAGAAGGGAACAATTTTATTTGTCAAGTTTGGGTTGGGAAAACGTATGGGGGAAAAGTGAACGGGGAAAAGAGGCAAGGTTGGTTTTGCTGCGAGAGGGAAAACTTGATTTTTTTCTTTTCTTGGCGTATGATAGAGAGAGGAGAAGGGTATGGCGTATAGGCTTGCCATTGTTGAGGATGAGGCGATTGTTGCTCATAGTATCGAACAGAAGCTCTCTCGTCTTGGGTATGAGGTGGGAGGGGTTTTCTATCGTGGTGAGGATCTTCTTTCCTTTCTTGAAACAAACGATGTTGATTTGATTCTCATGGATATCCATCTGCAGGAAAATATGAGCGGTATTGAGGTTGCTCGTCAGGTTTTTGAGCGATTCCATATTCCCGTTGTGTATCTTACGGCTTACTCTGATGATACCACGCTCCAAGATGCTGCGAAAACAGATCCTTATGGTTATCTGATCAAGCCTTTTAATGATCGTGAGTTGAAAGCCACTGTGGAGATGGCTCTCTATAAGGCGCGGGCTGTAAGGGAATTGGCCTACCGTGAGGCTCGGTGGCGTTCGATGTTTTTGCATATTCGGGATGGCATGGTTCTCACTGATATAATGGGGAAAATACTCTCGCTCAATCCAGCGATGATGCGAATTCTTGACCTAGATGAAGAAGTTTGTAAGGGAAAGAGTTTGGATGATATTGTGTATTTTATTCCCCAAGGGGGTAAGTATGATAACTATGAGCTTTTGGAGGTAAAGGGGAGCGGGAAAAAGGTTTTTGTGTACCATGATTCTTCGGTAATTTCGGATGAGTATGGGCGGTCGTTTGGGACAATTCATATTTTTGGGGATATCTCTGATCGCATTGAGTATGAGAAGCAGCTTTCTCTCAGTGAATTGCGCTATCGGAGTCTTGTTGATGGTCAGGTGGATTGGGTGGTTCGTATGGATGCATCTGGTGGGATAGAGTATGCTAATGATGCTATGGCATTGTCTTTGGGATGGGAAAAGCATCAGTTGGTGGGGGAGAATTTCTTTGATGTTTTGGGATTGTCTGAGGAGGAGAAGAGGGAATGGCTTGTTGAGCTTGACTCCATGAGTGAAGAGAGTACGATGAGTCGACTCGTGGAATACCGTCGTCAGGGGGTACGCTATCATATTGAGTGGCGCTTTCGCTGTGTGAGTACCACGGCTGGAAAGCGGGCAGGTAAGGAGATTCAGGGGATAGGGCGTGATATCACCTTGTTGAAAGAAACAGAAGAGGCGCTTCGTGAGGAGGAGGAGTTTCTCCGAAGGGTGTTGATGACGATTGAAGAAGGCGTGGTCATCCTCGATCATCATGGTGCGGTGAGTTTTGTCAATGCTCGAGGGAGAGAAATCCTTGGCATGGGAAGGGATAGCTTGGGGAATCTTTTTGATTTTGTGGAGGTGTTTTCTCAACAGGAGAAGGTGGAGGATTTTTCGCTTTTTGTCCAGCAGGTGATGACAACACCAGCGATTGTATGGCGATTTGTTAATCGTTGGGGGAGGAATTACGATATTCTCGTTAACGCCTCTCAGCTCAAGAGGGGTGAGAAGTCGGAGCCTCAGTTTGTTCTTCTTCTTACGGATCTTACTCTGTTTAATAAGCTTCAGGAGGAGTTCTATCGAGCCCAGCGGCTTGAGGCTATGGAGGTTCTTGCTGGAGGCATTGCCCATGATTTCAATAACATTTTGACGATTATTCTTGGCAATCTTTTTATGTTACGTTCACGCTTGGGAGAAAAGCCTGATCTGGTTATGTATATTCGTGAGGCAGAGGAGGCTGGGGAACGGGCAAAGCAACTCACCAAACAGATGCTTTCGTTTGCACGGGGAGGCGTGCCGCTCATTAAACAGGGGAATATTCTTCAGGTGATTGAAGACACGGTTCGGTTCCTTTTTCAGGGGTCAGGGATTCTCTGGCGAATCGAAAATCAGGCAGAGGTCACATCTATTCCTATGGATGTGGGGCAGATTTCGCAGGTTATTCAGAATCTCGTGCTCAATGCTCGAGAAGCTATGATGGATCATGGAGAATTGGTTGTGCGTCTTCACTGTGTTGAGGGGAAGGATATTCATGCCCGTGTGCCTGAACCTCTCCCCAATGTGGAAAGGTATTTTCTCATAGAGATAGCGGATACAGGACCAGGGATAGATCCGAGCCTTCTTCCGAGGATTTTTGATCCCTATGTGTCGAGTAAGTCTCGGGGAAGTGGGTTAGGATTAGCTATTGTGTATACGATTGTGAGGAAGCATCATGGGTTGGTTGAGGTGGACTCCACTGTAGGCAAGGGGACGGTGTTTCGTGTGTATCTCCCCCTCTATGCCGTGGGAGGGAAGGGCGAGCCTCTTTCTCGCTCGTTTTCTCCTCCTCCCAGGGGAGAACTGCAGCGGGTTTGGATTCTTGATGATGAGGTGAGTATTGTTCGTGTGCTTGAGAAAAGTCTTCGTGAAAATAACTACGATGTGGTGAGTTTTTCGAGGGTTGAGGATTTTTTCAGGCGGCTTGATGAGGTGTCAGAGAAGGATCTTGTAGTTATGGATATGACGATGCCGGGGGAGATGCCTGTTGAACAGAGGCTTGAGAGGCTCTATGCTGCTGTTCCTCGAGCGAAGGTACTTTTGATGACAGGTTATGCGGTTTCTGAGGAAAAGGTTTTGTCTTCCTATCCGGTGGCGTATCTTCATAAGCCTTTTGCTCTCTCAGAGCTTCTTTCTACTGTTTATCATCTTCTCCAGGAAAAGAAAGAGGGGTTGGAGCAACATTGAAAAAGGACAAAACTCCGACGGAAAACTTTGAAGGGCGAAGTTGCCTGTTGCTTTTTTTCAACTTTTCTCCTCTTACCTTATTTCAGCTTGGTCTCTCTCATGGGAGCAGAAAACTGAGATAAGTATAGAACAAAACCAAGCTTTGCTCCTCATGTATTTCACCTTGAAAAAGCTGCTCTTCCCCTGTTTCAGCTGAACTCTTTTCTCAGGCAAAAAAACTGAGACAAGGGAATAGCAAATGATGCCCCTGCTCTTGAGGTGCAAAGCAGTGCCCACGGTGTGAGAGCGGGGAGAGCGTTTTCTTGGAAAGCTTTTTATCCCCTAGACGAAGGAAGCGAAAAAAGATTTATTCACTGGAAAAATTTTTTATTTTTGCAGTTATGAGGTCGCTTTTGTTGGCACAACACACAATTTTGAAAATGGATTCGAGAGGGGTTTATTTGACAAAAAAATGATTGTTCTTTACAATATTCTATCCTTCCTGTTTTTTGTGATTCCTTTCTGAGGGAAAGCGCAAAAAACGGGCGAAAAAGACCAAAAGGAGGAAAAATGAAACGGAAGTATGAGATGGCTTTTCTTCTCAAAGAGGGAGAAGCATCGACGCAGGCGCAGACGAGGATTAAAGATTACCTCAAGCGTTTTGATGGTGTTGTTATCGGTGAGTCGAACATGGGTGTGCGTGAACTTGCCTATGTGATTCACAAGAACAGACAGAAGTTTCCTCGTGCCTTCTACTATTTTGTGGAAGCCGAGCTGGATCCTGCACGGGTTGAGCCCTTTGAGAAGCTTGTTCGCTACGATGAAGATGTTATCCGTCATATGGTTCTGGTAAAGTAGTATGAGTTGGGATATCAATCGTGTGGTTTTGGTTGGTCGGCTTGCTCGTGATCCTGAGATTAAGTATACGCCCTCACAGATGGCTGTGGCTCGTTTTACGCTGGCCGTCGGTGGCAAACAAAAAAGCGATGGAACAGATGAGGTCTCCTTTATACCTATAGTTGTATGGGGAAAGGCAGCTGAAAATTGTAAGCAGTATCTTGCCAAGGGGCGTATGGTGGCTGTTGATGGACGACTCGATCAGCGTTCGTGGAAGGCTCAGGATGGATCCCCGAGGAGTACGATCGAGGTTGTTGCTGAACGGGTAGAGTTTCTTGGCGGTGGAAAGAATGGTGAGAAGCCGTTTTCTCCTGCAAAGGATGCTGATTCTTCTTTGGCACCAAATGATGTGCCGTTTTATGACAATACAGATAGCTTGATGTCTGATATGGATATCAACCCTATTGATCCCGCTGGTTTTTAGGTTTGGGTTGGAAAAAATATCGTAAGGAGAGTATATGATCGAAAAAGAGACAGATATTCAGATGGATCTTAACGTTCTTGAGGAAGTAAAGAAGGAAAAGTTGGAAGTAGCTGCTGAAGATGAAGTGAAGGAAAAGGCTTCTTCCGATCGAGACAAGAAGAAATTTTTCTATTCCAAGAAGGTGTGTCGGTTTTGCACAGGTCAGATTAAGCCCGAAGAAGTGACATACAAAAATGTTGAACTTCTTCGTCGCTATATTATGCCCAGTGGAAAGATTCTCCCCCGTCGTATTACGGGGACTTGTGCAAAGCATCAGCGCCATCTTGCTGAGGAGATTAAGAAGGCTCGCATTCTGGCGCTCTTGCCCTTTTTGGCACGGTAAGTGGATGCGGAGTTTCGCCTTTTTCTGGCACTTTTCCTTGTTTTTGGTTGGGTAGTGCTGGAACTAACCACGCAGGTTGCTTGGCTGGTGAGTTTGCTTACTCCAAATTGTGGTGCAGGGAAAAAGACGAAGCCAGAGTGGTGGGTGAAGATAGGATATGGAGTTCTCTTTCTCCTGGTTGTTGCCTATGGCATAATGGGAGAAAGGGGCTGGGTTTCCCTGAAGATGTGGATGAGTTCTCGTTCGTGGTTTGAGTCTTTCAGGGGAATCTGGGAGGTGGCGGTGTTTTTTCGCCCTTGGTATGGAGGGGTGATGGCATTTCTCCTCCTGTGGGGCGTGTACAGAGCCTGTGGAAAGTATCCCGCAAGCATAGTATTGAGGGTGATAAAAACGCCCTTTCCTCGAGAAAAGCTGCTTTTTGCGGTTTTTTCTTTGTGGGTGGTGCTTCTGCCTCTGGTGGGGGTGCCTCGGGTGTTTGAAAATGTGCTGTGTGGCTTGTGGGCTACACTGGCTACTCTGTTTGTGCTCAGGGGAAGTGTTGCTTTGGCAGTGGGTTTTCGGGCGCGCTTTTTCCCTTTTTGGGCGGTGTTGATGTATTTGGTTGTGGTTACTCTGATGCTTGGAGAGAGTTTTCTTGTGATGGTATGGGTAACCCTTGGTGTAGGATTGGTAAGTGATTGGTTTGTAGGAAAAAAATACAAAGGATGAGGAGGACTTCGATGCGAGTCATTTTGCTTGAGAATGTGATTGGTTTGGGAAGAGCAGGCGAGATAAAAGAAGTTCGTGATGGGTATGGAAGAAATTTCTTGATCCCTAAGAAACTTGCCGTGCTCGCTACCAAGGAACAGGAGCATCACTTTCAGCGTTTGTCTGCCAAGCTGGCAGAAAAGGCAAAACAGCAGTTTGAGAATGCTATGCAGATGAAGACTTCTCTGGAGCAGGAGGTTCTTGAGGTTTCTGCTCGTGTGGGAGAAGGAAATCGTTTGTTTGGTTCTATTACCAACGCAGATGTGGCTGAACTTCTTGCCCAGAAGGGATACACAATCGAGAAACGAAAGATTGTGAACGAACACATCAAAACCGTCGGCGAGCATATTGTTCGTATTCGCTTGGATGAGGGCGTGACGGCAGAGGTAAAACTGGTGGTAAAACCCCAGTAGTATGGTTATGAACAGCGGAGACTTACTCAATAAAGTACCACCGCATTATCTGGAAGGAGAGCGGGCTCTTCTGGGGGTTCTCTTGCGAGCCCCCGGTTTATTGAGCGAAATGAACGATCTCAAAGAAGAGGATTTTTACGACGAGAGAAACCGTCTCATTTTTCGAGCGGTCCTTGAGGTGTTTGACAAATCGGGAACTGTGGATACTGTTCTTGTTGTCAATTGGTTAAAGAATAATAATCTTTTGCAACGGGCAGGGGGAGAGGCATATATTTTTGAGCTTCCTAACGTTCCAACAGGGATATCCTATTTCCCCCATTACAAAAAGAGTGTTGTTGAGAAGTCTCTATTGCGAGCGCTGATCTATGCCGCGGAAAAGGTGATTGAAAATTGTTATACCAAGCAGGGTGATGTTGAAACGGTTTGTAATGAGTCGGAGAAACTGATTTTTGAGGTGACTAATAGGCGGCTACGAAGTGATGTGGTGAATCTACAGGAGGTTTTGGCTCATACTCTGGAGACGATTAGCCTTCATGCCAGTGGTAAGATGGGGTTTTCTGGGTATTCGACGGGGTATAGCGATCTGGATGCAAGAATTTTTGGACTTAATAAACAGGATATGATTGTATTGGCCGCTCGACCTGGTATGGGAAAAACGGCTTTTGCCCTCAATATTGCCTTGAGGATGACGGATGCGCATCCTGATGTAGGGGTTTTGATGTTCTCTCTCGAAATGAGTAGTATGGAGATCGCTTTTCGTGCCCTTTCTTGTGTTTCTCGTATTCCTTTCAAAAATATGCGTTCGGGGATGATCTCCAAGGAACAGATTGATGCTTTGGTGACGGCAGCGGGAGCTCTTTCCAAGAAGCAAATTTTTCTTGATGATACACCAGCAATTCCTTTGAATGAATTGCGTGCCAAGGCACGAAGGGTGAAATCAAAAACACCTAATCTGGGGCTTATTATTATTGACCATATTCAGTTGATTCGAACAACGGACTCTGTTGTGAGCAATCGTGTTCAGGAGCTTTCCTATATCTCTCGCAGTATCAAGGCACTTGCAAAGGAACTGGATGTGCCAATTTTGGTTCTTTCTCAGCTCTCTCGTGAGGTGGAAAAGCGAGAGGACCGACGCCCTCTGCTTTCCGATCTTCGTGAATCGGGTGCTATTGAGCAGGATGCGGATCTTGTGATGTTTCTCTTCAGAGAGTTCTACTATAACAAACACTTGGTAGAGAAGGAGCATGTGGTCGAAGTGATTATTGCGAAGCAGAGAAATGGGGAAACGGGTTCTTTCGAGATGGCATTTTTTGGTGATACGATGCGGTTTGAGCTTCTGGAAAAGCCATCGAAAGGAGGAGGGAGTGAATTTTAGAGAAAGGGTGGTGGTTTTCTTCCATGAGATGGGAGAGTTTTTTCTCTTTGTTTTGGAAGTTTTGAGGAGGTTTTGGGCGGGGCTTCATCAAGGTTACGAGATTGTGATGCAGGTTTATCTCATTGGGTTTGAGTCTATTCCTGTGGTTGTGTTAACGGGGCTTTTCTCAGGGCTCATTATGGGGCTCTCGCTGGGAAATGCTCTGGAGTCGATTATTGCAGGAACAGCTCAGTACTTAAGTGGTGGACTTTCTGTGGCTTTGGTGAAGGAACTGGGACCTGTGCTGACAGGGCTTATCGTGGTGAGTCGCGTTTGTTCGTCGGTTACTGCTCATCTGGGAACGATGCGGGTTACGGAGCAGATTGATGCCCTTGAGACGATGGGGGTTGATCCTGTGGAGTATCTGGTTGTTCCCCGCGTGGTGGCGGGTATTCTCTCGCTTCCTGTTTTGGGTTTTATTTCTATTGTGTTTTCTCTCATCGGTGGATGGATGATGATTTCTGGTGTGCATGGAGTGCAAACGTCTGTGTATATTGAGTGGGCACAGATTCCACTCAAGGTGAATTATATTGTGGAGTCACTGGTGAAGATGATGGTTATTGGTGGGTTTATTCTTTTGGTGAGCACATTTGAGGGATTTCGTGCACGAGGGGGAGCTGCTGGTGTGGGTGAGGCTACCATTCGATCGGTGGTTACCAGTAGTGTGATGGTAATCTTTTTGGACTATGTTTTGGGAACACTCTTTATGATTATCAGTGGGGTTTTTGTGTAATGGCAGGGATGATCGAAGTCTATGATCTGCATAAGACGCTGAACAAAAAAAAGGTGTTGGATGGACTTACGCTCAAGATTAGGCAGGGAGAAACTTTTGTTCTCATTGGGCAGAGTGGTGTGGGAAAAAGTGTGCTTCTCAAGCATCTTATTGGGCTTATGGAGCCGGATAGGGGGGAGGTGTATATTGCAGGGGAAAAACTTGAGTATGCGAAACCTGAGGTGCTCAAAAAAATACGGAGGCGTTTTGGCATGCTCTTTCAGGGAGGAGCACTTTTTGACTCGTTAACGGTGGGAGAAAATATCCTCTTTGCTCTGGATCATCTCCGTCCAGAGATGAGTCTCGATGAGAAGCTTCATAGAATGCGGCATTCATTGGAACTGGTTGAGTTGCCCGGTATAGAAGATATGATGATTTCTTCTCTTTCGGGGGGGATGATGAAGCGTGTAGCTTTGGCACGGGCGATTGTGGCTGAACCAGAGATTGTGCTGTTTGATGAACCAACCACTGGATTGGATCCGATTACGACGGCAACGATCAATGATCTCATCGTTGACCTGAAGAAAAAGCTTGCCATTACCTTTGTGGTGGTTACTCATGATATTAAGGGAGCTTTTACCGTAGGGGATAGGATTGGCATGCTCTATAAGGGAAGATTGATCTTTGAGGGGACTGCCGCTGAATTTGAGAAGACGGAAAATCCTTATGTGCGGCAGTTTGTGGAGGGGAGATCACAAGGAGTTATTACGGAGGATTATAAAAATCAACTTGCAGCAGTAAAGAAGCCTGTTTCAGGAGGATAGTATGGAGAAAAAGCTGAAGAAAAAGGCGATGTATGTGGGCTTGTTTGGATTTCTGGGGATTGTTCTTCTTGTGGGGTTTGTCGTATTTGCAGGGAAGTATAATGCTGTGCTGGGCGGAGCCTATAAACTTCGGTTGGAGTATACTTTTCTTGATAACCTTCAGGAGGGAGCCAAGGTAAAGATTGCCGGTGGACCCGCTATTGGTTATGTTGATCGAATTAATCTGAGTGGGGGGAGGCTCATTGTTACCGTTTATATCCAAAAGAAATTCAAGATCAATCGTGGGGCTGAGTTTACGATCTATTCTACCAGTTTGGTGGGGCAAAAGTATATCAATGTGTCTCACTACGATCCTTCCACGACGGATTTTTATACCAACAATGAGCTTATTGTTGGTATTACCCCTATGGGGTTTTCTCGTGTTTTGGAGGTGGCTGGGGTTGGACTTCAGAGTCTTGTTTCTGGGGAGAATGTTGATACACTTTATCGGGTGAAGGCGACCTTTGAGAATACAGCGGAGCTTATTGCAGGACTCAATACGATGGTGAAGGACAATAGTGCGGATATCCGCTCTAGTATTATGAATCTGAATAAGGCGCTTCGTTTTTCTGAAGACATTGTCAAGCATGTTAATACTATTATTCTCAATCTGGAGATAGCGTCGGCTCAGCTCAATAAGAGGATTGAAGCTGTTGATGAGAAACAGCTTCGTCAGACCATGAGTGATATTCAGTTGACAGCCGAGGAGCTGCGCAAGTTTTCGCAAGAGTTGAATCGTATCGCATCGGACAAGAATAGTGTCATTGCCTTGCTGAAAGACAAGGACACCAAGACTTCGTTGGAGAATACGATCAAAAATCTGGAGGAATTCAGCAAAAAGGTGAAAGAAAATCCGAGTAAGCTTTTCTTTCGATAGGGGAAGAGTATGATTCCAATTGGCGATGAGAATCCGACTAAAAGCTATCCATGGGTGAATACACTCTTACTTGTGGCAAATATTGGGGTGTTTATCTATGGTTTTTTTCATCCTGGGTTGTATGAGGCTTGGGTGTCGCGTTATGCCTTTGTGGCAGCGGATTTCTTTCGCTCTCCTGTGCAGGAAGCATATCGTTTGGTGACGTATATGTTTTTTCATGCAGGGTGGATGCATTTGGCTGGAAATATGCTTTTTTTGTATATCTTTGGCGATAATGTTGAGGATAGGTTGGGGCATTTTGCCTATCTGGTGTTGTATTGTCTGGGGGGGATTGGTGGTGCTCTCCTTCAGGGATGGATGATAAAAGGGAGTATTATTCCCATGGTGGGGGCAAGTGCTGCTATTTCGGCAGTGGTGGTAGTGTATGCTCTTTTTTTCCCTTTTAAGAAGGTTGTTACGTTGTTTTTCTTTGGTTTTTTTCTTGTGCCAATAAGGATTCCCGCTCTGATTTATATTCTTTTTTGGGTGGTGATGCAGGTGGTGAATTCAGTGCTTATGCTGGGGAATATAGGTCTTTCGGGGGGTGTTGCCTATCTCGCTCATCTGGGTGGCATAGGAATTGGGTTTTTGTGGGCTCTCTTTGGCCCCAAGAAGCGTTCTTGGAATCGTTCTTATTGATGTCTTTTGAAAAGCGTTTCGTTTGTATGGGGCGGAATCTCATTGGTTACTCACACTAGCAATGGAAAAAAGATCGTTGTGCCAGAGGAGAAGTTTCTCTTTGCCGGGGAGGTAAAGCACATGGGAGATGACTCTTCCAGTGATATTGGTACGGAGGGATAAGTGGCCTTCTTTCAGTGAAAGAAGGGAGACGCCGTTGTACTGATCGGCAAGCCAAAAGCCCTGTGGTGAGAGGGCTAAGTCGAGGGTGTTGCCGAGGGATTCATAGACGCTGATGAATCTGGGGTTCCACGGGTTTTGGATGTCGTAGGCTCGTAGGCCATTGATGCGGTCCCCAAGGATGAGGGTGTGCTCCTTTTCAACTACCACAACGGATTCAACGGAACCAATAATCCAAGAAAAGTTTGTTGTTTTTTTCGTTTTGAGGTCAACGATGGAGAGTCCTTTGTCCTGTTGGGCAAGATAGAGGGTGTTTTTGTAGCGGGCAGCGTCAACGATGGGAAAGGGGAAGGGAAAGGGTATTTTTTGAGGTTGGTCGGGTTGTGAGTCTATAGGAAGCATGAAAAGTGTGTCATCAGCCGCCCAGAAGAGGGTATCATTTATCTGCCAGAGGCCATAGATTTTGGTGTAGGTGAGTGAAAGCGTTTGTGTGATGGCAAAGGTGGGAGGTTGGGTATTGGTAATGTTTGTGGCAAGGGATGTGGAAAACCAGGTGAGCGAACTTTTCGTTCCTGCCGTTGTCCACGCTACACCAGAGTATTCGTTTGAGGTTTTTGTTGTCCAGAGGACAGAGATGAGCCCTTCAAAGGGGAGTTTTCCCGTGGTGATTTCGTGTGGGCGATCGAGAGAGAAGTAGGCGATCTCTCCATTGTTGAGGAGAAGAAAAACGGTGTTGTCTTGAATGGAAGTTTGACGGATGAAGTTTTGCTGGGGAGCTTTCCACTCCCATATAATAAGGAAACTCGGGGTGTTGGCTGGTGGTTTGTGTTCACATCCAACAAGAAAGAGAAACAAAAACCAAAAGAATTTTGAAAAAATTTTCATTTTTAGCCCTCTTTTGAAGTATATTAAGGAGAGAAAAAAGACGCTACTCTCAAACTATTATACTATAGGGAGCAAAAATTTTTTTTGCAAAAAATAAGTAATTTTGAAGAAGTACAGGCGGGATGCCGATACTGTTATCAAAGGAGGTACTTATGAGATATGCTTCGAGATATGCTTTCCTCGTGGTCGCATGGCTTGTGTTTTTATCAGGTGGGTTTGCGAGCTTTGAGGACATAGGCTGGACAATGCGAAGTAAGGCGATGGGGAATGCTATATTTGGGGATTTTGATGGTGTGAATACCATGCATTATAATCCAGCCACCATTAGTATGGCGCGGAGCATTCAATTGTATACGGGTTGGAACACACCCTATGCTGGTTTTGATGACAAGTCCATGATCAATGTGATTGATGTGAATCTTGTTGCCCCCTTCTGGAATCGTTTTACGATTCCACCTGACAGTTTCTTCACCAAACGGGGGGCTATAGGGCTTGCTTTTCATCGATTGAGCCTCATTGGTCCTGATGGGTTGTCTGATTCTACGGTTGAATACTACCACGAGGGTGTGTATAGCCTGATCTATGCAAAGGATCTCAATGATGTTCTTTCGCGTGGCGCCAAGATTTCGGTGGGGACGAAACTCAGCCTCTATGATATTGGTGTTGGTGGGTTTGAGGACACGACAGCCAACCCTGAACTCAAGGGGGCGCTTGGGAAATTAGGTTTTGGTATGGATGTGGGTGTGACCTATGATTTCAGTGAGACAATTCGTTTGGGGCTTGTGTATAAGAATCTCATTTCTCCTAACGTTTCTATTCTTCCTGATGGGCAAGATGTGTTGCCTACCGAGCTTCGTATTGGGGCAAATATGGATATGGGGACGCTTTTCTTTATGAAGAAGGCGAAGCTGGGTGTTGGGTATGTTTCTTACGGAAGGGAATGGAATAAGGAAACCAACGACAACCGTCAGTCAGATTCTTCGTGGCATGTAGGGTATGAGTTTTGGCAGTTGACGGCAGGCGAACTTTTCCCCACAAGTCTTTATAAGGGTGAAATGCTTGCTGTGCGTGTTGGGATGATCTTTGAGCCACGAAAGGTAGGGGATGAGGTAGATCTCTTGCTTTTCAAACTGACAGGGGTATTGAATTTTACCTTTGGGCTGGGGTTTACCTATGTGTTTAACTATAACCATCAAGTAACTCTTGATTCGGCGTTGCAGTGGGGAGTGAATATGGGGAGGCTTGAGCCCAGTGTTGGGTTGCACTACCAGTATCTTCTCCCCAATAGTGCTTTTGCCTATCGTGAAGAGGAAATCAAGGCTCGTCAGCTTGAAGAAGAGGTGCAGAAGCGTCAGGAGGAGCTCCGTATCGAGGAACTGAAAAAACAGAAAGAGACCAATACTGTCCAAACCAATACCACCGTCACTGCTCCAACTCCGACACAGAAGACCAATACACCGTCTCCTTCAACCACAACTCCTCCCAAGAAAAAATAATCTGTGTGCTCGGGGCTACGAAAGTAGCCCCTTTTGTTTTCCCCATGAGAGAAAAAACTGAGACAAAGCAAAACCTGGGGGGTGTTGTCTTGGCAAGCGTTTGTCTCGCCAAGACAAAGAAAGCGGAAAAAGGCTATTTTTGCTCTCTTTGAATACTTGACAAATTGTATTTCTGTGTTAAGATAAAGAGGGTAGACATATGGAAAAGCAGTTTGTTACTTTTTTTATCGAGGACAAGGTTTTTGGGGTGAATATTTTTGATGTGAAAGAGGTGGTGCGAGCAGGCAAGATTGTTCCTATGCCTGATGCCCCAGCCTATGTAGAGGGAGTGGTGAATCTGAGGGGGATTGTGCTTCCTGTTATTTCACTTCGGAAACGGCTTGGTTTGGGTGAATCGGATACGAGTAAAGCTAAGCTGGTGGTTGTGCAGGTTGAGGATATTCTTGTGGGGATCCTTGTGGATCAGATTGATCGAGTGATTCAGGTAGATGAGAAGCAGGTGCAGCAGGCGGCTGGTTTGTTGCTTTCGGATGTGGCGCATCACTTTGTGGAGAGTATTATTCACGATGGGGAGAGGTTGATATACTGTGTGAATGTTCCTCGTCTCTTTACTGTAGAGATGCGAGATTTTCTTGAAAGAAAGATTGTTGAGTAAGTTGCTTTTTTTTGTTTTTTGTGTTAAGATGAAGGAGATAATTTTAGAGAGGAGGCAGAGAATATGAAAAAATTCTTGGGTGTTGTTGTGAGTTTAGGTGTGGCAGTGCTTGGCTTTGCCCAGAAGACCCCAGCTCCTGATTTTCCAACGGAGACTTCTACTCAGTCCGCACCAACAAAGGTTCAGACGGTGGTAACGGAAGAAAAGCCTGTTCAGGCAACGGGAAGTGTTGTTTACAACGATGGGAAGATTGACTATGTTGGTGCCAATGCGAAGTTTGTGATTACGGCTGATGATAAGGGCTCTGGTGTGAAGGCTATCTATATCATGGTGGATAACTCGCTGAGCGGTAAGTATGCTGATCCAATTAGCTTTTCTACGGAAGGAAAGCATACTATTGGATATCGTGTTGAGGATAATGTCGGTAATCTTTCCCCCTTCCGTGTGTATGAGGTTGTCGTGGATTTGAGTGCTCCTGAGGTGAAGATTTCTTCTGATAAGAAGGTAATTGCTATCGGCGATGCTCTCTATATTGGCAAAGACACCTCCTTTAATCTTGTTGCTAACGATAAGTTCTCTGGTGTAAAGGTTGTTGAGTATGCTATAGATGACGCTTCCTTTGCCACCTATGGTTCTCCCTTTGTGCTTTCTGGCACCAATGGGTTGCATGTGATTCGCTATAAGGCTACGGATAATGTTGGCAATGCTTCTGAGGTAAAGACCTATTCTGTGTATCTCGATCTCAATGCTCCCCGTGTTGCACTCTCTGTGGATCCCGCTCCTTTTGAAAAGGACGGTGTGAAGTATGTTGCAGCTGGGGCTCGTGTTTCGGTTGAGGCAAGCGATGCTGAAACGGGTGTGGCTGAGGTTCTCTACTCTCTCGATGGAGGGGAGTATGTTGCCTATAATTTCCCTATTGTTCTCTCTGCTGGTACTCATACCGTGAAGGTAAAGGCTGTTGATCTCGTGGGGAATGTGAGTGAAGAGGCTTCTCTCACCGTTGTTGTGGATGCTGATGATCCTACGGGGACACTTCTTCCAATGGCGAAATAAGATTATGAAGACGAGGGGCTACCAGAAGGTAGCCCCTTTTTTCTTTTCACTAAAATGGTACAAGGGGTAGCGTGGGCATGGAGATGAATGAGTTTCTTTCTCGTTTGGTGAATTATGAGAAGGGGCTTTTAAAGTACCAAATGGGGCATTTTGATCCCCTTCGTGTGGGGAATATGCTGCGTGAGTGTGGAATTTCCTATGATGGTGTGAGGGTTTTTCATGTTGCTGGGACGAAGGGGAAGGGCAGTACGGCACTCTATCTTGCTCGTTTGCTTCAAGGAGCGTATGGAAAAGTAGGGCTCTATACCTCTCCTCATCTCTTTCGTGTGGAGGAGAGAATTGTTGTGAATGGAGAAGCTATTTCTTGTGAGCGGCTGGATCTTTTGGTAGAACGTTGGCGAGGTGTTATCGAACGCTTTGGGTGTAGTTTTTTTGAGGCGATGACATTTATCGCTATGGTGTATTTTGTTGAAGAGGGATGTGAGGCTATTGTGCTGGAAACGGGCATGGGCGGTCGTCTTGATGCTACCAATTTTGTGCCAAACCCTGCGGTGGCCATTCTCACGCGAATTGGGTGGGATCATACTCGATTTTTGGGGGATACGCTGGAAGCGATTGCTCGTGAGAAGGCGGGCATCATCAAAGAGGGAGTTCCTGTTGTGTCCTTCCCACAGGAGGAGGGTGTAAGGCATGTGTTTGAAGAAGTGGCTCGGGAGAAAAATGCTTCGATTGTTTTCTTGGATGATGGGTTTTCGTATCGATTGCTGTCTGCTGAAAGGCAAAAATGGGTATATGAGGTAAATGGTAATGGGGAGTATGCCCAGTGGGAGACAACGCAGTGGGGGGATGTCTTTGTCGAGAATTTTTTTCTCGCTTGTCTTGCTCTCAAGCAGGCTGGAATCTCTGTTTCTTCTGAGTGGAAGCGAGCGGTATTTGCAAAACCTCTTCCATTTCGGATACGGTATGTGGATCCCTTTGTGCTTGATGTTGCCCATAATCCTGACTCGTTTCAGGTTCTCTTTCGAACCTTGGAGAGGATTGAGGGAGCCAAAGACTTTTATGTAGGCATTCTTGCCGAAAAGGAGTTGGAAAGGATTCTACCTCTTTTCAAGAGGTATCGGGGCATGTTTGATCACGTGGTTTGTTTTGATTTTGTCTCTCCGAGGCCTTCAGGGGGGAGGATACTTTTTCACATGTGGAACGATTCATCAGTGGAGTATCTTCCAAAGGTGCCAACGATTGAAACACAAGGCAAACTTTCTGTGGTTGTGGGGTCGTTTTATTGGGCTGAAGAGTTTGTGAGAAAAAATGGGATTTCCCTGTCGGATGTTTTCTAAAAGTTGAAAGAAACGTATTTTTTGCATAAAATAAAGGGGATAAAACAAGGAAGTATGTATGAAACCGGTGGTAATTATTCCAACGTACAATGAGAGAGAGAATATTCAACAATTGATTCCGATGGTTTTGCGGCAGTATCGGGATCTTCATGTGCTGGTTGTGGATGATAATTCCCCAGACAAGACGGCGGATGTTGTGAAGATGATGGCAGAGAAGGATGCCCGTATCCATTGTCTTGTTCGAGAGAAGAAAGAGGGATTGGGAAGGGCATATATTGCGGGTATGAAGTGGGCGCTTTCTTCTTCTGAGGGTTTTGATGTGTTTGTGGAGATGGATGCTGATTTTTCTCATGATCCAGAGGAACTTCCCCTTTTGTTGAAGGCGATTGAGAATGGTGCGGATGTGGTGTGCGGTTCGCGCTATGTGAATGGGGTGCGGGTGTTGAACTGGGATTTGAAGCGGCTTTTTCTCAGTATTGGGGGTAATGTTTATGCTCGTATAACTACAGGGGTGCCGCTTACGGATCTTACAGGTGGGTACAATGGGTATACACGGAAGGCTCTCGAGGTAATCAATCTGGATTCTATTCGATCCAACGGATACGCATTTCAGATTGAGATGAAGTCGAAGGCGTACTATCATGGTCTTTCTGTGGTGGAGGTTCCTATTATCTTTCGTGATCGTTATGAAGGAACGACGAAGATGAATTCTGGTATCGTGAATGAGGCTTTCTTTCAGTGTTGGGCGATTCGTTTTTCAAAGTATGCCATCAAAAGACAAAAAAAACATTAGACAAACCAGTAGTGTGAGAAGAAAGTGTTTTTGAGTTTTTTCTGACGGATTTTGTAGTCTGGAAGAATGGCTTCTACAGCTTTCCAGAAGCTTTTTTGATGGTGTTTGTATCGGGTGTGAACGAGTTCATGAACAACGACATAGTCAATGAGTTCTAAGGGAAGAAAGATGAGAAGCCAGGTGAAATTGAGTGAGTTGTGACGGGAACAGGAACCAAGCCTTTGTTTGGCGGAGGTAATGCGTATACTCTGGTAGGAAAAATGATACCTTGTTCCATAGAAATCGACTCTCTCTTGAATAATCATACGGGCTTGTTTTTTGTACCATTTTTCGAAGAGTTCTTTTCCTTGGGCAGAGCTGCTCATGGGAAAGAAAAAATACTCACCATTCCACTCGAGGTGTTTCTTTTCAGTGAAGCGAAGGGGATAGGCTTCTCCAAGATAGAAAAAGATTTCTCCTGGGACAAATTGCCGTTTGAAAAGTGGTTGGGATTGGAGTTTTTTTTGCTGAGTTTCTATCCATTTTTGGTGAAGGTTGACGATTTCTTCAACTTGTTGTTGGCTCATATGAAGGGGACAACGCACTTCCAATGTTCCATCGGCGAGAACGCGAATGGAGACGGTTTTTCTTTTGCTTTGAATGATTTTGTATGGGGTTGACATGGGCTAGATAATGAGACCGTAGATCATATTGATAGCACCGAGAAGGATATCATACACGATAATACCTGCTGCTGTTGAAACAATGAGGAAACTAATGGCAGGTATGATGTCTTTCCCTATGACGCGTTGGTTTTGGAAGGTGAGTCCAAATCCTGCACAGATCACGATGATGATGATGAGCATGGTGTAGTAGGAAACCTTGAAAAAGATGAGAATGCCCATGTGGTAGAAGTTGATCCTTGATCCGTAGATATAGTCATTGTAACGAAGAACGTTGATGAGGCTGATATCTTCAAGGTTTCCGTGGGCTCTCAGGGAGTAGACGGCTTCCACGGGGTAGGGGAGGGTGATTTTCTTTACCGTGTAGGATTTTTGTCCGACGAGATTGCCGTTTTTGTATTCGTAGGCTTTTGCAGAGAGGGCAAAGAGGTCGGTTTCATAGGCTTTGACCTGGGGGGCTATGAAAACATATTCGAGGCGGTTCTTGGCGTCGAAGGAGACGATCTTAAAGTTAAGGCCATAATAGACATTGCCTGGGGCTTTGAAGAGTTTTTCAAAGTAAAGGAAGGTGTTTTGTTGGGCGAAGGCGAGGTTGTCTTTGGAAACAAACCATGAAAGCGAGGCAAACTCTGAGGATGAAATATTGGTGGGGTTAATGGTAAATTTTGGGAAGGATTTGGCCTTTTTGGTGATGAGGATTTGCTGGGCTTGATGAAATTCAGAGAGAGAGGGGAGGGCTATCTCCTGGAGGAGGATGGAACCACCGAGAATGAGGAAGATATAGAGGATCACAGCCCCTGTACTTGCTGGTTGTGATTGGCCATGGAATATAAGCCCCCAGAGAAGGGCAAGTCCTGCCAGGATGGGAAGGTATGTATAAACGAGCTTGATGCAGGCAAGCATAGCCGTGAGGGTGTCGGCTTTTGCAAACTGGATTTGATAGACAAAACCAACGACAGCCAGGGTCAACATAAGGAGAATAAGATAGAGAATGGACTTGTTGAGTTTTTTCATGAGAACTCCTTAGGCCTTACGAGGGAGGCCATTTTTGAGGATCAAAAAACCATATCCGATGAGAAGCGCAAAGCTTCCCATCATGAGGCTAGGGAAGGCAACACGAAGGAGTCCAAAGCGAATGCCAAAACTCATGAGTGAGATGAAGCTCAAAAAGTGTGGGAAGGCAAACCACGCAGCAATCCCGATGATAACGAAAAATGATCGCATAAGGATTTGGATTTGGTTTTCTTTGAGCACGATGGCAATGCCACCGAGAAGAGAAAAGTAGCCAGCGGACATGAGAAGAATACCCAAAAGAGAACTCACGATTCCCCAACTGTAAAAGGTCTTGTGAAAGACATCCCTCAGTTTCCGAACATAACTAAAGTAGTTTTCAAAGAATACACGGGTGAAGCCTGTTTCTTGGAAGGCTGGGGCTTTTTCTTTGAGGGAGAATGTGAAGCTTTGCTGATCGGGATAAAAGCTCGCATCGCCAATACGGCTTGTGGTGGTAACGGTGAGGAAAGAGGAATTGGTACGCCACGAGGCAACGAGGAAAATGTCCCCACCAAAGAGGAGACTGCGCTCTTGGGTTTTGCCGATATAGATTTGGTTCTTTTCATAGGGGGTGATATAACCTGGCTGTGGAAGGGGGCGTATGTAGAGCTGATCATAGTGCATGAAATCTCCAAAATCCCACTGGAAGAAAAAGAAGAGGATAAGGAGAATGGCATTGACACCGCCAAGAATGGGCATGACACGAAGCATAAAGCGGGTGTCAGAGGTTTCAATACGGGCAAAGAAGAGAAGCGTTGCCAAAATGGTCATGAGGGGCAGAGAGTGAACGAGAAGAAGCCCATAGTTTTTGAGGGCCTCAAGAAGGAGAGTCTGTTCTCCTTGGAATTTCATGCCGAGCAAGAGATAAAAAAAGTAGAAAAGTCCAATGAAGGCGATGTAAAAGAAGGCTGATACAAGATGTCTAGCGTATTTTTTTATGAGATCGAGGTATATCAAGGTAACCTCCTCGAGAATCATCTCTTTGAGTATTTTTATTATTTATCGGTAATAGGGTGGGGATAAATTGAGTTTTTTTAGAAAAAGAGGAAGAGAATGAAAAGAGTGGGGAAAATTTTTTGAGAAATTTCAATTTTACGACCAAAAAAAGATATATTAAAATGAGAACATGCAGGTTGTGGCGGGAAAATTTTTTATTCTCTAATAAGAAAAAGTGGAAAGATAATTATAAAAATAACAGAGGGGAACTGCTATGGCGCAGGGTATGAAGAAAAGAAGTGCATGGATAGTCCTTTTGGGGCTTATCCAGGGATTAACATGGGGATATGTTTACTTCGAGGATTTTTCTTCCTCAAATGCCAATTGGCAGTATAAGTTTCTTTACTCTCTTCAGGCGGGCATTCATAATGAAGCTCACTCCATGACCATTGGGCCTTCGGGGGGGCTTCTTGTTTTTTCAGGGGATGGACTTAGTACAGAGTATTATACTGAACTCTTTGGTTTTTATGCCCGTTATACCAATGTACGCTGGAGCGCAACTCCTGAACAGCCCTTTGGGTTTGAAATCACGAGGACACAGCTGGCTCTGGATAGTGATGAGGGACTCTATCAAGAGTCGGGGCGAAAGAAGGCATCTTTTGATATTGGCTTAATTGAATACGATCCCTCTGTGGTTGCGCTTTCAAATCGCTATAGGAATGCTATCTTCTTTTCTGAGGTGTATCATCCAAAACTCAGTGGAGAACCCAATACACAGCCCAGGAGTATTTGGTCTTTGAATGAGGCAGGTTCTCCTAGTAATGCTATTGATTTTACGCAGCTTTGGACGCCTACAGGGACGGGACCTGATGATATTAGTGGGATTATGAACTGGTGTTATGATGACAACTGGGGGCAAAATACCACAGAGGGGACAGCAAATCCGGGCACTCTCAATTCCTATTCCAACAATAATAATGCTATTAAGTTTCGTATTACGAGCGATGGGCAGTATGTCTCTTTGTATGTGAATCCTAATCCTTATGATAGTAGTAGCTCGCAGACATGGAATGGTGGATCAGCCACCTACAAAAATGTTTTCTATCTTGTGAAACGTGTCCCTGTTATGTTTTCAAACGAGATTATGGTGATGGTGGGGCTTGCTAATAATCGTGGGGATGCAGAAAGACTCTTGCTCTCAATGGATAATTTCACTGTTCGTACGGTGGCTGCAAGCAATGTGGCGGAAATAAGTCCTGTGCTTACACGGGCAGGTTCAACCAATCAACTGAAGATTGCTGTGAAGCCTTGGTTTAGTAGTGTGACAGAGGCTGGGGTGGAGGAAATTTGGGTAAAATTGCCTGATAGTTATCTTTCTTTTACCAACTGGTTGGCGTTTACCAACGCTATAGGGGTTTTTTGGGCAGAAACCAATAAAACACAGACTATCTACCGTACCTTTGGAAGAATCTATGGGGATGTGAATCCTTCGGCAGGGAGTGTGTCAATCTCTGTCAAGGAAAATGGGAGTATACTCAAAATTCGGTTTAATGCTGCTGCCAGCCCCGATGTTTTTCATCCCAACTACAGTGGTTTTGGGGGCAATGTTGCTATCACACATCGGTATATGATTATGATCGTGGTGAGTAATTTCTTTACTTCTTCTCAGGGAGATGTGGTTGGGAAAGGGATAGAGGTCTATGTGAACAATGAGAAGTATTCGGGTACAACGTGGGATAGGATAGCAACAACGGGACCTGCTCGCTGTTATGCTGGGAATGTAACAAGCTGGGGGGCTTCTTTACAGGTGGATAATAATAGTCTTGTTTTTCGTACGGCTTCTGATCCTGTTGGGATTGCCTCCATTCGACCCAACTTTGTCTATGAGGGGGAGAGTAAGACATGGTATGTGGATATTGCTGCCAAAAATACCAATGAAACAGCAGACAACAATGCTGATATCTCTCATGTAGAGATTTTGCTTCCAGCGGGGTTTGCCATTGATCCTGCAACGATTCAGAGTTCTATGGGGCTTTCATTTTCTTCTATTCTTTATGATGCTAATCAAAGAAAGATAACTCTTCTCTATTCCAATGAGAACAAGGTGCTTGCTGCGGGGAGTGGGAACGACACGGTGAGTTTTGTGAATCTTGCTACCACCAATCTGGATATTCCAGCGCCAGGTACCAATCAGCTCTCCAATAGAATTTTTGTAGTGAGTTTTTCAGATCTGCCGGGAACGCGACCTGTGACCAATGGGGTGAGTGTTTCCTATCCTTCGCAGTTTTTCCTCGTGAGGAAAAAGCCCCCAGTAGCAGAGGCATACCAGACACCTCGAGGGGTGAAAAATATTTATGATGCTGTGGAGTACAGTTTTGTGATCAAAAACCGCGCGGCCAATACAGGGAATAACCTCAAACGGGTGCTTATTCGACTTGACAAGGTGATTACCAATGTGGTGAGTATCACTCCACAAAGGCCTGGGCAGGTCTTTGTGTCGAAGAATATCACCAATGGCAACATCACAAATAGTGCCGGCTACTGGTGGATTCTGATTGATTACAGTGCAAATGGTACCAATATCCCCAAAGATTATACGGAAACGGTGCGTTTTGTAGCAGCGGATAATGTGCCATCGCTCACCAACCAGATTTTCTGGGCAACGAATATTGCGTATGTGGACAATGGTAATGGGGATGGATGGACGCCAGCCAAAGAGGATACAGCCAACCTTTGGAGTTATTATTTCTATACGCCGTTTGCTGAGGTGAAATCAGCTATTTCTTCGCCGTTGAATGAATATGGCGTACTCGATGCTTGGTATAATCACAACCACTATGTAGATGAGAATGATCCCTTCTATTTTGTTGTAAGTGTACGTAATTCGGGAGAGAGGAATAACACGATTTCGCAAGTGAGGATAACCTTCCCCTATGGGATTACCAATGTGATGTTTCCTTCATCCTTTTTGGTGAGTTCGAATTCCCTGCGGCTCTATCAAACGAATGCGGGAAGCAATTGGGTGATAGAGGTGTTCTATACCAATAAAGGGCTTCTCTCTGGGAGTAATGATGTGGTGAGTTGTTATCTGATGGATAAGATCGCTACTCCCACGAATCTCGCTGTGATCGTTGAAGCCAAAAACACCACCAATTATGTTCTGGGAGAGAATGATGGTGCTGACAATACCGAACTTCGTTTTCTTTACCCTCATCCAAAGGCATTTGGTGCTGTGATTGTGTCAAATGGGTTTATTGATGCTTCCACGAATGAGACAACGCTTTCGTATGTGATCTCTAATGGAGGGTCTTCAGAAAACCTTATCAAACAGGTATATCTTTTGATTCCTACGAATTTTATCACCAATGTTCAATGGATCTCTTCTTCTCTGGGAGGGACATACGGGGGTTTTGTTGCTCATACACCGGGGTATTGGCGTTTTGTTGTGGATTATGGGAATCAGTTTACAGGTGGGCTTACGGATACGATTACCTTCAAGGTGTTTGATAGGGTAGAAACGGAAGCAGAGTTTCTTATTACGGCAAATGTTTCCAACCAAAGAATGTGGTCGAACACCATTGCGGTAATGCCAGAGGGGACACAGAAGGTGGCTATTATTCCACCACCGACTTTTTATGAGTATGCATTTTCTCCCACGGTGCTGTACCGAAGTTATAACGGGAGAACCAATACCAATGTGATTCTCCTGACGGTGAAGAATCGGGGATGGGGAAGCAATCGATTGGAACGGCTGAGGATTATTCTGCCAGCCGCCCTGTCCAATCAAATCTTTCGGCTGAGTAATGCCCTTTTGGGTGTAAATGCGAGCGGGGCTGCCATTAACTTTAAGGTCTTGGGGGGAACCAACATTGTGGAGGTGAATTATAAGCTCAGCAACACCAATGTGCCACCGGGAATGACGGATGCCTTTTATCTCTTTGTGGCGATTCGTACCAATGCCCTTGCTACGAACTGGTTGTTCGTTCATGCTGCTAACAATTCCACCAATGTTGATGGTACACCAAAATGGACGAACTACTACTCCCCTGTTTCCCTGCAGCCGAAAACCAATATGCTTTCGCTTGTTGATCCGCCTCGGTTCTTTGTGCTGCCGGAAGAGGTTTCTTCTCCTGCTGTTTCAGCCGTGTATTCGAACCGCATTGAGAATGGAGAGATGAACGGAGGAAGACTCATCAGTGCGGTGGAATTTGAGTATCCTGCTACCTTCTTTACCAATCTTGTGGTGCTTTCTACGATAGGGAATCCGACGGTGATGGGAACAAGGGTAAGGATTGACTATCCCTTTGGGCTTATGCCCAACAATGGGGAATGGGTAGTCCTTCGTGGCTATGATACCTGGAATGCAGGGGATACGAATTTTGTGGTAAATGTGAGGGTATGGTATACCAACAATGAGGTCTTCACGAATATGGCTATTGTTCGAAATGGGTATACCAATAGAGTGGCTTTTCTTCATCCGTTTGCTCAGGCTCTTAGCTTTGTGACACCTAACACGGTTTGGCAGGACTTTTCGAGTAATTATTACTCTTTTGTGGTGAGTAATGTTGGGGGTGAAGGAAACGAGATTCGATGGGTGAAAATTGAAATACCTTCGTTTATCACCAACCTCAAACAAATTACTTCTGATCTCAGCACGCAAATTGCCCAGTCCAATGGTGCCCTGTGGGTTTTTTATTCTACACCGATTGCTGTGGGTGCTGCTGATAGGATTGCCTTTTGGGGTTTTGATAGCATTGATGCAGGTTATGAAACGAACGCAGAGTGGAAGGTTTGGGTGGACAACACGCCAACCTATACGAAACCTACGCTTGCGGGAATTTATCCAACAAAAAGCCTCACGCTTGCCATTCTCCAGCCGGGCTATCGAGCAGCGGCATACCTTGAGGTTACCAATGCTCTCTCACCGGGTACTCCGACAACAGTTTTGACAACAGAAACAAACAATGGTTTGCGATTCTACCTTTACAACAACAGTGATACGGGGAATGAGCTTCGCTATGTGAAGATTACGATTCCTGCTATCAATAGCCTGCTGATCACCAATGGCTTGAATTTCACCAATCTTCGAATGGGCGTAACACGGGTGATGAGTAATGGTGCCCTTTGGTTCGATTACAGTGCTTCTCCCCTTCTTCCTACGGAGAGCGATGAGCTCTGGGTGAATCTCTATGATCGTGTGTGGTATAGCAACACCAATGTTGTGTGGGTTGTAGAGGCGGCGTACAATACCACAGACAACAAATTCAAAATTGTCTCTGTGCAGCCGGGAAGAAGCCTTACGGTACGGTATGTGGCTCCTGAACCACGGGTGCAGGTGAGTGTCAATCCAGGGGAGATCTATTTTGATCGGAAGTATTTCTCTCTTACGATGAAGATTTCAAATAAGGGTGTGTCGACGAGTGCAGTGGATCAAGTGAGGATTACGATGCCGCAAGAGTTTCGGTCAGGCTTTACTCTTGCAAGGATTTCCAATACCACGGCAACCTTTACCAACTATTCCTCGGGGGTTGTGACTTTAGGGTATGGTACACCACTTGCTCCGGGGCAGGTGGATACGGTGGTATTGTGGCTTTCCAATACGACTACCAATGTAGGGAGTTGGTCTTTCCCTGTGGAGGTGCGGAGTTTTGTGACCAATGCTTTTGCTGAGGGACAGACAACGCTGGGGGTTTCAACCCTTCCACGCTACTTTGTCTATGTGGGTGTTGATGAGAACAAACGAGAGATTGATACGACGACACTGAGCAATCGTGTTTCCATTCAGGTGGTGAATGATATTACTGGTCAGATTCCCATCAAGAAGCTTAGGATAGAGTATCCTTCGGTATTTACCAACCGTGTACAAACACTGAGTCGAAAGGTGAGTTCTGCCTATGTAAGTGGGCCTGCTACCAATACGCTGGTTGATTATGCAGCAGCAAATACCATGGTAGCAAGTGGGGATTATGATGTACTTTAGAGTGATCTTCTGGATGGATTTGCTGTTGGGTATAGCACCAATGAGGTGAGGGTGTATGTGCAGGATGCATGGGGTGATTTGCCACTCCCCCTTGTAAACAATAAAAAAGCAGAACTCTATTTTGTGATGCCTTATCCTCAAGGGGTTCAGTGGGGAAGCCTATCAAAAATATACATTGATACGACCATGTCCAATCTTACGCTCTTTGTTTCCAATACAGCCCAGACTGCCAATGCCATTTCCAATGTGAAGATTTCTCTTCCTCAGGGGCTTATGGATATTCAGAGTGTGAGTAGTTTGCGAGGAAGTGCTCTCTATAGGCCTGATGATCATACCATTGAAGTAAGCTATGCCACAGGGCTCATTTCTAATCAGGTGGATCAGGTGAGTTTTACTTTTATGAATACCTATCATGCTCCAACCAATCTCCTCTTTACCACGCGGGCATGGCATCTTCCTGATCATGAGGCTCTGCTCTCTTCTCTTACAGGGGAGTCATTTGTTGTGCTGCCTGTGGATTTTCCTCCTCTTGCTGTTGAAGGTTACTTTGTGGGGGATAATGCCCTCTATATTGTGGAGAATGAGGGGAAATTGGTGTATCGGGTGCTCAATCGCACCTATGGGAGTGAAGTAAGGAAGATAATTTTCACCTTTGAGACAAATACGCTTTTGGTGTTTTCTCAGATTGTTGTGACCAATACCAAGGCTACCGTTACTCGTCTGGCAACGAATTCTAATCAGTTTTTGTTTGAGTACGCAGCGGGGAATGGTATCGCTAGTCAGGAGAACGAGGATATTACTTTTATCTTTGGGTATGATTTGACAAATACAGGGAGGATTCCTGTACGGAGTGTTATTGATGTGGCTGCGGTGATGAGTGGTGGTACCAATGTGAATGGTTATGAAACCTTCTCCCTTGATCCATCCAAAACAGTTCTTTTGATCACCAATTCAATCTGGGGCATTGTTCGTGGGACGGTTTTCCCTGCTCATCGGTTGGTGTATGTGAAGATGTATCAGAGCGACGGGGTGAATATTGGTCTGGATACCGAAGGGAATCCCCTTTCGCAAGCTATTCAGCTGGGGAGGGGGGAGTATAGGATGACGAGGGTACCAGAGGGTTCGTATGTTCTTGAATTGAGTGCCCCTGTTTATAGAATACTTCGCACGAATATCTTTGTCCCCGCTAACCAGACGGTGCGTGTGGGTGTTCTTTCCATGCGAAATGCTCCTCTGATAGGGAACGAAGACGAGGTGCAGGTGGTTCAATGCTATGAAGAGAGCAATACGATGGTGGTGTTCCCTGGTCAATCGGTAGGCAAGGAATTTTCAGTGGATATTACGA
>Ga0209809_1000032_pt1 | contig 149803 bp, 129 predicted proteins | sample YNPMSTMetaG_FD_186172 | JGI IMG/M metagenome (GOLD analysis project Ga0209809, IMG submission 186172) | Anoxygenic and chlorotrophic microbial mat microbial communities from Yellowstone National Park, USA - YNP MS-T MetaG (SPAdes) (version 2) ...
AAGCAGTTGAGTTATATAATTGCTATAGACCACATTCGTAATTAAATTTTGCAACGCCAAATGAAGTACATAAAAATCCCCAACTACTCGGGGCAATTGGGGAATATTTGTTTTATTAAATCTGTCAACTTATTTTAGGACGTTTCATAAGCAATATTTATAATTATTTCCCTAACATAGCTTTATACGCTTCTACGTCCATCAAGCTGTCTAATTCTGTTGGATTTGAAATTTCTACTTTAATCATCCACCCTTCACCATAAGGATCTTTGTTTACAACTTCTGGGTTATCATTAATAGAACGGTTTATTTCAATGATTTTGCCGCTAATAGGCGCAAATAAATCTGCAACTGTTTTTACTGCTTCGATTGTGCCAAATGATTGTCCTGCTGTAACTTCACTTAAATCATCTGGAATATCGACATAAACAACATCTCCAAGTTCACTCTGAGCGTGGTCTGTAATACCAATCGTTGCAATATTGCCTTCAACTTTTACCCACTCGTGATCTTGAGTGTATTTTAATTCTGCTGGAAAGTTCATTATTTTCTCCAAAATTATGATTGAACATTTTTACAAAAATACTAATAAAACTATTAATTTTACAAAAATTAGTTTTAAAATAAATAAATTTTCCAATGAATAAAACTCAATTTAATTATAACAAGAAAATTTTATCGAGAAATCTATATTCAATGACTTAAAATTATGTAAATTCAAAAAAATATTATAATTTTGATACTAATTTTTTGACTAAGCAAAAATTTTTTGCTTTTGATTAAATAAAAATTATGAACTAATTATGTGTGAAGCTATGTCACAAAACTATCTGAAATTGTCGGAATTGTTTCCATATCCAACTTATGAGGAATGGAAAGCTGCTGCGGAAAGTGCCCTTAATGGTGCTCCTTTCGATAAGAAAATGATCACCAAAACCTACGAAGAAATTGACCTTCAGCCGATTTACTCGAAAAATGATGTTGAAAATTTGCACAATATTATGCAGAATTTACCAGGTGAAAAACCATTTATTCGTGCAACAGAAAGACTTGGCTATAAAATATCTCCTTGGGAAATTGCTCAAGAAATCAATCTTCCATTACCAAAATTATTTAACGAAGCTCTTATTTATGATTTAAATCGTGGGCAAACACGTGTTGTGCTCTCATTGAATGACGATTTCGCCATCGATCCAAAGAATGCTATTATTGATAAAAATTTGCTTATTGCAGATTATAAAGATTTAGAAGCTTCCTTAAAAGGAATTGATTTAAATAAAAATTCTTTAAAAATCAAAGCAAATTCCCTCGGTTTAGAGCTTGCAGCTTTAATATGGGCTTACATAAATAAAAATAATTTTGATAAATCAAAAATCAACATCAGCTTTGGCATCAGCCCATTATATCACTTAAAAATTAATGGCAAGGCTAAGGTTTCTATATCAAAATTAATCGACGATGCTGAGCAACTTATTCGCTGGAAGCAAGCCAATAATGTAAATGCCAAAGTCATTACAATTGATGCTGAAACATATTTGAATGGTGGTGGAAATTCGGTCCAAGATTTGGCTTTCGCATTTGCTGAAGCAGCTTTTATTATTCGTGAACTGTTGCAGAGAGGTCTTCAAATTGATGAGATTGCTCAAAGTATTGAATTCGATTTCGCAATTGGACCTAAATTTTTCATCGAAATAGCTAAATTCCGTGCTGCAAGAATCCTTTGGTCTAAAATCATTGAAGCTTTCGGTGGTAACGAACAATCACAAAAAATATTCATTCATGCTTCGACTTCGAAGATCAACAAAACTGTGTTCGATCCTAATGTTAATATGCTTCGTGTAACAACAGAAGCATTATCGGCTGTTCTCGGTGGTTGCCAATCAATAAATGTTGGTACTTATGATGAAAATATTGGTATTTCGGGCGAGTTCTCACGTAGAGTTGCTCGTAATGTCCAAAATATTCTTTATCATGAAGCTCACTTGCTTGATACAGTTGATCCAGCAAGCGGTGCTTGGTATCTTGAAGTTCTTACTAATCAAATTGCACATAAAGCTTGGAATTTATTTTGCGAAGTTGAAAAACATGGTGGTATTTTAGATGCTCTAAAAGAAGGATTTGTACAAGCCGAAATACAAAAAATTGCAGCAAATCGCAAAGCAAATGTTGCTTCTCGGCGTGAAACTTTGCTTGGAACAAATAAATATCCTAATTTGAATGAAAAACCGGTTACAAGTATATTTGATATTCCACAATCGGAAATAGAAAATCATATTAAAAAATATTCAGAAAAATGCAATAATTCAAATTGTGAAGCTGCAATTAATGATTATCGTAAGGTTTTCAATAATGATCGAAAAAAATCATTTGAAAAAGGTGTTGCTGCATTTAATGAATGCACTACAATCGGGCAACTAATCGATGCAACAGGTGCGCTTAATACTGATGGCTTAACAATTAATCCAATTGAACCATATCGTATGGGCACAATTTTTGAAGAATTACGTCAGGCTTCAGCAAAAGCAAACCCAGAAAATATAAAAATATGTCTTGCCAATTTTGGTTTACTAAAAGAATACAAAATAAGGAATGATTTCTCGACTGATTTCTTCCAAGTTGCTGGATTGGATATTGTCAATACTAACGGAGCTATGAATTCTGATGAAGGTGTTGAGCAGATTAGAAATACTGACTACAACGTTTATGTTATTTGCTCCACTGATGAGCGTTATGCTGAAATTGTCGAAGATTTTGCAAAAAAATTCAAAGCAGTAAAACCAAACGCAAAGCTTATTCTCGCTGGTTATCCAACTGATTTGGTAGAAAAGTTCCGTTTGGCTGGTGTTGATGATTTCATTCATATTAAAACAAACATATATGATTTTCTTTCGGGATTAATGAAAGAAATTGGAATTTTGAATTAATTTTGGAGAAAATAAAATGAAAACACCTGATTTTTCAAATATGGATTTAAATTTAGGTCCTATTGGGAGTTCATTTGAATCTTGGCGAAAAGCTGCTGAAAGCGAAATTGCTAAGTCGCTCGATGAATTGGTTGTCAATACTCTCGAGAATATAGATATTTATCCTATTTACACTTATAACGACATTAAAGATTTTGAACACTTGAACTACACAGCCGGTCTCCCGCCATTTTTGCGCGGTCCATATCCAACTATGTATGTAGCACGACCTTGGACAATTCGCCAGTATGCTGGTTTTTCAACAGCAGAAGAAAGTAATGCTTTTTACCGTCGTAACCTTGCCGCTGGACAAAAAGGTTTGTCTGTTGCATTCGATCTGGCTACTCATCGTGGTTATGACTCCGACCACGAACGTGTTGTCGGCGACGTTGGCAAAGCCGGCGTTGCTGTGGATAGTATTTTGGATATGAAGATCCTTTTTGATGGCATACCACTTGACAAAATTTCAGTTTCAATGACGATGAACGGTGCAGTAATACCAGTGATGGCATTCTACATTGTTGCTGCGTTGGAACAAGGGGCAAAACTGGAACAATTATCTGGTACTATTCAAAATGATATTCTTAAAGAATATATGGTGCGTAATACATACATTTATCCGCCAGAAACTTCAATGAGAATTATTGCAGATATATTTGAATTTACATCCAAATATATGCCAAAGTTCAATAGTATATCTATATCAGGTTATCATATGCAAGAGGCTGGTGCTACAGCGGATCTCGAAATGGGATACACCCTTGCCGATGGTTTAGAATATGTTCGCACTGGGTTAAAGGCTGGTATCGATATAGATGCATTTGCCCCCAGACTCTCGTTTTTCTGGGCAATTGGAATGAACTATTTTATGGAAATTGCAAAAATGCGTGCTGCACGTGTGCTTTGGGCAAAGATCATTAAGCAATTCAACCCAAAAAATCCAAAATCGCTTGCACTTAGAACCCATTCTCAAACATCTGGTTGGAGTTTAACCGAACAAGATCCATTCAATAACGTTGCTCGCACTTGCATTGAAGCAATGGCTGCTGCTTTGGGACATACTCAATCGTTGCACACAAATGCGCTCGATGAAGCAATTGCATTACCAACTGATTTCTCAGCGCGCATCGCACGTAATACTCAAATTTATTTGCAAGAAGAGACCGGTATATGCAACGTCATTGATCCTTGGGGTGGTTCTTATTATGTTGAAAAACTCACTAAAGAATTGATGGACAGAGCTTGGGTTCATATTCAAGAAATTGAATCGCTCGGCGGTATGGCTAAAGCTATTGAATCAGGTATCCCTAAAATGAGAATTGAAGAAGCTGCTGCTCGCCGTCAAGCTCGTATCGATAGCGGACGTGAAGTAATTATCGGTGTTAATAAATATAGATTAGATAAAGAAGAGCCAATCGAAATCCTTGATATTGATAACTCAGCCGTTCGTGAACAACAAATCAAACGTCTTCAAGAACTTAAAGCAAACCGTAACCAAGCCGAAGTTGATGAAATCCTTAATAAAATAACTGAAGCTACAGCTACAGGCAATGGCAACTTGCTCGAACTTGCTATTGAAGCTGCTAAACGAAGAGCTACACTCGGTGAAATTTCTTATGCTATCGAAAAAGTATGCGGTCGCCACATTGCAACCACTCGAACAATCTCAGGTGTTTACAGCTCAGAATATGCTGAAAAATCTGAAATTGAAGAAGTTCGCCGTATGACTGATGAATTTGAAAAACGCGAAGGTCGTCGCCCAAGAATTTTAGTTGCAAAGATGGGGCAGGACGGACATGATCGTGGTGCCAAAGTAGTTTCTACTGCTTATGCTGATATGGGATTTGATGTTGATGTAGGTCCACTTTTCCAAACTCCACAAGAAACTGCAAAACAAGCTGTAGAAAATGACGTTCACGTTGTTGGAGCTTCTTCTCTGGCTGCAGGGCATAAAACACTTATCCCTCAATTAATCGAAGAGCTTAAAAAATACGGTCGCGAGGATATTTTAGTCATTGCTGGTGGTGTTATTCCTCAGCAGGACTATGAATTCTTGTACAATGCTGGTGTTGCTGAAATTTTTGGTCCTGGTACCAACATACCATACGCAGCCAAGAAAATAATGGAACATTTATTCGAAAGATTTAAAGATTAATTCTAATAATCCGAATTTTTGAAGATTAACTTTTGAGGCAATTTAGTTAAATAAAGTGAAAGGGGCGAACATACAATCGCCCCTTGATATTTTACATATTGACATCTGCAATTGATTTAGAATAGCGAGTCCCAATTAATAAAAAGACTATCAAAAGAGAAGAAGTAATAGCTAAATTAATCCAATTGCCAAGTTGATAATTGAGATTAAATCCAATAGGTTGAGTTAAAATGAATGTAGTTGTGACAGAAGTCATAAACAAAGCAGGAATAGTTGTAACCCAATGATAATTTCCACGATATTTATAAAGAAATACCGAACACGCCCATAGAGTTACGGTTCCTAAAACTTGGTTGCTCCAAGCAAAGTATTTCCATATTGTACTAAAATCGATGAATGTGAGATAAACTGCACCTAAAAACATAGGTAAAGCAATTACAAATCTTTTAGCAACTTGCTTTTGCTCAATGTTTAGCATATCAGCCAAAATAATTCTTGCTGCACGGAATGCAGTATCTCCCGATGTTATCGGACATACAACTACACCTAAAACTGCCAGCACTCCACCCAAAGTTCCCATTATTGTTACACAAGCTTGATAAACAACTGTGTTTGGACCACCTGCGGCAAGAACTTGTGCAAGTTCAGTTGTGCCCCCTTTATAAAAAGCCATACCAACTGTTGCCCAAACCATAGCTATTAAACCTTCGGAAATCATCGCACCATAAAAAACAAATCGCGACTTTTTTTCATTTGTTATGCACCGAGCCATCATCGGCGATTGAGTGGCATGAAATCCAGAAAGTGCACCACACGCAATTGTTATAAACATTGTTGACCATATTGGAATTTGCTTTGGATGCAAATTTTCCAAAGTAAATGCTGGAATTTTATAACCTTTTAAAACAATTCCTATCCCAACACCAAATACCATAATGAGCAAAGCTACTCCAAATAACGGATAAATACGACCAATAATTTTATCTATTGGTAACATTGTTGCCAGTAAATAATAAATAAAAATTGCAGATATCCAAAAAGTTGTGTTTAAATTTATACCTTGATTAACAAAAATCAGATTCAATAAATCAGCCGGTCCTTTAACAAATACAACACCAACTAAAACCATCATCAATACGATAAAAACGCGCATAATGTTTTTTATAGTGTTTCCTAAATAAATTCCATGTAATTCAGGCAAACTTGCCCCTTTATGTTTAATTGACATCACTCCGGAAACAAAATCATGCACTGCTCCACCAAAAATACAACCGAAAATAATCCATAAATAAGCCGCAGGTCCCCAAAGCGCACCTTGCAGAGCACCGAAAATTGGACCAAGCCCAGCTATATTCAAAAGTTGTATTAAATAAACTTTCCATGTAGGAAGTGGAACATAATCAACTCCATCTTGCATCGTATATGAAGGAACTTCATTCTTAGAATTAATACCGAGAATTTTCTCGATAAACTTTCCCCAAGTAAAATATGCTATGATTAATAAGATTATTCCACCAATATAAATAAGCATACTTTGTCTCCATAAGATTTTTGATGATAGTCAAATTAAAAATTATTTTATGAATATGAAATTATCAATTTATTAATAATTTTAATATTGTGTAATAGTAGCCAATATTATCTAGAAAAGTAAAATTAATTAATGATGAAACAAATGAATTGCTTGTGTAAAAAAGAAATTTTAATATCTACTTGTATTTATTAAAAAAGGCTGTTCTTTTAGGAACAGCCTTCTTAGCAAATAAATTGATTTTAATCAATAAGTCCACGTTTTCTTAATAGTGGCTCTATTTCTGGTTCACGTCCACGGAACTTTATATATAGATTCATAGGTTCATCTGTATAGCCTTTTTCAAGCACATTTTTTCTAAATGATTCAGCAACTTTTCGATCGAATAGAGATGTTTCTTTGAAAGCTTGGAATGCATCGCTATCAAGCACTCCAGCCCATATATAGCTATAATATCCAGCAGAATATCCACCACCAAAAATATGATTGAAATATGTCGAGCGATAACGGAAGGGTATCTCTTCTGGGAGATTAATCTGACGAGCTATTCTTTCTTCAAACTCGAGCACATCATCAATATGGTCAGCTGTGTAATAATACATATCAAGCAATGCTGCTGCTAAGTATTCAACAGTTGCAAAACCTTGATTGAATTTGCTGCTGGCTTGTATTTTTTCAATTAACGATTCAGGCAAAGGCTGACCAGTTTGGTAGTGTTTTGCAAAGGTGCGCAATACTTCTGGTTCAGTGAACCAGTTCTCCATTATTTGAGAAGGTAACTCAACAAAATCTCTTGGTACATTTGTTCCGCCAATACTCGGATAAGCATTATTTGCTAAAAGTCCGTGCAATGCATGACCAAATTCGTGGAATAGTGTCTCCGCTTCATCAAGCGTTAATAATGATGGTGTATTCTCTGTCGGTTGTGGAAAATTGCAAACATTAAACACAATTGGATAAGTTACCTTTCCATCTTTTATACGTCTTTCACGTAAATTGTTCATCCAAGCTCCACCACGTTTGCTTGCTCTGTTGTAATAATCAACAAAGAAAAGACCTATATGCTTGCCGTCTGCATCAAGTACTTCAAATACTCTTACAGTAGGATCGTAAACGGGTACATTTTTTAATTCCTTAAAGTAAATTCCCCATAATTTATTTGCAACCATAAAAGCGCCTTGCATAACGTTTTCAAGTAAGAAAAACGGACGAAGCTTCTCTTCGTCGAGTTCATATTTTTCACGCCTTAATTTTTCTGTATAGTAGCGCCAGTCATGTGCTTCCAATTTAAAATTACCACCAGAACGATTTATTAAGTCTTGTAGTGCTTCTGCTTCTTTTATTGCATTCTGGCGTGCAGGCTCCCATAGGCGATTAAGCAAATCAAAAACTCTATCGGATGTCTTTGCCATATTCTCACTTAAGACAAATTCGGCGTAATTTGGGAAACCTAGCAAGCGTGCTTTTTCTTGACTTAAAATTATGATTTCCCTAATAATTTCTTTATTATCAAATTCGTTATCATTGTTTCCACGATTTAGATATGCTTTCAAGATTTGTGCTCTCAAATCTCTATTATCAGCATATTGCAAAAATGGCATTATACTTGGATTATGCAAAGTGAATAGCCATTTATCTGGATTGCCATCGCGTGTGGCGGCTTCTTTTGCTGCTTCTATAATGCTTTGTGGCAACCCTGCTAAATCCATTTCATTATCAATATACAATTTGAAATTATTTGTCTCGGCAAGAACATTGTCACGGAATTTCAGCTGCAATGTGGATAAACGTTGATTAATTTCAGACAACCTCTCTTTTGATCTCTTATCCAAAAGTGCACCATTCTTTACAAATTCTTGATAACGCACTTCTAAGAGTCTTTTCTGCTCGTCGTTTAATTTTTCTTTTTCTCTATTGTCATATACGGCTTTTACTCGTGCAAATAGTTTTTCGTTGAAAATTATGTCATCGCGATATTTTGAAAGTTTCGGTGAAATATCTTGTGCAATTTTTTGCATTTCTGGACTCGAATTCGAACTAACTAAATTGAAAAATACAGATGAAACTTTACTCAAAAGTTCACCAGAAAACTCAAGTGCTTCGATTGTATTCTTGAAATTTGGTGCTTGCTTATTTTCGGTAATTTTCTTTATGTCGTCATATGCTTCTTTCAATCCTCTTTCAAATGCTGGCATATAATGTTCCACCTTAATTTTATCAAAGGGTGGAACTTCAAATGGCGTATTGTAAGGCTTAAAAAACGGATTATCAGTTGTTGTTTTCTTTTGAGCTGAAACATTCATTGCGATTATTAATATAATTAAACAATAAAATAATTTTTTCATTTTTCCTCCAATATTAAACTTAAATAAACTTAAATTTAACAAATTACTTCGATTTTTAATAACTTTTTCGAGTAGTCATTTTTTAAAATTTGAAAATGACTGCATATTTTTAAGTAATAAATTTAATTAGTTTTACGTTTATATTTTTATATTACCTAAATTCTGAGTATTGAAAATGATTAGAATTAAGAATTTACTCGAAAATCGAATCCTCCTTCTTGACGGTGCGATGGGAACTATGATTCAAAAATATAAATTGAGTGAAGAAGATTTTCGAGGAAAAAGCTTTCTAAATCATAATAAACCTCTTAAAGGTTGCAACGATTTGCTGAATATAACAAAACCAGAGATTATCGAAGAAATTCATTACAATTATTTATTAGCTGGGGCAGATATTATCGAAACAAATACTTTCAATTCCACAAGTGTTTCTCTTTCCGATTATGGTCTTGAAAATTATGTTTACGAAATAAACCTTGCAGCTGCCCGCCTTGCTCGAAAAGTTGCTGATAAATTCTCAAAAGATGAATATAAATTTGTCGCTGGAAGTATAGGTCCGACAAATAAAACACTTTCAATATCTCCTGATGTTTCCAATCCAGCAAAAAGAGCTATTAATTTTGTTCAATTGAAGGATGCTTATGCTGAACAAGTTCGTGGACTCGTCGATGGTGGTTGTGATTTAATGCTTGTAGAGACAGTTTTTGATACTCTAAATGCAAAAGCCGCACTTTTTGCTATTCAAGAAATTTTCGAACATAAGAAAATTTCTATACCAGTTATGTTATCCGTTACAATTTCTGATGCATCTGCAAGAACACTTTCAGGTCAAACATTGGATGCTTTTTTGATTTCAGTTAGTCATTTTCCATTACTTTCGATTGGACTTAATTGTGCTCTCGGTGCTAAAGAGATGTATCCACTTCTGTCGGACTTGTCTCACCGCACAAATTTGTATGTTTCGGTTTATCCAAATGCAGGTCTCCCAAATCAATTCGGTCAATATGATGAAACACCCGAAAGTATGTCTCGCTGGATTGAGCAATTTGTTGATGAAGGTTTGGTAAATATTATTGGTGGTTGCTGTGGAACAACTCCAGAATTTATAAAACTATTTAAGCAAGCTACAATTGGCAAAAAACCTAGAATTCCTAAAATTTTTACAAGAAAAACTCAACTGTGTGGTCTTGAACCACTTGTAATAACAAAAGAAAGTAACTTTATTAATGTCGGAGAGCGAACAAATGTTGCTGGATCAGCTAAATTTGCCCGTTTAATCAGAGAAAAGAAATATGAAGAAGCTGCCTCTATCGCTCGGCAGCAAATTGAAAATGGTGCCCAGATGATAGACATAAATTTCGATGATGCTCTGCTCGATGCTAAAGTCGAAATGGAGATTTTCCTCCGAACTATTGCTTCAGAGCCAGATATTGCTAAAGTCCCTTTTATGATAGATAGTTCAAAATGGGAAGCAATAGAAACCGCTTTGCAAAATATTCAGGGAAAACCTATTGTCAACTCTATCAGTTTAAAAGAAGGAGAGGAGGAATTTTTACGTCAAGCTCGTCTCATTAGAAAATACGGGGCGGCTACTATTGTTATGGCTTTTGATGAAAAAGGTCAAGCGACTGATTTTGCGCGTAAAATTGAAATTTGCCAGCGTGCATACATACTTTTGACCGAAAAAGCTGATTTCCCACCTGAAGATATTGTTTTCGACTGCAATATTTTGACAATTGGGACAGGAATTCCAGAACACAATAATTATGCAGTTGAATTTATTAATGCAGTCAAATGGATTAAGGACAACTTACCATTGTGCAAAACCAGTGGCGGTATCAGCAACCTTTCATTTGCTTTTCGTGGGAACAACTACATTCGTGAAGCAATGCATTCGGTTTTCCTATATCATGCTATAAATGCTGGATTGGATATGGGAATTGTTAACGCTGGTGCTTTGCCAATCTATGATGAAATTGATGAAGAATTGCGAAATTTATGCGAAGACTTAATTTTAAATAAAAGAAACGATGCAACAGAAAGATTGCTTGAATATTCTCAAAGAATAGCCAAAAAATCAGATCTAAAAGTAGCCAAAGATAACTGGCGTAAATCTTCAATAGATGAACGCTTGGAATATTCACTTGTAAATGGTATTTCCGATTTCATTGAAGAAGATATCAGTGAAGCATTGCAAAAATATACCTTTGCTTTGAAAATTATCGAAGGTCCTTTAATGCGAGGTATGGATAAGGTTGGGGAGCTATTTGGTGCTGGAAAGATGTTTTTACCACAAGTTATGAAATCGGCACGTGTTATGAAAAAAGCTGTTGCTTTGCTTGAACCAATTATTTATGAGCAAAATAAAAAAGCTGGTTTATCAACTAAGGCAGGAAAAATTCTTCTTGCGACTGTTAAAGGTGATGTTCACGATATTGGAAAGAACATCGTTGGTGTAGTTCTCTCGTGCAATAACTATGAAATTATTGATTTAGGAATAATGACTCCAGCTGAGAAAATTTTAGAAGAAGCAAAAAAACATAATGTAGATATTATCGGATTAAGCGGTCTTATCACTCCATCACTCGAAGAAATGGTCAACGTTGCTTCTGAAATGCAAAAGCATAATTTTACAGTGCCGCTCCTAATTGGTGGAGCGACAACATCGAAAATGCACACAGCCTTGAAAATTGCGCCTCAATATAGTGGAGCTGTAATTTACGTAAAAGATGCTTCACTTAGCGTTCCAATTGTATCAGAACTGCTCGATAAACAAAAATCCAAAGATTTAGTACAAAAAATTAAAAATGAATACGAAGAACTACGTCGCAAATATTATGAGGAGCAATCGAATTTAGTTCGTTCAATAAGTTTTGACGATGCTCGAAAAAATAAGTATTCTTGGGATGAAAAAACTGCCGATATTATTAAACCAAATTTCTTAGGCATAGATTACATTTACGATATGGATTTAAATGTACTTAAAGATTATGTCGATTGGACTTTTTTCTTTTATCAATGGGGAATAAATAAAAAATATCCTGAAATTTTTGATGATAAAGATAGAAAAGATGAAGCTAAAAAGCTATTCGATGATGCACAAAATATTCTTGAATTAATTATCAAAGAGAAAAAATTAACAGCTCGTGCAGTCTATGGTATTTTTAAAGCAAATTCAGTCGATGAAGATATTTTAATTGAAGTAAACGGGGAAACCGAAAGATTATGTTTTTTGAGAGACTGCAGCCAACGTAAAGAAAGTGAATTTAATCTATGCTTATCTGATTTTATAGCTCCAAAATCAACTGGCATTGATGATTATTTAGGTCTATTTGTTACAACAGGAGGAATTGGTGCTGATGAATTTGCATTAAATTTCAAAAACCAAGGTGATGATTATTCTTATGCTATGGTTAAAATAATTGCCGATAGATTTTCGGAAGCATTTGCGGAATATCTTCACAAAGAAATTAGAACAAAATTATGGGGTTTTGCAAAAGACGAACAATTATCAATAAATGAACTTTTCAAAGAAAAATACCGTGGAATAAGACCAGCGCCAGGATATCCAGCTTGTCCAGATCATACCGAAAAGAAAAAGATATTTAATATTCTGCAAGCAGAAAAAATAGGTGTACGCCTTACGGAAACCTTTATGATGTATCCAGCTGCATCGGTGTGCGCTTATGTCTTTGCTCATCCAGATGCCAAATATTTTAAAATTTTTGCTGTCGGAGAACATCAAATTACAGATTATGCACGTAGAAAAAATATGTCGATTGAAGAAACTCAAAAATTATTATTAGAAACATTAAACTTAAAAGTATGATTGTAGCTGATTTACTTAAAAAAACGAAGAAAACATTGTTTTCATTCGAATTATTGCCACCACTCAAAGGCAAAAGTATTCAAGAAATTTATGATGCTATAGAGCCTTTGCTTGAATTTAAGCCTGCATACATAAATGTTACATATCATAGGGAAGAGGTAGTTTATAAAAAACGTCCCGATGGGTTGCTTGAAGAGCGAACAATTCGTAAAAGACCTGGCACTGTTGGCATTTCTGCTGCAATTATGCACAAATATAATATCGAAGTTGTGCCTCATTTGATTTGTTCCGGTTTTACAAAAGAAGAAACAGAAGATGCACTTATAGATCTGAATTTTCTCGGTATTTATAACTTATTGGTTGTGCGAGGCGACCCCGATAAAATGCTCAAAACATTCGTTCCAACAAAGGGTGGGCACACTTATGCAAGTGAACTTATCGAGCAGATTACGAATATGAATAAAGGAATATACTTAGATGAAGATATTGCTAATCCAGTACCGACAAAGTTCTCCATCGGTGTTGCAGGTTATCCTGAAAAACATCCCGAATCTCCAAATTTTGATACAGATATACGTGTTTTAAAGCACAAAATTGCTTGTGGTGCAAGCTATATTGTTTCTCAAATGTTTTTCGACAATAAACATTACTTTAAATTTGTTGAAATGTGCCGTAAAAATGGGATTGATGTTCCTATTGTCCCTGGATTGAAGCCAATTTCAGTTAGAAATCATCTAAACCTGTTACCTAAAAACTTTTACGTGCAGATACCTGTTGAATTAACAGCTGAAGTCGAAAAATGTAAAACAAACAAAGAAATTGAGCAGGTCGGCATTGAATGGGCAATTATGCAAGCGAAAGAACTTATCAAAGCGAATGTCCCAAGCTTGCATTTCTATACAATGGGGCGTTCTGCTAATATTGCCCAAATTGCCAGAGCTATTTATTAAAATGGGCTTTTCTGCTTTAAATGATAAATATAAGCCAGCACTTGTGCAACAGCCTTGAAAAGCTTTTCAGGTATTTCTTGATCTATTTCACAAGTAAAATATAATTGGCGTGCAAGTGGCGGTTCTTCAACAACAGGGACATTGTTTTCTAAAGCTATTGTCTTTATTTTGAGTGCAAGAAAATCTACACCTTTAGCCACAACTCTTGGAGCATGATCTTCACCAGGTTTGTAGCGCAGAGCTACAGCAAAATGCGTTGGGTTTGTGATGACAACATCTGCCTTGGGCACTTTGCTTAACATAAGCTTACGTAAACGGTTTCGCATAATTGAACGGATACGAGCTTTCACCATTTGGTCGCCTTCGCTTTGGCGAACTTCGTCTTTAACCTCCTGTTTGGTCATTTTCATCTCGGTTTTAAAACGCCACTTTTGATAAAAATAATCAAATGCTGCAATAAAAAGAAACAATAATCCAATTTTCCAAACAAGTTCAAAACTTAAATCCACCATTACAGTCGCAAAATCGAAAAATGGTCTTTCTGCAAGAGTTATTAGTTCTTCTGTATGATTTATGATTATATAAATTGCCAGTCCGCCTAATAAAAATAGCTTTATAAAACTTTTTACAAGTTCAACTAATGAATTTGTTGAAAAAAATAACTTTCTTATTCCTTCAAATGGATTGAAAATTTTCTTAAAATTCAGACCTTCGGTAAATTTCTTATTTGCTATTTTAAAACCAACTTGTGATATTTCTCCAATCAAGGCAACAACATATATCATTAACATTAAAGGCAGAAGCAAACTTGCAAGCAATAAAATGAATTTATAAAAACTGCTTATTATATTTGTGTAGGTTATTTCATAACTTGCAACATTATGAAATATATTTATCATCAACCCACGATATGTTGTCATAATTTGATTGCCCCAAGCAAAAAGTAGCAATCCACCGAGAATAAGCATCCCAGCTGTTGTTACATCCGTGCTTTTCCCTACCTGACCGCGATTTCTTGCTTCTTCGAGTCGCCTACTGGTAGGATCTTCGGTTTTTTCTTGACCTTCTTTATTCTCAGCCATCGCCTTACCTTATTACTTTTTCTGGATTTAATGTGAGCAATACTTTGAGTAATTCTTCTTGAATATTGGACATTGCAAATTTTATTACCATAACTATTACGGGCACTGTTAGAAAGAGCATTATCAACCCAACACCAATTTTAATTTGAAAGCTTAGCATAAATATATTAGTCTGTGGTGCCATTCTCGCAAGCAAAGCTAAAACTAAATTTGTGCAAAATAGTGATAGTAGTATTGGTGCGGATATTTTCAGTCCGAGTAACAAAACCGACGAGACAAATTTCATCAAAACAGTAACTGTTGCCTCCGATATTGCGAAAGTTGTCAGTGGTACAGCTTTAACGCTAAAATAAAATGTTTCTATAACGTAATGATGCCCGTTCAAAAATAAAAACATCATCATAGCAATTAGAAAATAAAATTCCCCGACCAGAGTCGGTGCTCCTTGCTCTGGGTCAAATAATGAAGCAGCCTGAAATCCCATTTCAAAGTCAATAAGTCCTCCTGCAAAGCGTGCCGCCCAAAGCACCATATTTGCAGAAAAACCAATTATTGCACCAACTAAAAGCTCTTTAAATGATAACAATACCAAATTCCATAAATGAAAATCTATTGGTGGCTGTTCATTCCAAAATGGTGCAGATACCGATACTGTGAGAATTATGCCGAGTATTATTTTAAGTTGTGCTGGTATGCCACCGCTTCCAAAAAATTGCGCAGTTATAAAAACTCCGCTAATTCTTATGAAAATTAACGTTGAAATTAAAAATTTTGCAGTCAATATAGAAAGTGTGGTTGAATCTAACATTTATTTCACATCTTTGGTATCCAAGAATATACTTCTAAGAAAAAAGTTTTTAATGTGGATAAGATAAATGGGAGTAAAATTACTACTACAATTATCACAGATAAAATTTTCGGAACAAATGTCAAAGTTTGCTCTGAAATTGATGTGGCTGCTTGAAAAATCGATATTATGAGTCCAACTATAAGCGATACAAGCAAAAGCGGTCCAACAATAAGCAAAACATTATAAAATGCTTCGCGTACTAAATGTATTACAAATTGGTCTGACATTGCTTACCTCATTTAATAATACTTTTCATTAAAGAATCAACAATTAAATACCAGCCGTCCACGAGCACGAAAATTAGAACTTTTACAGGTAGAGAAATTAACTGCGGTGGCAAAAGAAACATACCAAGCGACATAAGTGTTGATGCTATTATCATATCCAACACAAGAAATGGGACAAATATTAAAAATCCAATTTGAAAGGCAACTCTCAGCTCACTTAATGAATATGCAGGGATAATTGCCCATATTGAGACATCATCTATTGTGTTAGGTTTATCACCACCGCTTAATTTAATGAACAAGCCTAAATCCTCCTCCCGTGTATGTTTAAGCATAAACTCACGGAATGGCTGTATCATATTATTCACTGCTTGCTCTTGTGTTATTTCTTCACGCAAATATGGTTGCAAACCTTTCTGATTGGCTTCATTTATCACTGGTTGTATCACAAAAAAGGTAAGAAAAAGTGCAAGACTTGTTAGTAATTGGTTGGGTGGTTGAGTTTGCGTTCCCAAAGCTTGACGTAAAAAATGAAACACAACAATAATTCTTGTAAACGATGTCATCATTACTAAAATAGACGGAGCAAGCGTGAGTATTGTCATTACGACAAGAATCTGCAGCGTAAGAACAAGATCGTCCTTGCCATCAGCCATATCAACGTTTATCGAGAGTTTGGGTATAGTAATTGTATTTTTGCTTGGAATCTCTTCTTGACGTTGTGCATAAAGAGTATTTCCAAGCGAAAATATAAAGATTATAACAAATATATATTTCATAATTTTCATTGCAATTATTATGTTTTTAATTTAAGTTGCAATGAAAATGCCATCTTTGTTGTATAAAATTTGGAGATTTATAAACCCTTGAAAATATTATAATTAGAGAAATTCATTTTCGAGTGCATATTTTATTACCCGAATAAGATATGTTGATTTACATACGATTGAATAATATTAGCCTTATAAACCGGCGAAGATCAAACTTAATATTATCTTAAAAATAAATGCCGAAATTGTTGCAACAAAAATGCTAAGTAAAGCTGAAAATATTATTACCTTTGTTCCGAATTCTTTCCAAATAACAACAGCTGTCGTCAAGCACGGAAAATAAAATGTTACAAATATTATGAAAGTTACAACTTGTATTATATTCAGAGGCAATTGGCTTATAAAATGCACACCGAGTGCTTGGTTTGCCATAACAAGGATTAATTCCTTACGCAAAAAACCAAAAATCAAGGTAGATCCAAGTTCCTTCGGCAGACCAAGCACATAAGTCAGAACAGGTTCAAAAAATGCATCCAAAAATGAAGCTGCACGGAAGTATTCTATCCAGCTCAATACAATGCTTCCAATTAATAAAAAAACGAAAGCTTCCTTCATAAAGTCTCGTGTTCGTAACCAAGTACTTTTCATTGAGCCACGTAATGAAGGTTTTTGCAATCGAGGAATATCTAAAATAAGTCCCGTTGGCTTTGTGAGAAATTTTGTCATCAGCTTCCCATGCAAAGCAAGAACAAATATCACGTAAGCAAAAACTACAACCGCCCAAAACGGTCCAGTGAATGCTGCTGCAAGAGCAAAAATTACTGCAATTCGAGCCGAGCAAGGGACGAACGGAATTAGCACTGCTGTTATCATTCGATCACGTGGATTCTCTATCATTCGTGTTGCATAAATTGCAGGCACTGAGCAACCGAAACCTAAAATAATTGGAACAACTGATTTCCCGTGCAAACCTATCTTATGCATCAACCCATCGATTAAAAAAGCAACTCGTGATAAATATCCTGTTTCCTCATAAATTGATGTCAGTAATACCAAAGGAATGAAATATGGCAACACAATACCAATTATACCAGCAAAACCTTGAAAAGCACCATTAGTTGTAAAATATAAAAATTCATTTACGACTTTTAATTTTTCTATTTCCAAAGAAAGATAGTTTAATGGAGTTTCTGCAAATGTTGCTAAAATATCACCAACAATGAAAATCAGAAAAAAATACAAGAAGAAAAAACCTACTAAGAAAAAATAACCCCAAATAGGATGAAGCAATAAATTGTCAAATTTGTTTATAAATGGTGTTTTTCTTGTCTGTTGAATTGAACAAACCTGCTCGGATATTTTCATCGCTAAATGATGGCGTTCGTACGAGATGCTTTCGAAACCATCCATTTTGTGCTCGCGTTGAATGTTATCGAGCACTTGTTTTTGTAAATCTTCAATATGCTCAAGTATATTTTTTGAGAGAATAGCAGGATTTTCTATCGATTTAATTGCATAAAACCGAGCAGTAACTTCTTTCCCATTTATGTGAAATTTGAGTGCTTCCTCTATTTTTTTTATTTCTTGCTCTAAATGATGTGTATAATCAAAATGTTTTTGTGATTTGTTTGTGTTAGATAAATACTTTTGAATTTCGTCAAGTAATGTTTTAATTCCTTTACCAAAAAGGGCTTGAGTTGGAACAACTGGTATCTGTAAAATTTGTGATAATTTCTCTGCATCAATATGATGCCCTTGTTTTTCAGCTATATCTTCAAGATTAAGTGCAACAATCATCGGTTTGCCCAGTTCCATAAGTTCAATTGTCAGCTCAAGGCTTCTTGTAAGCATTGATGCATCAACAACATTAATGATCAAATCAATTTTTTGATGAAGCAAAAAATTTACAGTTATTTCTTCGGCTGGATGCAAATAATTCAGCGAAAACAGTCCCGGCAGATCTATTAGTCTTAATGTGTCACCGTATAAATTTACATCTGTCGAGTTTAATTCAACTGTTGGTCCAGAACTTGCAACTTTTATATCAGATAAAACTTTAAAAAGTGTACTTTTCCCGGAATTTGGTTGCCCAACTAAAACAGCTGTGTAAATTTTATTCATACTAAAACTCTACAAATATTTTTTCGGCTAAACCACGTCCAATTGCAACTTTAGCATTACTATTCGATTTGTTAAGAACCAAAATTGGTCCCCATTTCGCCCAGTTTTGCTTTACCAAAATGTCATTTATATGAATACCCATTACTCCTAAATGTTGGCGAATATCCCTTCCTGCCTGAACATCAACGACTTTCAGGTTCATATCTGCAGGTGCTTCTAATAAAGTAACTTTTGCCATTTTCTCATTCGTTCAATTAGGAAAAACTAAATTACGAAATAGCAAAAACTAATCAAAATTTATTTATAATATTTTTTTACAAAATTCATCATATTTCAAAAAATGGTGAGATATGAACAAAAAAAGAGTTCGAAAACTTAACGAAAAAGAATTTCAAGAAGGAGATATAATATATTGGATGAGTCGCGACCAACGTGTTAAAGATAATTGGGCGCTTATTTATGCTTATAATTTAGCAAGAGATTTAAAAAGTAAGCTTAAAGTTGTTTTTACTCTTGATTTCAGCTATCCCTTGGCTAATTACAGAAGCTTTTCATTTATGATTGACGGACTGCGGCAAGTTCAAAACGATTTATATAAGCTCAATATCCCATTTATAATGTTATTAGGAAATCCGTTGGATACTATGCAAAAATATATTTCAGAAAATGATATTGCTGCGATTATTAATGACTTCGATCCACTAAAAGTAAAACAATTATGGAAAAAACAAATTGCTGAAAAAATTAACGTACCATTCTACGAAGTTGATACACACAACATTGTGCCTGCGTTTTATGTAACCGATAAGCAGGAATTTGCAGCTTATACATTAAGACCTAAATTGCATAAATTGATGAGCGAATTTCTCGAGGAATTTCCCAAATTAGATTATTATGAATTGAATGGAAACATTGAAAAAATTGACAATTTTTCTCATATTGATTATTATCTAAAAAAAGTAGAATATTTAGAACCCGTGCAATTTCGATCAGGTGAAAAAGCGGCATTTGAATGTTTAGACCATTTTATAAAAAACAAAATTCACAACTATAGCAAATTCCGTAATAATCCGTCTTTGGATTATCAATCGAATTTGTCTCCATATTTACATTTTGGGCAAATTTCTTCGCAGCGAGTTGTAAGTGAAATCATATCGCTCGATAATTCTGAAAAATTTGCAACTGAATTTATTGAAGAGATTTTCATTCGTCGCGAACTCTCAGACAACTTTTGTCTTTATAACCAACACTACGATAAATTCGATGGTTTTCCAACTTGGGCAAAAGAGACATTAAACAAACATCGAAATGATCGAAGGCAATTCATTTATTCTCTGACGGAGTTCGAAAATGCACAAACTCATGACCAATATTGGAATGCTGCCCAAACCGAGATGGTTCGCTCTGGCAAAATGCACGGCTATATGCGTATGTATTGGTGTAAAAAAATACTTGAATGGACAACATCGCCAGAAGAGGCACTTCAAATTGCAATTTTTCTAAACGACAAATACTCCATAGATGGACGCGATCCAAATGGTTACACTGGTATTGCTTGGTCTATTGGTGGAGTGCACGACCGCCCTTGGGCTGAGCGTCCGATATTTGGGAAAATTCGATATATGAATGATAAAGGACTGGTGCGTAAATTTAATATGCAACCTTATGTTGCAAAATGGCTTTCAACTTCTAATAAACCTTTATTTTCCAATTGACGCTTTCTTTATCAGAGAGAATTATCAAGCATTCAGCATTTTGTGTCAGACCATAATTAAGTGAATACCTATATTGTAAAATTTTATATTTCACATCATCTCCAAGTATTTTTAATCTAATATGTCGATAATCACAAATAACGTATTCTTCCATATTTACTATTTGCACTCCTGGGAAAAAGTGTAAGTATATTTCTTTTTCACCTTTTTGCTTGCACAAATCCACAAATTCTATTGTATCATAATCAAAATTTATTATGCGTTTGCAAGGCTTCCCAAATGCATAATGTTCGGCTATAATTGAATTATCTGCAAAATACAAAATTTTCCCTTTTGCAAGATGTTTTTCGACCCAAAAAAGATCATCTCTTGATCTCTCAGAATATATATTTTGTTCATATCCTTCATAAACAATCGTATTGTGCGATTTAATGGAACGATAATGGTTTCGCAATTTTGGATATGGTGTATAGCAAAAGGTTCCAGCATTTACAATAATTGGCACATTTTCAATAAACAATTCAAAAGATAAGCCATCGCTGTGATTGTGTCCACCTTTACCTCTTTGTCCAATTTTCCCAATTGAGAATACCAAGTGATATTTATTTTGCCATATTGAACATATTCCTGAATTTGGAAATAGTTTGCCTTTGTAAATATCTTCTTGATTTTTATTTTGAAGATATTTATTGATTACAGAAATTTTATCTTTTAAGACATTAGCATTGAAAACAATGTTAGATTTGTTTCTTAATATTTTGCCAGCATTGGATTCAAAATATCTATCAAATAGCTGATTACCGATTAAATCATAAAAATATCCTGCAAATAAACTTAATAAATTCCACGGATTATTTGCACTGTGGAATAAATAATTTATATCATCAGTTTTTTTTGCTAAATATTTTATATAGAAAGGCGTTAAATGAATAAAATAACCACCATCATTATCTCCGAACTGCGGGAAATAATGGCTTTTGGTAGAATTAAACAATGTGAATTCGAAAATATTAAACAAACGCTGTATCAATTTATTACTTAAAATAATTTGATTGTCAATTATTTGTATATTTACATCTTTGAAATATTCAAACAGCTCAAATCTTGATTTTGGCAAACTCAAAGCTGAAAATAAAGCAAAAAGAACCATTTCGCTTGCAAAACGATGATAGGGAAGAGAACCTTCGAAATTCCCACCATCATCGTAAAATTGATAAAAGATTTCTTTGATTAGCTTCTTTAGTGATTTTGCAAATAATTTTTTGGTGTATTCAGAAGGTGGCAAATATGTTGAAATAAACACCAGTGATGAGATGCAAGCTAAATAGTGATTTCCACGAAGACCATCGTTCCATTCTGGATCGCTGTTAACAAAATTTATATGCTCACAAATAAATTCAAGTATAAATTTTTCAAAAAATTTGTCGAAAATGCAGCCAGCTTGCTTAAAAAAGCTATATGCTAAAACAACGTTTGTTGCACGAATTGCTGCATCCATTGGCGACATCCACTGAACACCGAACCGAGGTGGATTACATACTCTGAAATCAAGTAAAATATCTTGGAAAACTTCTGCATAATGTTCGGCACGGCTATTTTGCTTGTTTTGCTTAAATATAAAAAAAGCATAAGACAATGGAATCAGAAATTGCAAACGCCCCAATTCCCAGGGAACTTTAATATCGGCACCTTTTACGTTGCCGTATTTAATTTTTTTTGACCATTCAAATTGACGCCATCGATATCCGCTTTTAAAATCAACTTGCCAATCAATAAACTCGTGATTTTGGCTGATATGTTTAAGCAATTCGAATGCAAAATCTTTATTCTTTTTATTTGGGTACGAATTTATGTAATCATAGATTTCAATATTTTTTTCTAAAAATGATGAGTTAGTTGATGAAAATTCCTCATTCTTTGAACTTATAGTTATTTTCTTTATTCCACTTCCGAGCATATCAAATTCGTTGTTAGCTACAAGGGCGGCTATGGTTTTGATTTGCTCTGTAAAATGCTCCAAATGTTCAATTTCAGGTAATGGTAAAGTATGATAATTGATGTTGGTCAGCCATTCGGGCTTCGATTTGTAGGTTATTTTTATTATATCTTTTTTGTAAAATATAAAGCTTAAAAATTTTTCATAAAATTTCCTAATTGCTTTTTTGAAAGCAATAACAGGTGAAATTCTTAATATTTTTAAAGCTTTACTCAAATAATTTATTAAATTAATTAATTTTAATAACGCATGATAAAAAGAAAAATTATGAAATTATGAATTAAGTAAAAGAGAAATCGTTCGCTTGATTTTCCAAAGTAATTCAATTGCATCATTATCACTTGAAAGTTCATATTCAAGAAGTAGTTTAGTCTTTGTTTGTTTTAAATGTAAATGGCTTAATGTATTTAAAAATTCTACAATGTGGATAAATAAATTATTGTAATAAAATTCATTAGAGCTTTCTGGGAATTCAGCTACCAACTTTTTATTTTTTAGTATAATTTTTGTAAAACCAGTGTTAAGAGCGGCAATACGCAATCTTACAGCAAAAATTAAATTTTTAGCTTCCTCTGGTAATTTCCCATATTTATCGATAATTTCTTTAACCAAGTCATCCAATTCAGAGTTGTTTGTGCAATTAAACAAAGCTTTGTAATAAATAAAACGATCAGCTTGATTATTGATGTAATTTTCAGGAAAGAAAGCATCTTTATCAATTTCGATGTTGATATCATTATCCAATTGTTTTGCTTTAAGTGTAGTTGCATCAAATAAATCAGGAAATTCTTCAATTTTTAGCTCAAGAACTGCTTCATCCAATATCTTTTGATATAAATCATAACCTATATCAATTATAAATCCACTCTGCTCTGCACCAAGTAAATTCCCTGCTCCTCGAATCTCCAAATCTCGCATAGCAAGCTGCAAACCACTCCCCAATTCAGTGAATTCTTCAATTGCCTGAAGCCGCTGGATAGCCTGCTTTTTCAGCATTTTAAAGCTTGGCACCACAAGATAACAATATGCTTGTACATCCGAACGACCTACACGCCCACGAAGCTGGTAAAGTTCAGCAAGCCCGAAATTATGAGCATTGTTGATTATCATCGTGTTAGCATTGGGTATATCTATACCAGCTTCAATAATCTTAGTTGCAAATAAAACGTTGAATTTCCGCTCTAAAAATTTTCTCATTACATTTTCTAAATCTTGTGTGGGCATCTGTCCATGAACAATACCGAATTTTATTTGAGGCAATTTCATTTGCAATTCATAAACAAGTTTTTCAAGTCCTTCTATCTTATCATTTACAAAAAAAACTTGTCCATCACGATTTATTTCATTAAAAATGGCTTCAGCTATATAATCTATGTTAAATTCAATTACCTCTGTTTCGATTGGTAAACGATTTCTCGGTGGCGTTTCGATAATACTTAAATCACGGGCACCAAGCAACGAAAAGTTTAATGTTCTTGGAATTGGTGTTGCTGTCATTGTCAAAGTATCAACATTGACCTTTATCTGGCGAAGCTTTTCTTTTGCTGCAACTCCAAACCTGTGCTCTTCATCGATAATAAGCAAACCTAAATTCTTAAATTTTACATCTGAGCTCAATATTCTATGTGTACCTATTATTATATCAATTTCACCATTTGATAGCTTTTCCAGTATCTCTTTTTGTTCATTCTTTGATTTAAAGCGAGATAAAACTTCAATTTTAATTGGATATTGCGCTATCCTATCAGTGAAAGTGCTATAATGCTGTTCCGCAAGAATTGTTGTAGGAACGAGCACAGCAACTTGCTTGCCAGCAGTGGCGGCTTTAAATGCAGCACGAATAGCAATTTCTGTTTTTCCAAAACCAACATCGCCGCAAATAAGTCTATCCATAGGATAATTGCTTTCCATATCTCTCTTGACATCAGCTGTTGCTTTTGCTTGATCGGCTGTATCCTCAAAATAAAATGATGCCTCGAACTCTTGCTGCCAAATATCATCCGCTGGAAATGCATATCCAATGGAGCTTTTCCTTTTTGCATAAAGCTTAATTAAATCTCGAGCTATATCCTTTAATCTCGATTTGACTTTTGCTTTTTTGCGTTTCCATTCTGCTGAGCCAAGCTTTGTAAGGTGTGGTATTGCTCCGTCGCTTGCAGTATATTTTTGAATTTTGTGTATGTAATTAAGGTGAACGTAAAGCAAATCTCCATCAGCAAAAATTATTCGCATTGCATCTTGCTTGTTCCCGGCAATTTCAATCGTCTGGAAGCCATCAAACCTGCCGATGCCTTTATCTTCGTGAACTACATAATCACCAATCTGCAGCTGTCGCAATTCTCTGACTGAAAGACCCGGTTGTTTCTTACTTTTTTTAGTTGTGGCAATTCGCTGACGATTAAAAATTTGATGCTCTGTGAAATATGCAAATTTCTCATCTTCTAAAATAAATCCTGATGATAGCGAATTTGTCATCCAATTGATTTTACCGACTAACTTCTCAAAAACTGCATAGTTATCTAAGGATAGCTCAAGCAATTCTTTGAGCCTTTTGAGATGTATCTCACCACCAGCAGCAACCGTCACTTTATAATTTTGGTCTATAAGTTCAAGTAGATCATTTTTAAATAAATTTATTTGCGATTTGAAATTTTTTTGTGGTTGACTTGATACTTCAATATCTGTCTTAGTCAATGGATTTAATACTATTTTACTGAATTTATCAATTTTTTCTTTTATATCTTCTTTAAATTCAAAATATTCATAAATAAAAACTGTTCTATCATCAAGATAATCAAAAATTGTGCCTTCGAAGTTATTTGATATATCAAATGTTGTATTAATGAATGATATTTCATTATGTGTTTTTATACTTCGTTGCGACAATGGATCGAATTGCCTTATATTTTCAATTTTATTGTCATATAGTTCAATTCTAATTGGGTTATCGAATGCAATAGGGAATATGTCAATAATTTGTCCACGTAATGCTATCTCACCAGGCTGAGAAACAAATATTTCCCTTTGAAAACCTCTCAATAGTAAGTGATGTATAAATTCGTTATAATTAATTTCTCTACCAACTTTTAAATAAGTTTTATTATCTAAAATTTGCCATTTATCAGGTACTTTTTTATATAAAATGTCCTTTGTAATTATAGTGATAGTTGAATATTGCTCCAAAATTTTATTTAATCCATCAACTAAGTATGACAAATTGACACTTAACTCTGCCTCAAGAGTCCTTTTTTTGTGCTCTTTAAGTATCGAAATATGATCTTCATTGACAATTTGCAGTAAATCATCATACCAATTTTCAGCAGACTTGTTATCTTCGCAAAGTATTATAAAATGTCTGTCTTGTTGATTAAAAATTGACGAGACGTAAATACTTTTAAGTGATGCATTTAAGTTTTTAATACTAAAATTGAATTTATTATTTTCAAGGATGTTTTGGGTTTGCTGAAATATTCTAAAATTTGAAAATAAGTTTATAATCGTGAGAAAATTGTCGTTAATTTTGTTCATAATAAAACTTATTATTAATCTTAAATTTAATTAAATCGATTTCTTGCTGAAGTTTATTAATCAAATTGTCGTAAATATTAATATTTTCAATTATTAACTGCTTTTGATTTTTCAAAAAATCAAGTTTTTTTACAACTTCTTCTTTTTTACTTCTCAATTCTTCAAAAACACTCTTTATTTTATTAAAACTTCCTTTATTTTTCTTCAAATTAATAAAAATAATTATGCGATTTATCGATAGCAAGGCAGCTAATACAATTATAATAATTGAATAGATGAAATCGAAATTGATAAATTTATAAATATCATTGATTAAGAAAAATAAAATAACAATTAAGGGGATTACAATATAGAACAAATTTGAATCGTGCTTGTATTTTTGAAGTAAGATTTCTACTTCTGTGATTTCTCTTGATAGCAATGCTAAATCAGACTCAAGTTTAGCACATTCAATTTTTAACTCGGTTTCTTGGTGTTTAAGATGTTCAAGATTTTTAGTTAATTTATTCAATTCCTCATAGTTAGTACTTAATTCTTTTTTTAAAATATCAACATATTTTGACCACGAGCTCTGAATTTTTGGCAAAGTTGTTTCATAAAGTTCCGTTTGACTTAATTCTTCAAGTGACCTTACAGCGTTGGAAATTTTTTCTTCTACAAAGTATAAGCCATTTCGCTCGACGAAGAGTATTGGGTACTTATCAATGATTTTTCTTGCTGCTGCGGCATCGCTTTCAAACACTTCTTCAATTGCAAAAATTTTATCGAAGCATTTAAAATAAGCAAGCATTCTTATAATTTTTCGTTCTTCTGGGTCGAACACTTTAAATAAGTTATTGTAATTATTATAAAGTTCACTAATTAGTTCGAAATTTTTGGCTGTTGTGGGAGATTCATTTCTTAAGTCTCTGATTATTAAATATCTTATAAATTTCTTTACTGAAATTTTGTTGTTATGTATTTTTTCACAGAATTCATTGCTATTATATAAAAAATTATATGCTTTTTTGTAGTTATTTTTGATAAGCGGCAGGAATTCAAGAGCCTCTTCATCAAATTCATCTAAAAATGAAGCTGAACGAAGATAATCTTTTTGTGTCTCAGTTAAATAATTGAATGCCCTTTGGACTGCTATACTCTCAATTTGTGAGTAATCGCTTATTTCTCCATCACTTAATAATACAGCTTCTGAAACCAAATTTAAAAGAAATGGTATGCCATTTGTAAAAGAATAAATAAAATCCAAACTTTCTTGAATATCAATATTCTTATTCAAGAAATATCTTATTATATCGTATTTTTCAAATGGCTTAAGTGTTATTGTTGTTTGTTTAACATTAGAGCTTGAAATTTCGAAATATTCTCTGCTCGCAATGATGAATTTAAAATTAAATAATTCGCAAATTTTTACATTTGGAAAATTTTGTGAAGTAAAATATTTTAAATTATTGAAATAACAATTTAATAGGTTAATCAGTTCGTTAAAAATCCAGTCATTAATTGTCCCTGCAACTGAGTCATAATTATCAATAATAAAGAGGAAATGCTTTTTGATAGGTCTTCCTATATCAAAATGTCTGTAAAACAAATCAACTATAAAAGATTCGGCTGCTAACTCTTTATTATTAAATGTTATATCATATTCATCTTTAGAAAGATACTCTTTTGCATTTTGCAATTCAGAAAATGTAAAATTTACTGAACTATCCGTAATAAATTGTGGTAAGTTTTTTAATTTATTGAAAGTTATGATTAAATTGTAAATGTTTTTGTTTTCATTGCTAAATTTGTATAAAAGTTCGTGAAATCTATTTCGATTTATAAAGGTTTCTTTTGGATCTATGTTTGTTGGTTCAAAACAGGACATTGCAAAACTGTAAACAAATTCTTGCAAGTATTCATTCTGCTTGTAATGTTGATAATCATATATGACAAAATTATTGTTCCTATTGTATAGTTCATTCTTAAAATGTTCTAAAATATAAGATTTACCAATACCAAAGCAACCATTTATTAGTAACAGTTCGCTTTGTTCGCTTTGTTTATCAACAAAATCTATTATATCATTGATAATACTAGACATAAAATATTGTCAAATAAAGAATTATACAATATAGCTGATATTTGATAAATGAATGATGTAAGAAATTGTAAATAAATATCTTTTAAATATTAATTAAGTTTTTTTTCTAATTCACTTATTTCTTTTAAAAATTTGCCGTTTGTGAAATTTTTCTTATATGCTTGAATTGTGCTCTTTGCTTCATCATATTTTTCCATTTCAATGAGTACTTCGATTTTGCCAAGAAACGATGGCTCATAATATTCTGTATCGTTATAATTTTTAATTACAGTATTGTAATAAATCAGGGCTGAATGGGGGCTATCTAACTTTCTATACAAACCAGCAGTAAAAAAATCACGGTAAGCAAGTTTATTGCGAAGCTCGTTTATTTTATTACCAGCCTCATTATAAAGAGAGTCGTCTGGATAAATGTATTGATATTCTTGAAATGCTTGAATAGCTTTCTTAGTATATTCTTGGTCGCGATCAAATTTTGGAGATAGCTCGTAAAATGAAAGTGCAGTTTTATACAAACTAATTTTGGAATAAATACTGCCAGGGTAACTTCTTCTTAACTGATTATAGCTAAATGCTGCTAATATATATTCCTTACGTTTAAATGCTATTTCACCTAAATAATATTGAGCATCATCAGCCCATTCTGTAGCTGAATATTGTAACTTTATCATTTCAAATAAATTACGTGCCTCTAAATAATTCTCATTTTCGTAATATTCCACAGCTTTTTTAAAAACACTTTCTGCATCTCTGGTATCAAAATTGTCAGTGCTCTTACAAGCAAATAAAATAAATGAAAATGTTAATAGCAAAATTACAAGTTTTATTTTCATATTTAAATTATCTTATTTTAAATAAAATCATACAAATTTAGATATTTGAAAAGCAATTTCCAATTTTTTTCTTTGAAATTATCGCTTATTTAATTTAACTTTACTCTTATGATGAAAAAGGTTTTAATACTAGTCATCGCATTTTCAAGTCTTTTTGATAGTAAAGCTAATAAAATTTATTCATTAAGCGAGCTTACTGATATTTATTTTAACATAGGTGATACTTCAAAAAGCAGAAATATTGTCATAATTTCATATGGACCTGTAAAATTTTCTTTTAATGATGATTTTATAGAAAAACTCTCGACTTCCTATTCAACAAAATTATTTTACGGTTTCCATAGAAAAAGATACTTCGACAACCCAAATATAGTTTCTCATTCATCTCAATTTGCATATATTGAAAACAGCTCTTCTCATTTTAAGCCTAAGGTAATTACAAAAGGCAAACTTACATTAGACGGTTGGGGTTTTGGTTTTGGTCTGAAAAATGGTTATGGTTATGTTATCTCAAAAGCAGGAGAGCTACTTTTAAATCACGAAGCTGCAATAAATTGGCAAAGAATTGACTTCGAAGTTCTCTCAGCAAATCAACGATTGCAGCAACTCCAAAATAAGTTTGATGAAAAGTTCAAATTCGGATATCTTCATAGTGGTGGATTTGAATGGCAATTTTCGCAAGATTTTGTTATTGGAGTAAATTATAATTCTAATATTATTTTTAATAACACTGATACAAAACGCTTTTTGCAAATTTTGCTTTTCGATAATTTATTCCAATTTTGGATAGAATTTTTCGATACAATTTTAAGAGAAAAGTTCCAAAATTCTTATCCCATTACAAAATGGATTTATAAAAACTCCATTTCAATATTATTCACAAAAATCCGAACCCAAAAAGAATACTTTCCTTTTCATAGTAGCAAAATTCCTTTAAATTCAAACAGTTTTGCGTTAAGTATAACATACATATTCGAATGAATGTGTTTTTGGCACGATTTCTGTGATGTGAACTTTGGATTTGAAAAACTTAAAAATTACGTCAAATTGGCGCAATATATGAGACAAAATGTCTAATATGACAAAAATACATAACAAAAGGAGGTATATTTATGGGAAAAATTATTGGGATTGATTTAGGAACTACCAATTCAGTCGTAGCAGTTATGGAGGGTTCTACACCTGTTGTAATTGCCAACGCAGAAGGGAGCCGTACTACGCCATCTGTAGTTGGTTTTACAAAGACAGGTGAAAGATTAGTAGGGCAAGCAGCTAAACGTCAAGCAATTACTAATCCAAAGAATACTGTTTATTCAATCAAGCGTTTCATGGGTCGCCGTATGAGCGAGGTTGATGAAGAGATTAAAATGGTGCCCTACACTGTTGTGCCATCAGAAGATGGACAAACTGTCAGAGTAGATATTGACGGTCGTAAATATTCGCCACCTGAAATCTCTGCAATGATTTTGCAAAAAATGAAACAAACTGCTGAAGATTACTTAGGTCAAAAAGTTGAAGAAGCAGTTATCACCGTACCAGCATATTTTAACGATGCTCAACGCCAAGCTACAAAAGATGCTGGTGAAATCGCTGGGCTTAAAGTGCGCCGCATAATCAACGAGCCAACTGCTGCTGCTTTAGCTTATGGCTTGGATAAAAAAGGCAAAAACTTGACTGTTGCAGTTTATGACCTTGGCGGTGGTACATTTGATATATCAATATTGGAAATTGGTGATGGTGTGTTCGAAGTTAAATCTACTAACGGTGATACTCATCTTGGTGGTGACAACTTCGATCAAAGATTAATCGATTATCTCGCCGATGAGTTTTTGAAGACTGAAGGCGTAGATTTGCGTAAAGATCCAATGGCTTTGCAACGTTTGCGTGAAGCTGCAGAAAAAGCAAAAATTGAACTTTCACAAATGTTGCAAACTGATGTAAATTTGCCTTTCATTACTGCTACTCAAGATGGTCCTAAGCATCTGAATATTACAATTACTCGCGCAAAATTTGAAAGTCTGTGCGCTGATCTTTTCGAAAGAACGCTCGGACCTGTTGAAAAAGCATTAAAAGATGCAAAGCTTACTCCAAATCAAATAGACGAAGTAATTTTAGTCGGTGGTTCTACACGTATCCCTAAGATTCAAGAACTTGTACGCAATTTCTTCGGCAAAGAACCATCCAAAAATGTTAATCCAGATGAAGTTGTTGCAGTTGGTGCCGCAATTCAAGGTGGTGTACTTGCTGGCGATGTAAGCGACGTCCTGTTGCTTGATGTAACACCGCTTAGCCTTGGTATTGAGACTTTGGGTGGAGTAATGACAGTTATGATCCCAGCAAATACAACTATACCAACTCGTAAAACTGAAATATTTTCGACTGCAACTGATAATCAAACTTCTGTTGAAATTCACGTTCTACAAGGTGAGCGTCCTATGGCTGCTGATAACCGTTCGCTCGGACGTTTCCACTTAGATGGAATTCCACCTGCACCACGTGGTATCCCTCAAATTGAAGTTACTTTTGATATTGATGCGAATGGTATTCTTGGTGTTTCGGCAAGAGACAAAGCAACTGGAAAAGAACAAAATATACGTATTGAAGCATCTTCAGGGCTGTCAAAAGAAGAAATTGAAAGAATGAAAGCCGAAGCTCAAAGAAATATGGAAGCCGATAGAAAACGTAAAGAGGAAATCGATCTGCGTAACCAGGCTGATACTCTTGTTTATTCAACAGATAAACAGCTTAAAGAGCTTGGTGATAAAATTCCATCTGAGCATAAGCTAAAAATCGAAAATGCTAAAGAAAAACTTGCTAATGCTATTAAATCAAACGATATAAACGAAATTAAAAAATCTATGGACGAGTTGAACTCTGCTTGGAGTGCTGCTTCTACAGCTATGTATCAAGGTGGCGCTCAATCATCGACTCAAAGCTCAACCGATGGTCAAGCAAAAGCAGAAACTAAAAAAGATGACGGTGTCGAAGAAGCCGATTTCACAGTAGTAGAAGACGATAAATAATTCATCACATAACTTATTTATAAAGCTATCCCACAAACAGGGGATAGCTTTTTTTTATTATGTTTTAATTTATATTTTTTCTTAATTTTATCTAAAATATTCCGATATTATTTACAACTGGATTAATTATAATTTTTGATAAAAGTGAAAATAGACCTGAAAGAACAATTGATGGTAAAATTTATGTAAATATTGCTAAAAGCAATGAAATTGCTGAAAAAAAAGGTTACAAATTTATGTTCTACGATGATGAAGATATTCAAGTAGCTATTTTTAGAGTTGATGGTAAACTCTATTCAGTAAGTAACATATGTCCGCATCGACATCAGGATAGAATCTTTGAGGGCATTATTAATAAAGATTTAACTATTACCTGTCCACTGCATTTTTGGACTTACTCGCTCGAGACAGGACAGAATATAAACCAAAAACAAGGTATTAGAAGCTTGGAAAAATATAATATTTTTGAAGAAGATGGGTTTGTTTGGGTTGAAAAGCCGCCTTATAATCCACCAAAATGGAGAACAAATAATGAATTATAGATTGAAAAATATAATTAACTTATTTTTTATCCTTGCTTTGCTTATCTCTTGCTCTCATAAAATTGAAGTTAAAAGATTCGATGGTATTTCAAAAGTCCCACTAAATGAAGAAACTGAGATATGTTGGGAATTCGGCAAAGCTGATTATGTTCTAATTGAAGGCTATAATGAAGTGCTGCCACCAGCCGGTTGCATCAATGTTACACCAAAAGGTGACAAAACACTTAAATTTAAAGCTGTAAGTTATTTTGATACCGTTAATTTATCTTGGGAAATCCAGACTTTTAAAACAAAAAGAGGACTTTCGGATATTTCAAATACCTACGTTTCTTATGAAAAGTCTGAATTTATGGTTGCTAAAATTGAGAGTGAAAAAGTAGGTGAAAATGTCATTTCCCAAATAAAAGTAATGTCTTATACTAAAAATGAAAATAAAATTAGTGTTAATTATATTCTTTTAGATGAATTTGGAAATTTTGTTTCTGGGCTTAATGAAGCCAATGTTAAGGTGATTTCCAAAGATAAAGAATTCTTTATAGAATCATTTAGAGAACACAATAAAAGTGAAAAAAACTTTAACATCGTTATGATGATTGATAATTCTTATGCTTCTGAAAATTTGGATGAGTATTTACCAAAAATATTTGAGATATGTAGAAGTTTATCTGAAGAAAATAATGTCATTTTATGTTTCTATAATAGCTTAACAGCTGATTTCATAAGTTTTCCCACTCTTGAAACAATTATTAATTATAAGCTACCAGACAAAAATTTGAATAATTTATATTTAGTTATGCAGAATTTTTTAGAAACATTTGAAAGTGATGGTGATAAGGAAAATATATTAATTAATCTTGCATTTTCAGGTGATAATTCTTCAATGTATGTTGATGCAAAAGATGTTTCTTCAAGTGCCTTAGAAAAAAAATTTAAAATTTATAATGTTATTGTAGGAACTGCTGCGAATACTTCATCATTTTTATATATGTCGCACTTCACAGGCGGAAGATTGTATTTTCTTCAAGGTGATGATTTAGACAAGTTTGAACTAATCGTTAATGAAATTTTATTCTCGCACTACTACTATTATACTATCGAATACACAGTTGACACAATACAAAGCAGTTCATTTAGAATTGAATATTCGTTGCCTGAGAAAACTTTAAGCGATCAGTTTAAAGTCTATTTTGCACCAGAAGACCAATATTCAGATTATCAAATTCTTGCTTTATTTGATAGCAAAAGTATAATTATTGAGAAGAAGTTTTTACCACAACTGGAAAAATTAGCTGAAATTGCAAAAAATAATCCAAATTATACATTAGAAATAATTGGATATGCTGAAATTGAAGGCAACGAGGAATTTACCTATGAACTGGCGTTTAATAGAGCTAAGATGGTTGCCGAATTTTTAATTCAAAATGGCGTTCCAAAACACCAAATGCGAATTGTTTCTGAAGGAAGTAGCAAACCAATATATTTTCTCCCTCAAAAACAATGGCAAAAAATGTATAATAGAAGAGTAGAAATTCGTTGGATTAATCCAGAAAAATTACCCTACGAAATTATAGTTGCAGAAAATTACTCTTCGGAGAAGATTGCTTCTGAAAAAGTCCAAATGTGGGAGCAAAGAGCTTTCAAAGCATATTACGAACGTATGTTAAAAAACAATATGCCCTATTATAGAGTTAAATTGTGGGGATTTGCTTCCAAAGAAGAAGCCGATAAAGTATTGAAAAATCTTAAAAAGAAATATAAAGGGAACTATGAAGTAAGATAGTTCAATGATCTTTAAAAAAAATGTTTGCATTATATGAACTAAATTATTAATTTTGTACAGTTCTTTGAAGCGAAAGTAGCTCAGTTGGTAGAGCACAACCTTGCCAAGGTTGGGGTCGCGAGTTCGAGTCTCGTCTTTCGCTCGACGAATGCCAAATTCGTCTCTTCCTCTTTATGCTGCGTGCCTTGCTGTCAAATTCCCCCCGATAGCAGGGCTTTTTTTATATCATTATATTAAAATTTGGCACAAAATATGATAGCTTTCCCTTGTTGATAATTAAATGAGGGAAAGATGAGAGTTTTCGAAAATTTTGATGCAAAAAAAACTCAAACATTAAAACTATTTGGTGACGATAATTTAAACAACACATACACATTTTCTTATCAAAATTTTAATATTAGTTCTCTATTAGTTGAGAATCCAGAAAATTGCTTTCTTATTCGTGTAAAAGGCGACTCAATGATTGGAGCTGGTATTTTCAATGGCGATATCTTGCTTGTTGATCGTTCTGTTTTACCAAAGGACAGCAGCATTGTGGTTGCTGAAATTAATTCCAAGCTTACAGTAAAAAAAATTAAATTCGAAGAAAATTGCATAACATTGCACTCTGAAAATCCAAATTTTTTACCTATAATTGTAAGTCGCAAAGATGTATTTAAAATATGGGGTGTTGTTCGTTCTGTAATAAAAACTGTTTAATCCGAAGGTCCTAATTTCCCCCCAGAGTTGTGCTTTCGGATTGGTGGAAACGCCGTAAGCCCCCGATTCTCGGGGGTATTTTATTTTATCAAGGATGATAGTTGCAAAACTGCATTAACATAAGCTCCACTGTTGTTATATGCAAAAACTGCTTTTCTTTGTTCATCTTGTGTTTTGCCCCAACCGTTTTTATTTAAGTAATTTGCAACTGAAAAGATAGCATCCGTTGTATTAAAAAGATCGATTATCCCATCTTTATTTCCGTCAATAGCATATTTCACAAATGATGATGGTAAAAACTGGCATATTCCAAAAGCACCAGCCCATGATCCGTATAAGTCACCAACTTGTATGCTATATTTTGAGTGCATTTTTTCGAGTGCTAATAGTTCTTCTATTGCCCAATTAGCTTTTTTTCTAGTTCTTACATCTAACACTCTTTTTAAGCTATCAACTTTTTGAGAATCCCCTGGAAACTTTAATTCTATTTCTTTCTTATTTAATTCAATGTATTCGGGTTCGTTGCACATCGCAGTTGAAAGGAACACACTCAAGAGGTGATGAGTACCTAAATAATTTCCAAATCGTGTTTCTATCCATAATATTGATGTTATAACTTCTTTTGGTACATTAAATTTTTTTTCGGCTTGATCTAAGGTTTCGTAATTATTTTGTAAAAATTCTTTTGCTTTATAAATAGAATTTTGGTTGTAAAAATGAGAATAATCGGTCGGTGTAAGATAACCAGTTACATTAATTTTAACATATTTCTCGTCGAATTGAGTTTTACTATTTGAAATTAGTTTAAAAATAAAATTAGTATCAATTCCTTCATTTAAAAGCCTATTAATGACATTTTTGAAAATCTTTTGATTTTCTATTGCTGCATTATTTTGATTTGAAAAACTCGATTTTGTACAAGAAATGTTATTTACTAATAAAACCAATATCAATATTACAAATATTTTCCGCATATTTTTCAATTAAATTATTACTCACCGATTATAATATATGAAAAAAATTCTTATTTTAAACCATTTTGCTGAAATTAATTTGCTTTGAAAAATAGAAAATTTAATCTTATATTTTACATTGTTCAAAAACTTAAAGGAAAAAATATGAAAAAACTTCTGATAACTATTTTGATTGCTATTTTCTTTTCTCAAAATTTTATTGCAACTGCTCAAAGTCCCCAAAAAGATGATAACGTAATTTTGAAAGGTTTGCTATTAGATATTGGAGCAAGTAAAGATGGACTTGGGCTTGCATTTGGTTTCCGCTATTGGTTTGCCAGCCTGTCAATTGGTGTAACTGGTTTTGCTAATAAATTGCCCAAATATTCACTAATACCACCAACAGGTATTTATTTTAATCCAAATCAACCTCTTCCAAATGGGTATGTTGAAGATAGATACACCGGAACAATAGTTACTTTTGATGCCGGCTTGCATTATGAATATTTCCCTTGGAACTTCTTTGCAAATGTCGGCTACTTTACACAGCAAGACTCTGTGCTTGCCAAAGAAGATCGAACAGATGGTCGTTCGCCTGCTCGTTATCAATATAAAGTTGAAAATAGCCAAGGAATAGCTTTTGGTGGTGGTGCGAATTATTATCTGACAGACAATTTAGGAATAGGTTTGGGGTTGCATACTAAACGCGGTGTATATGCTCAAATTATATATGTTTGGGAATAATTATTTATTCTTGATATATATTTTACCTAAAATCGGGTCGCTTCTATTTATTGTGCGAATTCTTTCAATACGTTCTTCATTTAAATTTACATTAGGTGCAACAAGAATAAGTCCTGACTCTGTTACAATATGCCTTGCTGTTACCATAGTTTCATCAAGTTCGTGAATGCCAACCGTGTACTCACGGCCACGAACGCCAAGCACGCGAGATACTTCTTTCGATGCAAGATATTGATCGTAAAATGTGATAACTCGATGGTCGTATAACCTTTTGGCTTCAATGAACATTACTTCAATTGTTTTTGTTGGATTGTCGGAATTCTTTTTCAAAAGCTCTTCAAAATCCAAACAAACTCGTAGTATCCTGCTACCGAGTGGTATTTCCCAAGATTTTTTGCCTTCGGGTATGCCTGTACCATCAAAATTTTCGTAGATATGATAAATTATTGGTTCATATGCTTCGGTACCTCTTATTTTTGTTAGAATTTCACGTGATGTTTTTGGTATTTCAAGCATTTCAGGCTTCGAAACCATCCCTTTAATCATAACAGGAGATTCAACTAACTTTTCATTTAAATTAATCCTACCACAAAAGCACAATTCAGCAGCTTTCTTTATATTTTCAACTTCTTCCATCGTTTCAGCTAAATTCTTGGCAATAAACTCGGCAGACTCAATTATTCGTGGCAGTCTTTTTGTTAGCTCTGGCATTCGAATAGCTTGAAATTGCTTTAACTGCTCTAACATTGTTTCGGCGGCTTTATCTAATTCTTGTTCGTAATTATCTATCTTTTCTTTAAATTCTTGTTCGCTATTCATAAGTTTTACAACTCGCATAGCTGAACGCAATTTAGTAAGAAAAGCATCCACTGAAAATGGTTTTATTAGGAAATCATCTGCGCCTTGTTGTATTGTCTTTATATTGATCTCAGGTTCTATGCTCGATGAAACTGCCAAAAAATAGAAGTTTTGCGTTTTCTCGGTTGTCCTAATTTTCCGTAAAAGCTGCAAACCATTCATTCCAGGCATCATCAAGTCTGAAATAATTATACACAAATTTTCTTCTTCAATTAAAGACTGCCAAGCACTAATTGCATCAAAAAAAACTTTTGCTTCGTTATTTGGGAAAAGTTTATTCACAATTTTTTGCAGTGAAAATGCAATTTGCTTTTCGTCATCGATTATATATATTTTTATTTCTTTACTCATTTTTAATCCTTTTCGATTAATTATACTTATCAATTATTATGCCATTTAGTTTATAAAAAAAATATAACCAAATAGTAATATAGTAAAATATTAATTATACACAAACGTTTAAAATACATTATTTAACAACTTTTAAAGGGAACACTAATGAACCAAAACATCAAATTATTCTTTATCTTAGTATTTATTTTAACCTTAACTTTTTCTCAAACAGCTTGCACTCAGCAAAAAAAAGATAATCAACCTAAAAATACTGAAAATATCCAAAAAACGCAAGAGGCAAAAACGGTAAAACCCTCAAATAATCCTGGTATTTTTGAAATAGCAACTGTTGGTGAACCAGTAGCTAATAAATTGGTTGATTTTACATACAAAAACAATAATAAAAATTTATCTATAAAAGAATACGCAAAAGGGAAATATATATTTTTGAACTTTTGGGGAACCTGGTGTCCACCTTGCCGCAGAGAAATTCCTGATATAATTGAAATACAAAAAGAATTAAAAGATGAATTAGTTGTAATCGGCATTGCACTGGAAAGGCAACCAGATTTTGAAGCTGCAGGCAAAGCTGTTGCAGATTTCGCAGAAGCCAATGGTATAAATTATCTTAACGTTGTTGTTCCTTCGGCAAGTCCTTCGAGAATGAAAATTGCAGAAGCTTATGGTGGAATTCAGGCAGTTCCAACTACATTGCTTATCGATAAGAATGGAAATATTGTTGAGCGTATAATTGGTGGTCGTTCCAAAGAGGAATTTATGCAATCAATTAAACGTATGATGGGCAAAAATTAAATATACAGATAAAATCTTAATTTATCGGCTGCTAAATAGATTTGGCAGCCTTATTTATTTTTCTTTCATTAATTTGAATTGTACAATTGATAATACTAAAAGAATCAAAAATAAAATTAGTGCAATTGCTGATGCATATCCCATTAAATTTGTTTTTTCAAATGCGTAAGTATAGATTAAATAAACAAGTGTAGTTGTTGAGTGCAAAGGTCCGCCTTTTGTCATTACATAAATTTCGACAAATATTTGAAAAGATTTTATTGTATTAATTACAACTACAAACAACAACATCGAGCGTATTGAAGGAAGAGTGATTTTCCAAAAGGTTTTCCATGTATTTGATCCCATAATTTTTGCGGCATCGTAGTATTCCTCAGGTATTGCTTGCAATGCTGCGTAAAATAACACCGTATAATATCCTGTGGACATCCATATATCCATAAGCATAATCGCAGGTAAAGCAAACAATGTATCTTGTAACCATCCATTCGTTGGATAAAAGATACCTAATGTTTTTAATATGAAGTTAATATAACCATCTTTGGAATACAAATTCATAAAAATTAATGATATAACAACAAGCGATGTGACAGAAGGAATAAAAATCGAAGTTTTAAAAAAATTCTTAAATTTTATAAATTTTGAGTTTAATAAATTAGCTAAAAAAATTGCAAGTGAGGTGGTTATTGGAACTGTCCCAAATGTAAAAATAAATGTATTTTTCAGAGCTTTCCAAAACAATTTATCATTTGCAATTTGCTTATAGTTTTCTAAACCATTGAGTTTGAATGTATTTGTTAATGAATTATAATCGCCAAAACTTAAAATTATTGACCAAATAAATGGATATAACCAAAAGGTAAAAAGAGTAATTATCCACGGACTGACGAAAGTCAAATAGTGTATGTTTGTTGGTGATTTTTTCATTTAAGTAGTTCTTTTAACTTTCTATATAACAATTCAATTGGTAAACCAACTATATTATAATAACAACCATTGATATGGCTTACAAATACTGCACCAAAGTCGTCTTGTATTCCATAAGCTCCAGCTTTATCCATAGGCGAACCACTTTCTATGTATACTGTTATTTCGTAATCTTCAAGTTCTCTGAAAGTTACATCAGTTTTTTGATAATCAACAATCACTTTATTATTAGCATTATCTATAATTGATATTCCTGTATAAACTTGGTGCGTATTCCCACTTAGCTTCTTTAAAATTACGAAAGCTTCAGTTTTATCCTTTGGTTTGTTAAGGTATTCTCCATTTAAATATACAGTTGTATCTGCTGCAATAATAATGGAATTTTTTTCTGCTGTTGAAGCAACACTTTTTGCTTTTAAATATGATAAATGCTTAACATACTCATCGGGATGCAATTTTTCTGAAATATTTTCGTTTATATTTGCAGGTTTTATATCGAAATCGAAACCAAGTTCTTTTAAAAGCTTAATTCGTCTTGGTGATTTCGAAGCAAGAATTATTTTTTGATTGATATTTAATAATTTTGATATTTTTATCATATTTAAATTATAATTTACAAAAACATAAAATAATAAATTAAGAAAAATGCGAAAAATGTTTAACTAATAAATTGTTACCTATGAAAAAATTAATTATGCATATATTGATGTTGCTAATTAGTTTACCTGCATATAGTCAGGTAATGCTTATACCAATGGATTTGGCACAAACCAATCATTTGAAAGCTTATGGGCTTGTCTATTGGGCTTTAAATCAAGGCATACAAGCCGAGTGGCTACTAAATTACCGTGGTGGTTCGTTTATGATGGATTATCACGATAGAGTCGCTACAGAATGTCGCATTCGTGGAATTTCTTTCGAAGCGATAAGTATTTCAAAAAGCGAGGAAATTCTCAATTACGTTCGTTCCGAAGGTGTCAATATGGATGCTGTACGCTTGGAAAAAGCACCTAAAATTGCTGTTTACGTGCAGCCGGGTAATGCTCCTTGGGATGATGCGGTTCGTCTTGCTTTGGAATATGCAGAAGTGCCTTATGATGTTGTTTGGGACGAAGAAGTTCTCTCTGGGAAACTTAAAGAATACGATTGGTTGCACCTCCATCACGAAGATTTCACTGGACAGTATGGAAAATTTTATGCTGCTTTTGCAACAGCACCTTGGTATATTCAACAAGTTTCTCTTAACGAAAGTATGGCAAAAAAACTTGGCTATCGTAAAGTCTCTGAAATGAAAAAGGAAGTTGCACTTGCTATTAGGGAATATGTTTCAAATGGTGGTTTCCTATTTGCTATGTGTTCAGCAACAGATACATACGATATAGCTCTCTCTGCACTTAATGTTGATATCTGCGAAATTATGTTCGATGGCGACCCCTGCGATCATCACGCTAATGAAAAATTAGACTACACAAAAACCTTTGCATTTGAAAACTTCAAACTTATTTTGGATCCTTACATTTATGAGTTTTCTGATATTGATACCGGTCCAACTATGATACACAACCCAGAAGCTGATTACTTTACTTTATTCGAATTCTCTGCTAAATACGATCCAGTTCCGACAATGCTCACTCAAAACCATGTAAATGTTATTAAAGGTTTTCTTGGGCAAACAACTGCTTTTCGGGAAAGTTTAATTAAAGATAAAGTGATCATTTTAGCTAAAAGAGAAGGTACAGACGAAGTTAAATACATTTATGGCAACATCGGTAAAGGCTTCTTTACTTGGTTGGGTGGGCACGATCCCGAGGATTATCAGCACGCGGTTGGAGATCCTCCTACAAACCTTGATTTGCATAGGAATTCACCCGGTTATAGGCTAATACTTAACAATATTTTATTTCCTGCTGCCCGTAAGAAAGAACAAAAAACATAAGCTTATTCACATCATTTTCTTTAAATTTGCAAAATTATTAAGAACATAATTTTGAAAATGATGTTATTTAAAAGAATATTAAAATACCTATTTTATTTTATAATTACTTTTTTTGGTTCCTCAATACTTGCTGTTGTTTTGACTAAATTTATTAATCCTTGCATTACACCTCCAATGATAATTCGTTCGATTGAAGGGCTTTTCGAAGGTAAGCTTGTTGGCATACACCAAGATTGGGTTTCATTTGAAGAAATTTCACCAAATTTTTTCCGTGCAGTAGTTGCCGCTGAAGATGCGAAATTTATGAGACACGATGGTTTCGATCGCCAAGCCATTAAAGCTGCAATGCGATATAATGAAATTTATAAAGGACGGAAGAAACGTGGTGCAAGCACGATATCAATGCAAACCGCTAAGAATACATTCCTCTGCCACTGGCGAAATTATTTGCGTAAAGGTCTTGAAGCATATTTCACAGTTTTAATTGAAAATATTTGGGGTAAAAAGAGAATTATCGAGGTTTATGCAAATGTAATTGAGTTTGGTGAAGGTATATATGGTGTCGAAGAAGCATCGCAAAGATTTTTCGGCAAAAATGCAAGCAATCTGTCGCGTCGTGAAGCTGCTTTGCTTGCTGCCGTTTTGCCAAATCCTCATCGTTGGTCGCCTGTTAAACCAACACCATATATAAATAGACGTGTTGCTTGGATCCAGGGAAGGATGAATTCTGTTGCAATACCAAAAACTTAATTCGATTTCAAATAATTAAGCAAATCTCTAAGTAAACTTAAAAGTTCAACTTTAGTGCTTTTATCAATGTAAATTTTTTCACTTTCATTATTATTGAAGTTTATATTGATTTTATTATCACTTTCATTGCTTTCAAAATCATTCTTTTTTAATATGTTTTTAATAATTTTACTTGCTTCTTTTGCTGTAAGTTTTTCTTCACGTAGATATTGTTTTATCAATTTTAAAACAAACAAATCTTTTTCAGAATAAACACGATTCCCCGCACGATTTTTTCGCGGTTTTAGAAAATCAAATTCTTTTTCCCAATATCTTAAAATATGCTGTTCTTCATTTATTAATTCTGCAACTTCACTTATAGAATAATATAATTTTTTCATCAGTGTAAATGTTTAAATAAGTAAATTTAAGTTAAATTATCTATTCATAATAACAAAAAAAAATTTTTTATTCAAAAAAATTATATTATATTTGTAATCTTTTAATCTATAATTATATGGAGGCTAAATTTGGAAAAGTATATTGTTAATCCAGTCGTTGTTAGGATGAAAGAATCACAAAAAGGTTCAATTTATCAATCTATTGTTGCAATGGGTATGCGTGCTCGCCAAATTAACGATGATATAAAAAACGAGCTTAACAACAAAATGGCAGACATCATTCCAAATACCGACGAATCCGAAGGTGCTAATTTAGATCAAATTTCTATTAGCCGTGATTTCGATAAACTCCCCAAACCAACATTTATTGCAATGAAGGAAATTTTTGAAGGCAAGCTTACTTTCGAACTTCCAAAGGAAAATAAAGAATAATCAAGTGGGTGCCTTTTGAGGCACCCATTATTTTAAGATAATACCAGTTTCGTAACTCCAAAAAAGTAAATCTAATTCATCAAGGGGAATTCCGATTTGTTCTGCAAATTTTAAAAATTTATCTTCAATTTCAAGATACATTTTCTTATTAATGTTTTTTGGTATTTCTGAAATCACTTTGCATTTTAACAAATTTTTCAGAAGATGCCTATCGATTATTGCTAAATTTTTATATCCGATGTTTCTTAAAAAATGTGAACTTTCTTTGTAGCCAAAACCTTTTATTGTGGAAACTAATTGCTCTCTTTTGTTGAAAGCTGTATCATCTTGGTTTAAAATATCTTGTATGATTTCAAAATTTGACTTCATTTCGAGCAATCTCTGAGCTTTTTGATTATGAAAACGTATATAATGTTTGCGATTTGCGAGTATTTCGACTGGATTAAAGCTATTATTCTTGAAGTCGAGTTCTGAAAGTTTTTTTACGACTTTGTCTGCATTTATAGCAGACGACTGCGGTGTGCATAAGCAATAGCATAATTCATAGAAATATTGTTCCTTAGTTACACCTGCAAACTCAGTCAAACGTTTTTTTATAGCTATTTTTTTTTGTTCGTAGTGTAACTTTAACTCATCAGGCAAAAACTGCATTAAAATGTAACGTTCCAAATTGGCACATAACCTGTTTTTTTTATCAAACTTTGAACAGAACGGCTCAGAACCCAGTCTATAAAACGTTTTACTTCTCCGTCTGGATTTTTCAAAGTGTAAAAATATAAATACCTACTTAATGGATAAAGGTCGTTTCGTACGTTTTCTTCCGTGGGCTCAATACCTTCTATCTTTGCATGTTCAATTTTCCCAACAAAACCTATACCACCATATCCAATAGCGTACTTATCTTTTTCTATTTGTTCAATAAGCTTATTTGTTGTGGTTTCGGAAATTGCTGATAGGCAATATTTCTCGCCATTTAGAACTATTTGTTGGAAATAAAAATATGTTCCAGAATTAGGATTTCGAATGTATAATTTAATTTCATGATCCTCACCACCGAGTTCCTTCCAGTTGTTAATTTTACATGTGAAAATTTTTTTCAAGTCATTAATTGAGAAGTTTTTAATTGAATTTGCAGGATTTATAAAAATGCTTATAGCATCTTTCGCAATCAAGTATGATACTCCAATAGTTTGATTATCCTCTGCTAAAACTTTAATCTCCTCTGGTGTAAGTAGCCGTGAAGCCATAGCAATATCAACTTCTTTTTTGGCCAAAGCTCTTATTCCTTCCTTAGAACCACCACCATAAACATAAATAGCTACACTTGGATTATTTTTCATATACTCACGAGCAAGCATTTCAGTAAACTCAAACATTGTATCAGAGCCTTTTATACGAATTATGGTACTTTTGGGCTGAAAAAAATTACAAGATGAAAATGTTAAAAATATGATATAATAAAAAAGTAATTTTCTCATTTTCAAAATCTCTTAATTTTAATCGGATATCGTGCTGTGAAAACAGTCCCAAAATCTTCGGTTGTTGAAAACGAAACTTTTCCTTGTAAATATCGCTCACTCAGCAGTTTCATACTATACGTGCCTAGACCACGTCCGCGTCCTTTTGTTGAAAATGAACGTTTAAAAATTTGCAATTGTATTTCTCGAGGTATAAAAGTTGGATTATGAACCCAAAATTCAACTTCGCATTGAAGCTCTGTGCAGCCAATTGTAACAGTGCCTTGAGCAGGTGTAGCTTCAACTGCGTTTTTGAGCATATTTAGCAATACTCTACGTAGTAAAGTTTTGTCAGTTGTTATATTGATATCAGCAATCTGAGAATCGATTTCCACACACCTATTGCTCAAATAGTTTTTCTGATAAATTTGAACTATTTCCTCAATAATTTGTTTGGTATTTACTTCATCTACATTAATTGTCAGCTCATCTTTTTCAGCAGATAAAAGTATTTTCTGGGAATTTATCTCGTCTATTAATCTTTCGGATAAATTGTATATCATTTTTTTATACTCATCTATATCATCAGTTGAATCATTCATTAACTGAGCAATCCCATACAATCCTCCAGCCGTATTTAAAATATCGTGAAAAAATATTCTTTCAAGTGCTTGCCGACGTTTTTCATCACTTATATCAGAAAGAGCCAAAATTGAATACTGCTTGCCTTCATATTTGTAAGCAGTAGTCCAAACACGGAAATCAAGGGCATCGCCAGTTTCATTTTGCTCAATTCGGCACTCTTGCACAGAATCTTTACCGTGCAAGCTCTCTACTATAGCCTTAAAAGCACCGCAAGTTTTGCAAGTTTCAGTCGTGCCACATCCATAAATTGATTCAGCCGCATGCCTACAATTCAATAAATGACCTAGTCTATTCCCTAAAACTTCCCTTGTTTTTTCATCTTTGAAAAAATCATACATTGCTTTATTTGCAAACACTACTTTACGTTCGTTATCAATAATAAGATAAATTTCCGGTATTGCATCAATAAATTGAGATAGCTCTTCTATCTTGGCTTTTAAATATTCATCGGGGATAGGATGGAAATCTTGGCTCATATTTTTTCCTTAAATAAAATTATATTATAAGTCTAATATAGTAAATTGAAAATATATAAAAAAATTTTGTTTACACCTTCAAAAAACTATAATTCATTAGATGTATTTTTATCAATAAAATCTAATACATTAAAACTATAACTTATTGAAAATAAAAAATATTTCTTGTTTTATATCTATATTTATACTGAAAATACGGATAATAACGTATCGATATAATTATCGCTATTAATTGTATGTTAATTTAATTTTCATATAACTATTAAGATAAATAATATAATTTTAATATATAATTAATAATACGTCTAAATCTATAATTTTTATAGAATTAGGTTAGTCTAAACTCTTTTTTCCCTATTATATTTTAAATTTTGTTTTTATTTTGCATAATAAAATTGCTTGATATAATTTTTAAGGTAGTGTATGGCAAATGTTCTTCAAAATTACGAAAATCTAAAAAAGGCACTAGAATTTGCTTCTACCGACGCTGATAATACTGGAAAGATTATAATTCAGGTCGGTTCAGCAACCTGTGAAAAAGCTGCTGGCTCTGATGCTATTCGTGATGAGTTCCTAAAACTTATTAAGGCATCTGGTCGAGACGACATTGTTGTAAAACAAACTGGTTGTACAGGTAGATGTTCTCAAGAACCTATTGTCGGTGTATTCATTCCAAAGCAATTTCCTGTAAAATACTCCCAAGTTAAAGTTGATGAAGTATTGGAAATTTTCCAAACTCATGTTCTTGGACAGCAACCAGTTGCAAAATTTATGCTGGATAAAACCACTGAAACTCTTTACAAGCACGTTGTAACCATTTGTTCTTCAAGCCGTTGTAATACACGCAACACACCCTGGGTGGATGTTTTCAATAGGTTAATAAAAGAAAAAAACTTACCTCCAACTGAAGTTAAAGTTCTTCAAGGTGGTTGTATTGGTCTTTGCACTGAAGAGCCAAATACCATAGAGCACGGAGTTATGATGGTTTTTCCAGAAAATGTAATTTACAAATTCCACTCAGAAGAAGAATTATCTAAAATTATCGATATTCATATAGTTGAAAAAAGTCGTGCACGCGAATTTATGGTTCATACTGATAATTTAACTGAAGTATATTTCAAATTCTATGGCGATGTCTCATTCTTCAATAAACAAACAAGAATCACATTAAGAAATTGCGGTATAATCGATCCAGAAAGCTTAACTGACTATATTCATGCTCAAGGTTTCGAAGCTCTCGCTCGCGTTCTTTATAAAGGAGATCCTGAATTTGTTATCAATGAGATTCTTAAATCAGGTCTTCGCGGTCGTGGAGGTGGTGGTTTCCCAACTGGTATCAAATGGAGAAATACACGAACACTTAATCCAGATCCAATTAAATACGTAGTTTGTAATGCTGATGAAGGCGATCCCGGTGCTTTTATGGATCGTAGTGCTTTGGAGGGCGATCCGTTTTCAATTATCGAAGGTATGATAATTGGTGCTTACGCAATTGGTGCAAGCAAGGGTTATATCTATGTTCGTGCTGAATATCCACTTGCAATTCAAAGATTAGAAAATGCGATTTGGAAATGCCACAAAATGAATTTATTAGGAAAAAATATACTTGGTTCGGGTTTTGATTTTGATATCGAAATCAGGCTTGGAGCTGGCGCTTTTGTTTGTGGTGAAGAAACAGCTCTTATGCAATCTATTGAGGGTAAACGCGGGCAACCTGTTATACGTCCACCTTATCCTTCATATAAAGGTTTGTGGGGTCATCCAACCTGTATTAATAATGTCGAAACTTGGGCAAATGTTCCTGCCATTATGCTCTATGGTTCAGATTGGTTCTCAAGAATTGGAACAGAAGGTAGCAAAGGAACAAAGGTTTTTGCTCTCGCAGGTAAAGTAAAAAATACAGGTTTAGTTGAAGTTCCTATGGGAACGACACTCCGTGAAATTATATTTGACATCGGTGGTGGTATCCCAAATGGGCGTCAGCTCAAAGCTGTACAAACGGGTGGTCCTTCTGGTGGTTTTATTCCAATGGATAAAATAGATACTCCAATTGATTACGAAAGTTTAAAAGAAATCGGCTCTATGATGGGTTCCGGCGGTATGATTGTGCTTGATGAAGCCGATTGTATTGTATCAACAACTAAATTCTTCCTTGAATTTACCAAAGACGAATCGTGCGGTAAATGTTTACCATGTCGTGAGGGCACTTTCCGCATGCTGGAAATCTTGGAGAAAATTACTTCAGGTCATGCCGAAATGGAAGATTTAGATAAGTTAGAGCGTCTGGCAAAAGTTGTACAAAATACTTCGCTTTGTGGGTTAGGGATGTCTGCTCCGAATCCTGTAATTTCTTCATTAAAGTATTTTAGAGAAGAGTATGAAGTTCATATTAAAGAAAAACGTTGCCCAACTCAAAGATGCTCAAAACTTATTACTTATAAAATCATCCCAGAAAAGTGTACTGGCTGTACTCTTTGCGCAAGACGCTGTCCTGTATCTTGCATTCGTGGTTTTGCTAAAAAGCCGCACGAAATTCTACAAGATCAATGTATAAAATGTGGCGAATGCTACAATGCTTGTAAATTTGATGCAATAGAGAAAATTTAAGGAGGAAATTCAAATGAAATATGTAAATGCAATTATAGATGGTATCCCAGTTTCTGTTGTTGAAGGAACAACCATTATGCAAGCGGCGGATAAAATTAATTCTCATATCCCACGCTTATGTTATCACCCGTTCCTTTCAACAGAAGGTGCTTGTCGTATTTGCGTAGTTGAAGTAGAAGGTGCGCGCAATTTCTTACCTGCTTGTGCTACTGCAATTCAAGAAGGTATGGTAATTCGCACAAATTCACCTCAAATTCGCCAAACTCGTCGAGATTTAGTTGAGCTGTTACTTGATAATCACCCTCGTGCTTGCCTGACTTGTGTTCGAGACGGAAACTGTGAACTTCAAAACCTTGCGTATAAATTAGGTGTTCGTGAACGCTATTTTGCTGGAGAAAGAAAGCGTCATGCAATCGAAAATTCAAGTGTATCTGTTATTCGCGATGCTGAAAAGTGTATTCTTTGCCGTCGTTGCGTTAGAGTTTGTTCAGAAATTCAGGGCGTTCATAATTTAAGCCAAATGCATAGAGGTTTTCGTACTGTTGTTACTCCTGCATTTGAAGCTCCTATGGACGATTCCGTTTGTATTAAATGCGGTCAGTGTATTAATGTTTGTCCTACTGCTGCATTTATCGAACAAGATGCAACCGAAAAAGTATGGAAAGCTCTCGAAAATCCCGATCTTCACGTTGTTGTTCAAACTGCACCTGCCATCCGTGCAGCCTTAGGCGAAGGTTGGAATTTACCACCAGGAACACCTGTTACAGGTAAAATGGTTACAGCTCTCCGCCGACTTGGCTTCGACGGCGTTTTCGATACAGATTTTGCAGCTGACTTAACAATTGTTGAAGAATCCCATGAATTAATCGAAAGAATAAAGAAAGGCGAAAATTTACCATTGATTACATCCTGTTCTCCAGGCTGGATTAAATTCTTAGAGCATTTTTATCCTGAATTAATACCAAATGCTTCATCATGCAAATCACCAATGCAGATGGAATCAACACTCCTAAAAACATATTACGCTGAAAAAATGGGAATCGATCCTGAAAAAATATTTGTTGTTGCTGTTATGCCTTGCGTTGCTAAAAAATATGAAGCTCAAAGACCAGAACATTTTATGAAAGAAAATATCCCATATACTGACGCAGTTCTTACAACACGTGAATTGATTTGGATGATCAAAGCTTTTGGTATTGATTTTGTAAATCTTCCTGACGGCGAATTCGACTCTCCTTTGGGTTATTCAACTGGTGCAGGTGATATTTTTGGTTCAACTGGAGGTGTTATGGAGGCAGCTCTTCGCACTGCTTATGAAAAAATAACAGGCGAAAAAATACAAGAACTTGAATTTACAAACGTTCGTGCTGTCGAGGGACTTCGTGAAGCTTCAATCCAAATTGGTGACTTAACTTTAAATGTAGCTGTTTCAAACGGTTTGAATAATGCTAAAAAAATACTTGAGAAAGTAAAATCAGGTGAGAAACAATATCATTTAATTGAAATTATGGCTTGCCCCGGTGGTTGCGTAGCTGGTGGTGGGCAGCCGCTTGTACACGCAGAAGAATACATTTATCCTTTAGATCCTGAAATTATTCGCAAACGTCAAATGGCTCTTTACAAAATTGATGAGAATAAAGAATTGAGAAAATCTCACGAAAACCCATTTATTATTAAGCTTTATGAAGAGTTTCTTGGCTCACCAGGTAGTGAAGAAGCTCATCATCTTCTCCATACAACTTATGAACCAAAATTACCAAGGGGGATAAAATAATGGAACAGTCAATTTATACATTAGATCAAGACATTCAGGATTTTATTGCAAACTGCTTAAAATTGGAACATCCTGAAAGCTATCTCATCGCTGTTTTACATAAAGTGCAAGAAAAATACGGTTATCTTTCCGAAAAGCATATGGATGAAGTGGCACACTTAATGCAGGTTCCGACTTCTACTGTTTATGGTGTGGCAACTTTTTACCATTTCTTCAAATTAAAACCATCTGGAAAATACAAAATTTCAGTCTGCCTCGGTACTGCTTGTTTTGTTAAAGGTGCTGACTTAGTGCTTGATGCTTTCAAAACAGAGTTGGGTTGTGGTCTTGGTGAAACTACCGCCGATGGTATGTTCTCAATTGAAGGTACTCGTTGCCTTGGTGTTTGTGCGCTTGCTCCAGTTGTAACTATCAACGAACAAGTTTTTGGTAACGTTAAACCGACTCAAGTAACTGATATTTTACATAAAATAAAAGAATCTAAACCAACTGGTCAAAAAACATATTAATTCCCGTAATTTATCGAATTATTCAGGGCTGCTCAAGTAAATAGCAGCCCATTTCATTATTAATCATAATTTTTATCATAATAATATCCACAACTATTAACTTAATTCATTGTTAAGTCAGTACGTAAAAAATTTATTTATAAATACTTATCTTATTTTTTTAATTTTGCTATTTTAATTATGGTGTTTCAATGATTAATATAAATTCTCCAATTGGTGTTTTCGATTCAGGTATAGGTGGGCTTACTGTGCTGCGTCAACTAATTCGTTTTATGCCTGACGAACACTATATTTATCTTGGGGATACAGCTCGTGTGCCATATGGAAATAAATCACCTGCAATTGTCCAAAAATACGCCGAGCAGTTTACACGCTTCCTTGTTGCAAAAAATGTTAAACTTATTATTGTTGCTTGTAATACGGTATCATCTGTTGCACTTGATACTGTGAAGCGAATAGCAAGTCCTATTGATGTCATAGGTATGATTGAATATACATCCTATGCTGCTCTTCGCTCAACAGTAAATAATAAAATCGGTATTATCGGAACACGAGCAACCATTAACAGTAATGCTTATGTTAATGGAATTCTCTCTCTGCCAGGTGCTGAGAATGTTAAAATTGTGTCGCAAGCATGTCCTTTATTTGTACCCATTGTCGAAGAAGGGCTCACAAGCCACCAAATTGCATTCTTGGCAGCAAAAGAATATCTCAGCCTCCTGAAAGAAGAAAATGTTGATACTGTCGTTCTTGGCTGCACTCATTATCCGCTTTTGTCAAGAGTTATCTCTGAAATACTTCCAACAGCTACACTTATTGATTGTGGTGAACATTCATCTGTTGCAGCATTGAGAGTTTTGGCTGAGAAAAATCTATTACTTAAACAATCAGCAACTCCAAACAGTAAACCAAACATAGAATTTTACGTAACTGATATTCCATCTGTATTTTATGAGCAAGCCCAAAGATTTTTAGGTTTTCCAATTGATTCTCCAAAAACAATCGATTTTAAGGATTTGCTTTAAATGGAAAAATTAATTTTGAAATACAAAGCTGACGAAAGAATAAAACACGGACATCCCTGGATTTTTAGTAATGAAATACAAAATCATCTTAATTGCGAAAGTGGTTCAATTGTTGAAGTTTGCTCAAACTCTGGAATTTCTTATGGGCTTGCTTTTTATAACCCACATAGTTTGGTAACAGCAAGATTATTATATGCCAATAAATTCGATTTCTCAACAATTTGCGAGCGAATATCAAAAGCTTATGAATATCGCAAATTTATCTTTCCAAATGAAAATTCTTTTCGTCTTGTTTTTGGCGAATCGGATCTTCTCCCAGGATTAATTGTTGATAAATATTCAGATTATCTTGCGGTTCAATTCCTCTCTGCTGGAATGGATGCCATTAAAAGCACAATTGTTGATGCTCTCATAAAGCAAATTCCAAACATCAAAGGCATAATTGAAAAAGACGTCACGACCCATAGGCGAACCGAACAACTTCCTGAAATAGAAACAGTTTTATATGGTGAAATTCCTGAAAAAATTAGATTTATTGAAAATGGAATCAACTATGATATTTCGATTATTGAAGGGCAAAAAACAGGCTATTTTTTAGATCAAAAGCTAAATCGAAATTTCTTGCAATCTATTTCCAAAGATAAAATAGTATTGGATTGCTTTTGCAATCAAGGCGGTTTTGCTTTAAATGCTGCAAAAGGTGGAGCTAAATATGTTTTAGGAATAGATATTTCACAACAAGCAGTCGAATCATCTCAAAACAATGCCAAAATTAATAATTTTGACTTTGTTGAATTTTTAAAAGCTGATGTTTTTGAATATTTAGATAAAAAATCAAAAAATGGTCAGAAGTGGGATATAATTGTTCTCGATCCACCAGCATTTACTAAAAATCGCAAAACATTGCCAAAAGCAAAAGCCGCCTATGCCAAAATAAATAGATTAGCATTGAAAATGCTCAATCAAAATGGTTTCTTGGTTACATCTTCCTGCTCTCATCACTTACAAGAAGATATGTTCTATGAAATTTTGCAACGTGAATCAAGAAAACTTAATCTAAAATTAAGGTTAGTTTTTCGTGGTTTGCAATCTCCAGATCATCCAATTTTAATTTCAATGCCAGAAACTCAATACTTGAAATTCTTTGTTTTTCAAGTGATTTAGTCGATTGAATTTCTAATAGAATTACTAAAAATCAAAAAAATTAAGCAAAACTAAAATATTATTGCTTGAAAATACTCTTTATAACTTGTGAAATTGATAAAATCACAAAAAGGAGTTTTTATGGCGAAAAAAGTTGCTAAAGATAATGCAATAAAGCAAGGAATTAGAAAAGTTTTTATTAATGGAAAAGAAACTGAGGTTGAAATTACTTGCAAATTTGATAGAAGTGGTTTCGATGACACTACAATTTTGGAATGGTACCGCATAATGCATTTAGGACGCCGACTGGACGATAAAGCAGCTCTTTACTTGAAAATGGCAAAAGGTTGGTCTTATCACGCACCATTCGGTGGGCACGATGGTATTCAGCTTGCTGTGGGACTTTCTTTCCGTCAAGGCAAAGATTTCCTATTCCCATACTATCGTGATATGCTAACTTCACTTGCCGCAGGGATTACTCCCGAAGAAATAATTCTCAATGGTTTAAGTAAAGAGACTGATGTCGCTGGTGGTGGACGCCATATGAGCAATCATTTTGCTAAACCCTCCATTCGTATTCAAAATGTCTCATCCTGCACAGGCAATCATGCTCTTCACGCAGCCGGTGTCGCTCGTGCAATAAAAAAGCTTGGTAGCGATGAAGTTGCAATCTGTTCAAATGGTGAATCTGCTTGCTCTGAAGGTTACTATTGGGAAGCTGTAAATGTTGCGACATTAGAGAAATTACCGGTTGTTTTTGTAATTCAAAACAATAAATATGGTATATCTGTCCCACTTGTTGATCAGACTGCAAACCAAATTGTATCTGAAAATTACCGTGGTATGAAAGATTTACTTATCATTAATTGTGATGGGCGCGATCCTTTCGATTCATATCGTGCTATGCAAAAAGCAATTGAATATGCTAAATCTGGCGCCGGTCCAGCTATGGTTCACGCCGATTGCGATAGAATTGGCTCTCACTCAAACTCGGACCGCCACGAAGCTTATCGTTCAAAGGAAGAGCTTTCGGAAGTTCACAGGCGAGATCCATTAATTCAATTCCGAACATTTATTATTGAAAGCGGGATTGCAACTGAAGAAGATATAATAAAAATTGAAGAAGAAAATAAGAGGGTTATTTTTGAAGCTGCTGATAAAGCTGAAGCTGCACCAGATGCAAATGGAAAGCTCTATAACGAATTCGTTATTCCTGAACCATATTTTAAAGATGAGCTTGATGTAAATAAATATATAGATCTAAATTCTACTCCTGTTAGTTTTATCGAAGCAATTAATCTTACACTTAAAGAAGAGTTCCGCCGTAATCCAAAAACTTACCTTTGGGGACAAGATGTTGGTAAAGGCGGCGTATTCAATGTTGTCAAAGGTATGCCACAAGAGTTTGGTAAAGATAGAGTATTCAATGCACCAATTGCAGAAGATTGCATAGTTGGTACTGCAAACGGATTCTCAAGATTCGACAAAGAAGCTCGTGTTGTAGTTGAAGGTGCCGAATTTGCAGACTACTTTTGGCCCGCAATGGAGCAATTAGTTGAATGCTCACACGACTATTGGCGAACGAAAGGTCAATTTGCACCAAACGTTGTTATTCGACTTGCAAGTGGTGGATATATTCAAGGTGGTCTGTATCACTCACAAAATTTAGAAGCAACCTTTACAACCTTACCAGGTATCCGTGTCGTATGTCCTTCATTTGCTGATGATGCTGCTGGTCTTTTGCGAAATGCAATTCGCTCCGAAGGTGTTACAGTTTTCCTTGAACCAAAATTCTTATATAATTACAAAGGGGCTTATGCCCATTTCCCAAATGAGAATTTCCTTGTTCCATTTGGTAAAGCAAGAATTCGTCGCGCAGGCGACTCATTAACAATTGTAACTTATGGAAATGCAACTCACATTTGCTTAAATGCTGCACGTGAACTCGAAAAAGAAGGAATTTCCCCAGAAATAATTGATCTTCGCTCGCTATCACCCTGGGATAAGGAAACTGTATTCAATTCAGTTAGAAAAACAGGGCGTGTTTTAATTGCTCACGAGGACAAAGTTTTTGGTGGATTTGGTGGAGAAGTTGCTTCAACAATAGCTGAAGAAATGTTCAATTTTTTGGACGCGCCGGTTAAACGTATTGGCTCGAAAAACACCCCTGTCGGTTTTGCTAAATCTTATGAAAACGAGATTTTGCTAAATGTAAAAGATGTTATTGAGGCGGTTCACTATTTAGTTAGCTACTAATTATTCAAGCATTCCAATAAATGCAGACATTCTTGCAGAGAGACTTCGGTCTCTTCTGTAAGAGTGAAATCGTTTGTCTTCAATAGTGCAAATATCTGATATTTCAATGTTTTTCTCCTTAACTCCTTCGTTAATCAGCTGATCCCGAATACAACCTCTAAAATCGAGCAAAAACTTATCCTTAGCTTTTTGAATTAAATATTTTTCTGTGAAAAAACTTGCTACATCAATCCCAACTTCATAATTTTTCTGGCTTGCACAAGGTGATACCCACACCAATAAGTTTGTCGGTTCTGAGTTGAAAACTTCAATCATTTTCCGAATACCTTTTGAGATGATATTAAGTTGTGTTCCACGCCAACCCGAATGGAAAGCACCAACAGCTTGATTTACTTTGTCATATAACAGCACACCCGCACAATCTGCAATTGTTACATTCAAAACTGTATTCTTTAAATTAGTGATCATACCATCTGAATCTTCTATTAGAAATTTATTTTCCTTTGTTATTATTCGTATTTCATCCTTATGAACCTGCTTTTGAAATATAAGATTTTCTCGTCTTAAATTTAAATTATTTGCTAATATCATTCTAAAGTACTCAACTTCGTCTTCATTGTAAATTTCAGCTGGGAATATCGAAAATCCTTTCGCAAACAAATGATAGTTTGTTTCTGTAGCACCTGCAATTACATTGTAATTCTGAAATATTGTTGGCTTCAATATGTTAATTTTCATCGATCACTTCAATTATTTGTGAGACATAAGTATGAGGAAAAAGTTTTTCTTCAAGAGCTTGTTGTACTTTTGGTGTTAGTTCAATATATTCAAATTTTCTAATCTTTTTCAGTTTGTTAGCAGTATTGATACCAGCATTCCCATTGACTGCTATGATAAGATGCTTCTCTAAGCTTGAAAGGTAATCCACAAGATAGTAATCTGTTTTTGGATATTGTGCGGGCTTCCGATCAGCCAAATAAACAAAAAGTGTGCTATCATTATAATTACAAATTGTAACAACAAGCTGATCTCTTGGATAAACAACTTTTCTTACAATTTCATCTTTTTTCTCATAATTACTATTATGCAAAATTAGGAACATTATTACAGAAAAAATCAATCTGGAAAGCAGCAATTTTTTGCTACTTGATGAGAAAATATAGATAGTAAGCGTACTAAAAATAATTGAAAAATATAAAGTTGCATCCCCAGCTAAAAAAGAATAGGGGATAGATATTAAAGCTTGATTTATTTTGTTTGAAATGAGGAACAAGAATGTAGAAAGTTCAGCATAAATTTCAGCTATTGGAAAATAAATAAAATATAGAGCAATTGCATTAAATGAACTAAACAAAGCTATAGTAAAGATTGGAATAACGAATAAATTTGCAATAAATGAGATTAAAGAAAATGTTTTAAAATAATATGCAACAAGAGGAGTAAGAATAGATGATGCAGCAAAGGTTACTGCAAGACTATTTTTTATGAATTCTAATAATTTGGACTTTACGGGTATAATTAAATTGAAGAAACTTCTAAAAGGTTCGAAAAAAATTGCTATCCCGAGTATTGCAAGTGCCGACATTTGAAAACTCACTGAATGAAGTAAGTAAGGCTCAAGCATGAGTGAGATTAAAACTACAAAACTTGCAACATTCAATAAATTATATTGCTTTTGATAGTATTGAGCACAAGTAATAAGTATTGCCATAGCACTTGCTCGAATTGCTGACGGCTGGAATTCAACCAAAAAATTATAAGAAATCAACGCAATAACAAACAAAATAAATTTTATGTGTTTATTTTTTAAAAAACCGATGAATAAATATAATACAAATGCAATCAGCCCAACATGAAGCCCACTAAGAGCAAGGACATGTGCCGTTCCAGAATAAGCATAAATTTTCTTTGTTTCAGGTGAAATTGAGCTTTTGTCGCCCAAAATTATTGCATTGACAATACTGGATTGCCCGAAAGAAAATAAGTCTTGTGATATTTTAAAAAATTTACGACGAATAATATCCCTTGTATAATAAATGTTAAATTTTCTCTCTAATAAAGTTATACTCTTTGGATAGGCAATCCATTGAATATTAAGCCCAGCATAGTAAATTTCTTCATCAAATTCATTTGGTAATGTTTTTAATTTTGGCAATCGGATTTTCCCATAAAATTTAATTTCATCACCTGCAAAAAAATTAAATTTATCAGTATAATATTTCACTAAAACACGCTGGTTTTTCATCATTGGAAGAGCAGGAGAATAGATATTGCCTTCAAAAATAAATGAAGCTCTTTTTGGGGATATGCTATTTATTGAGATGATTTCTCCAATGCAATAAGTTTTAAATTCAAGAGAAATAGGATATGGATTACGCAAACGATAGTCTTTAAAATTTAAGTAAATTAAAATTCCAAACACAAACGATATGCTAATAAATGTAATGATATATATTTTTTTTAAATAAAAAAAAATAGCAATTATAATAAAAATTATTGAAATAATTGAACTAAGTGAGATAGACAAATCAAAAAAATAAGCAATTAAAAAAATGCCTGCAGCAGTAAGCAGACTTATAAAGAAAGGTATTTCAGAAAGTTTTTTGTTAAAAAAGTATTTCATTAAACTCCGAAATTATCGTCGTTCAAATAAATTGAATACAAACGCCGATAAAATTTTACTGTTTGCTCATCATATTTTTTAGGTATAAAGACAGCATTTATAACGAAAATATCTCGCTTTTTATCGTATGACATAGCGAAACGGAAAATTTTATCTTGTTTATGCTGGAACATTATATCTACATTAATCTTCCCATCTTTTTCTTCCGATAAATTTACTAATATGAATTTACCTGATAAATAACCTTCATTATAAAGTTGGTTAAAAGAATAAGTTATACTGTTGGGTTCTAAATTAAAATTTATAGGTTTGGATGCTTCTTGACCATCAAAAGCAAATTTGGTGAGAAACATATTTAACGATTGATTGCTATTGTATAAATCTATCGCTTTTCTAAGTGAGTTAATATGATTTGCCTGATATGTAGCTCTTGTAACAATTTTTCTGTTCAAAAGAGCTGTATCTATAACAGTTTTATTTTCGATTGTGTCAATAAAATTTTCACCAGTTTTAACAGATCCTTCATTAATAGTAGTATCTTTTGGTTTAATTTGAATTGTTGAAATATCTTGTTTATCTTTGTTTATAGAATATATTTTCTCATCTTGAACCTGACAAGAGCTTATAATTATCAAAAGCATTATTAGTAAATATTTTTTCATAAAATCTCATGAATTATATATATTTAACGATTTATTGAGTTATTATTTTTATAAAATTACAAACAGTCATAACAAATTTAATATGTTTTAAAAGTAAAATTTTAAGAAAAAACACTTATTTATTAAAAAAGACTGCCTTTTGGGGCAGTCTTTTTTAAATATTTTATGCGTCTTAATTTATCTTGGAAATTTCAATCAATCGCTCATTAACATTTTCAAAATCGGCTTTGATAGTGATTTTATAATTAATGAATTTAATAATGTTAAATGAATTTTCAGCCCATTCAACCAGTTTAATCGAATCTTGTGAATAAAGGCATTCTTCAAGCCCAATATCATCTAATTCATTCTTGTCTTTTACTCGATATAAATCAATGTGATAAATTGTAATTTGTTCGCCAGAATTTATGCCATTATATTGATTTATTATAGTGAATGTAGGGCTTGTAACAATTTCGCTGACATTAAAATATCTGCAAACACCTTTAATAAACTCAGTCTTCCCGACACCTATATCACCATAAAACAGTACTATATCACCTTTCTTCAAGGTTTCGGCAAACTTTTCGCCTAAGGAAATTGTTTCTTCCTCACTTTTTGTTGTATATGTTTGCGTTTCCATAATTCAAATATAACAATAAAGTAATAAATACAAAAGGTTTTATCTTGGTTCAAGCTCAATTATTGGAACAATCATTTCCTCAAGTGAAATTCCGCCGTGTTGAAAGCTGTCTCGATATCTATTAAGGAACTGATGATAGTCAGTTGGATAAACAAAGTAGTAATCTTCCTTAGCAATAATATTATTGACAGAGATACCCATTGATGGTATCTTATATTTTGTAAGATCATCAATTTGCATTGCATGTCGCTTATCGGCTTTCACGTTTTTCCCGAACTTATAACGCAAGTTTGTTGATGTGTCTCTATCGCCTAATACTTTTACTCCGCGCATACAACGAATCGAACCGTGGTCTGTTGTAAGAATAATTTTGATGTCTCTCCTTTCTGCAAGCGACTTGAGTATTCCGAATAAACTGGAATGCTTAAACCACGAACTTGTAAGACTACGATATGCCGCTTCGTCTGGTGCTATTTCTTTAAGAATAGCGTAATCCGATCGAGAATGTGCAATCATATCAACTGCATTAATAACTATTGCTGTAATTGTATTATCCATATAATCCTTTATCTCACGCTCTATTTTTTTCCCAAAATCAGTATCAAAAATCTTGATAAAACCAACTTTGCCATTAGTTTTAATCCTACGGCGTTCCAACCAGGTTTCGAGCAGTTCTTTCTCATAAGCATTTTGTTTGTGATCTTCTGTATTTGAATCTACATTCCACCATTGTGGGAAGTATTTCTTTATATCTATTGGATATAAACCAGCAAAAATTGCATTTCTTGCATATGGTGTTGCAGTTGGCAATATTGAAGAATAATAATTTGTTTTAAAAGAAAAATATGGCTCTAAATGCTCACGCATCATTAACCATTGATCTAATCTCATACAATCTACTATTATGTAAAATATTTTTTTCCCTTCTTTCAAGTGTGGTAGTACAAAGTAATCAGAAACGTGTGGCGATAGTATAGGATATTCTTCATTTCTTTTATCATCAGGATGATGAATCCAATCATAATAATTATTTTCGACAAATTTTGAAAATTCCGTATTGCACTCTTTCCATTTGTCTTGCAATGTTTGAGCAAGACCTTCTTCATTATGGCGATCAAGTTCAATTGACCAATTTACAAGTTGAATATATATATCTCGCCAATCGCCCCAACTAAGTGGTTCGAGCATCTTTGCTGATAACTGTGCAAATCCTGAAAGATAATCTTGCGTAAAACGTTCCTTTTCTATACGTTCCCCTTCGATAAATTTTTTACAGGCAAGTAAAATTTGTGTTGGATTGACTGGTTTTGTTAGATAATCATCTATTTTTTTACCTATTGCTTCCTCCATTACACTTTCGGCTTCATTTTTTGTTACCATTACTACTGGTGTTCGTGAGTCGATTTCTTTTATAACCGAAAGTGTCTCCAAACCACTAATGCCGACCATCATTTCATCTAAAAAAATCAAGTCGTAGTGTGTACGTCGAACCATTTCTATTGCATCTTCACCATTTGTAGCGGTATCGGTTTCGAAGCCACGTTGATTGAGTAAAATAATATGTGGTTTTAGTAAATCAATTTCATCATCAATCCATAAAATTTTACCTTTTGATTTTTCCATTTTAAACCTTAATAACAGTGTTGAACAAGTGGTTTTTGAAGCCTTTCATTTTCCTCCGGAATTTGTTAAATAACTTAGACGACTGTTCAATATAAATAATTTAAAATCTTTAATATTAAAATTAATCTGGATTTGCTATAAGTGTACAAGTGGTTTCACCTTTACTGTTTTTCTCCCATATTTGACGAACAACTCTACCAGAACCACGAATATTAACTTTTATACCCGAAGTGTGTAAAATTGTTACTGCACGCCGTAGTGACAAGCCAACAACTGATGGCATTTTTTCCAAAGATAATGTATCTTGTATAGTCTCAATTTTAATACTTGTTGAACGTAAAATTCTTTCGCCTGCTTTTGGAAATGTTGATTTTACAATGCCTTCCTTCGAAGAAGATGACCATCGTAATCCTAATTCCGACAAAATATTTTCGGCTTCAGTTAGTAACAAACCATTGATGTTAGGTACGTAAACTGTATCCCAAGGATTATTCTCTATGTCCTTTTCGTTAGGTGAGTGATTCTTTAAAGATAACCAACGCAAAGCAATATTTTTGAAAATTGGTGCAGCAGTTGAACCGCCATAAATACTTGTTTTAGGTTTATCCAGAAATACAATAATGCAAATTTGTGGATTGTCTGCTGGGAAATATCCTACAAACGATGCATTATAGTCTGCTTTTGAGTATGTTCCATCAACAATTTGCTGCGAAGTACCTGTTTTACCTGCTATTTTAACGCCTTCTATTTTTGCAGCTGTTCCAGTTCCTCTCTCAACAACTTCTTTGAGTACATCTGTAAGCATTTTTGATGTGTTTTCAGATATAACGCGTCGAATTTTTTCGGGAGAAAACTTCTTAATTAAATTCCCTCTTTCATCAAACAAGGCGTTAATAATATATGGCTTCATCATTATTCCTTTATTTGCAACCGTTGCAAAAGCGTTTAACAGTTGTAACGGTGTGGACATAATACCATAACCAAAACCAATAAAACGTTTTGTAGAAACATTCATTTGCTCGGCACGTTGAATCTTTCCTGCAACTTCTCCAGGTAGATCAATGCCTGTTGAAATCCCAAAACCGAAATCACGAATGTATTTATAAAATTTATAATCAGGAATTTTAGCTGCAACACTTGATAAAATAATATTGCTCGAATATACAAGCCCATCTCTGAAAGTTGCAATTCCCAGCGGATGAACATCGCGTATTACATAGTTTACAAAATGTAGCTCGCCTTGAAAACCATTATATTTATCGTTGAGAGATGTTATTTTCTCTTCGATTGCCGCAGCTGCGGTAACGACTTTAAATGTGGAACCAGGTTCATAAACGTCGGTTATCGCTCTATTTCGCATATTGGAATTAATATAAGTAGCTGGATCATTAGGATTAAAGTTCGGATAGGTTGACATAGCCAAAATTTCGCCTGTTGAAGGTTTGATTGCTACTACTGTTCCAGATTCTGCAAGCGAATTTTTTACTCCTTGCATTAATTCAAATTCGACGATCCGTTGTAATTCAATATCAAGTGTTAGCTGTATTGAATAACCATTAGTTGGATGAATGATTGGTAAATCAGCCGATGGACGAAGCCTCCCCAGTCCATCACGAAACATAACCATATAGCCACTTCTTCCAGTAAGTATGCTGTCGTAACTCAATTCTATACCTGTTAGCCCCCTGCTATCGATATCTGTGCAACCTATCACTTGTGATGCAAGAATGCCATAATGGTATTGGCGTTTAGGTTCTTCGATTAAAATTAGTCCTTTATCTTTTATATAAAGTAAATCTCTAATTTTCTCTGGGGTAATCCCACGAACAAGCCATACAAAAGATCCTTTTGCTGATAAAATTTTTCTGTTTAATGTCTCAGTTGAAATTCCTGTGTTTTTTTCGATTATTTGTAAAATTTCTGTTTTATGTTGAAGCAGGTTAGGATCAACCGCTATTGAATAACTCTTGACTGATGAAGCAAGCAAATTCCCATTTCGGTCGTATATATTGCCACGTTGTGCACTTAAACTTACTTTTGTTTCATGCTGTCGTCGTGCTTTTTCTTTGTAGTAGGACGCATTTAATATTTGTAATTGAAATAATCGAGCTATGACAATTATTAGCCCAATATTAATAAAAATCATTAAAAGCCAAAATTTCCAGAATTTCTTTTTTCTTGTATATGTATTTTCTTGATTATTCTTCATTCTTTATTTTAATCTTGTTGGGAACTTTTGTTGGTTTTATCATACCAAGTTTTTCTTCTGCGATTTTAGTTATTCTTTCGGCTCCCTCTAAATCAATTATTTTTGTAATCAATACTTGATTTGATGCTCTGACTTCATTATACTGTTTTTCGATAGATTGTATTTCAGACAGAAGATAGTTTACTTTAAATACATTATCAATATATGTAATTGTTAGTGCTGCCGAAATAACAACAATTGCAAAAGCTTTCCATCTATTTGTTTTTATTTTACTTGTCAGGCTCATCGTTTGAAGCATTATTTAATTGGTTTGAATAATTTTTGAAATCTTTAATCAAAAAGTATAGAGTTGAAAAAATAAAAGATAATACGAAAGCTAAAATCACCATCAACTTCTTATTTGGTGCAGATTGCCGGTCTGGAATGAATGCTCGATCAAGCACTTCCACTGTTGGTACATCACGATTTTCCTGTATTGCCTCTTGATGCCGTTGCGTTTCCAAATACAAAATTACTTGTTCTATAATCTTTTTATCGCGATACAAATTTGCATACTTTCGTGCGAGTGAAGGTATTTTCTCAAATGGAATTGAGAAACCGTCAGTGCCTGTAAGCCCACCTTTTTGAACTGCCTCATATTGTTTACGAAGTTGATTTACAATATTTTGTAGTTGCATTAGATAAGGATTATCTTTTCGGTATTCATTTTTAGCAATGTTTAGCTCCATTTCAGCTTTTGCAAGTTGCAAACCAACTTCAATAGCTTGCTGAACAAGTGCCTGGGTTTGATCGTCAATCTTTAAAACTCTATTGCTACGTTGGAAAATTTCCAGTTCATTATCTATTGAATCGGATTTCATTCTGTAATTAGCCAATTCTCGTTCAATATATTGACGTGATTTTTTTGCTGCTGATGTATTTCGCTGGCGAACAATCTCATCAAGTCCACAAACAGCTTTTTCTCCTAAACTTTTTGCGAGAACTTTTGTTTCTTGTTTTGTATCCGAAGATGGGAAAAAAGAGGTTCTTGCAGTTGTCAGTAATTTAATTAACCCAGTTTTTTCGATTTCTACTTTAAGATCTTCTTGTAATAATTCAATCAATTCATTTCGTGTATAATTTTTATAATAAGGATAATTTGATAGTTTCAAGCTGTCAATTAAATATTCTGCTAATGTGCGGCTGCGTAAAATATCCGCCAAAATATATGATTGGTTGTTATTGCTTCCCGTAAATGAAAGAGCAGATGGAATTGCGCCAGAGAAACTTTGTAAAATTGATGTAAGTCCAGAACTTTCGCTTTGCTTAGGTGGCATAATGGTGGTATATGTTTTATAAGTATGTGGCATAATCAAGCCAAAAATAAAAGTTAAAACACAAAAAATGGCAACTATTACCCAGATTTTTTTATAGTATTTTTTATATACATCTATAAAAACGAAAATACTAATTGATAGTGCTTTATTTTCTTTTTCATTCATTTCACTTACCAATACGAGAAAATGCAAGAACTACACCTGCTATTGTTAAAATTTGCGTTGCAATTGTAAGACCAGTAGTGAATGCTTCCATAAATGTAAGTTCTCGTTCCGGTGGAACAAGAATCACATCTCCCGGCTCGATAACGTAATCACGTTTTTTTGCACGGTAAAGTCCGCCACTATGCTTGTTGATCATTGTCTCGCTTTCGTCTGCTCGATAACCAAAACCACCAGCAAGCTCTATGTATTCTAAATAATCAGCTCCTGGTCGATATGCAATAAGCCCAGGTTTAGCCACACGTCCTTGAACATTCACGAATTTTTTGATACTTGGCACGACAATTGAATCTCTGTGTGTCAAATAAAAATTATCTGTGGAATTTGGATTTTCCATTATTTTTTTGAAATCTAAAGAAATAACTCCTTTTCTTTCTGTTTTTTTCGACTGAAAATATCTATATTCACTTTGCGACATTTCCGAAGGTAGAATTTTACTTAATCTTTCCATTTCCAAATCAGGTTTTTCTAGTTCATTTTGGCTTATGTATTCGATAAATTCAATGGCTGCTTCACTTGTAAAACCACCTGCTCTTTTAATTAAATCGCTTACTCTATCTTTTTTCTCCTCAATAGCATAATAGCCAGGGAAATTTACCTCACCTTTTATAACAACATACTCAAGCTTTCGCCATTTTGGTATGCTACGCACAAATACTCGATCACCTGAGTTAAGAGGAAAATCATTAACAATTCCTGTTGTACTTAAATTTTTATCCCTTAAATAAGATAAATCTAAATATTTTGTAACAAAGCCTGTTTTATTTGCAGCATAATATTCAACAGAGTCTAAAAAAGCTGACTCCATAAAACTGAGTCCGAAGCGTAATAAAGTTGATAAGCTATCACCTTCTTTATATTCAAATAGTCCTTTATTTATAACATCACCATATAGCCCAATAATTGATTTTTCGTTAATCTCTGGGACTATTATTTTATCTCCACCTGAAACAAATGGATTAGCCGCTTCATCACCGAGAAAATAATATTTCATTAGGTCAATACTTAACTGTTCGCCATTTGATCGAAGAAGAATTATATTTCGCCATGAAGCTTCTCGCCGCAATCCACCTGCTTTATCTATAACTTCAGAAACTCTATCGGCTGGTGTTGCTGGATAAATTCCATTACGAACAACAAAACCGCTGACTGATACTTTAAATTGTCGTATTTTTTGTAAAGTAATGAATATCTCAGTAGGATTTAAGTTTTTTCTAATTAAATTTTCTATTAAAACATTTGCTTCTGTTAAGGTTTTACTTTTTAAATCGATTTTACCTATTCCAGGAATAAGCAAAGCACCTTCCGGTGATACAGTTAATTCAAAGTGCTTTGGTTTTGCAGATATTACACTAATTGCAAGTTCGTCGCCAGGTCCTAAAATATACTTATCAGGATTTATTTCACGCTCCAAAAGTCCTGTTGCAGATTTAAGCGAGGAAATTGCCATTTCTTTCGAAAGAGAATCGGCAAAATCATCCTTTGGCAATCTGTAAATACTATAATCGACCTGTCCAATTGATGATAAGTATGTTAAAAAGAATAATAAAATTGTGCAAAAAAATCTTCTCATATTGCACTTTAATAAGTTACATAATCATACAAAAATATAAAAAAAAGCAATAAAAATAAATTATTATTGACCGAAGTAAACCATTTAGGTTATTATTTAATTAAAAATTAAGGAATTTTTATTCACTTATGAAAAATTTACTGTGTTTTCATATTATCATATTATTTATTGACAAAAAAATTTTAATTTTGTAATTATTTTTAAAATTGTAAATCAAGTTATATGTTTTCAAAATTAGTTAATTATGCTGTCAGAATTTTAATGATAATCTTAGGGCTTGTGCTTATAATTTGGGGCATTCTTTACAAAGAAAATTTGCAAGATAGCACACTTGTTATTGTTATGGGAATTGTAGTAACTCTTTTCGGTGTTTATCGTTTAATTATGTATAGAACACAATTAGAAAGATACAACTTTAATCTCAATGAGGACGATGATGAAAAATAAAGTAATAATTCTAATTTTTGCTTTGGTGCTTTTGCTTCAAGCTTGCAACGATAACAAACCAAAACCTGAATCCGATAGAGAAACAATGACACGTGGCAAAATCACCGCATATTGTGATAATACTATATATCATCTTCTCGACACACTTTTCAAAATGTATCGTAAAGCTTATCCCGATGTTGAACTCACAGTGCAAAGCGTTACCGCTCGTGAAGCTATGGCACGGCTTCTTTCAGGCGAATCAAGGGTTATTTTCATTGCTCGTGAATATTTGAAAGATGAAGATTCTCTTATGCAAGCTTACAAAGTTGAAAAACACAATATTGAAGAAATTGCAGACGACGCACTTTGTTTTTTCGCCAATATAAAATATCCCTTAGATACTTTAAATGCTCATCAAATTTTCGAAGTACTTACAAATAAAAACAAAACATTAACCAATTACTTTAAACAACTTAAAGAAGAACCAGTTTTTGCAACCTTGGAACAAAATTCGTCTGTTTTTGCCAATATTAATAAATTAGTAACACTCAATCACCCAATTCAGCGTCGCCTTCAACTTTTCTCAACAGTTGATTCTTTATTGTTATTTGTTAAGAATAATCCGAACGCAATTGGTATTGGTTATCTTTCTCATATATTTAGAAATTTAGATTTCAAACCCATTGCAATTGGTTATACTGATACAACTGGGAAATATATAACTCCAAAACCAGTTCATCAAGCTTACATAGTTCAAGGTTTATATCCATATATCATAACTTATAAAGCGATGTTTCTTAAAAATTTCAAGGATTTGCCTTTTTGGTTCGCAATGTATATTTCAAGAGAGGCAAGTTCCACGAAATATCTTACAGAAGCAGGTGTAGTGCCAAAATATGCAAGATTTAAATTAATAAAAGAGGATTAAAATGAAAATTAAATTGTTTTTTGCGATACTCTTAATGAGTTTTAGCTTTGCTTACTCACAGCAAGCAAAGCAAAATTTAATTTCAGCTTTGAATGAAAAAAATTATGAATTAGCAGAAACCCTTATTCAGCAAGCTATTGCTGAAAACCCAAAGGACTTGGAATTGCATTTTCTTTGCAGTGATGTTTATCTTGAACTTGGAAACAACCAAAAAGCTTTAGAAGTAATGCGTCAAGCTGAAAAAATTTCAAACAAACCGTTTGTTCTAAGAAAACTAGCAAATGTCCTTTCTATAAATGGAAATCATACCGAAGCTGTAAGAATTTTACGTAAATTAACTAATGATGAAAAGAAAGAAATAAGCAACTGGCTTGTGTTAGTGGATGTCTATCTGAGAGCGGACTCCATTAGCCAAGCGGAAATTGCTGTCGCAAGAGCTTTAGATATGGATAAAAAAAATGTCGAAGCAAACGTTAAACGTGGCGATATCTATTACCAACAAAGAGTTTACGAACTATCAAAAGATAGTTACGAAGATGCATTATCTGTAAATCCTGATTTAAATGATGCACGTATGAAGCTTGCACAGTCATATTATTGGCTTGGCGTAAGAGAAAATGAGGGTAATCCAGATTTAGCTAATTTGTACTTTACACGTTCTTTGCAGGAATGGAATATTCTTACTCAGAAAGATCCAAAAAATGCACGTGCTTGGTTCGAGCAGGGTAAGCTTTTCTTCTTTTCGAAAAATTTTGTCCAAGCTGCTCAATCACTCAATAATTACATACAATTGCGTCCAAGTGGTTCACTTGGGCGTTGGTATCTGGCACAAGCACTTTACGAAATTGGTCGATGCGATTCCGCTCGCACTCATTTGCGAATTGTTGCAACAGAAATTGATACTGCAGCACCTCGCGCTAAATTGCTGCTTGCTCGCTGTTATTTGCAAGAGGGCGATTATGCTGATGCGGAAAAAACTTTTGCCGAGCTGAGCGCAACCGAACAGCTTCAAATGGAAGATGTGCGTCGTTGGGGGCAAGCCGCACTTTTTGCAGGCGATACTAATATTGCCGTTGAAAAATGGAAGCAGGCAATTGATATGAATCCAGAAGCTAATTGCCAGCTTATGTATGTTCTTGGTACTTCACTAAATAAAATGAAAAGATACACCGAAGCAATTGAAATTCTAAATAAAAGATTAAATACAGCTCAGTGCACCGATTCAAACGACTATATTATTCACTATTTTATTGGTATTAGTTATTTCTTTAATCAACAAGCTCAACTTGCAATTTCACCACTACAAAAAGCCATAGAACTTAATCCAAACTTTTTGTGGTCTATGATTTATTTAGGCGACGTTTACGCAAATTTGAATGATAATACTAAAGCAGAAGAAATGTTTCTCCGTGCAATTACTACTGGCTCCCCAACTGCTGATAAATATAAATCTGAATTAAATCAGTCTTTCGCAAAATTAGCTCAGATGAAACTCGAACAAAAGAAGTACAAAGATTTAGAAAAAATCGGTCGCGATTGGCTTGCAATTATGCCTGATAACGAATTTGCCGCTTTATACACAGCTGTTGCTTACCACGGAATGGGGCAAAACGAACCAGCCTGTCGTTACTACAAATTAGTTCTTAAAATTAATCCAGCAAACAAAACCGCTCGTGACAATACAATGTTTAGTATTAAAGGATGTTTGCTTTTTTTAGCAAACATCCTTTTTTATTAAAGAAATTTTTTCTTAAATTCAATTAGGATTTTGAAAAGACTTATTTTTTTATTTAATTTTATTACATAAACTTATTTTTGTACAGAAAAATTTTTATTAATTCTCTTTAATTCAATCAAATGGATACCTTCGAAATTTTAGAAAAAATTTTGAGAAAACTTAATCAAGCTTCCAACGAAGAGTGCAAAATATTAGCAAAAGAAATTCAAAAAGATTTTGAAATTGTTAAAAGTCATTTAATTGATTTATCTATTAAAAACAACGAATTAAATTTGATTCGCTATGAATTAGATATTTCTCGAGAAAGATATAAGTTCCTTTATGATAGTGCTCCAACTATTTATTTCAACTTAAATTCCGAAGGCAGAATAATATCTGTCAATAAAAGTACTTCAATTATTTTAGGTATTTCAATCGATGAATTAATAAACAGTACTGTTACAGAATTTATTTTACCTGAATTCATTGATAATTTCAATAATGCTTGTAACGAATCAATTGATTTTAAAGAAGCTGTCCCTTGCTATATAAAAATAAGATCTATTGACGGTGATATTAGGAGTCTCTCGGGTGTTGTCAGTTCAGCTTTAAACAATTTGCAGACAGAATTTTATGCTGCATTTATCGATATAACTGAAGTCGAACAAAATCAACAAAAAATTGAAGAACAAGAAAAATTACAAAAATTATTTTTTGAAAATGCGGCTGATGCTTTTTACTTTTTACATAATGACGTTTATCTTGATTGTAACAGCAAAGGATGTGAGGTTTTTGGTCTTGATAGCAAAAGCGACTTAATTGGTAAACATCCTTATGATTTTTCACCAGAGTTCCAACCAAATGGAGAAAGCTCAATTGAAAAAGCTAAGCGTATGATTGATATTGCATATAATCAAGGGGTTAATCATTTTGAATGGGTTCATATAAATAAAAAAACAGGATTAATTTTTTGCGATATTACCTTAAAACCTGTCAAAAAAGATGGTTTTGATGTTATTTTAGCTACTTTGCGCGATATAACTGAAAAAAAACTTGCCGAAGAAAAGAACAAACTTATCGAAGCAAATCTTTCTACTGCAATAAATTATTCAAACATTGGTGTAGCACTCTTAGACAACAAATATCACATAACTAAACATAATCAATTTTTCTTGGATGCTTGTGAAATAATAACAAATAGAACTATTGACCAAAATACAAATTTCAAAATATTATTAGAAAACACTTCATATACTGAATTTTTTGAAAATTTAACAAAAGCTTATCAAGGCTTTTCCTCCCAGTTCGAAATTAAAGTGCAAATAAAAACTTCAGAAATATACTATGATATAACGATTTATCCTGTAAAAGTTGGTGAAGAAATTACTGGTGTTTGTATTTTTATAAATGATGTTACGAAATTTAAAGAAGCAGAAAAAATTCTTACTCAAACAAACATAGAACTTGAAAAAAAAGTCTATGAAAGAACCTTAGAAATAAAAAAACAATCAGAACTATTGTCAGTTTTAATTGATAATGTTCCTGATATAATCATAGTGAAAGATATCGATGGCAAATATATTAATTGCAATAAATCTTATTGCAATTTTTTAAATTTAACTAAGGATGAAATTTTAGGCAAAACCGATAAAGAATTATTTAAAAAAGAAGAAGCAGAAGAGTTCGAGCAATTCGATAAAACTGTGTTTGAATCACGTAATGCAGTTAGAGCTGAACAGGTACTCCTACTTAACGATGGTTCACTGCATACTTTCGATACAATAAAAACACCATTTTATGATTTTGATGGCAATCCAATAGGACTTATTGGAATTTCACGCGATATAACCGAATTTAAAAAGTTAGAAGACGATATCAGGCGTATTAATCAGGAACTTGAAGCAATAATCGAAAAACGCACTCTAAAATTACAGCTTGAAATTCAAGAAAGAATTCGTATCGAAGAAGAACTAAAGCGCAGCCGTGAGCTTTATAGGAATCTGTTTAATAACGTTCCTGTGGGTATATATCGCTCTACAATCGATGGAAGAATAATTCTTGCTAATCCTACTTTAGTTCAAATGCTTGGGTTTGATTCAATCAACGAACTTAAAGAACGTAATCTCAATTTCGAAGGTTTTATAGATACATCCGAACGACTAGCTTTTCTAAATAAAATTCTCTCAAGTGATGATATTCACATTTTCGAGAGCACATGGGTAAAAAAAGATGGAGCTTTATTAAAAGTTTTAGAGAAAGCCAAAGCTGTTCGAGGTAATGATGGAAATGTCCTGTATATTGAAGGAACAGCCGAAGATATAACCGAACGAAAAGCAGCCGAAAAACTTCAACAAATAGTTTACAGCATTTCCGAAGCCGCTTATCATATTGATAATTTACAAGATTTGTACAAATTCATACACAAATCAATATCTCAATTAATTTACGCAAGAAATTTCTACATTGCAATTTACGACTCTGAAAGAAACGAGATTGCATTCCCATATTTCGTCGACGAGATTGAATCGCCAGAGGTTTCTTTCTTGGGTCCATATCCTTTTGCTAATGGTTTAACTGAGTATGTTATTAAAACTGAACATTTTCAGTTATTGGATGAAAAAACTATAATTGAGCTTGAAAGTAAAGGTGAACTTACTGTAAACGGTCCCATTCCAAAATATTGGCTTGGTATTCCACTGAAAACAATTGGCAATCAGACAATTGGTGTTATTGCTGTTCAAAGCTATAATGACGAAATTAAATACGATGATAAATCTAAAGATATTTTAGTGTTCGTATCCTCTCAAATAGCTATGGTAATTTACCGCAAAAAAATTGAAGAAGCTTTAAACCTTGAACGACGTTTACTTGCAGAAAGAGTTATGGAACGCACTGAAGAATTAAGCGCACTAAATGCTGAACTCGAACGTGCAATCCGTACAAAAGATGAGTTTCTCGCAAATATGAGTCATGAACTACGAACACCACTTAATGCAATTTTAGGGCTTTCTGAATTACTGCTTAAACATAAAGAAATTACTGCAAATGAACGTTACCAGCGTGCCTTAAACACTATTCATGAAAGTGGTCATCACTTGCTCAACTTAATTAATGATATTCTGGATATTTCAAAAATTGAAGCTGGTAAATTCGAAGTTTATTTTGAAGATGTTTCCGTTGAAAAAGTTGCGCATTCTGCAATCAATTTTATAAAACCCTTAGCAATACGTAAAAACATAAAAATTTCACTCGATATTGCTGAAAACTGCCCAGCAACATTCTATGCTGACGAAACTCGTACAAAACAAATTTTAATTAATTTGCTTAATAATGCAGTTAAATTTACCTATAACGACGGCTCTGTTGGTTTGGAAATTAATTCAAATATTGATGAAAATCAAATTAAATTCACTGTTTGGGATACTGGAATTGGTATTCGAAAAGAAGATATGCCTAAATTATTTAAACCATTCTCTCAAATTAGTAGTAATCTATCTCGTGAATACGAAGGCTCTGGATTAGGATTGGCTTTAGTTGCAAAACTAACCGAAATGATGGGTGGGAGTGTTTCAGTTGAAAGCAAATTTGGCGAAGGAAGTAAATTTAGTATAATACTACCAATTCATAGTAAATCTTTTGAAGAAAAAATATATAATGAAATTTTAAATAAAGAGTTCCATAATATTAAAACAGCTTTGCTAATTAATACAAATAAAGAAGATGCAGAACTTATGCGTCAAGACCTCGAAAATTTCAAAATTTCTGCCTATATTTTTGATTTCTCAATTCCAATCGAAGTTTTTCTCGAAAATAACAATTTCGATATTATAATTATTGATGTTCTTTTGTGGGAAAAGTCCAGCTGGGATTACCTAAAACATATAAAACTTCACGAAAAATATAAATATATTCCAGTTGTGATCGTTTCAATCCTTAAAGATAAAACTCGTGCGATTGCAAACGGTGCTGATGGGTATATTCAAAAACCTTATAAACTAATAAATGTTTATGAAACTTTAAATAAAATTGATATTAAAATTGAACAACAAAAAACAAGATTATTAACTGAACAGGAGTTATATAATATGAAGGAAAAAACTTTAATCTTACTTGCGGAAGATAATGAAGCAAACTTAGAAACAATGGAAGCTTTCCTCGAATATGCTGGTTACTCTGTGCTTGTTGCTCGCAATGGGAAAGAAGCTGTCGACTCAGCTATTGAATACAAGCCGGATATAATTTTAATGGATATTCAAATGCCAAAAATGGATGGACTTGAAGCTATCCGAATTCTCAAAGGTGATACAAACACAGCAAATATCCCTATCATTGCTCTCACTGCGCTTGCAATGCCGGGTGATAGAGACCGCTGTTTTGCCGTAGGAGCAAATGATTATATAAGCAAACCTGTTAATTTCGATACTTTAATCGATAGTATTAATAATTTAGTTAATAAAAAATAATGTAAAATTCTTTAACAATTTTTTATTTTTGTGTTTATTTAAAAATTTCAAATAAATGAGTTTTGTATGCAGGGAAATAATACTCAGGCTAACCAAAAAATCAAAGTTTTAATAGTTGACGACCAAGCTCTTGTTCTTGACATACTTGCAAAAGGATTATCGAAAGATCCAATGATTGAAGTAGTTGGAACCGCGACCGATGGTTTTATAGCTCTAAATCAGGTTAACCGATTAAAACCGGACGTTATCATTCTGGATATGGAAATGCCTCGCATGAATGGCATTCAATTTTTACATAACCTGATGCCAGTCAATCCAATACCCACAATTGTTCTTAGTGCCTTAACAGAGAAAGATTCTAAAATAACAAAAGAAGCATTCGAGGCTGGTGCAGTTGATTTCCAGCCGAAACCTGGTGCTGGAGCACGTGCTTTGCCTGAGCTCTTCTCTCAACTTCTATATAAAATAAAACTTGCATATACTCAAGATGTTAGTCATCTAAAACAAGTTAAAAAAGACTTCAAACTCCCAAGCAATCACTTAGATAGAACAGCCAAAACTGACCAAATTATCTTGGGTATGGGTGCTATGGATGCAAGCAACGATTCTAACAAAATATTGAAAATTTTTGCCTTAGGTTCTTGCATTGGATTGGGTTTATTCTGTCCATCAAAAAACACTGTTGGGCTTGCCCATGTGGCGCTTCCGCAATCTAACACAGATCCAGAAAAAGCAGAAAAATTACCAGGTTATTTTGCCGATACAGCTGTCGATGCTTTATTAAAAAAAATGGGAGAGTTTGGTTGCACACCTGATAAAATTTATGCAAAAATTGCTGGCGGAGCAAAAACTAAAATAGACTTGGGAGAATATTTTAGTATTGGGCAGCGTAATACAGTTGCAGTAAAAGCAAGATTGCTCAAACGAGGCATAAAAATATTAGGCGAAGATACAGGTGGAACTATATCCCGCACTGTTTCCATCAAGGTTGGGGATACAAAAATGCAAATTTATTTCCCTGATAAAGGCACTTGGGAAATTTAATGGCATAGTATTTGATTGATCCCTCTTAAAATTAATATTAATTTTGGGGGGAATAATGAAAATTGTATCAAACAACAAAACAGCCAATATCTTAATGTTAGTCGCTTTTGGTTTGATCGTAATTGTGATGCTTTCTTCATTTATTAACCGTGTTATTATAGCTCCACCAGTCGATTCTAAGATTGAAGAAGGTGCTAATTCAAGTGAAAATGATTTAGTAATTCAAGTAAATGTTCTCAACGCTTGTGGGGAAACTGGTTTGGCAGCTAAAGCAATGGAATTCCTACGTTTGCGCGGTTTCGATGTAGTTGAAATTGGTAATTATCCTAAAAAAGAAGAAAAATCTTTTGTTTTAGATAGGTTAGGTGATCTGAGAAGTGCTCGTAAGGTTGCTTATGCAATGGGAATTCCTGATACGCTCGTAGTTAGTGCTGTTGATTCAAATTTGTTTGTTCGCTCAACTGTTGTTATTGGAAAAGATTTCCCATTGCTGAAGCCTTTCAATTAATCAACTCTTCCAAAATAGCATCTAATTGCAAATAAATTGCCTCCCAAGAGTGCTTTTCTTCGATTAGCACTCTTGCATTTTTTGCTAAATTACTTGCAAATTCATCATCCGTTAAAATTTTGATTGCATAACGCACCATTTCTTCCTTTGTATTGCATATAATTGCACTTTCTTCGTTCTTTGCATAAATCCCTTGATTCCCAGTCGGTGTCGTTATTACAGGGCATCCGCATGCCATTGCTTCAAGCAATTTGTTCTGGATTCCTGATCCGCCTGAATGTGGGTGTAAAAATAGCCTTGAATTATGCAAATAAGGCAACATAATTGGCACATCTATATGCAAATGAATATTTTTCTTATCTTTGAGTGCCAAAATTCTATGAGGCGGTTTTGCACCTGCAATATGGAACTCACAATCTGGCAATTTTTCGAGTATGTTAGGAAAAATCTCGTTTACGATTGTATTAATCATAAGTTGATTTGCCCAAATATCAAGCTTACCTGCAAATAGTATTCCTTTTCGTTCTCTTATGTTATTGTTGAATGTAAATTTGCTTAGATCCGTCCCATTCGATAATAAACGATATTCCACTCCGCTGTTTAATTTTTGCATTTGCCGAATATCATCATTACTTACAAGTGTAACTATATCAAAATATTTGACAATCTCGGGTTCATATTTCTTTAACTTATTGTATTCCCATTTTCTTATAAATTTCTGGGTTAAATTTATTGATTCACGATAAGAACGATATTGATATATAGTTCGACAATCCTCAGCCATCAAAATTTTGGGTAATTTGTAGTCTTTAATGTATTCGGCTGTTCGCATAAAAAATGCAATAGCAATATCGAAATTTTTCTCAGGATTTAATTCTTTTACTGCTTTATTGAAGGTATTAGAATAATAATAATCAATTTCTAATGGATTTTTTGTTAGCAATTTCATTGCTGCCATCAATCCTGAAGTTATTGGATCGAGAGGTACAACAATAAGCCTTACTCCGAGCTTTTCAATTTCGTTAATATGACTTTTAGGTAAATCTGAACCCTGAAAGAACGTAACTAATGTGACATCGTGGTGTTTTCCTAAATGTTTCAGTATATAATATGGCTTCAATCTATCGCCACCAATGAGTGGATATGGAAAACGTGGAGTTAAAAATAAAATTCGTAATTTTTTATTCATACAAACTATTAATAAGTTGCACAAAATTTTAAAAATAATCAGGCAATTCTCGTCCTGTTAGCTTCATAATCGCTGCTGCAATTGTCGGGAACGAATCAGAAAAACCATAAATTATATTTGTAAAAGGAAGCTGCTTGCTGAAATAAGGATAACCAAAGACAACAATGTAATTTTTTCTACCGTTACTGATTTTTTCAATTATATCAATAATTTTTTCCGATAATTGGATACTCCCCTGATAAGCTCTACCTTTAGAAAAAATAGCAAAGATTACATACTTAGCTTCTGTTATATTATCTTTGATTTTTATGATTTCATCATCGCTTATATTTCCATCTAAATACGCATAATCGCAATCATTTTCGGTTGCTTGCGCCAAAAGAGTGAAAAATCGAGATGCTGCCTGAATGTCATAATCATTTTGTATAATACTAAAAGCTGCATATTGCTTGTGGCTATCTATTGGGAGTTCGTTTTCAGGTATGTGCGATATAATTGATTTAATAGCAGCACGTAACGCTAAATTTGAATGCTTCATCCAAGTATTGATTGTGTGGTTTGACTTTGCATAATGTGGAATAAGTCCGCAAGCTCTTTTAAGTGAATATATTCGTTCAACAGATTTAATTACTTGTTGATGTACATCTTTAGATGAAGAGATCATTTCAACTACAATTTCAACAGCTTGTTCAGGGTGCTCTGGCATAAGCAATATGTCGTTTCCAGCTAATAATGCGTTTGAAATTAAAGTTGAAAAATCATATTTTTTTGCAACTGATTGCATATCAAGTGCATCTGTAAGAACTAAACCATTGTAATTCAGTCGATTACGTATATATCCTTTTACAATTTTTCCCGATAAAGATGCAGGCAATTCATCGTCTAAACATCTTACAAGTAAATGCCCAACCATAATAGAATGAACTCCAGCCTCTATTGCCGAAATAAAAGGCTTTAATTCATTGTTCTCAATTTGAGCTAAATCTTTATTTATTATCGGAATTTCAATGTGAGAATCCGTAATTGTATCGCCGTGCCCTGGGAAATGCTTTGCAGTAGTTAGAATTTTTTCTTTAATATGTCCAGTAATATAAGCTTTGACTTGCTTAAATACATTTTCTGGATTGTTACCAAATGCACGAATATTTATAATTGGATTCAGTGGATTAGAATTTATATCGCAAACAGGAGCTAAATTCCAATGCACGCCTATATCTTTTGCTTCTTTCGCAATAGCTGATGAAATTTCTTCTGTAAGCTTTTCATCATCGGCAATGCCTAATGCCATTGCATGAGGAAATGCTGTGCCATCCTCCAGCCTCATTGGCAAGCCATTTTCAAAATCAGCCGTAAAAATTATAGGAATTTCGGCTATCGATTGCAGATAATTTATTGTCTTTTCAGTTTGTTCACAATTACCATTGAAAATGCAAAAGCCACCAATTCCTTTTTCTACCAATGTGATAATTTTTTTTTGATATGTTAGATCATTTTGGAAAGTTTCAATATCCAATCTTGGGAAAATAATTTGAGCCGCTAATTTATCTATATTCCAAGAGCTGATTTTTTGCATATTAATTAGATATTTCAATATTATGTTGTTCAAAATTTTTGATTTTTTTTCTAATTTCATCAGGTATTCTTTTAGATTTAAAGCTACCTTTTTCAAGATGAACCAATACCGATTTGGCAAAAGCGCAAACTTCACCGTTTAAATTTGTTACTACATTTTCCATTGTTATTGATGAATTACCGATCGTTGCAACTCGACAATATACACGGTATCGTTCCGCAAAAAAAAGTGGTAAAAAGTATGAAATGCTAGTACTAACAACCATTATTGGAAAAATTTCTTTAATTGTATTGCGTTGCATTTTAATGCCAATATGATCGAAATATTCTAAGCGTGCATTCTCAATCCAATACAGGTATTTTATATTATGAACAACATCAAATGAATCAACATCACTAAATTGAACACGATCTTCGATAAAAAATTTAAATTTTTCGAAATTTTTTAATATATCATCCATAAATGATTATAAGAATTAAACATAATTCAAAATTAAAAAAAAATGTTTATAAAACAATGATTATTAATTTTTGCAATGGTGTGTTGATTTTGCGGGATTATTTGCAGCGCATAGGGGAATCGAACCCCTATTTCAGCCTTGAGAGGGCTGCGTCCTAACCGTTAGACGAATGCGCCAGTGTTTTTCAGTTTTATTTTCATTTCTAATTTCAAAATTAACATTATTTTTGTAAATATTAAAAATTCATTTTGGTTAAATTATGAAAAAGTTAGCATTAGTTTTAATTTTCCTTGTTTCAAACCTTGCAATCGCTCAAACTGATTTTGATGAAACCGATGAATTACCACGTGATACAGTATGCTTTAAATATAAATTTCGTAGCGGAGATTATCTTATATATCGAGTAGAGTCACGTGATAGCATTGTTTTTGATTATGAAAGTCCACTTGTACGCGATCGTTACGAAAGATTGATTGTGATTTGCGACTCAGTAAGTAACGAAGGATACTTTTATTTAAGTATGCATTATACGGATTATACAGCTATTGAGTCGAAAGGCGATATAAAGGATGTGCGTCGCAATTCATCTCCTTGGACTGATAGATTTTTCTATTTGGTCATAGATTCACTTGGTAATCGCATTAAAGCAACTGCAAAAGATAAAATCAATGCCGCTGTTTCACCAGGAGGACCATTCCAACCGTACCTGTTTTTCGCATTTCAGCAAAGTTGCAAGCAAGTCAATGAATCCTGGCTTGTAAGCACTGTTGATACACTATATGAAAACGCTTTCCCACCTGCTGTAATTGAACATTCAAATCTCTTTCGAGCCGAAGAGCAAAGTGATACTTTGGGCTATTCTTGTATTAAATTTAGATTTATTCGCACTGGCAATGCAACTTATCATTTAAAAACACAAGACCAAAATATCTATTCTACAGCTGTAATTAACTCTGGTGGGCGAATGTTTATCTCTAAAGAGTACTATTTGCCTGTCCATTTTTTCCAAACTATTGAGCAAAAATTACGTGTTTACTTCTCGGAGGAAAATTATAAGGTTGGTAAGCACTTTACCAATAGTTATTTCACCTTAGAAGAAATAATTAGGAAATAAATCACAATATTATAAAAGTTTAAAAGTCTTCAAATATAATATGTTTCTTCATTTCTTCTGAGGTTCCTATGGCATACAGAGAAATTCTTCCCGAAGAAGATTGGGCTTTGTTGCAATCTTCTATAGCTTCTGTTTATAAGCTTATCGCAGGCGCCGATGGTAAAATTGACAAAAAGGAAGAAAGTGCAATTCGTACTATTATTGAAAAAGCTGAAAATTTAAAAAATTCATTAGCAAAAGAAGTTTTGCAATCTATTCAATCACCCGAAAATTTGAATGATATTTTTGAAAGTCTCAAGCTCCCTTCTAAGGAAATACTTCGTAAAGTCAGTTTTATATTAGACAACAAAATTGATCCAAAAGATGCGGTTTCATTCAAAAAAAACTTAATAGCACTTGGTGTTTTCATTGCTAATGCTTCAGGCTCTCTTTTTAGCTACAAAATTAGCTACGATGAAATGGATGCAATTAACGAAGTAGGTCGCTGTCTTAATATCGCTGTAAAAGATTTAGAGCAAACAAATATCATAATGGATATCATTAATTCAATTAGTGAATAATTAAATTTACACTATTCAAAATATCTTTTCAAAAAGAAATACCTATTTGAATAATAGGCACAAAAGTATTATTTATCTCATTATCGCGAACTCTATTTTCTGCGTTGATAACGGCAAGTGCAGAAATAGTTCCAATAGTTGCTCCTGATAATACGTCCGAAAGCCAATGCTTATCAAAGTAAATGCGAGCCATTCCTGTTGAGCTTGCCAATAAGTAATATCCAATTGAAGCAAGTGTGTTTTTGCTCCTATATGCTAATATTGTTGCAATTGCAAATGCCATTGATGTATGCCCTGATGGGAAAGACATATAATCATCATTAAAATTCAGGATCTCAAAGTGCGAATTCCCCAGCTCCATATATGGACGAGCCCGTCCAAATGTAAATTTCAAAATACCAGTTGCCACGCCGTTTATAATTATACTTTCGTAAGTTAATTTGCCAGTCCGTCGCCATGAAGATGAATTAGCTAAATAGCCTACTGCATATACAATTCCTGGAAAGACTAAAAATACAGTTGGTTCGCCGATTTGATTTGCAAAAATTTGGTAGGTATTGAAATTATTTTGATTGGATTTGTCTAAAAATTTTGAAAAAAGACGAATTTCTTCTTCATACTGACTTGATGCAACTATACCAATTAATGCCACCGATGGAATAGCAAAATCTTTGATTTGTGTTTTTTCAATTCCACGCAAAACTTGACGCATATCTTTTTTAAAATAATTCCAATCACTCGAAAGTTCATTAGACTGTATGTTGATTTGCGAAAAAGTAAAAATAAGTATTAATGTCAATTTCTTCATTTGTACAAACATTAATTTTATTAAATTTGAAACTTAAAGTTTGTCAAATATAATAAATTATGAAAACTTTAAGCCAATTATTGCAAAATATCGAATATCTTGAATTAATTAATTTCATAGAAAGTGAAATTAAATCTATAAGCTATGATTCACGTTTAGTCAATAGTGACGGGCTATTCGTTGCACTTCGAGGAACAAAAATTGATGCACATAACTTTATTCCAAATGTAATAAATTCAGGCTGCAAAATCATCGTTTGCGAAGAAGTTCCAAATTTAGATTTAGATGCTACTTTCATTAAAGTCGCTTCTACACGAAAAGCTTTAGCCGAAATATCACACTGGTGGTTCGAACGTCCAACAAAAAAAATGAAAATTATTGGCGTTACAGGTACAAACGGCAAAACAACTTCAACATTTATACTTGCACAAATTTTAGAAAAACTTGGTTATAAAGTTGGCATTATAGGAACAACAGGAATATATTTTGCTAACCGTCGATACGAAGCAACCCATACAACACCAGAATCCTTTGAGTTATGTAAAATTTTTGCTGAAATGATTCATAGCGGTGTCCAGTATGTCTCAATGGAAGTATCTTCACATGCTTTAGACCAGTACCGGGTTTATGGAATAGACTTCGATGGAGCTATTTTCACAAATTTATCTCACGATCATTTGGATTACCATAAAACTATGGATAATTATGCTAAAGCAAAGAAAATACTTTTTGATACACTGAAGGAAGATAGCTTTGCTATTGTCCAAGGTGATGATAATTATTCAAACTTTATTTTGTCTGAAACAAAATCAAAATTTAAAGCAAAAGTTGGTAGAGGATCATTCAACGATTATATAATTTCAAATGAAATAATCAAAACTGATGGGTTGAATTTTGATTTAGTTTATAGAAATGAAATAATAAATATCGTTACCAATTTAATTGGTAAATTCAATATTGATAACACTGCTCTTGCAGCTGTTTTATGCTTAGAAATGGGCTTTGATAAAGATAAAGTTATTTCTGCAATCAAGTCCATTGAGCCAGCAGAAGGACGTATGGCAGCCATAAAATTAAGGTCAGGTGCAACAGGAATTGTTGATTATGCTCATACACCAGATGCACTCGAAAAAGCTCTTCTAACTTGCCGTCAAATACTTGAAATAAACAAAAATAATGGACACCTTATTTGCGTTTTTGGCTGCGGTGGAGATCGTGATCGAACTAAACGTCCAAAAATGGGACATATTGCTGCTTATATTGCAGATCTTGTTGTTATCACTGACGACAATCCTCGTACTGAACCAGCCGAACAAATTAGGCAGGAGATTTTGCAAGGTGTGCCAGATAACTTGAAACACAAAGTTGTGGAAATTGCGGATAGGGCAGAGGCAATTCGTTATTCAATCGAACAATCTAAGGAAGGCGATATCTTAATTGTTGCTGGTAAAGGACACGAAAAATATCAAATTATTGGTAAAAATCGCTTTTATTTTGACGATTTTGAGCAATTAAAGCAAGGTTAGTTACTCAACGACTATCACTTCTCTCTCGAGCAAAATACCAAATTTATCTAATACCGATAAGCGAATTTCTTCGGAAAGTACGAAAATTTCGTCGCCTGTTGCATTCCCATAATTGACCAATATCAATGAATGTTTTTCATAAACACCACAGTTGCCTCGACGAACACCCTTCCAGCCACATTTTTCAATTAAATAAGCCGCTGGTATCTTATAAAAATCACCACTCTTGAAATATGGTATATCGGGATAATCTCCCATAATTTTGTCAAGATGATCTTGAGAAATAATTGGATTTTTAAAAAAGCTTCCTGCATTTGCCAAAACTTTGGGCTCTGGAAGCTTTCTCATCCTTATTAATTTGACTGTATTCATCACATATTCAGCGTCTTGAGCTACAAAAGAAAACTTTTCCAGTTCCTGTTTGAGTTCTTTATAACTTAAGTTTGGTTTCCACTCTCGATCTAACTCATAGTAAACGTAAGTTATAATAAATTTATCGAGAAGTTCATTTTTAAAAATTGATGATCGATAGCTGAATTGACATTCTTTTTTAAAAATTGTTTCGTAATAACCAGTTTCAAGATTTATTCCTTCAAGTTTAAGAAAAAAATCCTTCTGCTCTGCACCATAAGCTCCAATATTTTGAACTGCTGCTGCACCAACTTTCCCAGGAATGTAAACTAAATTTTCAAGCCCATACATTCTGTTTTTAACTGTAAGCTCAACAAAGTCGCTCCAAATCTCACCTGCAGCAACTTTAACGATAATTTTTTGACCGTTCGATTGTTCGTAATGAATTCCCTTTATGTCCATTAATATAATTAATCCATCAAAATCATTTATAAATAGCAAGTTTGAACCGCCTGAAACAACAAATCTTCTATTTGTTTGAAAAATTGGATTATCTATCAAAAATCGCAGTTCTTCGACTTTTTGAATTTTTATAAAGAATTTTGCCTTGCAATCAATACCAAATGTATTGTAATTTTTTAAAGATATGTTTTCGAGTATTTCCATTATTCTATGAAATATATACCATTGTAAGAAAAAGACAAAAATAAAATTAGAAGCGTTATCCAACCGATTATTTTCCTGAAATTTCCTATATCATCTTCGTCAAGGACTGGCGGATGATCGAGCTTAACAAAAAATTTTGTTATTATTGCCCACACAAGCCAGCCACCCCAAGATTTATATACAAATGGGAAATTATTCTCAATAAACGATAAAAAAGGAAGGAAAATATCTTGTAGAGCATTTATTAAAATATTTGGCGTTGGTACTTTTAAAGCTTCATAAAACAAACCTAACAGCGAAAAAACTCCTAAAATTATTAGAATTGCCCAAAAAACTCGAGCAATAATTGCATGCCTGCGCCGCCCGAACATAGCATAAGTTATGTGTCCTCCGTCAAGCTGACCGATAGGGATCATATTCAAAGTTGTTACAAATAATCCAAACCAGCCAACATTTAGAAATGGATAATGGTAAATTTCGTTCATTGGTGGGAGAAAGCCATTTGGATTAGCAAAAACTTTTGCTAACAACCAGTAAAGTATAGTATCTCCAAAAAACAAACTTTTTTGTGGAATTTCGCCACCATAAAGTGCAAGATATTCTGGGTGAATTTGATATATATAATCTATTGGTGGTAAAGTCATCAATCCATAAATTAAAAATCCAACTGAGACTATAAATCCAGCAAACGGTCCGGCAGCTCCAACATCGAACAAAGCTCTTCTGTTTGGTATAGGTGTGCGGGTTTTTATAACTGCACCGAATGTTCCAAAATTAATAGCAAAAGGAATAGGGAATGGGATGTAGTATGGCAAGCTTGCATCCACACCGTGGTATTTTGCAGCAAAGTAATGTCCAAATTCATGTGCAGAAAGAAACGTCAGTATTAATACAGCGTAAGTTAATCCATAATGCCAATTAAGCACATCAGTAAAATCTTTAAATGCCCACTGTGTTCCTGCAATAATGCAGGTTATAAAAGTGAATATAAAAAGCCCAATATGCAAAATTATCGGGCTTTTTGCTTTCTTTTTTATATAAATATAATTTTCTTCCATTATTTGCCTTTTTCTGGTCTCATCATAGGGAATAAAATCACATCACGTATTGATTCTTCACCTGTTAGTAACATTACCAAACGGTCAATACCAATTCCGAGCCCCGCTGTTGGTGGCATTCCAGTTTCTAAGGCATATAAGAAATCTTCATCGAGAACCATTGCTTCTTCATCTCCTGCTGCACGTATCCTTGCTTGCTCTTCTAATCGCTGACGTTGATCACGCGGGTCGTTAAGCTCGCTAAAAGCATTTGCAAGCTCCGATCCATTGACAAATAGCTCGAAACGTTCCACAAGTCCGGGCTCACTACGGTGTTTCTTTGCAAGTGGCGACATTTCCAATGGATAATCCACTACAAAAGTTGGTTGAATTAAATGTTCTTCTACTTTTGCACCAAAAATTTCATCCAATATTTTCATCGATGATGCATCAGGTGCTACTTCTACGTGCAATTGATCAGCAATTTCCAGCAATTCCTCTCTTGATTTACCTTTTAAGTCATATCCTGTATATTGTTTGAAAAGATCAAACATACGCATTCGTTTAAAAGGTGGTTTCAAGCTTATTAATTTGCCATTGAATTCAACATCATAAGTGTCATTCACTTCGTAAGCTACTTTTGAGACCAATTCTTCTGTCAAATCCATCATCCAGTTGTAATCTTTGTATGGAACATAAAGTTCGAGCATCGTAAATTCAGGATTATGAGTTCGATCCATACCTTCGTTACGGAAATTACGGCCTATTTCGTAAACACCTTCGAAACCGCCTACGATTAGTCGCTTTAAATATAATTCCACTGCTATTCGCAAATAAAGTCTTATATCAAGTGCGTTCAAGTGTGTGATGAATGGACGAGCAGTTGCTCCACCGTAAATTGTTTGCAAAATTGGAGTATCGACTTCCAACCAGCCACGTTCATCAAAAAATTTACGAATATAAGATATAATTTTGGAGCGTTTGATAAAAGTTTGTTTAATTTCGGGATTAACAATTAAATCAACATATCTGCGACGATAACGCAATTCTTTATCAGAGAAAGCATCATAGACTATGCGATTCCCTTGCTCATCAATTTCTTCTTTAACAACTGGCAAAGTACGCAAACATTTAGCTAATAAAGATACTTTTCGACTATGGATAGTAATTTCGCCAGTTTTTGTTCTAAATACAAAACCTTCTACACCGATGATATCGCCGATATCAAGCAATTTTGTATGCTCATAAAAATCTGGCAAATCATCTTTTTTCATATATATTTGAATTTTGCCGGATTGGTCCGCAATATGGAAAAAGCTGGCTTTGCCCATACGTCTTATTGCTGATATTCGTCCTGCAACACTAACGTTGGATAATTCTTCAGGCTTTTCATCTTTAAAATTTTCTAAGATGAATTTTGCATTGTGAGTTTTATTAAATTCATAAGGATACACTTCAATGCCTGCTTTTTCAAGCAATTCAAGTTCTTTAAAACGTCTTGCATCTTGTTCGTTTAAATTTTCAATCATTTTCATCCTCGTATTCAAAAATAAAACATTGCAAATTAATAATTTTTTACGACTTTTGAATAAAATGAATAATTTTTAAATATTATTTTGAACCGATAATAATTTTTTGTATAATTGAAGATAATAATTCTGCAAGGTAAAATTATGAATAATGAGAATACTTATAAAGTAGAAATTTTAGATAATTATCCAGATATTGCAAAAATTATTCTCAAAAAGCAAGTGCTTGGTGGGAGTGATGCACTTGAGTTTAACCTTGCAGTGCAAAAAGTCAAAGAAAACAATGTGCGCGCAATAATTGCTGATTTAAAAGACGTCGAGATGATCAATAGCACTGGTCTCGGTATGCTTGTTGGGACAATGAGCACCTTACGTAATTTCAATATCGCTTTTGTTTTAATAAATGTTCCTGAAAAAGTCAATTATTTACTTGAAGTAACTCATCTCAATAAAGTTCTCCGAATTTTCAAGAATTTAGAAGACGCAATTTCAGCATTTAAATAGAGATAACTATGAAAAATATTCAAGAAAAAATTGCTCATATAAAAGAAAATTATGAGCATTGTTCACATTTAGAAATGCAGGAATTTGCAGAAGAGTTCTTAAATTTGTTGAATAAAGGTAAAATCCGTGCTGCAGAAAAAGTAAACGAGGAATGGGTGATTAATTCTTATGTTAAAGAAGGTATTTTGCTACTATTCCGTTACGGCAGACTTATTGATATGTCATTAAATGAGCAACTTCGATTTTTCGATAAACATACTTTGCCACTAAAAGCTCTATCTTTAAATGATGGTGTACGTATTGTTCCAGGTGGCTCGTCGATTCGCACTGGAGCTTATATTGCTAATGGAGTAATTTGTATGCCACCAATGTATATTAACATTGGAGCTTATATCGACTCAGGAACGATGATAGACTCTCATGCTTTGGTTGGTACTTGCGCCCAAATTGGTAAAAATGTTCACATCAGTGCTGCTGCACAAATTGGAGGTGTGCTCGAACCGATTGGCGCACGCCCTGTTATAATCGAAGATAATGTGCTTGTTGGCGGTAATTGTGGTATATATGAAGGTGTGCTTATTCGCCAAGATGCAGTTATTGCATCCGGTGTAATTCTTACAGCTTCAACTCCTATTTATGATATCGTTAACAACAGAATAATTACTGGATCCAACGATAAACCGCTTGAGGTACCTCGCTCGGCAGTTGTTGTTTCAGGAACAAGAGCCGTGAAAGGTTATTTTGCTGAAAAATACAGCCTTGGTATATACACGCCAATAATTGTAAAATATCGAGACGATAAAACAGACGCTCGTGTTGCATTGGAAGATATATTGAGATAATTATTGCCAATAATTGATGAGGTAGGTTGTCTTCAACCTACCTCTTTGTGTTATTATTTTTTAATAAACTTCCAATTCGAGACTTTTTTACCGTCATCGATTTGGATGATATATGCGCCAGATGATAAATTCTCGGCTGGTATATGCAGAAGATTTTCACCTTGATATAGTTTTCCCTTGTAAATGAGTTCAATTTCTTTACCTGTTATATCGAGAATTTTTGCGGTTATATTTGTATTTGTTTCACTGAAAATATTGCATAGTGCATTATTTCCCACTGGATTTGGATAAATTCCAGTAATTTTTATTACGTCATTTATAGATGTAGCATTAACTCCTATTCCACTTATTTGAATTGATTTTATTAATCCGCTTAATTTATCTTTAATTTGGAGCATACCAGAAATATTACCCTCAATTTGTGGTCTAAATCCTACGGTTATCTCTCTACTTCGTGTAGTATCTAAAATAAATTCGTTTACAAAGGGTAAGATATAAAAATTATCATTGTTCAACGATAATTCGAGGTTTAATATAGTTTTTCCATTGTTTGTGATTGTAATATTTTTTTCTTTCTGATCTCCAACAAAAGTTGAATCGAAACTAATTTCCAGGAGATCTGTTATAAATGAAGCATTTGTTTGTCCAATACCATAACCAGTTACAGGGAATTCTATTTTATATGGCTCAGCATCACTAATAATTATTAGATTAGCATCCCTTGTGCCAGTATCCTTTGGAGTAAATCTGATACGAACAATGCCTGTTCCACCTACGTCAACTGATTCAGACGTTCCTACAATTACTTGAAAATCAGAGGCATTTTCGCCTTCGAAATATAATTTGTCAATGAAAGTTTTAGTGTTTCCATTATTTTGAAGTGTAAGGCGCTCAATTTTGCTTTGACCTAATGCTACGCCTCCGAAATCTAATTTATTAGCTGTAATAGCTAATTTTTTAGTAGGATTTGCTACTGGGATAGGAAAGTCCAAAGTTGCTACATTAGATGCACCAAACATCCATACTCTAACACTATTATCCGAAATAGAAGCAGAACTTGATACAACACTTTCGGTATATCGCGATAGAATCGGTTTCCAGCTTTGCCCGTCATTATGTGAAATAAAAACAGCACCATTTTCAAAAACAACAATATAAACATTTTTACCCTTAGGTGCGTAAAGATATACTGGTTTTAAACCAATTGTATTGAAATTGAAAACTTCAGTTAACCAATTTACTCCGCTATTTGTTGTTCTTGCAACTGCATAGGAGTTGTCGGTTTTGGTATAAATTGCAAGACCATTGTTTTCATCTTTGAATGCAAGGTATGGGATAGAACCACCGTTTGTTACATAGTAAGCATACCAATTTTTGCCTTTATCATTAGAGCGATAAATTTTACCAACATTAGTACCAAACCAAACGATATTATTATAATTGAAAATAGAGCCTGTTAATACTTTTTCTCCAGTTGATGTTGGGAGTGTGTTTTCTGGTGCAGACCAATTTGAACCCCCATCAGAAGTTGTAGCGATTGCAATCCTATTATTTAATGGATCTCCAATTGCAACTCCAAAGTTATCATCTATAAATATTATATTCTTTATTGTTCCCATAAAAGTCGATAAACTTTTAGTTGACCAATTCTGACCTGCATTAGTTGTAATAAGAACTGAAGGAAGATTTGTAGGTGAATTTTGTGCAAGTGCTGCTTTTGAACCGCTAAAAGCATATACTGCTTGTATCTTATTATTTCCCAATGGAATTAAATTCAATCCATTACTATTCTGTAAATATAAAGCTCCTAAAAAATTATAGACCGAACCAACCGCCCAGTAGGCACCAATATTTGGACTGTGAGAGTGATTTATACTCATACTATAGCTTGCAGGAACTAAAAATTGCTCGGTGTAATTATTTTCAGATTTTATTTTAATTGGAATCTTGAGTAAATCATAATCAATATAATTATTATCCTCAAACGTTATCAGAACATCTACATAACCGCTGAACCATAAATTTGTGCTCTGTAGTTCAACATCGAAGGATAATTCATTTTCTTCCAAAGTACCAATAACTCCAACAGTAAACTGAGTACCATAGATTCTTAAATTACTTTCATAAGAAGCTATTTTAACTTTGAAATTGTTACTTGTAGGAGCCAGATAGTTCTTGATTTTGATTTTAAGAGTCTGTCGTGTGTAATTAGTAATTGCATCACTACCACTTATTGAAAAACTTGAAATTTCGCAGCCAGGGATTTTCCTATCAGGATACTTCGGATTGTTGTAAGTTAAAGCGTTATAAGCATTAATTTTCCCGAAAAATTTTGGTCTATCGCTTTGGTTGTTTACAAAATTGTCCGCAGTGCTTCTGATTTGATGATAAACTTGCTTTGGCGAATAATGTGGGAATACGCTTTTTACAAGCGCAGCCAATCCTGCAACAATCGGAGACGACATAGAAGTTCCATCGTAACTTGTATATCTGCTATTTGGGATTGTTGAATAAATCGACTGCCCTGGAGCATAGACTGTAACTGAATGACCGTAGTTTGAAAAACTTGCTGCTTTATCAGATTGATTGGTCGCCCCAACATTTATTACATTTTCGTAATTTGCAGGGTATTGAGGATATGAATTGAGATCTAATCCATCATTACCAGCGGCAACAACAACAATACTGCCAAGTTGTGTTGATTGATTTATTATATCTTGACCAACCTGTGAGTAACCAGGACCACCCCAGCTACAATTAATCACTTTAGCACCTTTTTGTGCGGCATAAAGAATTGCCTCATAACCACGATAAATACCACCCACATTTGGATTATCCGCTCCAACTTTTATTGGTATATACTTGCAATTTGCACCAAGTGATGCAATGCCAATTCCGTTATTCGTTACTGCATTGGCACAACCAGTAACGTGTGTCCCATGCGTGTTGCTGGTGCTTGAAGGGTTAGGATCTTCGTCTTCTTTCCAGTTACCATTTTGTATATCGCTAAATGTAACATTTCCAACGAAATCGTACTTTCCATCCGCCAAATTTCCTTGCAAGTCTGGATGCGTATAGTCAATTCCAGTATCAATTATAGCAATTTTTACAGTTGTATCACCCAGCGAAACATCCCAAGCTTGAAAAGCTAATGTATTTGTAAGATAATACTGATTGTTTATAAGTGGATCGTTAGGTGTAAAAAATGCTTGATGAACAAAAATCGGAAATGCATATTCAATTTCAGGGTTTTTCATTAACTCACGGCATGCATCATAAGGATCAATAGGGTTTGTGTATTGCAATTCGTAAATACGTCCGACTCCTATTTTGTCTTCCGACATTTTTTTCATATCTGAGTATTCTGGGAAAAGAGCTCTTACTTTGACACTCCCAAAATCTTTAATACTTGATTGAATTTGTGGTGAAAGTTCAGCATATTTATTTTTAATTAATGGTAAATTAGATCTGGTTTTAATATGAACTGACCTTGGTAAATATAAATTTGATTCCAACTTTGGTATGCTTATAATTTTTCGTGGAGAAAATGAGCCGTCAGGTAATTTTTCTCCTGGAATTTCAAATATTAAGCCTTTTTGTGTTGCATTATTTGAATAAGCAGAGCTTAAGCTAAATAAAATTCCTAAAATTAAAAGTAAAAACTTTTTCAATTTCTTACTCCTATTCAGTTTCTCGAAATATAATTTATTTAAAAATAAAAATATTCTTTTAGAAATTAAAACAACAAATAATCGTCAAAAGTTACAAAAATTTGTTTCGAGGTAAATTATGATAAACTCAAACACACCTATTGTATTAATTGTAGATGATATCCCAAAAAATCTTCAAGTTCTTAGCAATATCTTAAATCGTGATGGATACGAAATTGCTTTCGCCTCCAACGGTAAGCAAGCTATACAAATTGCCGAAAGCATTCTTCCAGATCTTATCTTGCTTGATATTATGATGCCTGAAATGGACGGATATGAAGTATGTAAAAGATTAAAAGAAAATCCCTCTACTCGAAATATTCCAATTATTTTTATAACTGGTAAAGCTGAAACCGAAGATTTGGTAAAAGGTTTTCAGGTTGGAGCAGTTGATTACATTACAAAGCCTTTTAACTCTGTGGAACTTTTAAGCCGAGTGAGAACACATATAGAATTAAAACAATCTCGCGATTCAATATTAAAATATAGCCAAGAATTAGAAAAAGCACAAGCAGAACTAAAGCAAGTTATAGCTCAGAAAGATAAATTCTTCTCGATCATAGCGCACGATCTTCGCGGTCCTTTTACAGGTTTTATTGGTCTTTCAGAATTACTATCAGAAGCCTATGAATCCTTAGAAAAGGATGAAATAAAACAAATTTCAGAAAGTATGAATGCAGCTGCTAAAAAATTATTTGAATTTTTGGAAAATCTTCTTGAATGGTCTCGCTCTCAAATGGGGAGAATTCAGTATAACCCTACTATTATTGATTTAAACGATCTTTTCGATCGAGTAGTAAGTTTATTCAAGGATACAGCAAAAAACAAGAAAATTGAAATTATTAAGGAAATTAATGAGAAAATTTCAATAAAAGCTGATAATTATATGACTAATACTATTTTGAGAAATTTGTTATCCAATGCTATTAAATTCTCATTTGAAAATGGGAAAATTATTCTCAGCGCAAAAGTTGAAGATAATAATGTTATTATATCAGTTAAAGATTTTGGACTTGGTATGGATGATGAAGCTAAGAAAAAAGTTTTTCGCATAGATACAAAATATTATACTCCTGGGACAGCAAACGAAACAGGTTCAGGTTTAGGACTTATTCTTTGCAAAGAACTTGCTGAGAAACAGTACGGAAGCTTATATTTTGAAAGCGAGCCAAACAAAGGCACAACATTTTATTTAAAACTCCCACTCCATAATTAAAAAAGCCCTGCTATCGGGGGGAATTTGACAGCAAGGCACGCAGCATAAAGAGGAAGAGACGAATTTGGCATTCGTCGAGCGAAAGACGAGACTCGAACTCGCGACCCCAACCTTGGCAAGGTTGTGCTCTACCAACTGAGCTACTTTCGCTTCAAAGAACATTTCATTTGGTAAATACAAAAATATAAATTCCATAAATCATTTGCAAGAAAAAAAATTAAATTTTTTCATTTTTTAAATTAAAAATGATTTTAATTTTATGTATTTTTGCTTTTTAATAATAAATTAAATTGAGTTTTTATGGAACGAATTGCTATACTTGATTTTGGTTCTCAATATACACAAATAATTGCTAGAAAAGTCAGAGAATTACAGGTATTTGCCGAAATTTATCCATATTCGATTGATTTGGAAAAGCTTAAAGCATTATCACCTTCTGGTATTATTTTATCAGGCGGTCCTTCAAGTGTATATTCTGAAAATGCTCCAAAACCCACCTTCGATTTATTCTCGCTCGGCATCCCAATTTTAGGTATTTGCTATGGGTTACAACTTATTGCTTATAGCTTAGGTGGTGCTGTGGATAAAGCTGCAAAAAGAGAATACGGTCGTGCAAATTTAATCATTGATAAAAATGATGCGCTTTTCGAGGGTATCTCTAAAGGCACACAAGTTTGGATGAGTCATGGCGATGCCCTCACAAAAATTCCTGATGGATTCGAAATTATAGCACATACTGAAAATGCACCAATTGCGGCTATCCGAAATTCACAAAGAAAAATTTATGGCGTTCAATTTCATCCTGAAGTGCATCATTCAATTGAAGGGAAAAAAATATTAGAAAATTTTGTCCGAAAAATATGTTCTTGCAAAGATACTTGGGATATGCATTCCTTCATAGATACAGCTATCAATAAAATTCGTCAAGAGGTTGGTTACAGTGAAGTTATCTGTGCTCTCTCTGGAGGTGTAGATTCAACAGTGTTGGCTGTTTTGCTTAGCAAAGCAATTGGCAACAAATTACATTGTATTCATATTGATACGGGGCTAATGAGACTTAATGAAAGCTCAAATTTGATGAAGCTATTTCGTGAAAATTTTAATATATCTATTGATTTAGTGGAAGCAAAAGATATTTTTCTAAACCGACTTAAAGGTATTACAGATCCTGAACAAAAAAGAAAAATTATTGGAAATACTTTCATTGAATTATTCGAAATAGAAGCTCGCAAGTTTAATAATGCTAAATGGTTAGCTCAAGGGACTCTCTATCCAGATGTTATAGAATCCATTAGTGTTAAAGGTCCATCAGCTGTAATTAAATCGCATCATAACGTCGGTGGACTGCCTGAGAAGATGGGACTGAAACTTCTTGAGCCATTTAGAGAATTATTTAAAGATGAAGTCCGTGCTGTTGGTAAGGAGCTTGGAGTTCCCGATTGGTTTATAAAACGTCATCCATTCCCTGGACCTGGACTTGCAATCAGAATTATTGGTGAAATCACACAAGAAAGAATTGACATTTTACAAAAAGCTGATGATATTTATATAGAAGAAATAAAAAATGCTAATCTTTACGATGAAATATGGCAAGCTTTTGCTGTATTGCTCCCTGTCCAAAGTGTTGGTGTAATGGGCGATGAAAGAACGTACGAAAACGTTTGCGCTTTGCGAGCGGTAACATCTGTTGATGGAATGACAGCCGACTGGTTCCAATTTCCTTATGAAGTTTTAGCAAAAATTAGCAATAGAATTATAAATGAAATTCGTGGAATAAACCGAGTTGTTTACGATATAACAAGTAAACCACCAGGAACAATTGAATGGGAATAATTTAAAGGTGTATTATGGATAAATTTGTTATTCAAGGTGGAAATAGATTAGTCGGACGTGTCAAAATTTCTGGTGCCAAAAATGGCTCGCTTGCTCTTATGCCTGCAACATTGCTTGCCCCAGGGACATATCACCTGAAGAATACTCCTAATCTTCGTGATGTTTGGACAATGTCCCGTCTTATGACAAGTTTGGGTGCATTCTGTGAGCTAAATGGTAATGATCTATTTATTGACACATCCAATATCACAAGCTACGAAGCTCCATATGAACACGTCAAAAAGATGCGCGCTTCATTTTATGTTTTGGGTCCTTTGGTTTCGCGTTATGGTTTTGCTAAAGTATCTCTTCCAGGAGGTTGTGCTTGGGGACCGCGCCCAGTGGATTTGCATTTAAAAGGTTTAGAAAAACTTGGTGCAAAAATAAAATTAGAAAGTGGTTATGTAATTGCGAAAGCTGATAAATTAATAGGAACAAAATTTCACTTTGATATATCAAGCGTTGGTGCAACTGGCAATTTGCTTATGGCTGCTGTTCTTGCAAAAGGATCAACTTTGCTTTCCAATGCTGCTACTGAGCCAGAAATAACTGCTCTTGCACGTTTTCTTGTTAAAATGGGGGCAAAGATTGATGGTATTGGCACCACACAGCTCGAAATTGAAGGTGTTGACGCACTTCATCCTATTGATGAGACAACAATCCCCGATAGAATTGAAACAGCTACATTTCTAATTGCAGCTGCTATCACAGGTGGCAAATTAGAGCTTGAAAATACAAATCCTTATCATTTAACTGCTATTATATCTAAATTAGAAGAAGTCGGTTGCGAAATTGACGTTAATGCAGATAAGATTTCTATTGAAATGAATTCCATACCAAAACCTGTTGATGTTGTTGCAACTGTTTATCCCGGTTTCCCAACAGATGTGCAATCGCAATGGACTACTCTAATGCTTGCTGCTGATGGTACCTCAAGAATCACCGATACAATTTATCCTGATAGGTTTAAGTATGTTCCTGAATTAGTTCGTTTGGGTGCAAATATTGAAGTCGTTGATAATTCCGCTATTGTCATTGGCGGGAAAAAGCTCTCTGGTGCAACCGTGATGGCTTCAGATTTGAGAGCTGGTGCTGCGCTCGTTCTTGCTGCACTCATTGCCGATGGAACAAGCGAAATCTTGCGTGTATATCACATAGATCGTGGCTATGAGAACTTTGAAGAAAAATTGCAATCTATAGGTGCAAATATTAAACGAGTTAAAACTGATTTAATTTAAATGAACGAAACATTAAATATAAACGAAATATTTTTCTCTATTCAAGGCGAAGGCACTCGAGCAGGTCTGCCTTGTGTGTTTGTTCGTATGCAAGGCTGTATGCTCCGCTGTAAGTGGTGCGATACCGATTACGCATTGGAACTTAGAGAAATAAAAAACATAATGAGCATAGAAGAGATTATTAACAAAATCAAATCTTTCAATTGCAATTTTGTTGAACTTACCGGTGGCGAACCACTTGCCCAAGAAAATACAATTATACTTGCAAGAATTTTGTGTGAGCTTGGTTATGAAGTTGCTATCGAGACAAATGGTTATTCTGATATTTCCAAGCTCGACAGTCGCGTTATTAAAATTATGGATTTAAAATGTCCTGCCTCTGGAATGAGTAAATACAACAACTTCGAAAATATTAAATATATCACAAAGAATGATGAGGTTAAATTTGTTATTGCCGACGAAAATGATTTCAATTGGGCAATTGAAATTATACAAAAGTTTGATTTAATTAAAAAAGTAAATTCTATTCTTGTTTCTCCAGCTTTTGGACTGTGTGAACCTAAAAAATTAGCCGAAAAAGTTTTAAATAGTGGCTTGAATATTCGATTGCAATTACAATTGCACAAATATATTTGGGAACCAAATACTCGTGGAGTTTAACAGATAAAATTATCTCGATATTTTTTTATAAGTAAATTTATTCTAATTTTGTAAATAATTTTATTGAAAATTTTAATTTTTTATGGAAACAGATAATAGTCATAACGAAAATAACGAAACAGACTATTTATCTAAAATAAATCCTAATTCAAATTCACAAAGGTTAAGGCAATGGAATTACTTATAGTTATGGTTATATTAGCCATAATTACTTGGCTATTTCGCTTTTTTGGCTTAAAGTATTATTACTATCTGAGAGAAAAAGAAAATCAAGAGTTTTTAGAACACAGTCAAATTACAGATGAGGAATTAATTGTAATTTTAGCCGCTGCTGCCCAGATGGTTTTATGCAAATCGGTTGTTGTGAAAAGTATTAGATTCGTAAAAAATCAAAATGATACAGCTTGGGGAAGAATGGGCAAATTACATATTATGTCCTCTCATCATTTGAGATAATGTAAAAATAAGAGAATAAAAATTATGGGAAATCCTTTAGAATTTGCTTTTATTGTTTATGGTGGAACAGTTATAATTTCTTTTTTTGTAGTTTTTGTAATTAAATCAGTTTATTCGATAATGAAATTTATCAAGAAAAATTAAGGAACTTAAAGCAATGAATGGCTTAGATTTTTACAATTTGTTCCCTGGGATTTCAACACTTTTTTCGAGCCCACTTTTAATTACAATTGGTAGAATTTCCCTAATCATTCTGGGTGGTTTATTGGTGTATTTGGGGAAAAGGGAGATTTTGGAACCGCTTCTTATGATACCTATGGGGTTTGGTATGGCTGCAATAAATGCAGGTGTATTGGTGCTCGATAATGGAGCTTACGGTACCTTGTTTTTGAATCCAATGATTGCTGATTATTCTGAACTTATGTCTATTTTACAGATTGATTTTTTGCAACCTGTTTATACTTATACATTTAGCAATGGACTTATCGCTTGTATAGTGTTTATGGGCATTGGAACTTTGCTTGATATTGGATTTTTGCTTTCAAGACCATTTGCAAGTATGTTCATTGCATTATGTGCAGAACTTGGTACAATACTCACATTTCCTATTGCTGTTTGGATGGGGCTGACCCCAAATGATGCTGCTTCAATCGCAATGGTAGGCGGTGCCGATGGTCCAATGGTGCTCTTTACTTCACTTATGCTCTCAAAAAATTTATTCATCCCCATAACAGTTGTAGCTTACTTATATCTTGGATTAACTTATGGCGGCTATCCATATTTGATAAAACTAATGGTCCCAAAAGAATTAAGAGCAATTAAAATGCCTCCTCCCAAAAAATCACTTAAAATTACCTCGAATGAAAAACTTGCATTTGCTTTTGTTACTTGTGTGGTCTTATGTTTATTGTTTCCTGTTGCTGCACCATTATTTTTCTCATTATTTTTAGGCGTTGCAATTAGAGAGTCTGGTATAAATCACTATATTTCACTTGTTAGTGGTCCAATGCTTTATACTGCAACTATGTTTTTGGGGATACTTCTTGGTGTGCTTTGCGAAGCCAGCATTATTTTAAATCCAACAGTATTAAAGCTTTTGCTTTTGGGTATTTTAGCTTTGCTTTTATCTGGAATTGGTGGCATTTTCGGTGGCTATTTAATGTATTTTTTTACTAAAGGAAAATTCAACCCTGTTATTGGTATTGCTGGTGTCAGTTGCGTCCCAACAACTGCAAAAGTTGCTCAGAAATCCGTTTTTAAAGAAAATCCAAATTCAATTGTAATGCCCGACGCACTCGGTGCCAATATCTCCGGAGTAATTACCAGTGCTATAATTGCTGCAATTTTTGTAACATTATTGAAATGAAAAAATATTATTTATATTGGTCAATTGGAATTTTTGTTTCCATTATTGGTGTGATTTTGACAAAAAAAATGCCGGCAAATTCTTTTTGGAGTTTTGCCGGCTATATTTTTGCTTTTTTGGGTATTTCAATTATTGCTTTTGCTATTAACAAAAAATCTAAAAAAGATAATATTTAATTAAATATCTCATTTAACTTTTATTCCATTTGTTTCCATTTCGTTTTGTTGGTTTTTCAACTGAGGAAATTAAAAAACGAACATTATCCTTACCAAAAATATTACTAATAATTTCAATATTTTTTAAGCTTATAGCGAAATTCTGATTCAATGCAACATAATTTTTTTTAAGTTCTCCATATTTCAAATTAAAAATCAATTTTATCTCTGTATCAGCTTTTTCTAAATTGTTTGCTAAAATGTCAATAGCATCCTCGGTTATAGTATTTAAATCAATCCAAATTTTGTATCCTTCTACATTTGTTTTTAAAAAACTTTCTACATCTTGTGCTTTATCTGCAACAATTTCAATAACATCTCCATTAAATGAAGAATTCCCATATACAATTAAGGGTTTGTCGTTCTCAATTATATTTTTGAACTGACTATAAGCTTCATTCCAGAAAATTATATGAGCTTTACCAAAAAAATCCTCAAGAGTTACAAAAGCAACTGTATTTTTATTCTTATCAAGTCGAGTGCGCACATCCCCTACAAGCCCCATCAAACGAACGTAATCGCCGATTTGTTGATTACCAACATCTGTAAATACAAAGTTATTAACTGATTTAAGCAACAATTCGTATTCTTGAAGTGGATGACCTGAAATATAAAAATTCAAATAATATTTTTCTTTTTCCAATTTTGTGTTAATATCCCACTCATCAATAACTAAAAGTTTTGGTATAGCTGGTTCAGCTGCTGAAGTGCCGCCAAAAAGACTTTCATTAGCCTCAGCTTTATAATTTTGATAGGCTTTTGCATAGTCCAAGATAGTATCGATTGATTGGAATAGGGTAGCTCTCTGATCTTTATGTATCTTATCGAAGGCACCAGCGCAAATTAACGCCTCCATAGTGCGTTTATTAATTAGTGAAGTATCCACTCTACAAATAAAATCGAAAATAGAAGTGAATTTGCCCAATTGCCTTGCTTTTACTATATTATCAACTGCTTGAATACCTACATTTTTAATAGCCGCTAAACCAAAATAAATTACATTATCTTTTGCTATGAAATTTGTCTTTGACTGATTTATGTCAGGTGGCAAAACTTTTATGCCAAATTTTTTAGCTTCATCAATTAATTCAACAATTTTATCCTGATTGTTAATTTCGTTTGTCATATTTGCAGCCAAAAATTCCGCTGGATAATGTGTCTTCAGCCAAGCAGTCTGAAATGCAAGATAAGAATATGCTAGCGAATGAGACTTGTTAAACCCATAATTTGCAAATTTTTCAATTAAATCAAATATCTCAAGAGCTAATTTTTCATCAATTCCATTGTTTTTAGCACCTTCTATAAATAACGGTTTCATTTTGTCCATCTCGGATTTTTTCTTTTTCCCCATAGCACGACGCAAAATATCTGCTTGACCAAGAGTAAAACCAGCAATTTTCTGAACAAGTTGCATTACCTGTTCCTGATAAACTATTATCCCATAAGTATTTTTAAGCGATTCTTCCATATAAGGATGTAAATATTCTATTGGCTTTCTGCCAAATTTTCGGTCAATAAACTCTGGTATGTTTTCCATAGGACCGGGGCGATAAAGAGCATTCATTGCTGTTAGTTCTTCAAGATTTTGTGGTTTTAGCTTACGCAAATAATCCTGCATACCGTCAGATTCAAACTGAAAAACAGCCAAAGTGTGCCCTTCGCCGATAAGTTTGTATGTCTCAGGGTCTTCAAAGTCAATTTTATCAATATCAATTTCAATATTGTAATTTTCTCTTATCATTGCTAAAGTATTTTCAATCACCGATAAAGTCTTCAATCCTAAGAAATCCATTTTCACTAAACCTGCGGCTTCAAGTTCAGCCATAGAATATTGCGTAACTACATCATTGCTACCATCTTCACCCTTTGATGGTTGCACAACTGGTACAAAATCTGTAATTTCACCTGGTGCAATAACAACACCTGCTGCATGAGTTGATACACCACGATTTCTATTTTCAAGTATCTTCGAATATTCTATAAGTTCCTTTAGTTTATCTTCTTTTGTTTCTTTTAACCATTGTAAATCTGGCAATTCGAGAGCTTCATCAATGCTCATAACTTTGCCAAGTTTTACTTCTATCTTTGATGTTATATCTTTTACAACAGAAAGGGGAATACTAAGCACTCGAGCAACATCTGTCAATACAGCTCTTGATGATAATTTGCTGAATGTAATAATTTGGGCAACTGCATTTGCACCGTATTTTTCTTTCACATATTCGATTACCTTATATCTCTTATCATCAGCAAAATCTATATCTATATCAGGCATCGAAATTCTATCTGGATTTAGAAATCTCTCAAAAAGTAAATTGTATTTTAATGGATCTACGTTAGTTATATCAAGTGCATACGCTACAATACTTCCAGCAGCCGAACCACGCCCTGGACCGACACGCACTTGACGTTCTTTTGCTGCACGTATAAAGTCCCATACAATTAAAAAATAGCCAGGAAATTTCATTTTTTTTATGACATTTAATTCATATTCCGCACGCTGTTTAATTTCATCAGTAACTACTTCATATTTCTTTTGAAGTCCTTCGAAAACTAATTTTTCAAGGTATTCATCTAAGGATTTAAAATTAGCATTTACTGGGATAGGGAATTCGGGCATATGCAGCGTTTTTAGATCAAGCTGACAATCGCATTTTTCGGCAATTTCCAATGTTGATGAAATTGCTTCGGGAAATTCTCTAAAAATTTCATTCATTTCAGCAGACGTTTTAAAGTAAAATTCTGGAGTCCTATAACGCAATTTTTTATAATCAACTTCATCGCTACCGGATGCATCTCTAATGTGTAATAAAATGTTGTGAGCAATAGCTTGTTCTTTGGTCATATAATGTATATCGTTTGATGCAACGAGCTTAATGCCAAGCTCTTTTGCTAATTTTGGAGCATCACGAAGTATAATTTTGTCTTCATCGTAAAAATGATTCTGAATTTCAATGTAAAAATCATTGCCAAATAACTCTTTGTAATAAGTTGCTTCTTTTCTTGCTTTTTCATAATTGCCCTTGAGCAAATGTGATGAGACAACCCCTCCTAAGCAAGCACTTGTGCAAATTAAACCTTTGCTGTATTTTTCAAGAACCTCTTTGTCAATACGTGGGCGATAATAAAATCCTTCCAAATGAGCAATTGATGTGAGTTTGATTAAATTTCTGTATCCCTCTGAATTTTTTGCTAATAATAATAAATGATAGTAATTCTTTTTTCTTATATCGAATTTTGTTAACGATTTATCAAATCGAGAACCACTTACAATATATGCTTCAAACCCAATTATAGGTTTTATTTGATAATCTTCGCCATTCTCCTTTAAGTTTTTATTGGCATTTGAAATTTCTTGATAAAATTCTATTATACCATACATTACGCCATGGTCTGTCAGTGCAATTGCAGGTTGTCTGTCATTTATAGCAGCTGCAACCAATTCTTTTATTGTAGGCAAAGCATCTAAAATTGAATAGTGACTGTGATTGTGTAAATGAACAAAATTTGACATTCTAATCCTCAATTAAAAATTTAGATTTTTTCTTTCTAACAAATATAATGAATAATTGAATTATCATTAAAAATTAATTTAAATGTGGAAAATTATAAAATAGATAATCAGATACTGATAAAAAAATATCTGTATAATCTTTTGATTGATTAAAAATTGTTAATATAAAGCTGAAAAGTATTGTATATCAACAATTTTATTATAATTGAGAAATATCGATAAATTTGTATCAAAAAGTTGTATAAATAAGATATATTTTATAGTTTTGTGTATGTTAATCTTAACTTTTTAAAAAATAAAGACTATGGCAACTGTAAAAGAAAAAATCGAAGAATTAAAGAAAAAAGAAGCTGAAATTCTTTTAGGTGGAGGACTCGATAAAATCGAGGCGCAACACAAAGCAGGAAAACTTCTTGCTCGTGAAAGACTGCATTTGTTGTTCGACAATGGATTTTATGATGAGATCAATAAATTTGTCGAGCACTCGGGCGATGCTTTTGGAATGGAAGAGAAAAAGTTACCCGGTGATGGTGTTGTTACTGCAATGGGAGCAATTAATGGACGCCTTGCTTATGCTTCATCCCAGGACTTTACTGTAATGGGTGGAAGTGTTGGTGGTCGTCACGCCTGGAAAATTTGTGAAGTAATGCAAAAAGCATTGAAAAACGGTGTTCCATATATTGCCTTCAATGATAGTGGTGGTGCTCGTATTCAAGAGCCCATTAATTCATTACGCGGTTATGGAGAAATTTTCTACCATAATGTATTACTTTCAGGTGTTGTGCCGCAGATAGCTATTATTGCCGGTCCCTGCGCTGGTGGCGCTGCTTATTCTCCTGCGTTGATGGATTTCATCATTATGGTACAGGGAATTGGCAAATTGTTCATTGCTGGACCTAATGTTGTCAAGGAAGCAACTGGTGTAGCAATTTCAGCGGAAGAGCTCGGTGGTGCTATGGCTCAGGCTACACATAGCGGTAACGTCCATTTCGTTGCTCGTGATGATGCCGAAGCCATTGAAATTTGTAAACGCCTTCTTTCATACATTCCACAAAACAACACTGAAAATCCTCCATCTTACGGTGATGGTTCTATACAAATAATCGAAGACCCATATTTGAACGAAATAGTTCCAGATGATCACAGAGAACCTTACGATATGATGGATATTTTGCTACGCGTATTCGATCCAGGTAGCATAATGGAGGTGCAAGAGCATTTTGCAAAGAATATGATCGTTGCTTTTGCAAGATTGAACGGGAATGTTGTCGGTATAGTAGCAAATCAACCTAAGGAAAAATTCGGTTGTATTGATATTGACGCATCAGATAAAGCTTCTCGCTTTATCCGCTTTTGCAATGCTTTCAATATCCCACTAATTTCATTTGTCGATGTTCCAGGATTCCTACCAGGCGTCGAACAAGAATTTGGTGGCATTATTCGCCACGGGGCTAAAATGTTGTTCTCATTCTCCGCTGCAACTGTTCCAAAAGTTACAATTATTATTCGTAAAGCTTATGGTGGCGCTTATTTGGCTATGAGTGCTAAAAGTCTCGGGGCTGACCGAGTAGCTGCTTGGCCTACTTCTGAAATTGCTGTTATGGGAGCAGAAGGTGCTGTTTCTGTATTATTCAAAGATGAAATTAAAAATGCACCAGATCCACTAGCCAAAAGAAGAGAATTAATTGAACAATACAGAATTCAATTTGCTTCCCCATATCCAGCTGCTGAAGCTGGTTTGGTAGATGCTGTAATTGAACCAATCAAAACGCGCCAATATCTATCTATTGCTCTCGAATCACTTAAAAATAAGCGAGATCTTCGCCCGCAAAAGAAACACGGACTTATTCCTTTATAATAGGGGTATTTTATGCTTGATAAATTAATTAAAGATGCTGCTTTGGTGCTGGTAATTGTTCCGCAAAATCCTAATAGCAAAGAAATTGTTGCGGCTCTTACTTCATCAATCAATAGCAGTAAATATGAATCAACGATGGAGCAAAATAATAACACAACCATCGATAAAGAAACTGTTGCAGTGATTACTGCTGCTGCAAGTTTTATTCTTGGAAAAGCATTCCAAATTCGAAAAATTAAATTTGTAAAAGACCAAGCTGATACTTCTTGGTCTCGTATTGGAAAATTGAAATTATTTAGTTCACAAGAATAATAGGTAATTTTATGAAAAAATTAAGAATAACTGTAAATGGAAAAGAATACGAGGTTGAAGTTGAAGTTTTAGAGGATACTGACTCTGCTTCTCCTGCATTACCATTTGTTCCACCTGTTGCTCCGGTTGCTCCTATGGCACCACCGCTTACAACTTTTAATGTTGAACCACAGCAAAAAGGCGCATTCAAAGCTTCAACTTCATCCAAAGATGCAAATTCGCTTACATCTCCGATGAACGGTGTTGTTATTGAAATACCTGTTAAACCAGGTGATAGTGTGCGAGAAGGTCAGGTTGTTGTTGTATTAGAAGCTATGAAAATGAAAACAAACATCTCTTCTTCTCGTGATGGTGTTATCGCTGATGTTAAAGTTAAAATTAACGATACAGTCGAATCAGGACAAGTGCTTTTAACTTATAAATAATTTTTAATCGTAAAACTATCAAGGGAACACATTTATTAATGTGTTCCCCTTTTTATTAAACAGGCAATATAATCAAATCAATATCCTTGTTTATTATATTTTTACCATCCAGCCAGAGATATGCATCATCTAACGTGAAAATTACAGGCATCCTACGCTTTGAGTTGTGTATCTTGCTCATAAGTTCATTTGCTTCGGTTGTAAGCAAAGTATATGTCTTATGAATTTCACCTGTTTTTGGATCGATCCACTCTCCCCATAAACCTGCAAATGTAAAAATGTCTTCGTTCTGCAGCGAAATCAAATACTTCTGCTTTTTTTTGCCTTTTTGATCTAACCATTGCCATTCATAAAATCCATCTGCTATAATCAAGCACCTATTATTAATATTATTTTTAAATGCAGGCTTTTGCTTTATTGTTTCAATTCTTGCATTTAATGTGTATTGCCTAATTGATAAATCTTTTGCCCAAGTAGGCACAAGACCCCACTGGAAAAGCTGAATAGCATCGCAAGCATTATTTGCTATAACGGGTGTTCTTGGAAAACTGAACCCGTTGTATTCTGATGGAACGAAAAAATCTTCATCGTCAAATTTAGCATTAAATCTGCTTTTTAAAGATTGCGCTTCTTTCGATAATTTGAAATAGAAACACATATTATGCTTTAATTGTGATTATTTCATCAATTTTTGTTGTGTAACGCGGTGAAAGGCGTTCTTGTTTCATTTTCCAACGACGCTTTGGATCTTGCGAAGCAAGTTTTACTGTGTGCTGTCCAAATGTTGAGTTGATTTTATCCATAGCTTTCATAAGCGAAGAGTGTTCAGGATTGCTATTCTCGAATAAATTTAACTGAATATTGTTTTCAGATACAAAATTCATCACTATTACACCTGCTTTTTTATAGTGGTAGCCTTCTTTATAGATTTTTCGTAATCCTTCGATAGCAAATTTAGCAAGCTCAATGCTTGAATTGGTCGGAAATGGTAGTTCAAGCAATATATTCCGATAATACTGCGGCAAATCTTTGCGGTGGGGATTTGTAATGAGAAACACCATTATCGAATTGCAGCAGGAGTGTTGTTTGCGCAGCTTTTCTGCACACGAAACAGCAAAAGTGGCAACTCTTTCACGCAATTGGTTAAATTCCGTGTAGTTTGTTTCAAAGGTTCTTGTTGTTGCAATGCTTTTGCGTGCTTGCAATGTTTCAAAATCAAGTGTTGGTATGCCGAGTAAATCTTTTTTGAGGCGTAGCCCTACAATCGTCATCCTTCGTTTTGTCCAAGTATCATTTATTTGAGTGAATTGATAAGCATTAGTTATGCCCATAGATCTTAGTTTCTTTGTGTATTGGCGTCCAATTCCCCACACATCTTCAATTGGAAGCCACTTCAAAGCCTTTAATCGCTTCTCCTCTGTATCAATTATATGTATATTGCCAGTCTTGTCAGCAAATTTTTTTGCCACCTCCATCGCAACTTTCGACAAAGCTTTAGTTGGTGCAACACCGATGCTAATAGGTATTCCTGTCCATTTCTGCACCTGATATTTCATTCTTTCGCAAAAAGCTTGTATATCTGAATTTTTTGTGTCTTCTATTTTTAAAAATGCTTCATCTATGCTATAAATTTCAATCTCATCGCTGTAATCTTTCAGAATATTCATAACTCTTTGGCTCATATCGCCATAAAGAGCAAAATTTGCAGAAAACACAGTAACTTTATGCTTTCGCATCAGCTCTTCATATTGAAATGCAGGTGCTCCCATTGGAATACCAAGCTTCTTTGCTTCGTTGCTTCTCGAAATTACACATCCATCGTTATTCGAAAGCACAACAACAGGTTTGCCGATTAAATCGGGGCGGAACACTCTTTCGCAAGAAACATAAAAATTATTGCAATCGACAAGTATCCACATCCTAAAATGCCTTGATTACGTGTGTAACAATACCCCAAATTATAAATTCATTTTCTTTTGTTACTTTTATCGGCTCATAATTTTCATTTGCTGGAAGCAACCAACAACAATTGTTATCAAACATAATTTTCTTTATTGTAAACTCCCCATCAATGTAACAAATAGCTATTTTGCCATTGGCTGGTTCTATACTTCGGTCAATCACTACTAAATCGCCATCCTCAATACCAATATCTCGCATCGAGTCGCCCTTTACACGTCCATAAAAAGTTGCCGACGGATGCCGTACGACATATTTATTCAAGTCAATCGATACATCTTCAAAATCCAACGCTGGCGAAGGAAAACCAGCTCGTATCCCTTCAGAAATATATGGCAGCTCCAGGACTGTGCTTGTGTCCGCCGAAAATATATCAAGCTTAACTGAACTATGCAACCGCAAAACTCTCATTTTACATTCCAGTAAACATTCAATTTACAAATTATGACAATGGAAATTTCATTTTATTTTAGGTTTAATTTTGAGTTTTATTATGCATTTCGTCATAATCTATACGTGTTTTTTTATTTTGCTTATTTTTCTTATATTTGTTTAAACTCGTGCAATATAGGAATGTTTTTGTATGAAAAGATTATTTTGTGTACTCCTGTTTTTTGTTTTCACAAATAATATATTTTCACAGAACTATCTCGAAGAAATTAAAATTGGCATATATGCAAAGGATTTAAAGAAAATTTATACAAATCTTATAAACCATTTTGGTGAAGATTTCTCGGAAATTCATCCCGAAAAGTTTATTGATTTCGCTAATTGGCTTATTAACTTAGAAGATTACTCTTCGGCTTATCAGTTCTATATGATTGCTAATGTTGCAACTTTCCAAAATGACAAATTAAACTTGGACGAAAAAAACAAACTTATGACTAAAATCAATCATCAATGCGATAGCTTAATGAAAAAAATATCGCCTGTAGATAAATTGCTCATCGAGAAGAACAAATATAGAATTTTTCCTGAGAGAATTAATCTTATGAGCAATTTAGCTTTAATGCTCAGCAATACTGAAAAAATCAAATTCGACACCAAACCTACTAAAATTGTAAGGTCTAATCCCGATGGTATTGCACCTATTACTATGGAAACCGTAAGCGGTGGGATAACATTTGTCGAAGAACAAAAACCTGTTGATGAAGCACCATATTACGATTACCGAGATATAATTGAAAATTTGGTGTATCCAGAAAAAGCTATTCAAAAAGGAATTGAAGGCACCGTGAAGGTAGAAGTCGTCATAAACGAGCTCGGCAATGTCCTCTCGAAAAAAGTCCTATCATCAGATAATGAATTTCTGAACTCTTACGCACTTAACGTTATTGATTACGTGAAATTTTCTCCTGGCAAACGCGACAGTAATCCAATTCAATCGAAAGTTATTATTCCAGTACACTTTACAAAAAAGTAAAAGCTTATGAAAAACTATCCATACTATTTATTTCTAATTTTGTTATTTAATATTTCCTGCAACGATGAACTTAAAGAAACTGAAAAATTAGATAATGATAATAAAATAATTGAAAATATTGTCTCTATTGATAAATCTAATACTTACGAACCAATTGAAATAAAGTATCAATCAGTGGAAATCAAAAGTAGGCGCACACTTGACTCAATTTTTAAATCTGTCCCTGATTCAATTGATTCAACAACAGTACGCAAAATTATAATGACGCTTAACCGCAAAGAGCTACATTTCATTCGTAATAATGAAAAAATAATAGTACCCGAAATTTTTACAAATAATTTACTTGATTATTCGATTTTTCCACGATTTTATCCAGCTGCCAAAGATATAAAAAAAATAATCATAGTTTCTATTGATAAGCAAGCTTACGGATGCTATGAATATGGAAAATTAGTAAGATTTGCAGCAGTGAACTCTGGCAAGGAACGCACTCCATCATTCCCCGGGCGTTATTCCCTTGTATGGAAAGATCGTCTGCGAAGATCATCTCTTGATAGCACTTGGATAATGCCTTATACTTTTAATTTCCACAGTGAAGCCGGCAGTGCATTTCATCAGTTCGTTATGCCAGGACGTCCTGTCTCGCATTCCTGCTTGCGGCAGTTTTTAGATGATGCTGAATGGCTTTTCAAATGGGGTGAAGGAGCCAAACGAGACAGTTTAGGAAGATATATTCCAATGAGCGGCACACCTGTTATTCTGCTTGGTCATTTCGATTATACAAGAAAAGTCGGTGGTCCGTGGCTCGACTTTACTTCAAATCGCGATGGTTTAGTTGCTTTGCCAGAAAATCCATTAGAAGTAGAAGAAGCCCTTATCCCAATAATTCAAATTCCAAAAGAAGCACGCTCTTCACTTCGCAATAAAGAACGTTATATGTATGCCGAGGATACTTTACGTGCTCGTGGTATAATCAGACCACAAGTAAAGCTTACACCATCGATTAATTTTAATGAACTTCGCCGTCAAAAGCAAGCCGAAAAAATGAAAAAACAAAATTCTGAAATAAAAGATGACAAACCTATTTTAAAAGATATCGAAAATAACTACAGGGATTGTATTGAAGTCAATTTACGCTGAGCTCTTCCTTTTTTTAGTTACATTCATTTGGGGTGGAACATTTGTTTTTACAAAAATTGGTTTGGATTATGCCTCGCCAACAGCGTATATTCTTATGCGTTTTGCAATTGCTATGGGTTTGTGTGTAATTATCTTTAATCGTAAGCTTTTTAAAATTAATTCAACAACACTTAAAAATGGGCTTATTCTGGGAATTCTCTTTGGTGGTGGCTTTCTTTTGCAAACTTTTGGGCTAAAACACACAACAGTTTCAAAATCAGCATTTATTACAGGTGTTACAGTTCCGATAACTCCAATTGTATTTTATTTGGTTTGCAGAAGAAGTATCAGCAAATACTCAATTATTGGGGTAATCATTGCTACTTTTGGGCTTTGGATATTTACAAATCCTGATTTTGATAATATAAACATAGGAGATTTACTTACACTTATCTCAACTTTATTTTGGGCTTTTTATATTACTTATATGGATGTATTCACCAAAAATATCAAAGAAAGGATAATAACAGCACAATTAGTATTTTTACAATTTGTTGCATCATCCTTTATTGCTTTAATTTTTTATTTCGCATTGGGTGAAAATTCTTTATACGTAAAATTTGATAAAATGCTTATTCTCTCACTTGCATTTAACGCTGTTTTAGCATCATTTCTGGTTACTTTTATTCACACAAGCATCCAAAAATACACAAATCCTGTTAAAGCAGCTCTTATTTTTTCGCTTGAACCAATTATCGCAAGTGCAGTAGCAGTGCTTTTCATAAAGGAAACAATGTCTGTAAGAGAATTAACTGGTGCAGTAATTCTATTTTCTGCTGTTCTGTTTTCTGAAATTGGTAGTTTTTTGGATTTTAAAAAGAAATAAAAATTTAATTTAATTAATACATATTTTTTAGTTAATTTTAAAAATATTTTTATTGAGGTCTATATGAAAAAATTATTTTTATTCTTTACTTTAATTCTTTTCTCTAATGTTTTATATTCTCAAAACATTGATGAAATAATGACCAATGCTGTGAAAGCTATGAATAAACAAGCATTGGATAATATTCAAACATTTATAATAACAGGTAGTCAATTTGTTGCCGCTCAAGGTGAGCAAATTCCTATTACATATAAACTAAAACGACCTGATAAAGTCCGTATTGAAATTGAATATATGGGAAATACGATCATTCAATCATATGATGGGAAAAAAGCTTGGATGGTTAATCCTTTAACTGGTTCGAAAGATAAAAGAAATCTTCCAGATAATGCTAAAGATCAATTTTTGCAGATTTTCGATTTGCTTACTTCTCCACTTTCAAAATATGGTGAAGAAGGTTATAAATTCGAATATGATGGCAAAGAAAGTATAAATGACAATAACTACATCAAAGTTAAAATGACTGATAAAGAAAATGATGTTATCACAATATACATTGATGAAATTACAAATTGGTTTTATAAGTTTTCAACTGTAATGGAAAAAGATGGTGAAAAAAATACTCTGGAATATGTTTTCGAAGAAAAAACAAAAGTTGGTGGTGCAATCGTCCCAACTGTTATTGAAATTAAAATAAACGGCGAAACTCAAATGGCTTATAATTTTGATGAATATGAGATAAATGTTGAATTAGACGACAAAATTTTTGAAAAGCCTTAACTTAAAGTATTTCAAAAGTATATTTGGGCTGCCACCAGATGGCAGCCTTTTTATTTTGCATTTTGAGTTTGTTCATAAAGATCAGAAACAAGATAATGTATTACCTTTGCAATATCTTCGATTTTTTTATTTTTTATGTAATGATTAAATCTCTCAACCTTTGCTTTGAGTGTAGGATATGCATTGATAACAGCGAGGTTTTTCTTCCGCAGAGCAATTAGTGCATTGTTTGTTTTGTCTTCACGTTTGGTTTCTTGTATTGCTTTTTCGCGTCTATAAAGCTGAATTTCTTTGGGTGTTAGTGGTATATATTTTTTATTTGTTGACATTTTTTACCTCTTGTATTTGTCTTAGAACACTTAATAGATAATTAATGAAAGAAGAAACAATTAGAATAACGGATAAATACATTAAAATTGTTGAAATATAATAAAAATTTAGAATTATAAATAATAAGGTTATACCTAATATTAGAGCTGTGATTTTACCTAAAAAATTAGATGGAGGGACTATCTTAATTTTTGTTGAAATGATTGCTCCACCAAGCAAAATCAAAAAATCTCTTGATAAAACTGCAATTATGAACCACAAAGGTATTTTATTTTGCAAAAACAATACTACAACAAGAACACCAATGAATAATTTATCCGCCATAGGATCAAGAATTTTACCAAGTTCAGACTTTTGATCGAACTTACGAGCAATTATACCATCGGCTACATCCATAAGTCCGCCAACAAAAGCTAATAGAGCAGTTTGAATTACTTTATCTTGCCAAAGCAAAACAGCTGTTGGCGCAATAAGCAAAATTCGAATAAAACTTAAAATATTAGGAACTGTCCAGATCCTATTTTGTTCTTTTTTTAACAAAAAATAATCCCAAAATAACCGACAAAACTATTCCTGGAAACATTGGTTCAAATTCTTTTGTAAAATATAAAAAATTTATACCAAACTTCATACTATATTCATTTGATAATGTCCAAATAATTGTTAATATTATTGTAGAAATCATAATTTTTAAGCTGTGTTTAGTTTCAAGATAATATTTCTTGCTATAAGACAACGTAAGTGGCACAATCAATGCCGGGACGGCAATTGAGGAAGTTTTATAAACCAAATCAATAGCTGATGGGATAGCGATTGCAAGCAAAATGCCCATCACACCTGTTATTATTAGCCCGATTTTTGTGCCTGTTGTTTGTTTTAAATTTTTCCAGAAAATAGGGAATAGATCGTTGCCAAAAGTTGCGGCACTGATGAATGAATAGCTTTCGAGAGTGCTCATAACAGTTGCAATTATGGCTACTAAAAATATGCCTTTCCATACGTGCGGAAGGACCAAATCTGCAAGTACTGGGTAAGCATCAAGTGGGCTTTGCAGTTGAATATATGCTGCAGCATATAAACCAGTTGTCAATGTGATAAAATCAAAAATCATCCAAAAAATAACTGAAATTATTACTCCACGTTGTGCAATTTTGGAATTTTCAGCCGCAGCACATCTTTGATGAAAACTTGGATCAATAAAAGTCTGGAATGCTATTATATACCATGCCAGTACATACTGCCACGATAATGTACCTGTTGGTGTTTTGTGTGTATGCGGTAATTTGCTAACCATATCGCTAATTGAGCCTAAATTCATTACACAAAAATAAAGTAAAACAGCAAAACCAATATACATAAATATAAATTGAGCTGTATTTGCAATTAGGTCGGCTTTCAATCCTCCGTGGTAAATAATAATCAGTGAAATTGCTGTGCTGAATACTAATGAAATAGTTAAATCCCATCCTGTAAATAGCTGTATCAGCTTACCTAAGATTAAAATGTAAGCCGCAGGGATTGTGATAATTAATATAATTGCCGATGAAATTATACTTGCACTACTACCATACGCATTTTTCATTTGTTCGGGAATAGTTGCTGAATTAGATGAACGAATTTTCTTTGCGACAAAAATTGCAAAAAATAATGCAGCTATATAATAAGGAAAAGCGAAGCAGAAGAAAGCCACCAAACCATAATTGTAAACAAATTCTCCCATCCCCATAATATTACCATACCAAGTGGCAACAAGCGATGCTACAAAAAAGGGGAGCGTAACTTTTCTTCCTGCTAATATATAGCTTTCTTTTTCTGAATGTTTATCTTTACGGTAAAACCATATACCGATAATCGCAATGATTGTAAAGTATAGTGCAACAACTAATACATCGATTAAATTAAGTTGCATTTTATTTCAAATTTTGTTTGAAATACTCTACAGTTTTTTTCAATCCTTCGTCAAATTGTACTTTTGGCATCCAGCCACACAATTTGTGAAGTTTTTCGTATGAGATAACGCTGCGTCTTTGTTCGCCTATTTTTGCTGGTCCGTGATATTCTTCGCAATCTGAATTTGTTAGTGTTTTCAATTTATGGAATATGGTGTTTACATTAGTTTCAATACCTGTTCCGACATTAAAAATTCCGACGATTTTATCATCTAATGCACATACATTTGCTTTAACAACGTCATCGATATAAATATAGTCTCGTGTTATTAATCCATCACCATTTATGACAGGTTGCTCACCAGTTAGCATCTTACCTATGAAAATTGCAACAACTCCTGCTTCTCCTTTTGGATTTTGACGCGGTCCATACACATTTCCGTAACGCAATGATACAATTTTTATTCCATAGCTTACACTATAATAGTAAAGATATTTTTCGTTTGCAAGCTTTGCTATTCCATAAGGTGAGCAAGGATTTGTTGGATGCTCTTCATCAGCCGGAAAATAAATTTGCTCTCCATAAACTGTGCCACCAGATGACGCAAAAATTATCTTCTTAACACCTGTGTTTTTACAAGCTTCATATAAATTCAAGCTACCTATGATATTTGTTTTCGCATCTTCTGTTGGATTATCCACCGAAAAACGCACATTCATTTGTGCTGCTTGATGGCAAACTACATCAAACTTCTCTTCTTCGAAAATTTTGTGTATTGCTTCGTCGTTTATATCAAGTTCAATAAATTTTGCATTTTTATTTACATTTTCCATTTTTCCTGTGGATAAATTATCAATCACTGTTACCGAATTACCTAATTCAATAAATTTATCGACAATGTGCGAGCCAATGAAACCAGCACCACCTGTTACACAAATTTTCATTTTAGCTCTTCTCCTTTGTTTTTGGTTCGATTTTTTATTTCAAAAATTGAATAATCAATTTTTTGCGGCTTTTCAGTTGAAAGTCGAAATCCTGGTAAATAATAATTTGACTCTTTGTTTGTAACTAAAGGTTCTGGCAAATATTCGCCCGGGATGTTATTAAACATAATGATATTCTCGGCTTTATTTTCATTAATTTCAATTGTGATTTTATCAGCCCCTACGCTTATTAGCCCATCTGGCTGCCCATCAGTGTTGATAAAATATAAGGAACGAGCTTCACCAATAGAATTGATTTTTCTCAAAGTATCATTTTCAAATAAAATTTCAATAAACTTACCGGACATCTGGTCTTTGCGGTTTGCATTAGTTATATCATTCATTGAAACACTAAAAGCTTTTGAAATTGCTTCTATTTTCTTCAATTTATTGTTTTCAAAATAGACAATTATTGTATCAGCAAAAAGTTGAGTAGAGTCGTACCAAAGCACAGGATAATTTTCTAATAGAATTTTGTTCCTATCTTTGAAATAAGTTGCATTGTCGGCTTTTGCTTGTAAATTATTACGGATTACTTGGACATTTCCTTGTGCTACATAACGCTCGTCATCTGGATCTCGAATTGCTTTCATTCGTATGGAAGATATGAATAAAGTATCGTAACGCTCATTTTGGTTTGCAGTATCAATTTGTAATAATTTTGGATTGCCGAAAACCTCTGTAAAATTAGCAAGAGGCATATTTACTATCGAATCTCCAATTAATCGAGCTTTTGTGTATTTACCAATAATTAATACTTTACCCCAAGCGTTAGATTGACGGTTGTTCCTATTATGCTGCACATAGTCAGAATATATAACAGTTGAATCATCTTCGACCAAAACATTTCCTGCAAAATCAGCTATAAGTGTTTGTGTATTGTATGTTCCATAATTAGCAGTAAGCTTTGTTTCTTTATCTGTAATTTTTACACCATTTTTTGCTTCTGCAATATATGTATTCCCATTGTAAGTTATTTCAGGTGATTTTAAAGTTAAGGTATTTTGCTTAATTATGACATTTCCTATTAAATCGTATTTATTAAGTCCGATATATTGAATTGCCTCATTACAATTCAGAGTTACATTTCTTTGACGCAACTTTACATTACCAACAAGTTTTCGAATGTTAATGATGCTATCTTGCTCGCCGATTAATGAGTCGCTATATTCAAGTATAATTGGTTCTCCTGCAAATAATAAAAATAAGTTTGAGAATAAGAAAAGTATAAATATTTGTCGTTTAATAATCATATTTTTTTATTTTCTCCAAATTATTTAAGCAAACTAAAAAAAATTTTCATATTTTTAGAATTCTTTATTACGCATTTTTAATAATATTAAAGGGAAATTTATGAAACAACAATTAATTGAAAAGCTTCTGCGATACGTTAAAGTAGATACTCAATCAGATCCAAATAGTGAAACTTTCCCATCTACAATGAAGCAATTCGATTTACAAAAAATATTGCTCGAGGAATTGCAAAAATTGGGAATTAAAGATGCGGAACTTGACGATAAATGCTATTTAATGGCAACTATTCCTTCAAACATACCTGAAAATCATCCTGCTTATGGAAAAGTTCCAGTCATTGGTTTTGTTGCTCACGTTGATACCTCTCCTGATGTAAGTGGAGCAAATGTTAATCCACAGATTATTGAAAATTACCAAGGTGGCGATATTATTTTACCTGCTGATCCATCGGTTATTATCACAGAGGCTGAAAATGCAAAGCTAAAAGAATGCATTGGACATACTATTATAACAACTGATGGCACAACGCTTTTAGGTTCTGACGACAAATCTGGTATCGCTGCAATTATGCAACTTACAGAGTTATTATTAAATGATAGTAGTATTTTGCATGGCGATATTAGAATTTGTTTTACACCAGATGAAGAAATCGGGCAAGGAACTAAATATTTTAATATTGAAAAATTCGGTGCTAAATATGCATATACTATTGATGGAGATATGCCTGGTGAACTTAATAAAGAAACATTCAGTGCTGATGCTGCTGTTATTCGCACTTATGGACGTGATATTCATCCGGGTTCGGCAAAAGATATAATGGTGAATTCTATTCGTGCTATGGCTGATATAATTGCTCGTATGCCAAAGCATATGGCTCCTGAAACTACCGAAGGCTACGAACCATACATGCATCCTCACAATATCGAAGGAAGTGTCTCTAAAACCGAATTAAAAATTCTTTTGCGTGATTTTCGTACAGACGGGCTCGAAGAACAAAAGAAAATTCTTCAAAACATTATAGACGAAGTCCAAGTATTGCACCCAAAAACAAAGATTGAAATGGAAGTAAAATTCCAGTACCGCAATATGCTTGATAGCCTTGAAAAATGTCCAGAAGTGCTTGACAATCTTTGGCAAGCTGCTTTGCGTGCAGGCGTTCAGCCTTATTGGAAACCAATTCGTGGTGGAACAGATGGCTCTCGTTTAACTGAAATGGGACTTCCTACGCCAAATATTTACACTGGTGGACAGAACTTCCACTCAAAAACTGAATGGGTTTCCATCGATGCTTTGCAAAAAACTGTCGAAACTATGATTGAACTATGCAAAATATATGTTGAAAAATCATCATAATTTTTGAAGGAGTTTTATGGAAATTCAAGTAGGAAAAAGTGGTCTTCCCGAAAATGCTCACCGTGAACTAAAACCCGGTGAAGAATATCATCCAGTGATGCCGCCAAATATGGTTTTCCCCGAAGTTACTCCTTGGTCTGTTTTTTGGGGTTTGTTTATGGCTATGGTATTTTCTGCTGCTGCTGCATATTCAGGGCTTAAAATCGGTCAGGTTTTCGAAGCAGCAATACCTATCTCGATCATAGCCGTTGGTCTGGCAAGTTTTGCAAAGAAAAAGAATGTTTTGGGACAAAATGTTATTATCCAATCAATTGGTGCCAGCTCGGGTGTGATAGTTGCTGGAGCTGTTTTCACAATCCCTGCTCTTTATATTTTGAAGCTCGATGTGCAATTTTATCAAATTTTCTTCTCATCTCTATTAGGTGGGTTCTTAGGTATTCTGTTTCTAATACCTTTCCGGAAGTACTTCGTAAAAGATATGCATGGAAAATTCCCATTTCCTGAGGCAACTGCTACAACTGAAATTCTTGTTACTGGCGAAAAAGGCGGAAACCAAGCTGGTATACTTATCACAAGCGGTTTAGTAGGTGGTTTGTTCGATTTTATGTTCTCCACGCTTCGTCTTTGGGAAGAAGTCTTTTCGTCTCGTGTAGTTGCTGCTGGCGAGTATCTTGCAGAGAAAGTTAAGCTTGTGTTTCAATTTAACATTTCAGCAATGATAGTTGCCTTTGGTTATCTAGTCGGATTAAAATTTTCGACTATTATTACAGTTGGTTCGCTGCTTTCTTGGTGGGTTTTGATCCCAATGGTAAGCTATATTGGTGGAGTTGCTGCTGGTGATGGTGCAAATATTTTTGCAGGTATGTCGCCTGAACAAATTTTCCGTGATTACGTTCGCCATATAGGTATTGGTGCTATTGCTATGGCAGGTATTATCGGAATATTGAAATCATCAAAAATCATAGGTAGCGCATTTGTGTTGGCTTACAATGGAATTACTGGCAAAAGCAAAAATGAACCATCCGAAGACATTCGCACTCAACGCGATATTAAGATGACATTTGTTGTGATGCTTAGCTTGCTTACAATTATTGCTATTTTTATATTCCTTGCAACTGGTCTTAATATTACACTTTCGCAAGCAATTGTAGCACTTGTTACAGTCGTTATTATTGCATTTTTATTCACAACAGTTGCTGCTAATGCAATTGCCATCGTCGGAACAAATCCCGTTTCCGGTATGACTCTTATGACTCTGATTCTTTCTTCAATAGTTTTAGCTCAAGTTGGTTTGACTGGCAAACAAGGTATGCTCAGCGCTTTAATTATTGGTGGAATTGTCTGCGCGGCATTATCAATGGCTGGCGGCTTTATTACAGACTTGAAAATCGGTTATTGGTTGGGATCAACACCTAAAAAGCAGCAATCTTGGAAATTCTTAGGTACTCTTGTATCTGCTGCAACTGTTGGATTGGTAATCTTTATGCTAAATTCTTCTTATGGTTTCACTGCTGATGATTATTTGATTAATCAAGACAAATTCACAAAAGATCAAATAGAAGCTATTCACAATAACACAGCTACTCCTGATTTACTCGCAAAATACAAAGAAGAAGTGCAAAAGGCTGATCCGCTTGTTGCTCCCCAGGCAAATGCTATGGCGGCAGTTATTCAGTCGCTTATGTCGCCAAATCCAGATATTAAATGGACTCTTTACTTGGTCGGTGCAATTATCTCAATTTTGATGAATATGATCGGCATTTCGCCGCTTGCTTTTGCTTTAGGAATGTTCATACCGCAACAACTTAACACTCCGCTAATTGTCGGAGGATTCCTATCTTACCTTGTAAGTCGCTCGTCTCAGGATAAAGAATTAGTTACTGCTCGCCACCAAAGAGCAACTCTTATTGCATCTGGATTTATTGCTGGAGCCGCATTATTTGGTGTATTTGGAGCATTACTTAAATTTGCAAAAATTGATCTAAGTATGGATTTATGGGCTAACGGCTCGAAAGGTGGGGAATGGCTGGCACTCGTTATGTTTATCGTTCTGATGCTTTATGCAGCTTGGGATACAATGAGAGCTAAAAAAGAACAATAATTTTTTTATAGTCTCTCAAAATTATTTAAAGGCACCTATGTGTGCCTTTTTTATTAAAAAATATAAAATTAATTAATTATATTTACGTTTATTAACAAGTAATTAACATTTTAAGGGTTACAACAAATGAAAAAAATTATTCTTTTTTTAGTATTTTTAGATTCAATATTTTCTACAAATGCACAGATACCACTCCAATATTTTACCGCTAAAGATGGTTATGACGCGGCTTTCGATCAAGTATCAAATATCTTCATTGAACCAAAGTTGTTCTTCCTTGGTGCTGTCTTTATGGATAACGAAGTATTAGGTCAATTAAAATATGATTTTAAAACAGGAAAAGCTAACTTTTGGATTTACGGATTTGTTGATAATTTTGACACTACTAAAAAGGTAGTTGTTGGAACAATGAAATTATTTACTTATATGGCACAAGTTTTTGATCCAGAAGATATCGATCCAAATGACTTTCCATACTTAAGTGGGAATTATTTAAGTGATATGAATTGGATGGATAGCGACTCGGCTAATTATTACTTTAAGCAATGTATTCCTTACTTAGATTTTGTAAACTCCAACAAGCAGCCTATTGCAGTAAATTTGGGGTTATTCTTTAATACAGATTTCGAGGATTTACCTGCTAATATCCCTGTTTGGGCTGCATATATTCAGCTTTCCGAACAAGGAGAATTTATCTCACCTGCTGTAAATATTGACACTCGTGAAGTTTATTGTAGCTATTTTACAAGTGTCAATGATTATATAAGCAAAATTAATAATATATACATTTCTCGAAACGGCGACTATTTAACGCTAACTTCAAGTAGTGAACTAAACACACTCGATCTCAATATTTACTCGCTTGATGGTAGAAATGTCTTTTCAAAAGTTTTTACTTCATCATCAAATACTGAAAATATTTATGTACCTTTTAGTTCATTACACAATGGAACTTATATAATTATTGCAAAAAATAGAAATAATATGGGTGTTTTAAAATTAAATTTGATTAAATAGCTGATTTTTGTTCTATTAAATCTGGGCTACCAAAATTTTCGGTAGCCCATTTTATTATGTAGTTGATAATGCTGTTGAAACTGCTTTCACAATCGAAATCATTTTTGGATAGTTCATCCTCTTCGGACCTATAAGACCAATGGAACCATAACTAGAACCCAGTTGATATGTACTTACAACCAATGCATAATCTTCAAGTAAATCAGTATTCATTTCTCTACCAATAAGTACTTTCACATTTCCAGGTTTCTCATATTCATCGAGCAAGTGAATTACAATATCTTGATTTTCAATGAGCTCAATTATACTTTTAATTCGTTCTTTTGATTCGAATTCTGGATATTGAAGCAAATTCTGTGTCCCAGCTACTAATATTTGCTCTTGACTTTTGTCCGAAAATATTTCGTCTAATGATTCTGTGAATAGTCTAAGAAGCGGAACATCATCTGACTGAATGTCTGAGATGAGATCTTTGAAATTTTCTTTTATAAATTTAATAGTTTTATTTGAAATTCTTTCATTAATATATTGATTAATTTGGTTAATGTGCTTTTCTTCAATTTCAAAATTTGCTTCAAGTGAAATTGTGCGAACTGAATTTGAATCGAGTGCAAGAACAACGAGAATACGATTTGAACTAAGCTTAATTATATCTAATTTTATAACTTTACATTCCGTAATCTTTGGAATTTTTACTATCCCTAAATACTTACTTAACATCCCCAGAATTTTTGAAGCATCACGAAGGACTGTATTACTATCAGAGTTGCTTAAATTCTCTTTAACTTTTATTATTTCCTCTTCGGTAATTCTTATATAATTATTAATCGAGTCAACATAAAAGCGATAACCTTTGTCCGTAGGAACACGCCCAGCGGAAGTGTGTGGATGAGTAATGTATTCGAGTTCTTCAAGATCAGCCATAACATTGCGTATAGAGGCTGGGCTTAAATTAAGTATGCCTTCTAAATATTTCGCAAGTGTTCGAGATCCAATTGGTGTAGCTTTAAGTATATAAAGCCGCACAATCTGCATTAAGATTTCTCTTTCTCTATCGGTTAGTTCTTTCCCAGAAGTAATCATAAACATCATTGCATTAAATTACATAATGCAAGTTAATAAAATTAACGATTAAAAGTAAATTTTATGTTTTTAAAGTGGAATATTCCCGTGTTTTTTAACAGGATTACGATCCACTTTGTTTTCAAGTAGCTTAAACGCTTCAATTACTTTTTTCCGAGTATCTTTAGGCTCAATTATATCATCCAGATAACCATATGAAGCCGCTATATATGGATTAGCAAATTTATTATTATACTCCTCTATAAGTTCATTTTCTCTTGCATCGGGATCATCTGCGCTTTCGATTTCTTTTTTGAATATTATTTCAACAGCACCTTTTGCACCCATTACAGCAATTTCAGCCGTTGGCCAAGCAAAATTGATGTCGCCTCGTATATGCTTGCTACTCATCACGTCATAAGCACCGCCATAAGCTTTACGTGTTATGACTGTAACTTTCGGAACAGTTGCTTCGCAATATGCGTAAAGCAATTTTGCTCCATTTGTTATAATGCCATTCCATTCTTGATGAGCTCCAGGCAAAAAACCTGGAACATCAACGAAAGTCAAAATCGGTATGTTGAATGCGTCGCAGAAACGAACAAAACGTGCTGCCTTCTTTGATGCATCAATATCAAGCACACCCGCCAATACTGCTGGCTGATTAGCTATTACGCCGATACTTTTACCACCTAATCTAATAAATCCACAAACTATGTTTTGTGCATAATCTTTGTGAACCTCGAAAATTTCTCCTAAATCAGCAACAATTTTAATAATGTCTTTCATATCATAAGGTTGATTAGGATTTTCTGGTATAATATTGCACAAATCAATTGCTTCTCTATCAATCGGATCCTCATTAGGAATAATTGGTGGTTCTTCTGCATTGTTTGATGGTAAATAACTTAATAATTTTTTTGTAATTTCAATTGCCTCCAAATCATTTTCAGCTACAAAATGAGCTACGCCACTTTTCGTTGCGTGTACTTCTGCTCCGCCCAGTTCTTCTGATGTTAAATCTTCGTGCGTTACTGTTTTAACAACCTTAGGACCTGTAACAAACATATACGAAGTATTCTTGACCATAATTATAAAATCTGTGATAGCTGGTGAATAAACAGCCCCCCCAGCACACGGACCTGAAATAATAGAAATTTGCGGAATAACACCCGATGCAAGTGTATTTCGTAGAAAAATCTCAGCATAAGCTCCAAGCGAGATTACACCTTCTTGCACTCTTGCTCCTCCCGAGTCGTTAATACCGATAACTGGAATTCCCAGTTTCATTGCCATATCCATAATTTTGCAAATTTTTTTTCCGTGCATCTCAGCCAAGCTCCCACCAAGCACAGTAAAATCTTGTGAAAAAACTGCTACTTTTTGTCCTTGTATTTCTCCGAAACCTGTAACCACACCATCTCCGAGAGGTTTTGTCTTATCCAAGCCGAAATCATTCGAATGGTGATGCACAAATGTATCAATCTCATTAAAAGTTCCTTTATCTAATAGCAAATCAATACGCTCCCGAGCTGTTAATTTGCCTTTTGCGTGTTGTGCAAAAATTCTATCCTCGCCACCACCAAGCAAGGCTTCCTCTTTTTTTTCTCTTAAATATTTAATTTTTTCATAATGCAATAATTTTTCACTCATAGCAATTCCTTTAAAATTTTTTATAAATATAAAACGTCAATTCTTTATCTAATTTAAAATTGAAACTTTTACTCTTAACGAAATATTGATTATTTCATTTTAATTTTTTAGGAGATATTTATGCCAGATCCAAAATCACCCCAAAAATTACCTTATAAAATTATTCTTGAACCTGGTAGGAAATATTTTTGGTGCTCTTGTGGTGAAGCAAAAACTCAACCTTTCTGCGATGGTAGCCACAAAACTCAAGGCGAATTCCACTCGGTCCCTTTTGAAGTGATAGTACAAAAGGAATATTATTTGTGTGGTTGCAAACATACAAAATTGCCTCCATACTGCGATGGTTCTCATAAAAATATTTAATTTTTTAATTTTAAAAATATTGTGTTTTCATCGCTTTTTCTTTAAATTAATTTTTAAGCACTATTAAGGAAAAAATGTGATTGTTATACAAATTGTTTTTAATCTAAGCTTATTAGTTTCTTTTAGTATAATATCTGGATTTGCTGAATCTATTTGGAGTTCTGATACTCTTCGTGGTAAAATTCTTCAAGGTTTTATTTTTGGTTCTGTTGCGTTAATTGGATTATTTTATCCATTTGTGCTTGCACCGGGGTTGATATTTGATGGTAGATCGGTTGTTATAAGCCTCTGCACATTGTTTTTCGGACCTTTAGCAGGTTTAATATCTGCTATTATGACTGCAATTGGCAGAATTTATATTGGTGGAATTGGTGCTATTACAGGAGTTAGTGTTATTACTTCTTCATTTTTAATTGGATGGCTGTTTCATCATCTAATTCAAAAGAGAAAAATAGAGATAAATATGAAAAATCTTTATTTTCTTGGGTTCATTGTTCATATTGCTATGTTATTTCTTATGTTTTCCTTACCATCGAAATTAGCAATAGAAACTTTGCAAACTATATCTGCTACAGTTATCATCTTTTATCCTCTTGCAACTTTATTAATTGGAAAAATTTTGCTTTATCAACGCCAAAACAGATTACTTATTCAAGAGCTACAGGAAGCAAATAATAAATTTAAATTAATTACAGATAATTCAAAAGATTACATATGGATGACTGATTTAAATTTTAATTATTTATTTATATCTCCATCAGTTGAGCAAATTTATGGCTATACAATAGAAGAACGAATAAATAAAAAAGCAACAGATTGCCTTACTCCAAAGTCCTTGGAAATGGCTTTAAAAATTTTTCAAGAGGAACTGGAAATTGAAGCCAAAAATGAGGCTATGCCTAATCGCTCTCGTACAATAGAATTTGAGGAAATAAGGAAAGATGGGAACATCGTATACACAGAGGCTGTATTGACTTTTATCAGAGATGAAAATCAAAAACCAATCGGTGTGTTGGGAATAACACGTGATATTACCGGTAAACATAAAGCAGAACAAGCAATTCGCGAAAGCGAGGAAAAATATCGTTTACTTGTTAGCAATATTAGTGATTTTATTGTGAAATTAGATAGCGATTTAAATTATCTTTACAAAAGCGATTCATTTGATAAATTTTATGGCGATAAAGTTGATAATTCTTTCTTATCAATCTTTGATGATAAACATAAAATTCAGAAAATTTTTGAAGAACTAAACATTTATAACGAACTTACATACGAACAGGAAATTATCTTCGGAAACAACAAAACAGTAATTTTCTGGAAATTAAATTCTATTTTAAATAATGGACAGAGAAATTTCATTTGTGTTGGTCGTGATATTACTTCTTTAAAAATTGCAATAGATAAACTAAGTGAAAGCCAAAACATATTCAAAACGATTTTTAATTTAAGTCCTTCTGCGATATTATTAGTTGAAAAAGATACTTATAAAATCATTGATGCAAATAATACATTTTTTAACGTTTTCAAATTAAAAAATGATATAATTGGGGAAAATATTATTGATACTAATTTATGGATAAATGTTGAAGATTTTAATTTAATTTTAGAAATAATTAACAAAGAAGGATATTTGAGAAATTACGAAACAATTGTTCAAAGTAATCTTGGTGAAATAAGAAATATAATTTTATCTGGTAACATTATAAATATTAAATCAAAAGAACATTTACTGCTAATTATGTATGATACCACAGAAAGAAGACTTGCCGAAGATAAACTAAAAGAATTAAATAACGAACTCGAAATTATTGTTGCTAGTAGAACAGAAGAACTAAAGCAAGCCTTAAAAGAATTAAGTACCTCAAATTTTGAGCTACAGCAACTAAACGAACAGATACAAGAAGATGCAAAAAGGATTTATAAACTTAACGAAGAACTACAGGAGACCGTTGTCGCAAAAGATAAATTCTTCTCTATTATTGCTCACGATTTGAAAAATCCATTTTTAACTCTTTTGAATAATTCCGAAATGCTTCTCCAACATTTTGATAGGTTCGATGAGAAGAAGAAAAAGGATATGATTGCACGAATAAAAGAAGCATCACAAGCTACTTATAATTTACTCGAAAATCTTTTGCAGTGGTCTCGTGCTCAAATGGGTCGAATTATTGTCAAAACTGAATTTTGTAATATTAATGAGCTATCCTTTAAAGCAATTTCATTACTTCAATCGCAAGCAAATAATAAAAACATACAAATTATTAATAAAATACCAAATGATACAATTGTTTTATGTGACAAAGAGATGACTTCTACCGTAATTCGCAATTTAATTTCTAATGCTATTAAATACTCAAATAAAAATAGTATTGTTGAAATTGGTGTTGAAGAAGTCATTTTTAAGCAATATAGTAATAAGAAGCAGCCATTTTATGTCATTTACGTTCAAGATAATGGAATAGGAATGAGTCAGGAAAAGATTAAAAAGTTATTCAAAATTACTGAAATTGAGCAGACAAAAGGAACCGAAGGTGAAATTGGTTCTGGTTTGGGTCTTATTATTGTTAAAGAATTCGTTGAAAAGCAAGGTGGAACAATCTGGGTGAAAAGCGAACCCAATAAAGGTACTACTTTTTATTTTACTTTACCTATGAACTAATGGGGTCAATATGCAAAATCTAATTAATGGAGCAAAAAAATTTAAAGAAGAAGATTATCCAAAGCTCCAAGAAATATTCGATAAACTTAAACACAGTCAATCGCCACATACTTTATTTATCGGTTGCTCGGATTCACGATTGATACCGGATCTTATTACAAAAAGCTTGCCCGGAGAACTGTTTGTAGTAAGAAATGTTGCTAATATCGTCCCTAAATACAGACTTTCAGATGAGTATTTAGCAACAACATCAGCAATAGAATTTGCTATTCTTGGACTAAACATTAAGAACATAGTCATTTGCGGGCATTCAAACTGTGGTGGATGCCGTGCTATATACTTGCAATCAGCAATTGAAAATATGCCTCACACAAAAAAATGGCTCGAGCAATCAAAATCTATTGTTGATTCTATTGATATTGATAAATATTCCAGCACTGACGTGCTTTTAAGGGAAATTGAACAAAGAAATATTATATTGCAATTAGAAAACATTCTTAGTTATCCTTTCATTGAAGAAAGAGTTAAACAAAGAAAAATAAAGATATACGGATGGTATTTTGAAATATCTTCTGGTTCGGTTTACAACTACAACAAGCGGAAAAAGGTTTTTGAACGAATCGATTAGTTATTCGTAAAGATCATCTACTATCTCAGCTTTTGGTTTTTTCTTTAAATCGAATAAAAAATTAAAACCTAATTGCAACGAGGCAACTCTTGGATTATGTATTCCTGTTACTTTTTCGTCAGCTGGGAGAATTCCTTTCATAGGATCGTTTTTTACGAAATTTTTGTAAACTCCATTCAAAAAATATCCGCCATTTATAAAAATGTTCAATTCACCCGAATCATCAACATAAATCGGATACTCGTAACCAAGATTTAAAGCAAAAGATGTTTTTAATATGTTATTTTTTAAGTCGGAATTCTCATTTTTTGAATTGCTCGCAATTAAAGCTGCAAAGCCAAAAAGCATGCCTTTAAAATAAAAATTTGGATTTACAGCTATATAACTGTGATGAAAATTATATTCTTTTTTGCTATCGTGGGCTGAAATCATTTTATATGAATACTGAGAATAAGCTATGTCGAGTTGCAATCCAATATTTTCAGTTTTGCTTAAAGGGAAATAAGTAGATAAGCCAAAATCAGGAATTTTATTGAAACTTACTCCATTTTTGCGTCCTAATGGTGTATTTATTGCACTGACTCCTGCTTTATAAGCAATGCTTGGTCCTATGCTTAATACCTTTGTAACTTGTGCATTTGTTTGAGAATCACTAAATATAATTAAAGCAAAAATAAGTAAAAGAAACTTTTTCATAAATTACCTTTTATAAATTTACTACAAATTAAATAAAAAAATCATAATTTTGCTAAATGTTTTGTTCAATATTTCATTTTAAAAAATGGAAAAATCACAGAGTATAAATAGAAAAGACTACGAAATTTTAATCAGAAAACGTGGTGATGGCGATTACTCATCCTACTGTCCTCAATTGAATTTGGTTATAAAAGGAACTGCTCACGAGGAAGTTCATCATAAGATGGAAGAAGAAATTAAAAAACACATCGACAAATTAAGCAAAAATGAATAAGTAAATAATAGAATTAAGAATTAATTCGGCTTTCAAGTTCAAGCCATCGCTCTATTTTCTCATTGATTTCATATATGAGTTGGTTTAATTCTGTGTATATTTCATTTGCTTTTTGAAAATCCTCGGGATTTAAATTTGATATTGAATTTTCCAGATCAGCCTTCCTTTTTTCCAATTCATCTATTTCAACTAAAAGAGCATTGTATTCTCGTTGTTCATTATAAGAAAGTTTCTTGGATTGTTTTTCTTGAACAGGTTTCGGTTGTTTTTTTTCAATTTTGGGCAATTTATCGGGTTCATTCAGAATTCTATTTTGAAGATAAAAAGTATAATTCCCAGGATATTCCTTAATTTTACCATTTTCAAAAGCGTAAGTAAAATGAGTAGTCTTATCCAAAAAAGCTCGATCGTGTGAGACAATTATCAAAACACCATAAAAATCCTCCAAATAATCCTCTAATGAGTTTAAAGTTTGAATATCTAAATCATTTGTTGGTTCATCTAAAAGAAGTACATTTGGATTTTGCATCAGCACTTTTAGTAACGAAAGGCGTCGTTTTTCGCCGCCCGATAATGTAGATACAAGTGCATTGTGCTGTTCAGGTGGGAATAGAAACCTATTTAGCAAATCACGTGCCGATAAATATCTATCTCTTCCAACACCGCAGTCGATATATTCAGCTATTTCTCGTAATGTAGCAAGAACTGTTTTGTTCTCATCTAACTCATTTAGTTCTTGCTTATAATAACCGATTTTAACTGTATCGCCGATTCTTATTGTTCCGCTATCGGGTTTGGCAATGCCGGCAAGAATATTTAATAGTGTAGATTTTCCGCAACCGTTGGGTCCAATAAGCCCAATGCGGTCTCCTGGCTTTGCTATGTAAGAAAAATCGCTAAAAAGCAATTTGCCATTGACTGATTTTGAAATATAGTGAGCTTCGATAATTCGATTGCCCAAAAAAGTTTTTCCAAGTTCGATTTTGATTTTCTTTTCTTCAATTTTCTTTATTTCAGCAGAAATTTCGCTAATCCAATCGATTCTGCTTTTTTGCTTTTTACGCCGGGCAGGAGCACTTTTTTTGAGCCATTCTAATTCTTTAAGCAATTTGCTTCGGGTATGTTCAGCCGTTGAGTTTATAGCTTCAATATAAGCAGTTTTCTTTTCAATATAATCCTCATAATCACCATCATACCAGAATATTTTTCGTTCGTCAATTTCTAAAATTTTTGTTGAAACAGCATCCAAAAAATATCTATCGTGAGTAATAAATAGTAAGGATTTTGATTTCTTTAATATGAAATCTTGTAACCATTGAATACTTTCTGTATCAAGGTGGTTTGTTGGTTCGTCCATAATGAGCAAATCTGGATTATAGAAAAGCAATTTGGCAAGTGCAACACGTTTCCTTTGTCCACCAGATAACTGAGAACACGGCTTATAAAATTCGTTAATCCCAAGTGCAGAAATTATTGATTTAGCTTCATTTTCTAAATTCCAAAGCTGTCGCTCATCGATTTTCTGTGCCAAATCTTGCAGTTCATTGAATTCATCTGAATGCGAAGATAAATTTTTATGGCAAAGTGTGTTGTACTTATCGAGGAGCTCAAAATCTCTTTTACGTCCAGCAAGCACTTCGTCCAATACAGGGAGTTCCGAATTAAACAATGGATTTTGTTCAAGGTAGCCAAAAGTTGTATTATTGTTGAAAATTACTTCACCAGTATCTGGAAAATCCATCCCTGCAATTATTCTTAGCAAAGTTGTTTTGCCAATTCCGTTGCGTCCAATTATACCAATTCTCTCATATAAATTAACACCAAAAGAAATGTTCTCAAAAAGTATAGATTTATCAAACTTTTTTGTTAAATTTTTTACTGTAAATATTACCATAAAATTAAATCCGATAAATTTATTTTATCGGATGCAAAAATAATAAAATTGAATTTAAGTTACTATTCTTCCCAAGGTAGTTTTATTTTAATTGGTATTGCCTTTGGTTTGACTGGTACAAATAACGGATTTAATGCATTTATTAAATATGCTTCAACGCCTTCCCGTTTAATTTTTCCAACCTCAGACCAAGTTACAAACACTCCGCGATTTGCAAAAGCATTGATTGTTATATCTTGTCGCGCAGACATAAGTTGAGAGCGAATAAGTCCCGAGCCTACTTTTAACACTTTTCGTTCATCTACACCTGTCCAAATTATATATACTCCATCAGCATTTTTCAGTACCTGATGATCCATATCCAGTTTAAACAAATTGCACCACACTTCGCCTTTGCATTTGTACCACAGATTTGCCATAATTACTCCTAATTTATTTTGATAATACTATGATTTTTTGCAATCCTGTTGAATTGGTTGTTTCAGACGTCCCGATAACCATATAGACACCGTTTGAAACAAAATTATTGTTAAAATCTTTGCCATCCCAAGTTGTTTTTCCGCTTGTTGTATAAATTGATTTTACAAACTCACCATTTATTGTAGTAATTTTAAGTTCTGTATTTGGTGCAAGTCCATCGATAGTTAAGAATGCATCTTTTTTCAAAATAAATGGTTGAGGGTAACATTTTATTTTAAATCTGTCGCTCGGTTCAATTGAATATGATTTTGCCGAATATAAGCCTTCTTCTGTACCAAAATAAATCGTGCCATTCTTGAAATTAGCAGCAATAGATAGAATATTGTTCACTTTCAAAGGTGAATTCTTCGAATTATATATCCTTACTAAATCATATGTATTGTAGGATAATACATAAACGCCTGTATTAGTTGCAATCCAAGCATATCCAGTAGGATCAAACAAAATGTCGTTTATAACTTGATTATTCAAGTGATTAATAGTTCTTATTATCAATTGATTCTTTGATAACACTGCCGAAGGATTAAAAATGACAGATAAACCTTGCCGAAATCCAAGCCAAATATTTCCATTCGGATCTTTTTTAATTACAGTTGGCGAATTATCTGGTAAACCTGATTGATTTGAAGTAGAAACAAGCCCACAAATATCATCATTAAGATTTTCAGGTGTGTTGTTTTCGTTAAAATAAAAAATACCTATACCTTCTCCTGGGTACGAACCAATCCATTTAGTGTTAAAATTATCAACTTCGAGCTTTAAAATACGTCTTTCATCTGGTTTATAGCAATTTACATAAGAAAATGAATTACCATTCTTATCACGTGATACCAAAAAAGGACCTGCACTCTGGCTACCCCAATTTGTGAACCACACGTTTCCTTTGTTGTCTGGTTTAAAATCGCCAACAAGCAAAAAAGTATCAGTTTGTGTTTTTGTACCAACAAATTTTTCGTTCCTTTCTGATAAGAACAGAAATTTCAATGGATTTTCGTATGGATTACAAACTGCAACGCCGCCACCAACACTGCTGCTATAAAGAACATTGTCGATAATCGCAATATTGTAAAAATTATCGCTTATAAAATTCGTAAATTTTTTAGAGTTGAAGTTTTCCCATTCATTATGCTCAAATTTTGTGATCCCACCTTTGAGAAAGAGCGCTTGTAGGTGTGCACTAACACTCCACAAGGCACCATTTTCATCGACTACCAAGCTTGAAAAAACATTATTAAATGGTGAATTAGGAGATATTTTTTCGCTAAAGTGAGAACCATTAGAAATTATGACGCCATCCGATGTATTGATTAATAGCTTGTTAAAATCAATAATATAAACACTGTTAACTTGATTTTGATAAATATAAGTGTTGTTAAGATTAGAAATCCCATCTTCTGAGACTAAATAGAGTGTGTTTGATAAATTAGTAATCTGTAAGATTTTTTTTGTTGATGTGTATATCTTAATTATAAAAGCATCATTTTCATACTTGAAAATTTCGTAATTATTTGAGAAGAATAGAGTATCATTAATCACAGTAATCGAATTCACAGTTTTATCGTTTGATGAAAACGATATAGTTTTCCAATTGCTTGGTATTTCTATGATTTTATTTACATCACAATAAGCAATACCATTATTGGAGGCAATCCAAATTTTATCGTTAAGGACAAAAATATCATTTATTGCTTCTGCACGACTCCAATCAGCAATTTTTAACACACTTGTCGTGAAAATCTTCTTTTTTATATCATATTGAACAATCCCAAATCCTGTTGCTATATAAACATAACCATTGTGCTCAATAATTTTATTAATCTTTAAGTTTGGGAAATCGCTTGAAGCAATACTTGTCAAATGAGTTATATTTAAATTATTGTCAAAAATTTCTACATAACCATCTGAAAAACCAACAAAAACAAGTCTGCTTTTATCATCAAAATAAATTGAGGTTACATTATTACTCAAAATACCACTAAGTGAGTTGAACGTTACAAATGAATTATCTTTGGGGTTAAAAACAAAAACTCCACCAGTTGTTCCACCCCAGATTCTACCTAAATTGTCTTCCGTTGAAACAATTACCTTCTTAAATGATGTATAGAGTTGCCAATCAAATAAGCTCGCATCTTGTTGAGCTTTTAGAAGTAAGTTGCAAAAAATAAACAATATAAAAAAGAAAGTTTTTTTATACATTTTTAATTGAATTCTGGATTGTCAAAAAGGGATACCATTTCTATTGCACTCATCGCTGCTTCAAAGCCTTTGTTTCCAGATTTTGAGCCTGCACGTTCTATTGCTTGTTCTATTGTGTCAGTTGTTAAAACGCCATAGATACAAGGTGTGCCAGTTTCAAGCGATGAAAGAGCAATGCCTTTTGTAACTTCTGCGGCAATATATTCGAAATGTGGTGTTGCTCCGCGAATTACTGCTCCAATTGCTATTACTGCATCGTATTTTTTTGTTTGTGCTAATTTCTTTACTGCCAGTGGTATTTCAAAAGCACCGGGAACGTATATAATCGTTATATTTTCATCGGCAACTTCGTTTCGTTTTAAAGCATCAAGGGCGCCTTCGAGCATTTTAGATACAATAAATTGATTCCAACGTGATACAACTATTGCAAATTTTTTCCCTTTTGCGTTGAAAATACCTTCAATAATTTTTGCCATAATAAACTCCGAAAAATTTATTAATTTTATGCAAATATAGTAAAAAAATAAGTTTTATTATATATGATTGTTCTTTTATTTATTAAATAACTTGGTTTTTATTTCGTCTCAAAAGAAAAAATATGAGGTTAAATATGGCAATTGTAACAGTTTTTGGTGGAGGGACTTATAAAGAAGATTCACTTGAATATAATTATGGTGTGCAGCTGGGAAAATTGCTTGGTGAGAAGAATTTCCATATTGCAACAGGTGGCTATCAAGGTATTATGGAGGCGGTTCTTCGAGGTGCTGAAACATATAATATTAGAAGGATTGGAATTACAACAGATTTTTATAATGACCGCCACCCAAATAAATTCATCAACGAAGAAATTAGGTTACCCGATTATATAGAAAGACTGAAAAAACTTATAGAAATTGGTGATGCTTATATTATTATGCCCGGAGAAACTGGTACGCTGCTTGAATTTGCTGCTGTTTGGGCTTTCAAAGAAAAGGGGCTTATAAACCAAAATAAACCAATTATTTGCTTTGGTGAGCAATGGAATGAAGTTATCCAAACAATGTCTTTCTATTCCGAAGCTTTGCTTGAAAGATCGTCTCTAATATCCTATGCAGAAACTGTTGAAGATGTTATTGATTATTTAATTGAAAAATTAGAGTTGCAAAATGAAACAAATATTTGATAGAATCAAAAATATATTGAAAGCTGAATTAAACAATACCGATGATACAACTCCAAAATTCAATTTCGATTTTGATGATGATTTGAAAAGAGAATTTGAAAATTTAAATAATAATTTTTCACAAAATACCAGTTCTAAAACAAATTATGGTATATTAAAAGAAGCTTTTAAAATTTTGGAAATTTCAGAAAATGCAAGTAATGATGAAATCAAGCAAGCATATATCTCTAAAATCAAAGAATATCATCCAGATAAGGTTGCAAGTCTTGGAAAAGATTTGCAAAAAATTGCAGAAATAAAAACCAAAGAAATTAACGAAGCTTACAACTTAATTAGAAAAGTAAAAGGTTTTTAAATGATAGATAAAAAAGTTCGTTTAGAAATACTTATTATTATAGTTCTCTCAATTATTTTAGCAATTATTTATAATGCTTTTAATCCATCTGGTATAAGTTTTTTACCTAAAAAAACAGTAATTGTTACGGATTCTTTATTGTTTAGTAATGTTCCAACTATACAATCAATAGATACGCTTCCATCAGTTAATAAAATACCTCAAGCTAAAGATACCTTTGTTGTAGAAAAAAAAGATTCTTTAATTAAAACATCTACTGAAAGTAAAGTTAATGCTATTGAATTAGAAAGCAAAATCAATCATGATTTCAAAACTGTAACATTCGAGCAGATGAAAAGAATAATTGAATCGACTAATTTTATTATAATCGATGCTCGCCAACCTGCTGAATATGAAAAAGCCCATATCCCAAAGTCTATTAATATATTCCCGTATGAGGAAGAAGCAACACTCATACCTAAGGTTTTCTCCTTACCAAAGGATAAAACAATTATTGTTTATTGTGATGGTGGAACTTGTGATTTAAGTCATCACTTAGCCGAAAAACTCATCAATTCCTTTGGATTCAAGCGCGTTTTCCTATACGAAGGCGGTTGGGAAGAGTGGAGTACAAAGTTTAAGGATTGATATGGAAGGAACAGATATTCAAAAAGACTACCGACATTTGCTTCAATTAAGATTTGGAATAATTGGGGAATCACCAGAAATTCAAAAGGCTATCGAAACGCTTGAAACTGTTGCTCCAACCGATTTAACTGTACTTATAACTGGGGAAACAGGCACTGGCAAAGAAGTATTTGCAAATGCTATACATTTATTAAGTAATAGACGTAAGTATCCTTTCGTTAGCGTTAATTGCGGAGCTATTCCGGAAACGTTGCTCGAATCAGAGCTTTTCGGTAGCGAAAAGGGAGCATATACCGGTTCGGTTGAAACAAGAAAAGGATTTTTCGAAACAGCAGACAAAGGCACTATTTTCCTCGACGAAATTGGCGAAATGCCAATCGGCACTCAAGTAAAGCTCCTACGTGTGCTTGAAACAGGGCAGTTTTCACGTTTAGGATCGCCAGAAATTCGAACAGTAGATGTGCGTATTATCGCTGCAACTAACAGAAAATTGGAAGAAGAAGTTGCAAAAGGAAATTTTCGGCAGGATTTGTTTTTTCGACTTAATGCAGTGCAAATTAAATTGCCACCACTCCGAGAGCACGTTCAAGATATTCCCCTTCTTGTTGAGCATTTTGCTGAAAAAGTTGCAGAAAAATATAAATTCAAATTCGAAGGCATTTCATACGAAGCTGTTACTATTTTAAAATCTCTCCCTTGGCCTGGAAATATTCGTGAGCTTAAAAATCTTATCGAAACAATAGTAACTCTCGAAAAAGGTGCTTTTATAACTCGTGAAATTTTAATGAAATATATTCCGCCGGCTCTGCCTGAATACAAAAGGCAAGATATACCCAAAAGCAATTCAATTATTGCCATCCCAAAAAGTGAAATTGATACAGAAGCAAACATTATTTTGAAATCAATTTTAGAAATTAAAAGTGATCTCAATGATATAAAGCACTTTTTGGGTAGAATAGCCAATAATTTCGATGTCTTGTTCGATGAAATTCAAGATTTAAAAAACAATATTGAAACACAATCAAAAAATGTTCAATCTATTGATGAAATTGAAATAAAACGTCTTGATTTATTAGAAAAAGAAATGATTCTTAATGCATTAAAGAAATTCTCAAATAACAAACGTCTTGCTGCCAAAGCTCTTGGTATTAGCGAGAGAACTCTTTACCGTAAATTAATCGAATATGGAGTACGTCAGTAAAAATGAAAAAATTCTTGCTATTTTTAACATTATTGCTAATATTTTTTATTATTTATACTTTTGCTGCTTTTTTCTTTTTTCCAAACATTGCTTACGAGCAAAAAGTAAAAATTGAAAAAGGTTCGTCTATTTCAAGCGTAATTGATACATTTAATAATAAAAATTATCTCAAACCAAAATCATTATTTTTGCTCTTAATTAAGATTTTCATACCAAAAGAAAAAAATATAAAGGCAGGCACTTATTTGATTCCACCGAAAATTAATAATTTTGAGCTTCTAAAAGGACTTTTTACAGGGGAATTCCTTTATCGCAAAAAAGTTTTCTTCCCAGAAGGTCTTACTATATATCAATATGCTTCAATATTAAAGAAAGAACTAAATACAGATAGTGTAGAATTTATTAATACTGCCAAATCAAGTGAATTAGCACGAAAATATGACTTGCCAGTGGCTAATTTCGAAGGTTATCTTTACCCAGCTACTTATTTTATTGATTATGATGCCAAGCCAATAGATATAATTGAGCAATTACACGAACAATTTGAATCGATATGGAAGAAACATTTTGCCGAGCATACTTTACCATTGAATATGAATAAACACCAAGTTATAACACTCGCTTCTATCGTTGAAGCGGAGTCTCCACGGGTTCACGAAAGACCAAGAATAGCTGGTGTTTATATTAATAGATTAAGCCGTGGAATGCCACTACAAGCTGATCCAACAGTACAATATGCTTTAAAAAAATTCACGAGGTTGTTTTTATCTGATTTGAGTGTCGATAGTCCTTACAATACTTACAAATATGTTGGATTACCGCCCACACCGATTAACTCTCCAAGTAAAAGTTCAATTGATGCAGTTTTAAATTATGAAAAACATAACTATTTATATTTTGTTGCTAAAGGCGATGGCTCTGGAGAACATAATTTTGCACAAACTTATAATGAACATTTATCAAATGTCGCACAATTTAGAAAAAATTTAAGGAATAAATGATGCAAAATGAATTAACAAAAAAAATGAATTCTGCAGCCATAGTAATTATGGTATCAAATTTTTTAGGTGGAGCAGCATTTATCATTTCTGGCGTTATTTTCAAAGTTAATTTGCTTATCATTGGTGGTGTGTTTGTTATAATTGCAGGTGTTGCATTCAAATTTATCATAAACCATTTACTTTCGAAAATCAAAAGAAATTCGAACGGTAATAGTCAATAAAAAGAAACCTTACCAAATTAATGTGTTCGCTGCTGATTCCGCCATTTGCTGAGCTTCCTTTTGTGAATTCCCAAGAGCTGTAATGTGTCCCATTTTTCTACCTATGCGCGAAGTTTTTTTATTGTATAAATGAAGTCTAACCTTATTGTTTTGTAAAACTTGCTCTACATTTTTTGGTATGCCAATACCATCTCTTTTGCCTAATAGATTAACCATACAAGCTGCTGGCACAATCATCTCAGTGCTTCCCAGCGGAAGAGATAATATTGCACGAATAGCATTTTCGAACTGAGATGTTCGGCAAGCTTCGATTGTGTAATGCCCAGAATTATGCGGTCGTGGTGCAATTTCGTTAATTAAAATTTGACCATCCTTTGTTTCGAACATCTCTATGCCAAAAACACCAACTCCATCAATACTTTCTACACACTTCAATGCTAAATTTTGAGCAATTTCTTTTTCTTCATCGCTGATTTCTGCAGGTGCAATAACGATTTTACATATATGATTTTCCTGTATGGTCTCAACTACTGGATATACAGCATTTTCACCATTCAAACTGCGTGCCACCATAACGGCTAACTCTCTTTTGAAATCTATAAACCTTTCTGCCATCAGAGGGCTCAATTTGCCGTCTTTTGTAAATTTTTCAAAAGCTATTGCAATATCGCTTTCACAACGGACAGTGTAATTCCCATACCCGTCGTAACCAAGAGTGCGAGTTTTCAGCAAAAATGGATAACCAAAAAGTTGAGCAAAATCTCTTGCATCATCTTCATTTTCTATTGTTCGAAAATCGGGAACAGGAATATTATTTTTATAAAAAGTAGTTTTTTGAATGAATTTATCCTGTACAAGACGCATCGTCGCGGCTGATGGGAATACCTTAACATACTGAGAAATGTATTCAAGTATATCTGGTTCGATAAATTCATTTTCAAGCGTAACGATATCAGATGCAGAGATAAAATCATCTAAGCAATCTTTGGATTTCCAGCCTTCAGTAAATTCAAGTTTTGTCATATCACCAGCTGGAGAGCAAGCACCGTTTTCTATAATGGCAACCTCTAAGCCTAAGCGATAAGCATCTAATGCTAACATTTTAGCAAGCTGACCACCACCTAATATTCCAAGAGTTAATGTTTTGTTTTTACTTTTTGAAAATAACATATACAAACTTTTAATATGTGATGAAAATAATTAATTTTATGTAAAACTATTTTTTTACAAAGATATTATTTGTAAATTAGAAAAAAAAATATAGGAGGGAAGTAAATTCAGTTATCAATTTCAAATAGCTGAAAAAAAACAAAGTTACAACGGTAAAAATTCTTCTCAAAACGGAAAAGTTCTCGTTTTAAATCAAGGATACGAGCCCATAAGTGTCTGCTCCGCACGAAAAGCAATACTTTTAAACTTACTTATGAAAGCCGAAATAATCGAAGTAAGAAATGGGTTGTTTATCCGAAGTGTTAAAAATGTTTTCCCTTATCCAAGTGTTATAAGATTATTTAATTTTTCAAAGAGACCAGCAAGCTTTTTAGAACTTTCACGTAAAAACATACTTCGGCGTGATAATTATCAATGCCAATATTGTGGCAAATCGAAAGGTGATTTAACTATCGATCACGTAATTCCAAGATCACGCGGTGGTGGCGATACTTGGGAAAATCTTGTAACAGCTTGCCACACTTGCAATTCCAAGAAAGGCAACCGAACTCCAGATGAAGCAGGTATGAAGTTGATCACAAAACCAAAGAAGCCACACCATATTTTTATGCTTAAACAATTTGCTGGAGCTTCGGACGAAAACTGGAAACAGTTTTTGTTTATGTAACTTTGTTTAAAAAACTCTCAGTTTGCTGTGTAAGCTTTTACATAGCACTTGATTTCATCACACTTACTTAAATTCATTAATTAATAATTAAAATAATCGTCAATTATTAAAGAATGTCGATAAAATATCGATATATTTGGTATATTATTTGTTTAAAAAATAAAAAAGTAATTGGAGTAGTAATGAATGAAACGTTAAAAGAATCCGAAGTTTGGATAGATAGGGGAGATCAATTTGTAAAATCGGGAGATACGGAAAAAGCACTGGAATGTTATAGAAAGGCATTGGAAATTAATCCACGTGCAGCTTATGGCTATTTTAAAAGAGCACAAGTTTATATTAATTTAAGCCGTTTTGATGAAGCATTAAGCGACTTGAATAATGCTATAATGCTTAATCCAAACTTATCTTTTGCATATTTCAAACGAGGATCAATTTATTTAGAGATGAAATCTTACAAAGCGGCAATCGAAGATTTTAATTCAGCTATATCTTTGAATTCAGAATTTCCTTTTGCATATTTTAAAAGGGGTGTCTGTTATTTGAAACTAAGAAGATTTCAAGAAGCTCTAAATGACTTTAATAAAGCAATAGATTTAAATCCAACTTATTACGAAGCTGTCCTTTATCGAGCTAATACTTTTTTTGAACTAAAACAATACAAAGAAGCAATAGAAGACTACTCAAAAGTTATTGCAATGGAACCATCAAACGATACCGCTTTTATCTCTCGTGGTATTGCATATGGTGCCTTAGGGATGTATAAAAGTGCAATTGAAGATTTTTCAACAGCTATTGCTCTAAAACCGAATGAACCTATGCCATACAACTATAGAGCATTAACTTATATAAAGTTGAAACAATATGATAAAGCTTTAAAAGATTTTGATTATTTAATTACGAATAACTTTGTAGTTCCTGATTTATTTAGTAATAGAGCAATAGCCAATTTTTTCTTGCGAAATTTTGAAGATGCAGCTCGTGATTATGGACGTGCAATTAAATTAAATCCTAATTCTGCTGTATTATATTACAATCGGGCTAATGCCTATTATAATGCCAAAAAATATCTTGAAGCTATACTTGATTACGATAAAGCTGCAGAATTAGATCCAAAACTTGCTAATGCTTACTTGGGCAGAGGCAATGCAAATTACGCTCTCGGTAATTTCAAAGAAGCGATCAAAGATTATAGCAAAGCAATAACTATTAATCCGAGATTATATCCTGCTTATGTCGGTCGTGGCAATTGCTTTATGAAATTACGTTACTACAAAAAAGCACAAGAAGACTTCACTCTTGCTATCGAGATAAGACCTGATAATCCATTAGGTTACTTAAATCGTGGTAGTGCTTTCCGTGCAGATAATAAATATACTGATGCTGCTCGGGATTTCAACCAATTTTTGAAATTAGCACCTGCATCTAACAATGCAGTCCAGATTAGGCAATGGCTCAAAAAGAATGGTCTTCCAGTTGAAGCTTAATTCTGACTTTTATAACGATACCCATCTATTAAAGCTTTTAACAGAGTTTTGAATTGTTGCAAATTTTCTGCAGTTCGTAAAAATGACCATAAATAACCAAGTGGGCGAATATATGGCACCAGACCTTTTCCATGTAATTTATCAATTGCCGTTAAATTCCTTACCATATAATAAGTTTTCCAAGTAAAACGAGCCTTATCTGGCACTGGGGGAATTAATCTTATAAAAATTGCATCCTTTATTACTGCAGCCTTCATTTTACTTTTTAAAGCTCGAATACTGAATTCTGTGTCGTCTCCGTAAATGAAAAAACCTTTCTCAGGCAAGCCAATTTTTTCTATGACATTTCTATGTATTAGAGGTCCTTCGAATGTAAATGCTTCAACTGGAATAAATTCATTTTCCAAATCTTCTAAGCTAATTATTTCACGCCAGATACTTTTAAAAGGTTTTTCGAATGTAATTTTTTTGACGTCATTAAAATATACATCATCAATATTATATCGAAGGGGGCAGACAATGTCGAATCGATCAACGTATTTTAACAAAATTTCTAAACAATTTGGTTTGGCTACAACATCATCATCCATTAGCCATATATAATCAGCACCTTTAGAGTATGCATACTTTGCAGCAGTATATTGTCCGCCTGAACTACCTAAATTATCTTGGGTAATTACTGTTAGATCAGTTTGTACTGCAAGCCACTTAGTTGTTCCATCAGTTGAACTATTGTTTATAACAACTATTTCGTCGATTTTTCGAGTTTGGTTGCGAAGTCCATCGATAACTTGTATCAATAAATCTAAACGATTGTATGTAACAACGCAAGCAATTATTTTTTCCATATTGTTTCGTCGATAAGGAAAAATTCATTATTCGGATTATCTAAAATATATTTTTTTAGATAATTTGTTCCTTCAATATGACTTGGAAAAATAACAAAGTTGTTTATTTCATCAAGTAAAACCCATTTATATTCTGAATGTTCTTGTGAAAGGTTTATTTTAGAATTTTCGTAAACTTCAAAAACAAATACAGGAGAAAAATTAATTTCATTTGTTCGATAATTGTAAAAAGAAGCAAGAAATGGCAAATTCCATAATCTGTGTGGAACAAGACCAGTTTCTTCGAAAACTTCACGAATTGCAGTTTCAATAGGAGTTTCGAATTTTTCAATACGACCAGTTATAACTTGCCATAAATTAGGATACGGTTGAGTGTTGATGTTGCGCTTTAAAATAAGCTGTTCATACCTATTGAGCTCACTATTGAAGCGAACTATATGAACTTGCACTGTATTTGTTGAGTATTCCATAGTTAAAAGATATATTTTATTGCCACAAATCCACCAATTAATAAAATAGCAAAAGCAATTGATAACTTATCGAAGTATTTGTCGATAAAGTATTTTATTTTTGGTCCTAAAAAATAAATTAAACTACCAACCAAAAAGAAACGAGCGGCGCGTCCAATTAATGAAACACCGACGAATGAGAAAAAGTCCATATTTACAGCACCTGCTGCAATTGTAGCCACTTTATATGGAATTGGTGTAAACGATGCTAATGCAAGAAACCAAATACCGATCTCGCTGTTATAAGCAGTAACAATTTTTTGCCAAGCGTCGTGAGCGTGATAAAAATCTATTATACGATTTCCAATGATTTCCATCAATCCCCAACCAATATAATAACCACCTATTCCACCTAACACTGAACCAATAGTACACCAAAATGCAGCTCGGAATCCATGTCGTGGTGCGCTAATCGCAATTGCAAGAAGCAAAATATCTGGTGGAAGCGGGAAAAATGATGCTTCGATGAACGATACAATAAACAGTGCTTGGAAAGCATATGGCTTATTAGCAAAGCTTTCCATCCATTCTTTACTTTTTCTAATACTATTTTTAATTTTTTGAATTATCACTATAATAAACTATAAAAATACAAAATTAAGCAAAATTTTAGGATAATTCATAGATTTATTTTGTTTGACTTGTAAAGTTTTACTAATGTTTTGTATTTTCAATAATTTTCAATAAATTACAAAATGCTTAAAATGTAAATAAAGTTATTATATTTATAGGAGAAACTAAATTGAAAAAGTATTTTAATTTAATCCTAATTTTACTTGTATCTACACTTCTAATGCAAGGTTTTCAATGCGCTTCTCGTGAAATGACAACTGCAAAAGTTGCATATCAAAGCAAAGATTATGAAAAAGCGATTCAATTCGCTAAGCTCGAAATTCAAAAAAATCCTAACAATTATGAGGCTAAGTTGTTACTTGCCGACTCTTATATTCAAATTCAAGATATCATTAATGCTCACGATGTTTTCAAAGAACTTATTGATAAGGATACTGTTGCAATTATCAAAGAACGCAAAGCTGGTATGAGAAACGCAATTTGGGTTAATGCATATAATCAAGCTTGGAATAATTACAACAAATATAGCAAAACAAAAGATGAAGAAGCATACACAAAAGGCATAAAATTAGCTGAAATTGGTGCTTTCTATATGCCAAGAATGGTCGATTTTTACATAATCGAAGGTGCTTTACACGAGTTAAAAGGTGTTGAAGAAAGTGCTATGGAAGCTTATAACAAGTATATTGAAAACTTAAAACCAGAATTAGAATTTGCAAAAACTAACAATATTTATATTAATTTCCCAACTGAACATTTGGTTGAAAGATTTGGTAAACCTTCAAAAATTACTCCTGCAATTAATATGTCTGGCGACTCGATTCGTACAGATGCATACGTGATTAAAGGACGCACTGTTTATTTCTTCTCCGACCAATCTAATGGAAAATGGCAAGTTGCTGGCTGGCGTGTTAATCCTCCAAAAGATTGGCTCCCAGCTGAACAAACTCAATTTACCCCTTTCAATACTATGCCTTTGGGAGCTCTTGCAGCATATTATTATCATACAAAGAAAGATAAGGAAGCTGCTTTGAAATATGTTAAACTTCTTACTTTACTCGAACCTTATAATACTGAGGCAAATACTTCTCTAATTAATTTGTATTTAGAATTAAACAAAAAAGATGTTGCAATTAAAGAGATGGAAGAGCTTATAAAAACTGATCCTGAAAATAAAATTTATTGGGAACAATTTGGTTCGCTTCTTATGAATTTTGGTGATTATGATGGTGCTATTGAAAAATATAAAAAGTCCTTACAAATTGATCCAAACTATGATTTTGCTTTGCGTAATATCGCTTCTGCTTTCAAGAATAAAGCTTATAAAATTCAAGTTGCTGAACAAGATAAATTGGATAAAGACCCCAAATACAAAATTAATGTTGAATCATTCATGCCATTTTTGAGAGAATCTGCAAAGTATTTTGAACTTTCATTGAAAACTGAACGTTTCAATAACGATATGGATGTTCTTGGAGAGCTTGCAAATATCTATTTGGTTACTAACGAAAAAGATAAATTAAATCAAGTTGTTTCGCAATTAGAATCTATTGAAAACACAATAGATGATAGCAAAAAATCAAATTATTATCTCAAGATGATTAAAATTTATAGTGATATGAAATTGAATGATAAACTAAATGATGTTCAAAAGAAATTTGAGCAATTTAAATAAAAGGTGTTTTAAAATGGAAAAAAAAGAAAATCAACCACAACAAATAAGCATTGAACTTGGCGAAAAGGAAGCAGAAGGTATTTATTCTAATTTAGCGATTATTTCGCATTCACCAGCGGAATTTGTTATTGATTTTACTCGCCTTCTGCCTGGTATTCCAAAGGCTAAAGTTATGTCGCGTATTATTATGACTCCACAACATGCTAAGTTTCTTCTTCGCGCTTTAAGCGATAATATTCGCAAATATGAGGCTACTTTCGGTGAAATAAACATCGATGGACCAATTGGAAAACTTTTCGAGGGATTCGATCCAGGTAATCCAAAAGTAAATTAATAGCTAACGAGTGTTATTAAAAAAGAGGTTGTTTTTACTTGGACAACCTCTTTTTTATTCAGTTCTGAGATATTTTCTAATGTTTAAAATGGCGAATTCCTGTAAAAATCATTGTTAAATTAAGCTCGTCTGCTGCTTTAATTACCTCTTCATCACGGACAGAACCTCCAGGTTGAATTACAGCTGTTGCACCCGCTTCCGCTGCATAACGCACACCATCATCAAATGGGAAAAAAGCATCCGATGCAACTGCAGAGCCACGCAAATCAATATTATTTAGCTTTGCTTTTTCCACTGCTATACGTGATGAGTCAACTCGGGACATTTGACCAGCACCAATAGCTAAAGTTCTATCACTACTTGAATATACAATTGCATTAGATTTAACGTGTTTGCATACTTTCCAAGCAAATCGCATCGCTTGAAGTTCACTCATCAATGGCATTCGCTTTGTTACAACTTTAAGATTATTCTCGTCAAGTATTAATTGATCTGCATCTTGAACGAGCAACCCTCCAGGAACTGAACGTATATTCTTACTCAAGCTTCTTTTCAAAAGTGTGTAATCAACTTTGATAAGTCGGCGATCTTTTTTCTTCATCAATAATTCTAATGCATCATCGGCAAATTCAGGGGCTATAATTACTTCGGTGAACATTGAATGCATTGCCTCAGCTGATTGTAAGTCAATTGTGCGATTTACTGCTATAATTCCACCAAACGGTGATACATTATCAGTTGCCATTGCTTTTTCGAATGCTTCAGTTAAAGTATTTGCTGTCGCTACTCCACAAGGATTTGTGTGTTTTATGATAGCAAGTGCGGTTTCATCGAATTCGAGTATTAACTCTGATGCTGCACTTATATCTATGATATTATTAAATGAAAGCTCTTTACCATGCAATTTTTTAAATATCTGGTGGAAATTACCATAGAGTGCTGCATTTTGGTGTGGATTCTCGCCATAGCGTAATAATTGTGCAATATTAAATGACAAATTTAATTTCTCTGGGAAATCTATTTGGTTGAAATTATTAAAATAATTTGCAATTAAACTATCATAATATGCTGTGTGTGAAAACACCTCACTTGCTAATTTTAAGCGATATTCTTCAGGTAATGTCCCACTTGATTTTAAAAATGCAATGATTTCTGAATAACGGGCAGGATTTACTACCACTGCTGTCCATTTATAGTTTTTTGCTGATGCGCGAAGCATAGCAGGACCGCCGATGTCAATGTTTTCGATTAATGTCTCATGTGAAGCATTAGGATTTTCAAGTGTTTGCTCAAACGGGTATAAATTCACAACAACAAGATCAATTGACTTCAAAGAATGCTCGGCTAATTGCTGGATATGCTCTTCATTCGATAAATCAGCAAGTAATCCAGCATGAACTGCTGGGTGAAGTGTTTTTACACGACCACCCAAAATTTCAGGATAACCAGTAAGTTCAGAAATGCTTTTTACTTGAACACCTGCATTTTGAAGTGTTTTTGCAGTGCCACCAGTTGAATAGATCTCAATCCCCATACTTTGCAATTCATTTGCAAAATCAACGATACCTGTTTTGTCTGAAACTGAAATCAAAGCAGTTTTAATTTGATGAGTTGATGATGTTTTCATTTTTTCTCCTATTTATTATTCATTTCTCAATGCCTCTTGAATATTTACTTTTGAAGCTTGTTTTGCTGGAAAAATTGTTGCAACAAAACATAAAATTAATGAAAAAATCGCAACAATTAAAACATCTGCGGAATTTAATTCAACAGGAATTGCATCAATTATATATCGGTTTATGTCGATTCTGAACCATTTATAATTTGCTTGCCCAAAAACAAATAAAATCCCAACAAAACAACCTGTAAAAGTAGCTATAGAACCAATAAGTAGTCCTTCTTTTAGGTAAATCCTTTGCAAAGTTTTATTTCTTGTACCTATTGCTTTCAAAATAGCAATATCTTGTTGTTTTTCGGTTACAGTCATTGCAAGTGATGCAAAAAGGTTGAAAATTGCTATTAATACAATTATACCAATTATTGCGAAAGATACAATTTTCTCAAAGCGCATAATAGCATACAAATCACGATTTAAATCCTTCCAAGTAAGTATTTGATACTTATCCCCAATGATTTTTGCAATTTCATTTTTTTGACTTTCAGCCTTTTCAAAATCAATTAAATAAATATCAATTGCATTTGCATATTTTTGTGATATATTTAATACTTCTTGCGCGTTTGAAAAGCTGGTAAAACTCAACGAAAGATCATAATCTTTAATATTTGAATTAAAAATTCCTCCTATTACCATAGAAAAAGACTTCGGCTGGCTTAAAGCCGTAATACTACCCTCTAATGAATTTGGTGTGAAAATTTCTATCGTTTGTCCAACATGTACTTGTAATCTTTCTGCAAGTGCAGCCCCAATGAATATTGTTTGCTGTGGAAGTTGATTGTTGATTCCTAATTGACCAATTACAAGGTAATGATTAAGTTCTTCTTTGAAAATTTTACTGTTTGGATATGCACCTATTAAATTAAATGCTTGCAAGTTTGAATTATGTACAGCAACGACTTTACTTATAATAATTGGGTTAGTTTCCTTAAATTCTTTTATACTTTTGATTTTTTCAAAATCTATTTGATTTAAATCAATCTCATTGCCTTTTGCAGGAATTATCCTTATGTGTGGGTCTATTCCAACAATTTGTTTGATAGTTAGTTTCTGAAAGCCATTAAAAATTGACTGGACAGAAATTAAAGCTGCATTTCCAATTATTATCCCAATTATCGATAAAAGCGTTATAAATGAGATAAAATTATATGAATGCTTAGGAAAAATATATCTTATGGCAATTAAATTGTCTATTTTCATCTTACTTACCTATTCGAAGTGTTATACCCTCTGTCTCCCAACGACTTCGAACTGTTACAATTTTGCCAGTAGGATAGAATTTTTCAGCAAATTCAAATGGTTTTAAATTCCCAAAATCGTATCTTGAATTCTTATTTCGATCTTCGTAAATCCAAACATTATAATCTCCTGGTTTTATGTTGCTAATAGACCATCTGCCAGATGAATCAGCTTTGACTTGATATAATTTTCGTTCTTGAATACTTTCTAAAACAATCATTTTTGGATGGGAATTTCCTGTTGAGTCAATAACTACTCCGGAGATGTTTCCTGAATTGATGTTGCTTTCAGTGCGAAAATGCAAAATTATATCTTCATCAAATTTATTTGCACCAAAAGCCGGTACTATTGAACTGCTCGGTATTTTGAGCAAGTAGTTTTTCCCAAATTGTAAATTAGGTTTAAAATTTAATTTTGTTTTATTAAGTTCTATTGTAAAACCAGTTTTTAAACTGTCATCAATATTTATAAATTCAATTATTTCACTATAAACTTTACTGATTGGTTCTGTGAATACTAAAGCAACCTCTTTATCAATTGGTATGTTGATTGAACTGTCTTTTATTGATACTGAAAGCAAGTGAAATTCGGATTGGTCTTCATCTACACTTGTAATAAATGAAAATGTTTTATAAAATTCATTGAATTTATTTCCAACAGTATCCAAAATTATGGCATTTGTATCTATAATTGATAAATGTAATTTGTTTTTTGGTTGAATTGTATCTTTTGTTATTAGAATCAATACGTTTTTGTCTGTGTTATCCAAATAAAAATAATCAATTGAATATATTTTATTTTGAAGCGAATCAATAATAAAGATGGAGGAGCTATCTAATCTTTGAAGTATGATATTTTCGCTAAAAAATAATTTGATTTTTCTTTTTGTAAAGCTTTCCACAAAAAATAATTTAGGTGGACTATTATCGGCGATTTTTCCAAATCTAAACAAAGCATCTTGTGATTTAGAATTTTTAATTTCTAAATCTTGATAAGCAGTCGAGTAAAAATCTTGGTTCTCATTTATTAGCACATCCTTGAAAACATCCTTTACCAGTATCAATCTATATTTTCCATCAGCAAGCCCTTGAAGTGAGAATTCTCCACTTGAACCGACTTGCACTCTATAATTTGGAGTTGTTTTGTAGAAATCTACTGTATCTGGATTTAAATTTGTTATTTTGTAAGCAAAAACATATAATCCATGAGGTTCAGCAGTAGTTACAACCCCGTTTATTGTGCCGGTGTCAATTTGGTTACCTGTGGAGAAAATCAAAGTAAATGAATTCTGCGGCTTGTTGTTGTAAAAATCCGAATATTCTGTTCCTAAATTTATTGTGTAGGTTGTGTTTTCAAGTAAATTATCTTTGAAAATTATTTCTAATTCTTTACCTGACCAATCAAATTCAGCTTTTGTAATTGGTTGAATGTAAGTATTTTCAATCACAGAGTTCTTGTTCATATATTTATCAAACTTTAAAATAACTCTGTCGTTTCGAAAATTAGTTGCTTTATTAGCTGGTTTAGTTTCTATAATTTTTGGTGGTGTTGTGTCCGGTGGACCGCCCGACGGAGCTTGTATATTAGCACATGAAGCAAGCAGTAATAGAATACTATATACACAAATTTTTCTCAATTGCTGTTGTTCACGTTTAGTAAAACAAAAATGATGCTTAAAAAAAAAGATAAAGCTACACCAAAAATAATATTTCCCATAAAAAAGCGATTTAAATATCCAAAATTAATTAATAGATGATTAGCAATTGTAAGCGAAGTAAAGAAAATTGCAAACATTACCAAAACCGATTTTAATATTCTTTTTAATTTGTTCATAATTTGCTTATTAATTCTCCATTTTCGTTATAAAAAAGCAGTTTATCTTCATTAAAAGAAAAATAAATTTCTTCACCAAAATTAAAATCTACATTTTCTATTGTTTTGCAAACTTTTATTGAATCTTGATATCTAAAATAAATGTTTTTTTCAAATCCAAGGTTTTCTTGGTTAATAATTTTCCCACAAATTTGGTTTTGAAAATCATTCTTAACACGTGAAATTATAAAATTCTCTGGTCTTATGGCTAAAATGAAATTTTTAGGTAACTTCGAACTTGTTTTAACTACAAGGACATCTTTGTCTTCAAGTTTTATCATTGTTTGATTATCATTTTTTTCGATTAGTTCACAATTGAAAAAATTAATTGGTGTAGAGCCAATAAAACTTGCGACAAACATGTTTGATGGATGGTTGTAAATTTCTTTCGGTGTTGCAATTTGTTGTATTGTGCCTTTGTTGAGTACAATAACTTTTGTTGCCATTGTCATAGCTTCAACCTGATCGTGAGTTACATAAATTGAAATTGCCTGAAATTGCCTATGTAAATTCATTATCTCTGTGCGCATTTCAATGCGTAGCTTTGCATCTAAGTTTGAAAGTGGCTCGTCAAAGAGAAAAATCTTAGGTTTACGAATAATTGCACGACCAAGCGCAACTCGTTGACGTTCACCACCGGAGAGTTCCTTAGGTTTTTTATTAAGGTTATTCTCGATTTTTAACATCGAAGCAACTTTTTCAACCTCATTTTTGATAATTTTTTTATCATATTTTTGAATTTTTAACGGGAATGCTAAGTTTTCAAAAATTGTCAAATGCGGATAAAGAGCGTAGTTTTGAAAAACCATTCCGATGTTTCTATCTTTCGGGTGTATATTATTGATTACTTTATCATCAAGATAAATTTCACCATTGGAAACTTCCTCCAATCCAGCAATCATTCTTAAAATAGTTGTCTTACCGCATCCTGATGGACCAATAAGCACAAGAAACTCGCCGCTGCTTACTTCGAAAGTTACATCATTTACGGCTTTTGTGCCATTTGAATAAATTTTACTAATATTTAATAATTTTAACTTTGCCATATTTCCTTAAAAAACAAATTTATTTATTTTTATGAGAATTTCATAAGAAAAGAATGATTTTAAAATGATTTGGTATTAATTTTGTTTTTATTTTAAAAACTTGGAGTGAATATGTTAAATAGGGAAGAACTTTTTGAAAAGTTATCAAAACTCGAAACTGAGCAAATAAATCTATACACACTTGATATTGATATAGTATCAATCGAAGAAACAGTTAGATTAATCAACAATGAAGATAAAAAGGTTGCCTATGCGATAGAGCAGCATATTTCAGAAATTGCCAAAGCAGTTGAAATTATTAGAGACGCATTTCTTGCTGGTGGACGCCTTTTTTATTTTGGTGCAGGTACAAGTGGTCGTCTCGGTATAATAGATGCAGCTGAGTGCCCACCAACCTTTGGAAGCGATCCAGGTATGGTGCAAGGTATTATTGCTGGTGGCCGTGACGCAGTTTTCGTAGCTCAAGAAGGTGCAGAAGATAATCCCCAAAATGGAGCAAACGATGTAATAAAATTTGGTGTTTCAGTTAACGATGTTATTTGTGGTATAGCCGCATCCGGGCGAACACCTTACGTTATTGGAGCTTTACAAAAAGCTCGTGAAATCGGTTGCAAAACAATACTTGTTTCTACCGTTAGTGTTAATAATGCAATCGAGAATGGTGCAATTGCTGATGTAATGATTTGTGTACCCGTCGGTCCAGAGGCTATTGCAGGTTCGACACGTTTAAAAAGCGGTACTGCACAAAAAATGATATTAAACATTCTGACTACTGCTTCTATGGTGCATATTGGAAAAACTTATGGCAACATAATGATTGATTTAAAAACAACCAATATAAAATTACAAGAACGAGCTAAAAGAATAGTTATGAATATTACTGGCGTTGATTATCAAACAGCTGAAGTTTTTTTAATTAAATCTAACTGGAAGGTAAAATATGCAATTTTAATGATCATCGGCAAACTAAATTATGAAGAAGCTCAAAATTTATTAAAAAAAGCATCTGGTAAAGTGCGTATAGCCTTGCAGATGCTTGAAGAAAAATCTAAAAATTTTAATATTATTTAAATTTTGGATACCATACAACAGCTAAACGAGGAACTGAATAAAATGTTGAAATGTCGGTTTGCCTGAAATGTTTATCAGGGAATCTTG